>Ga0126376_10001547_pt1 | contig 12442 bp, 9 predicted proteins | sample PanSoiMetPlot_15_FD_92760 | JGI IMG/M metagenome (GOLD analysis project Ga0126376, IMG submission 92760) | Tropical forest soil microbial communities from Panama - MetaG Plot_15 | ecosystem: Environmental > Terrestrial > Soil > Tropical forest > Bulk soil | place: Panama | collected 2016-02-17
CACCGCGGCGATCATTCCTCTAGGTCACGGTTCGCACCGTAACTCGAGCAGCCTACCCGAGGGTTCTCGTTCACCACAGCTTGCGCCGCCGTGAAGGGAACGCACCTTCTAACGAAGATGCGCTCAGCGAGCCGGGCCAGCTCTCCCCTCCTATTTGGCCTTGCACCACGCGGGGTTTTCCGTGCCTCCGGTGTCGCCACCGGAGCGGTGGGCTCTTACCCCACCTTTTCACCCTTGCCTGACGTTGCGAGCATTCTAGGCGTCGCCCAGGTTTCCCTGCGCGACTGCCACCGTGCTGCGCTCCGCGGGCGGTCTATTCTCTGTGGCACTTTCCGTGAACAGCAGCACAGGCTTCAGCCGGTGCTCCTCTCTTCGCGCTTTCTTGGTGAGCCGCGAGTCTTGACTCGCGCCTTCGCCTTTGTACAGGCGGGGCTTGAGCCCCGCTCTTCTGCGAGCGCGTTGTGACAGGATTCAAAATCCCGCCACGTCTAGAAGGCACAAACTCAAGTCTGTGCTACCGCTCCCCTGGCGTTACCAGGCGCGTTGCCCTATCTCGTGAGTACTGGCTGACGTTTTACGCGTCGGCCATGCCTCACAACGGTGTCCGGACTTTCCTCCCGGTCCGATTTGCATCGGACCCGGCGATCACCCAGCTCACCCGCCAACCTAATTATACCGTCTTCCGCCTCGAACTGAGTTAGAATCCCCGCACTGCATCTCAACTCCTTCACGCTTCCTCGAGGGCAAGTCCGATGACTGAACTTCGCAGCCTGAAACGCCGCAGCTTCCTTGACGGCGCAATGGCCGCTTTCCCTTTTGGCTCTTCTCGGACAGTCGGCCAAGGCCTGCCGCATCAGGAGCCGATCCTGTTCGGGCTGGAGAGGATCGCCTGGGTGAGCATCACACCATCGGTGTTACCACCACGGCTTTCAAGATCTTGACCGCGGACAGTGCCGGCGCACTCTTTCTTTTCGAACATAGGCACACGGGCGGCAAGAAGGGCGGCCCTCCAAGCCATTTGCACCACAACGAAGATGAGTGGTTTCGAGGGTCTAGTACACACGCTTTGATGCCGCTTTGGCTGCAACGCCTCGTGCGTTTCTTAATCCTCGCCGGCTATCTTTATTATGTGATTCTGCCTTGGATTTTGAAGAAGCCGTTACCTCGAATACTGTCTGCGCTCTCTAGACTTTTTGGCAAGAAGAGGAGGACCGGTCTCCGCAATTAGATACCTTCACTTCAACCCCACCAGCTTCTCAAACTCTCCCTCGCTCAAAATCGTAACGCCCAATTCCTTCGCCTTGTCGTACTTCGACCCCGGATCCGTCCCCACCACCACGTAATCCGTCTTCTTGCTAACTGACCCGCTGACTTTTCCGCCGTGCTCCACAACAATCGCACCGGCTTCTTCCCGCGTGCGATTCGCCAGCCCCCCCGTAAACACAAACGTCTTCCCCGCAAACTTATCGCTCTTGACCTCCCGCTTCTCTGCCGTCGGCCGCACGCCCGCCTTCCACAATTTCTTCACCAACTGCCGGTTCGCCGGCTCCGAGAAAAACTCCACAATGCTCGCCGCCACTTTCGGCCCCACTTCCGGCACTTGCTCCAACTCTTCTTCCTTCGCCCCGGCCAGTTCCTCCACCGAAGAAAAATGTTCCGCCAGCAATTGTCCTGTCCGCTCTCCCACAAATTGAATTCCCAGCGCATAAATCAGCCGCGCCAGCGAATTTTTTTTGCTCGCCTCGATTTCCTCCAGCAAATTCTGCGCGGATTTCTCCGCCATCCTCTCCAGCCCCGCCACCTCCTCTTCTTTCAGCACATACAAATCTGCGACGTCTTTGACCATCCCCTGGTCCACGAGCTGGTCCACAATCTTTTCTCCGAACCCGTCAATGTCCATCGCGTGCCGCCCTGCGAAATGCAGAAGCGACTCTTTCCTCTTCGCCGGGCATGCCGCATTTACACACCGATACGCCACTTCTCCTTCCACGTGATGAATCGCGCTCCCGCACTCAGGGCACTTCGTCGGCATGCGAAACGGCTTGCGGTCTTTCCCGGGCTTCACCACTTTCAGCACGTGCGGAATCACTTCGCCCGCCCGCTCGATCAGCACCGTATCGCCGATTTGCAATCCCAGCCGCTCGATTTCATCCATGTTGTGGAGTGTGGATCGGCTGACAGTGACGCCTCCCACTTGCACGGGCTCCAAAATCGCAACCGGCGTCAGCGCCCCAGTGCGCCCGACGTTCACGATGATGTCCTTCACCACCGTGGTTTCCTGCCGCGCCGGATACTTGAAGGCAATCGCCCATCGTGGCGCCTTTGCTGTGTAACCCAATTCATTTTGTATCGCGGTGGCGTTCACTTTGATCACCACGCCGTCAATCTCGTAAGGCAGCTTCTCCCGCTTCGCGTCCCAGTCCTCGCAATACTTGATCACTTCCTGAATCCCGTTGCACAGCTTCCAATCGTCTGAAGCTCGGAACCTCAATTGCTTGAGAGCCTCCAGGGACTCCGAATGCCTCGCGAACGGCACTCTCCCATCTACGAGCAGGTAGTAAGCAAAAAAGTCCAGCTTCCTCGACGCCGTAATCGTGGGATCCAGCACCCGCACCGCACCGGCCGCCGAGTTCCGGGGATTCACAAAAATCTTCCCGCCAATCCGTTCCTGTTGCCGGTTCAGCGCTTCAAATGCTTTGCGCGTCATCATCACTTCCCCGCGCACCTCGAAATCCGCCCGCAGCTTCACTTTTTTCAGTGCCGCGCCATCCACACGCAGCGGCACCGACCGGATCGTCTTCACATTAGGCGTGACGTCCTCGCCCGTCCTTCCGTCTCCGCGCGTTACGCCGCGCGTCAACACCCTGTCTTCGTATTGGAGCGAAATGCTCAGCCCGTCGAACTTGTGCTCCGCAATGTATTCGATTTTTTCCTTGCCGCTTCCCTCTCGCACGCGCCGGTCCCACTCGCGCAGCGCGTCGTAGGAAAACGCGTTGTCCAGGCTCAGCATCGGCCGCGCGTGACGCACCGTTTGAAAACCTTCGCGCGGCGCGCCGCCCACGCGCACCGACGGCGAATCCGGCGTCACCAGCTCCGGATGCGCCGCTTCCAGCTCTTTCAGCCGCTCCATCAATCGGTCGTACGCTGCGTCCGAAATCTGCGGGTCATCCAGCACGTGATACCGGTATTCGTGGTAGCGCAATTTCTCGCGCAACTCTTCAATCTCTTTTTTCACATTCACTGCCGCCGCCTTCGCCATGAACCCATGTGCCTCTCTCCTGTTCGTCTCTTTTCATCATCCAGCGTCCCGGCGGCACCGCCACTGCAGCGAGGAATCTGGTTCTTCTTTCGCGCACCCCTCCTAAAATCCGATGCGCGAAATCGGCTGATATTATATAGAATGAGTGTTTTTGCGAAACCAAAGGACACGAACGGGAACCCGAATGACGGCTGACCTCCAAAACGCACTGATGATCCACAACCCCAACGCCGGCAATGGCGGTGGCCACGCACGCCGCCGGCTGCTCGACAAGGCGCGCCACATTTTCGCCACGCGTGGCATTGACGCTGAACTCGCCGAAACCACCGGCCCCGGCCACGCCATCGAAATCGCCGCGCGGGCCGCCGAAGAAAACCGCGGCCTGGTTATCGCCTGTGGTGGCGATGGCACGCTCAACGAAATCGTCAACGGCCTCGCCACTCATCACAATGGCCACCGCGTCCCGCTCGCCCTTCTTCCCGGCGGCACCGCCAACATCCTCGCCAAGGAACTCGACCTCCCCTGGAACATTCCCATGGCCGCACAAAAACTCGTTCACGGCAAAGTGAAAGAAATCGCCCTCGGCCTCGCTATTCCTCTCGAGCAACCTGAAAAGAAAAAATATTTTCTTAGTGTCGCCGGCGCCGGCCCCGACGGCGCAATCGTCTACTCCATCGACCTCGGCCTCAAATCCCGCGTCGGGATTCTTTCTTACTGGTGGGCCGGCCTCCGTCAAGTCTTCGGATACAAATTCCCGCATTTCCGCGTTACGAGTAGCGGCCGCAAAATTGACGCCTCTCTTGTCATCGTGGGCCGTACGCAAAACTACGGCGGCCCATTCAAAATCACCACGGAAGCCGACCTCTTCGAAGACCATTTCGAAATCCTGACCCTCGCCACTCGCAGCGGCCTCCGCTATCTCAGCTACCTGCCTTCGCTCTGGCTCAATAAGCTCCGCGGCACTGAAGGCGTCGAATTCTTCAAATCCGACTCCGTCCTCTGCGAGCCGCTCGATTCGAATCCCGTCTACGCCCAAATCGACGGCGAGCCCCTCGCGCGCCTCCCCGTGGAATTTCGCATCGTCCCCCGCGCCCTCAAGCTCCTCGTTCCGATAACCTCAGGCGAGCTCCGAAACGATTGAGTCCGTCTTGACCAGTGGCAGTCCTATCGAGCACGTATGCTTGGTCTTCTAGGACACGGACGATGCGCGCGTATTCCTAAAGAACCAAAAATTCACTAATTCCTGACGACTCAGGCGGCGCCTGACGCCGCTCAATCGCGTCATCCCACATATGACGCGACATCTTCCATTCACCGCTCGCTTGCTTCTCGAGCACGTTCAGGAAGATCCCCTTGTGCGATGCGTTGGTTGTTTTGCCATTTTGTTCGGTCGTCCACGCCACTTCGTCGGTTCCCCACACGTACGCTATCTGGCCATCACCGCTGATGTTTTCCGGCGTCACCACAAGCTTGGTAATCTTGGTTGGCGGACCGTTGGGCGGGAACCAGAATTCGTTTAGGCCCTCTTGTCCAATTCGTGGCTTGTCCGCGTGCGGCGGCAATAGCACGCAATCTTCTGTGAAAAGCGCACGCAGGCCATCGGCATCTCCTTTCAACCAAGCCTCTTCGTATTTGCTGTGCACGTGCTTAATCTTCGCCACATCCTCCGCAGACAACCCGTTCCCCGCGCCTCTTGCCCCGGACACAACAAGTAAGACCACTGCAGTTGCCACTGTTTTGCGAATGCTCATAAAGCCTCCTGCGGCCTATCACTTTTCCCGCTTGGACGCCTTCGGCCCGGTTCCGTTTTCTCATCATCGCCGTCCACTTTTGTGAGATAACTTCTCCCCTATGGATCCTCTCACCCACGCCCTGGCCTCATTTACCCTCCAGCGCGCTGCATTTCCTCGCCTTTCCCGCTCCGCCACAATCGCTGTCGTCCTCGCGGGCACCATCGCTGACGCCGACCTCCTCAGCACGTCCTTCGGCCCATCGGCCTATCTCTCTTTCGACCGCACTTATTTTCACTCACTCCCCGCCGCTCTCGTCTTCGCCCTCGTGGCCACTCTTCGCTTCTTCCTCAAGCCCAAATCCACGGAAAATCCGATACCACGCGCGACCATCTTCGCCGCCGCCGTCGCTGCTGCCCTCCTTCATCTCGCCCTCGACGTTTGCCAAACCTCCAGCGTCCAACTGCTCTGGCCTTTCTCCGCTCGCCGCTTCGCCCTTGACTGGCTTCCCTCTCTCGACCTCTGGATCCTCGCAATTCTCCTCGCGGGCATCCTTCTCCCGCTTCTCGCCGGCCTCGTCACCGAAGAGATCGGCGCCCGCCGCAAAGGTCCTCGCGGCCGACTCGGCGCAACTCTCGCTCTCCTCGCGCTAATCCTCTATCTCGGCGCGCGCTTCATGTTCCACAGCGACGCCATCGCCGCCCTCGAATCGCGCACCTACGGCGGCGAACTTCCTCACAAAGTTGCTGCCTTCGCCGAATCCAACTCGCCTTTCCGCTGGTACGGCATTGTTGAAACCGAACGCGCCCTTCACGGCGTCGAAGTCCCTGTCGGTCCCGGCGCCGATTTCGATCCCAGCTCCGCCATTACCGCCTACAAGCCTGAGCCTTCTCCCGCCCTCGACGCCGCGCGCAATTCCTCGATCGCACGCCGTTTTCTCCAGGTCGCCCGCTTCCCCAAAGCTACTGTCGAGCAAACGCCCTCGGGCTTCCGCGTCACCCTGCGCGCTTTCTCTTACACCCGCGAATCCGGCTCTGCAGAAGGGAAGCCCCGAGGCTTGCGCGTTCAGGCAATCATTGACACCGACGCATCCGGCAGAACCCTCTCTGGCGAGTTGGCCTGGGTTCCCTCCCCTCAGAGCTTTTGGTGGCACTAAAATGTTGGTTGAAACGCCACATTGTCCAAACATCCGCCCGCTCAATAACTTACGTACTTAGAGAAACCTCGCCTCCAGCCCCTTTTTTTTGTTAACGATATGAATTGCCGGTGGGTAGCGTAGGGGGAACAAGTACCACCTAAAGTATTCCTTTAACTCGGCCGCGAAAGCGTCTTGCTTTCCGCGCCCGGCCGGTGCCTAAGTACCGCGCGCGAAAGGAGATAGCTCACCATCACCAAGCCAATCGCAAACACCGCTACCTGCAGCGTGTGCCGCCTGAGGTACGGCAGCGCCTCATGCCCATAGCGAATCGCCAAATACCCCATCCCGAAGTACCGCGCCGCCCGCGCCAGCGTAATCGCCGACACAAAGCTTACCAGCGGCACCTCGAACACGCCCGCCGCCACCACAAATACCTTAAACGGTGTAGGCGGCGGTAGCAGCGCGGCGAATAACATTCCCCAGAACCCGTTCTTCACCACCCAATCGTGGATGGCTTGTGCGCGTTTTCCGGCGTGCTTGTGAAACAGCGCCTCTCCGCCCTTTTCGGCCAGGTAAAACAGCAGCACACAGCCCAGCACCGATCCCAGCATTGCCAGGAACGCATACACCGGCATCCTCGCCGGATGCTGGATGGAAAGCTCGATCAGCAGCAGGTCATTGATCACCGGAAACGTCAGCACCGACGAATCCAGAAAGGAAATCAGGAACAGCCCAGGCGCCCCCAGGCTGCCAGCAAAAGCCACAATCTTCTCTTTCCATGCATGCAAGCCCGCTGTCAAGCGCCTCTCCTTGCAACACGTCGTAGGCTTTCTTTCATTGCAGGGCCGCGCTCTTAGCGCGTCCTCAGTCTCGATTTTCCATTGTGGGGGCACCGCACTGCGGGGCCCTTTGGAGTGCAGCAGCTTGTTTACCCTGAGCTTCGAAGGCTGCCGCTTTTGCCTGCATCCTCGGCGTCTCAATACTTGCGAGACTCTTTGTACGCCGCAACCCCGCCTCTGAGCTGTCAGCTGTGAGCTGTCGGCTGTCAACTCTCATCTTCAAAACAGCGTCTGAATCGCCTCAACAATCGTGTCGTAAACATGGTGCAATTCGCCTCCCGAAACCACATACGGCGGCAAAACATAAACCACATTGCCCAGCGGGCGCAACAAAACGCCGCGTTCGAGAAAGAACTGATACAGTTTGGGCCGCATCGCCGACAGGTATCCGGCATCCTCCGCGCGAAGCTCTAGCGCGCCAATGCTTCCAATTTGCCGCGTGTCTCCCACGACGGAAAATTCGCGCAACTCCGCCAGCCGCTCAGAATGAATCCGCGCAATCGCCGCGATGCAGTCAAACACCGGCTCATCTTCGAAAATTTGCAAGCTCGCATTCGCCGCCGCGCACGCCACCGCGTTTCCCGTGTACGAATGCCCGTGATAAAACGTATGCCGCCGGTCTTCGCTGCGAAAGGCCGTCTCGACTCGGTCCGTGCAGAGGGTCACGCCCATCGGCAAAAAACCGCCGGTGATGCCCTTCGACAGGCACATCAAGTCCGGCGTTACGCCGGCAAGATCGCACGCAAACATCTTTCCCGTGCGTCCAAATCCGGTCAGCACTTCATCCGCAATCAGCAGCACTTCATGCTTCGTACAAAGCGCCCGCACTTTCTGCAAAAACTCCGCGGGGTGCACAATCATCCCGCCCGCGCCTTGCAGCAAGGGCTCGACAATCACCGCCGCAATCTTGTCTCCGCGCTCCGCCAGCAGCGTTTCCAATTGCTGCGCGCACTCGATGTGGCACGTCTCGCGCTTCAGCCCCAGCGGGCACCGGTAACAATACGCCGAATGGACGCGGTGCACTGGATAGCGCATCGCGCTGAACGGCTCCGTGAACGGCGAATCATCGCTAACCGACATCGCCCCAGCCGTATCGCCGTGATATCCATGCTCCAGCGCGACAATTTCCCGTTTTTCGCGGCGTTCCGGATTGCTGAAGTGCTGCACCGCCATCTTCAGCGCCACTTCCACCGCTGTCGATCCGTCGTCGGAGAAAAACAAGTGCGTCAGCTCCGCTTTACCCCCAGCGCTGGGGAGGGGTGCCACCCATTTTCTCAGTCGCTGCGCCAGCTCTTCTGCGGCGTCATGCGTAAACCCTGCAAGAATCACATGCTCCAATTTCCGCGCCTGCTCCGCGATCGCCGCCGCAATGCGAGGATTCGCGTGCCCGTGGAGATTCACCCACCACGACGAAATCGCATCCAGAATCTTTCTCCCATCTTTCGTATAGAGGTAAACACCCTCGGCCCTCTCCACCTGCAACGGTGGGAGGTCCAGCTTGGAATGAGTAAAGGGATGCCAAATCCTCAGCGCCGCATTCATCGCGCTAGTGTACTGTACTCGAAACGGGATATAAGCTGCGTTCAATTGGCGGCGGGTTACACGAGTTACCAGTCACCGCTTTATTGTGCAAACGCCGCCCGGTCGAAATGATTCATGAACACCTGCATCAGCGCGGTGCGATGCAGGTTCGGCAGTTTGGGCACTTCGCCGATGACTCGCACATGCCCAAACCGCTCAATCGTTTCGCGGTTCTCTCGGTTCTGGTCGCCAATCAGCACCACGCCGTGCACCGGAAGCTCCGCCGCGTGCAGCGCCGCCAGCGTCAGCAGCGTGTGGTTCACCGTGCCAAGGCTGCTGCGCGCCGCGACAATCACCGGCAACTTGAATTTCACCATCAGGTCCAGCATGAACTGTTTTTGATTCACGGGCACAAGCACGCCGCCGGCACCCTCGACGACAAGCCAGTCGTTCATCAGACTGGTCGGCATGTTGATTTTGCCGAGATCAATCTCCACGCCCGCCCAGCGCGCCGCCAGGTCCGGCGAAACCGGCGGAACAAATTTGTAAATCTCATCAAGTGTGCGGTCCGTCCCGATTCCCGCGAGCCGCATCACGGTCACGCGATCGGAACCTTCAAGCGTGCCGGTCTGAATCGGTTTCCAATACACGGCGTCCAGCGCGGCGCATAGCAGCGAAGAAAGAACAGTCTTGCCAACTCCCGTATCGGTCCCGGTGATGAAAAAATGATGTCTCAAGCGCGGGCCACCACGGCGGGCCTAAGTGCATCTTCTCGCCACCGATTCAAGGTATTCTCCAGGCGTAACAGTTCATCATCGGAGATTCCGCTCGTCAAGGAAAACCGCAAGCGCGCGCTACCGGGCGGTACCGTCGGGGGCCGCACCGCCCGCACCGCAAATCCTTGCGATTGCAGATGCTCCGCCGCGCTCAGCGCCTGTTCATTTTCGCCCACAATCAACGGCACAATTTGCGTCTCGCTCCGGCCGGTGTCCCATCCGCCCGAACGCAAACGGCTAACGAGCCGCCGCGCCTTCACCCTCAGTTCTTCCCGTTCCCGGTCCATCCCGCGCACCAGTCTCAGCGCCGCGCGAATTTGCTCCGCCATGTACGGCGGCATCGCCGTGCTAAAAATAAATGTCCGAGCGTGGTTGATCAGATGCTCCTTCAATGCCACGCTGCCACAAACAAACGCGCCCGCGCTCGCCAGCGCCTTCCCGCAGGTGTGCACCGCGGCGGCAAGATGTTGCGCGATTCCGTCTCGAACAGCGACTCCGCGGCCTGCGGGCCCCTGTACCCCGGTCGCGTGCGCCTGGTCCACAATAACACCCGCGCCATAGCCTTCCGCAATTTTCACAATCTCGGTAACCGGAGCAACATCGCCTTCCATGCTGAAAATGCTCTCGGTGACAATCAGTTTGCGACCGCGTTCGTGCGCGTGCTTTCGCAGTTCATCTTCGAACGTATTCAAATCGAAGTGCGGGTAAATGATTTTGCGCGCGCCGGAAAGCCGCACGCCGTCAATCAGGCTCGCGTGATTGAATGCATCGGAAAAAACCAAATCATCTTTCTTCAACAGCGCGGTCAGCAACCCAAGATTCGCCATGTACCCGCTGCCAAAATACAGCGCCGCTTCCGTCCCCGCGTATTGCGCGAACTCTTCTTCCAGTTGTTTCCACACTGCGGCGTGACCCGAAAGCAGCCGCGAACCTGTTCCGCCAACGTGCTGCGCATCGCGCACCGCGCGCGCCACCGCTTCTTTCAGCGCCGCGTGTTTCGACAGCTCTAGATAGTCATTCGAGCAGAGATTTGTACCCTGAATTCCCGCAAGCGACCGCCGCTGCCCCCGAGCTTCCAGCTCGCGCAGCCCCGCCTCCAGTTCTCTCTGAAATCTTTCCTGAAAATCAGACGACATGCGGTTCCAATGGCTTCATCCCGAGGGTCTGAAGGAGCTGTTCATCTTCATCCTGGCCCGGATTTGGCGTGGTCAGCAATTTCTCGCCCACGAAAATCGAATTCGCTCCCGCGAGAAAGCATAGCGTCACCGCTTCTGGTGAGAGCTGCCTGCGTCCTGCGGCGAGCCGCACCCGCGACGCGGGCATCAAAATCCGCGCCGTTGCGATCGCCCGAACCATCTCTAGCGGATCGAGCGGCGATATCGAAGCCAATGGCGTGCCCTCGACACGCACTAGCATGTTGATCGGCACGCTCTCCGGATGCGGTTCGAGCGTCGCCAGTTGGTGCAGCAAGCCGATGCGGTCGGCTTCGCGTTCGCCCATTCCCAGGATTCCGCCGCAACAAACAGTAATTCCCGCTTTGCGTACCGCCGTCAGCGTTTTCAAGCGGTCGTCGTAAACGCGTGTGGTGATAATCGAGCCATAAAACTCAGGCGAGGTATCCAGGTTATGGTTGTACGCAGTCAGTCCGGCCTCTTTCAGGCGCCTGGCTTGCCGCTCCGTCAGCATTCCGAGCGTGCAGCAAACTTCCATCCCGAGCGCCGAAACGCCGTGCACCATCTCGAGCACTCTGTCGAATTCCCTGCCCTCGGGAGCGTCACGCCATGCCGCCCCCATGCAGAAGCGCGTCACTCCGCGCCGGGCCGCCTCGCGTGCCACTTCAATGACGTGCTGCAGGTCCAGCAAGCCTTCGCGCTCGACGCCGGTGTTGTAATGCGCGCTCTGCGGACAGTACGCGCAGTCCTCCGGGCATCCCCCGGTCTTGATGGAAATCAGTTGGCAAGTCTGCACGCGGTCCGCGGCATGACGGGCCCGATGAACCGTCTGCGCCCGAAACACCAGCTCCGGCAGCACCATCCGGTAAATCGCCTCCACCTCCGCCCGCGTCCAGTCGTACCGCAATACCCCCGGCACGGCTTCTCTAGCGGTCGAGCACTGCACCCCTTGCAAAGTTGTGTGAGTTGCCATGGCTCCCCATCTCGCCGGGCTGGAGTATCCAAGATGAAACCCGCATCTTATCATCGGCCGTCATCTCGGCAAAAACTGCGGCCTTAAGGATAAGCTGTGAGAAAATGGGATCGTCTGCTCGGTGCGAAGGTGACGCTTTGCGATAAGAAATAGCGTGTTGGCCTACGCTCCGCGGCATGGCTGGACAAATCCCAGGCTCCAACGTCTCTTCGCCAAAGCTTAGAAGCAGCCATCGATTCATCCCGCGCAGCGGACCTCGATCCAAGGATATTGGGCTTCAGTGACGGCAGGACGGCAGGAAGCCGGTTTGACCCATCACCCCCAAAATGTTATAAAACTGCGATTTGGCTTGTCCTGGCGCCCAGTCTTACAAGCGCCTCTCCGGCGGCATCGAGGGGTAGCTCGGGCCGGCGCGCGGCGAGTTCACCCCGATCGAAGATCGCGATTCGGTGAGGATTCCGGTCGGGTTCTTACCGGCGGAATGAGAGAAAACTCGATTCGCGGTACGCGCCGGAAAGCGCTTGGCCGAACAAGTGTGCGGATTGCGGCCGTTCCGAAGACTTTTCTGAGACTCGATTCGCTCCGCAAATCTGCTACGAAATAGGGAGGATTGTGAATGCGCACCTGGCTAACGAATGCCTGGTCCCGGGTTTCTAAACTTACGAAGTTTGGCGCAGTCGCCCCCCTCGCGCTGCTCGCCGCCTCCGTCGCCCGCGCTAACGAAGCTGGCGGTGAAGCCAATCTGAAGCTCCCCGACCTCTCCCAGGTCAGTTTCCTCGGCATGGACGGCCACAAGCTTCTCCTCTTCGGCATCCTCTTCTGCCTCTTCGGCCTCGCTTTCGGACTCTGGATTTATATGCGTCTGAAAAATCTCCCCGTCCACAAATCCATGCGCGACATCTCCGAGCTCATCTACGAAACGTGCAAAACGTATCTCCAAACGCAAGGCAGATTCCTTTTGTTGCTCTGGGCATTCATCGCCATCGTCATCGTCCTCTACTTCGGCGTGCTCGCTCCCGTGCCCGGCAAACCCG
>Ga0126376_10001548_pt1 | contig 12441 bp, 12 predicted proteins | sample PanSoiMetPlot_15_FD_92760 | JGI IMG/M metagenome (GOLD analysis project Ga0126376, IMG submission 92760) | Tropical forest soil microbial communities from Panama - MetaG Plot_15 | ecosystem: Environmental > Terrestrial > Soil > Tropical forest > Bulk soil | place: Panama | collected 2016-02-17
CTCAGGCGATGGGGCTCCCGTCCGCCGTCCTGATCTACGACGGCGAGTGCGCGATGTGCCGGGCGAGCGCGCTCTGGCTCATGCGGCTGGCGCTCTCCGGCGGCGCGCTCGAGATCCTCCCGTGCCGCTCGGGGCCCCGGCGCCTGCGGTACCCGCACATCAGCGACGAGGCGTGCATGACCGCGATGCAGCTCGTGCTGCCGGACGGGCGCACGCTCGCCGGCGCTGACGCGGTGCCTGAGCTCCTGCGCCGCATCCGCGGGCTCGGCTGGCTCGCGACGGCCTTCGCGCTGCCGGGGGCGCGCCCGATTGCCCGCCGCGTCTACGCGTGGATCGCGAAGAACCGGATGCGCTTATCCTGCGAGCGCTGATCGTCAGCTTTCGGTTGCTTTCTTCTTCGGCATCGCGCGGCGATTCGCTCTTAAATTCGGCAACGCGAGCGCAGGGATCTTCCTGATGTCATGGAGCTAAGTGTCGATATAGCTTGACGATCGCTCCGCGGCGGTCCTCTGGCACGCGCGGTGCTTTCATACGAGCCGGCGCGTCCACGACGGACACGCCGCAGAGACAGCGATGGCGCTGAGTGCCTCTCGAAGAGGCAGCGGCGCCATTTTTTTGTCTGGGAGGTGATCGTGCGCGTAACGCGACGGAAGTTCTTGCAAGCAGCGAGCGCCACGGCGCTCCTGGCCGCACTGCCCGCGAAGTGGGCAGGCGGCGTCTACGCCGGCGACGGGCCCGAGACGCCGAAGATGCGGATCGGCATCATCGCCCTCACCGATTGCTCGTCGATCGTGATGGCCCATGAGCTCGGGCTCTTCAAGAAGTACGGGATCGAGTCGACCATCTCGAAGGAAGCGTCGTGGGCGGTGATTCGCGATCGCCTGACGCTCGGCGAGAACCAGGCCACCCACATGCTGCTGGGGATCCCCTACGCGTCAACGATGGGGCTTCAGGGCTCGCCCGTGAAGCCGATGATCATCCCGATGTACCTCAACCGCAACGGGCAGGCCATCACGCTCACGAAGGCGCTGCTCGAGAAGGGCGTGAAGACGCCGCAGCAGCTCAAGCCCCTGGCGCTCGAGGCGAAAGCCAAGAACGCGCCGCTGACTTTCGCGATGACCTATCCGCCCGGCACGCACGCGATGTGGACGCGCTACTGGCTCGGTGCCGGCGGCATCAACCCCGATCGCGACGTCTCGCTGATCACGATTCCGCCCGCGCAGATGGTCGCCAACATGAAGGTCGGCAAGATGGACGGCTACTGCGTCGGCGAGCCGTGGGGTGCTCGCGCCATCGCCGACGGCATCGGGTTCACCGCGATCACCACGCAGCAGATCTGGCGCGACCATCCCGAGAAGGTGCTCGCCTTCACCGAGGAATTCGCCCAGAAGAACCCGAAGACGGTGAAGGCCGTGATGGCCGCCGTCCTCGAAGCGAGCCAGTGGAACGACAAGCTCGAGAACCGGCCGCGCATGGCCGAGGTCGTCGGCCAGCCGCAGTACGTGAACGCCGCGAAGGAGATCGTCCTCGGCCGCATGCTCGGCGACTACGACTACGGCGACGGGCGCAGGGAGAAAGACAAGTACTACATGACCTTCTTCGACCGCCAGACCAACTTCCCGATGAAGTCGCATGGCATCTGGTGGCTCACGCAGTTCCGGCGCTGGGGGATGGTCAAGGAGCCGCCCGACTACAAGGGCCTCGTCGACCGCGTGCATCGCCCCGACATCTTCCGCGAGGTGGCCAAGGAGATGGGCGTCGAGACGCCGCGTGAGGACATGAAGAAAGAAACCCTGTTCGACGGCGTCACCTTCGACCCGGCCGAGCCCGAGAAGTATGCGAAGGGTTTCGCCGTCCACTCGATGGCCTGAGATGGGCGCCTGAGCCATGGGCACGAAGACCTCACAGCTGATTCTCCCGATGCTCGGCGCCGCGTGCGTGTTGCTGGCGTGGACGGTGGTGAGCGCGACGATCGCGCCGGACCTGCCGTCGCCGGCTCGGACGTGGCAGGAGTCGCGACGGTATGTGCTCGAGCCCTTCTTCAAGGACGGCGAGATGAACCAGGGGATCGGCCGGCTCGCGTTCTACTCGCTCGTCCGGGTCGCGAAGGGCTTCGCCCTGGCGCTCGCAATCGGCACGCCCATCGGCTTCCTGCTCGGCCTCTCGCCGCGCTTCCACCAGTCGTTCGATCCGATCGTGCAGTTCATGCGGCCGATCTCGCCGCTGGCGTGGCTGCCGCTCGGCCTGGTGATCTTCCAGAAGTCCGAGCCCGCCGGGATCTTCACGATCGCGCTCTGCGCGATGTGGCCGACGGTCATCAACACGGCGGTCGGCGTCCGGTCGATCAGCCAGGAACACCTGAACGTGGGCCGCGTCCTGAAGCTCTCGCGCAGGCGGATGTTGACGAAGATCATCGTCCCGGCGAGCCTGCCCTATGTCTTCACCGGCTATCGGCTCTCGCTCGGCCTAGCCTGGCTCGTCATCGTCGCCGCCGAGATGCTGACGGGGACGCCGGGTGTGGGCGGCTTCCTGTGGCAGGAGTACAACAGCCTCGTCTACTCCCACATCATCCTGAGCGTCCTCACGATCGGCGCGATCGGTTTCCTGCTCGACCGGCTGATGGGCCTGCTCGAGGCGCGCGTGCGGGTCAACTGATGGCCTACGTCGAAGTGCGAGGCCTGCGGAAGGCTTATGTCACTCGACGCGGCCGGACGCCCGTGCTGGGCGGCGTCGATCTGAGCCTCGACGAGGGCGAGTTCGTCGCGGTCGTGGGCTACTCCGGATCGGGCAAGACCACCTTGGTGTCGCTCCTCGGCGGTCTCATCGAGCCGGACGCGGGGGAGATCAGCCTCGACGGTGCCCCGGTGACCGGGCCCGGCCCAGAGCGCGGCATCGTCTTCCAGCAGTATTCGCTGCTGCCGTGGCTCAGCGTGCGTGACAACGTCGCGCTCGCGGTCGACGCGGTGAGCCCTGATCTGCCGGCCGCCGAGCGGCGGCGCGTAACCGACGAGTTCATCGCGCTCGTCAACCTCACGCCCGCCGCCTGGAAGCGTCCGCGCGAGCTCTCGGGCGGGATGCGCCAGCGTGTGGCGGTGGCCCGCGGCCTCGCCATGCGGCCCAAGCTCCTCCTGATGGACGAGCCGTTCAGCGCGCTCGATGCCCTCACGCGCGCCACCCTGCAGGACGAGCTCCTGAGGATCTGGGGCGAGCGGCGATCGACGGTGATGCTCATCACCAACGACGTCGACGAGGCGATCTTGCTCGCCGACCGGATCTACCCGATGACCCCGGGGCCAGATGCCGTGCTCGGCCCCGCCATCGAGGTGGGGCTGCCTCGCCCGCGCAAGCGGCGGCACATGAGCCTCGAGCCCGCGTACCAGAAGGCAAGGCGCGTCCTCGTCGAGTTCTTACGGGCGTCGCAAAACGGAGCCGGCTCGCGCCTGCAGCAGGCCACCCTCGACGGTCCCGGCCTCGAGCTCCGATAAATGGTATTCGTCGAGGTCGCCCAGCTCGGCAAGACCTACGAGACGCCTTCGGGCCCGGCGGTGATCGTCCGCGACTTCACGCTCTACGTCGACCAGGGCGAGTTCATCTGCCTGCTCGGCCACTCGGGCTGCGGCAAGACCACCGTGCTCTCGATCCTCATGGGGCTCACGGCGCCGAGCACCGGCGGCGTCGTGATCGGCGGCCGCGAGATCGATGGGCCCGGCACCGACCGCGGCGTCGTATTCCAGTCGGCGACCTTGCTGCCGTGGATGTCGGTGCGCGCCAACGTGCGGCTGGCGCGCGAGCAGATCGCGCCGCGCCACGAGCGCGAGGTCGAATCGTACCTGGCGTCGGTGGGGCTCGGCGGGATGGGCGAGCGCTATCCGCGCGAGCTCTCGGCCGGCATGCAGCAGCGCGCGGGCGTGGCCCGCGCCTTCGCGCTCGAGCCGAGGCTGCTCCTGCTCGACGAGCCCTTCTCGCTCCTGGACGCACTGACGCGGATGGAGCTGCAGGATGAGCTGATCGCACTCTGGGGAGCCCGGCGGCGCACCGTGATCATGGTCACCCACGACGTCGACGAGGCGCTGCACCTGGCCGACCGCATCGTGATGATGACGAACGGGCCGGCCGCGACGATCGGCCGGATCTTCGACGTGCCGTTCCCGCGGCCGCGCAATCGCGACGAGCTGCTCGCGCGCCCAGACTACTTCTGGCTGCGCGACTCGATCGTCGCCTTCCTCGAAGAGCAGGCCCATGCGCCCGCATGACCCGCGCCCGCCTGAGGCCGAGAGCGGGCTCGAGGCCGGCGCCTGGCGGTCGACGATGTGCCCCTACTGCGGCGTGGGCTGTGGGCTCCTCGTGCAGGTGCGCGATGGGCAGGTGGCCAAGGTGAAGGGCGACCCGGCGCATCCCGCGAGCCGCGGCGACATCTGCGCCAAGGCGGTCCACCTGCCGCCCGTGCTCCGCACGCCGGATCGCCTGCTCAATCCGCAGGTGCGCCGCCGGCGCGATGGCGTTCCGGAGCGCGTCCCATGGGAGCTGGCTGTCAGATTTACCGCCGACAGGCTGCGCGAGATCGTCGCCGCTCACGGGCCCGACGCGGTGGCGTTCTACGCGTCGGGGCAGCTCCTGACCGAGGAGTACTACGTCGCCACCAAGCTGGCGCGCGCCGGGTTCGGCACCAACAACTTCGACACGAACTCGCGCCTGTGCATGGCGTCGGCGGCGGCCGGCTACGCGCGCTCGCTCGGGAGCGACGGGCCGCCCACGACCTATGCCGACATCGACCTCGCCGACTGCTTCCTACTCGTCGGGAGCAATACCGCCGACTGCCACCCCGTCACCTTCAAGCGCATCAGGCGCCGAAAGCGAGAAGTGCCCGACGACGTGAGCGTGATCGTGGTCGATCCGCGCTGGACGGAGACCGCCGACATCGCCGACCTGCACCTGCCGCTGCGACCGGGCTCCGACATCGCGCTGCTGAACGCGATGCTGCACGTGCTGTGGCGTGAAGACCTGATCGATTCGCGGTTCGTCGCCGAGCACACGACAGGCTGGGAAGAGCTGCGGTCCGTGATCGATCGCTGCCCCCCGGAGCGCGGCGCGGCGCTGACCGGTCTGTCGGCGCAGATCATCGTCGAGGCCGCGCTGCGATTCGGCCGCGCGCGCGCGGCGATGAGCCTCTGGTCGATGGGGATCAACCAGAGCCACGTCGGGACCGACAAGAACGCGGCGATCGTGAATCTGCACCTGGCGACCGGCCAGATCGGGCGGCACGGCGCCGGACCGTTCTCGCTGACCGGCCAGCCGAACGCGATGGGCGGGCGGGAGACCGGCGGCCTCGCCCATCTCCTGCCGGGTTACCGGCGCGTGGCCGATCCCGAAGACCGCGCGGTCGTCGAGCGCCACTGGGCCATTCCCTCGGGCCGCCTGCCCGCGACACCCGGTCGCTCGGCGCTCGAAATCTTCGAGGGGCTGGCTACCGGCGCGGTGCGCGCGGTGTGGATCCTCTGCACGAACCCGGCGGCCTCGATGCCCGACCTGGATCTGGTCGAGAAGGCGTTGCGCCAGGCCGACCTGGTGATCGTGCAGGACGCCTATCACCCTACAGAGACGACGCGCTTCGCCGACGTGCTGCTGCCCGCCGCGCAGTGGCCCGAGAAGGCCGGCGTGATGACCAGCTCGGAGCGGCGGCTCACGTATCTGCCCAAGCTCGTCGAGCCGCCGGGCGAGGCGCTGCCCGACGCCGTGATCCTCACGCGATTCGCGCGCGAGATGGGCTGGAAAGAGCTCTTCCCGTACGAGGACGAGTCGGAGATTTTCGCTGAGCTCGCGGCGCTGACGGCGGGACGGGTGTGCGACTACTCCGGCGTCAGCCACACGCGCCTGCAGTCGGACGGCCCGCTGCAGTGGCCCGCGCCAGCGCCCGATCATCCGGGCACCCCGCGCCTCTACACCGACCGGCGGTTCCCGACAGCCGATGGCCGCGCGCGACTCGTGCCGGTCGAGCACGACGAGCTGCTCGAGCCCACCGACGCCGGCTTTCCGCTGACGCTCACGACCGGCCGCGTGCACGATCACTGGCACACCTTGACGCGCACCGGCAAATCGGCGGCGCTCCGATCGCGGACCCCCGAGCCGATTCTCGAGGTGAACCTACGCGATGCGCGGCGCGCGTCGATCCAGGACGGCGACTTCGTCGAGATCGCTTCACGGCGCGGAAAGGCGGTCGCCCAGTGCCGGGTGAGCGCCGCGATCCGTGAGGGGACGTGCTTCCTGCCATTCCACTGGGGCCGTCAGGCGGGCTTCTACAAGAGCGCCAACAACCTGACGTTGAGCGGACGCGACCCGATCTCGCAGCAGCCCGAGCTCAAGGCTTGTGCCGTCCGGCTCCGGCGGCTGACGCCGTGAACGAGGTGGCGCAGTGAAAGAGGCCATTGCGTGAACAAGATCGAAGCGCTCAAGAGCGAACGCGACGGCCTCGACGTCACCGAGGACCTGATCCGCTTCGCCCGTGAGGGATGGCGCACGATCGCCGACGACGACAAGGAGCGGCTGAAATGGGTCGGCGTGTTCCAGAGAAAGCCGACGCCGGGCCACTTCATGATGCGTATCCGCATGGCCAACGGCCTCGTGACCGCGGCGCAGGCGCGGCTGCTCGGCGAGATCACGAAGGCCACGGGGCGGAACATCGCCGATGTGACCACGCGGCAGCAGGTGCAGCTGCGCTGGCTGACGATCGAGGGCATCCCCGACGTGATCGCGCGGCTCGAGGCGGCCGGCCTCTCGAGCTCGCAGACCGGCATGGACAACATCCGCGGCATCGTCGGCTGCCCAGCGAGCGGCCTGACGCCACGCGAGCTCTTCGATACCGCGCCGATCGCGGCAGCCTTCGAGCGACTCTTCCTGGGCAACAAGGAGTTCACGAATCTCCCGCGCAAGTTCAACGTCACGATCACCGGCTGTCCCGATCACTGCACCGGCGGCGAGACCCAGGACATCTCGATGACGCCGGCGATCGTGATGCGCGACGGGACCGAGGTCGCCGGGCTCAACGTCGCCGTCGGCGGCAAGCAGGGATCGGGCGGGCCACGCTTCGCGACCGATCTCGACGCCTCCGTCATGCCCGACGAGGCCGCCGAGGTGTGCGCGGCCATCGCGCTGATCTTCCGCGATCACGGGCCGCGCGAGGCGCGCAGCCGCGCCCGCCTGGCGTTCCTCGTCGACGAGTGGGGCGGCGAGCGATTTCGCAAGGAGCTCGAGACGCGCCTGGACCGCCCGTTGCCGCCGGCCGGCCGCGATGCGCGCGGCGCCAAGACCAGCGATCACGTCGGGATCTTCCGCCAGACGGATGCGGGCCTGAGCTACGTCGGGCTGAAGACCCCCGTCGGCCGCGTCACCGGCGACCAGCTTCTCGAGCTGGCGCGCCTGTCGGAGCGTTATGGCCGGGGAGAGCTGCGCTTCACGCCGACCCAGAACGTGCTGATCCCGCACGTTCCCGATCGGCTCCTCGGCGAGCTGATCGAGGAGCCCTTGCTGAAAGCCTTGCCCTACAACCCGTCCGAGGTCCAGCGCGGCCTCGTGTCGTGCACCGGCACCGACTTCTGCAACCTCGCCCTCATCGACACGAAGACACGGGCGATGGCGCTCGCGCGCGAGTTCGAGCGCCGGATCGAGAGTGCACGCCCGCTCACGGTCCGGTGGTCGGGCTGTCCGGCGTCCTGCGGCAACCACCACACCGCGGACGTCGGCCTGCAAGGATGCAAGGTAAAGGTCGACGGCAAGATCGTCGACGGCGTGCACGTCTTCGTCGGCGGCCGCGGGGGCCGCGATCCACACGCGGGCCAGAAGATCCTGGAAGACGTTCCGTGTGACGACCTTCCGGCGGTGCTGGATCGCCTGATCCGCTTCTTTCCCCGGGGCGATCGGCGAAAGGAGGAGGCATGAAGCGCGGGTTCGTCTCGTTCGTCGGCGCCGGCCCGGGCGATCCCCAGCTCATTACCTTGAAGGGACTGCGTCGTCTGCGTGAGGCCGACGTGGTCCTGCACGACCGACTGATCCCGCGCGAGCTGCTCGACGAGGTGGGCCCCGGCGCGACGATCGTCGACGTAGGCAAGGCGCCCGGCCGCGCGTGCGTCGGTCAGGGCCAGATCAACTGGCTCTTGATCAACTGGGCCCGGCGGTGCGAACGCGTCGTCCGGCTCAAGGGCGGCGATCCAGCAGTTTTCGGGCGGCTCGGCGAAGAGATCGAGGCCCTGCGATCCGCCGGGATCGCGTTCGAGGTCATCCCGGGCGTCACCGCGGCGACCGCGGCGGCCGCGCGGGTCGGCGTCTCGCTCACCGAGCGCGGAAGCTCCTCGATGGTCGTGTTCGTGACCGGCACCGACCATACGGGCCACTATCCGGCCACGCTCGACTGGGACGTGCTCGCGCACATCGAGGGCACGCTGGTCTTCTATATGCCGGTCGGCGCGCTCGAGGCGATCACCGCGTCGCTCACCTCGCTCGGCCGCGATCCGCGCCAGCCGGCGATCGTGATCGAGCGCGCCGGGGTGGCGGGCGAGCGAGTGATCGCCGCCCGGCTCGGCGAGATCGCCGACGAGGCACGCGCCGCACGCGTCGCGTCGCCGGCGGTGTTGCTCACGGGCCCGACGATCGCCGGCGCGTCCGTGCCCCTGAGCGTTCGGCGCGTGCTCGCCGGCATGGGGGGCTGAGGCGTGCCGGACTACTTCGCCGCGTTCCTCGATCTGCGCGGCCGGCGGTGCCTCGTCGTGGGCGGTGGCGAGGTCGGCGAGCGCAAAGCGCGGGCGCTACTCGAGTACGGCGCCCACGTCATCGTGGTGAGCCCGACGGTAACAGCGGGCCTGGCGGCGCTCGCCGTGGTGGGGCGCATCGTCGAGCGTCTGCGCCCATTCCGGCGCGCGGATCTGCGCGGCTGCGCGCTCGTGATGGCCGCGACCGGAGACCCCGTTGTGGACGACGCGGTCGCCGCGCTGGCCCACCGGGCCCGGGCGCTCGTGAACGTGGCGGATCGGCCCGAGCGCTGCGATTTCATTCTTCCTTCGGTGCTCCAGCGGGGCGATCTCCAGATCGCGGTCTCGACCGGCGGCCGCAGTCCCGCACTCGCCCGCGAGATCCGGCGGCGCCTCGAAACAGTGTTCGGGCCCGAGTACGCCGAGCTGATCGCCCGGACGGGCCGGGCGCGGCAGGCTGCGCGCGCCGCCGCCCCAACGCCGGCGGCGAGGCTCGCGGCCGGGCGGCGCATGGCGGCGCTCGCACTCGTCGGGCGATAGGGGCCCGCCGTCGTACAATCGATCGTAGTGAACCCCTCCGAGACGCGGAAAGTCATCCATTCTTTGATCGGGCGCGGTGTGACGTCGCAGCAGGTCGAGCAGCTCACCCAGGCGCTTGTCGCTCAGAAAGTGGCCGCCGGGCACGTAATCATGAACGAAGGCGATCGACCGAGCGGGCTCGTGTTTGTCCTGCAGGGCGGGGCGGAGATCTTCAAGCACGGCCCCGACGGCCAGCGTCAGTCGCTGGCGAAGCTCGAGGCGCCGACCTTGCTGGGCGAGATGAGCCTCGTCACCGATCGCCCCTCATCGGCGACCGTCGTGGCCGTCGCCGAGTGCGAGCTGCAAGTCTTGACCCGGGCCCAGTTCCAGCGGCTGATCGCGGCCGACAGCATCGCCGCGTACAAGCTCGTGATGACCATCGCCGGCGTGCTCGCCGAGCGGCTCGCAAAGCTCGACCGCAAGGTGCTGGAGCTGACCGGCCACTGGAACCTCTAGGCGCGCGCTGACGACGCTACGTGTGCGCTGACGACGCGCCCCGCGCCGCGACGTACGCGCGCCACCCGCCGTACTGCGTGATCTCGCGCTGGCCCTCGCAGAGCGCTGGCTCGCCGAGCACGCCGAGCGTTTCCTCGCCGTCCGCCAGATGGACCTTGCCCACACAGAGGCCGGGCGGCTCACCGAGCAGGATCGCCGCGAGACCGGCGGCCGGCACGTCCCACACCTCGACCGCGACGGCGATGCCTCCTTTCGCCACGCGGATCATCGCCGGATGGCGGTCCTCGATCGACCACAGACGGTAGCGCGGGCTCGTCGTCGTCTCGCGCACGAAGGTCGCGCCGGCCGCGAGCAAGTTGCCGTTCAGCGGGAGGCCGCGCATCAAGGTGCCGTTGACCGCCAGTCGAACGTTCACGCGGCGAACCTAGCACATGAGAGAGGCGCCGTGTGCCCAGCGCGTGAGCAATCCACGCTCGATGCCCGTTCGCTGGGCATCGAGAGGGGTCGCGCCCAAGTGTAAGTGGCCGTCTCGTTTGAGGCAGCATCGCGGCACGCGCCTTGCTGTCTGATATTTACAAGACAACGACGTCGCTTGCGGGTAATGGCGCCCGAAGATGGGCGCCATTCTTTTGTCGGCGCCTCAACCGAGGAGGATCGCATGCGCGTTCGTCGGATTCACGAGTCCTAGCAATGATTGACGGTGCCAACGGTCGTGACGAAGGAGTGGAGCTGCAGTCGGCAGCGCGCGTGCTTGCCGACGTGGTGCCGATGCTGGTCGAGCGGCTGTCGCTGGCGCGGCCCGGAAAAATCTACCGGCAGGCGCTTGAGGTCCTGGAGCGGCCGCTGCTGGTGCACGTGCTCGCGATGACCGGGGGGAATCAGCTTCGCGCGGCGCGGTTGCTCGGAATCAATCGCAACACGCTTCGCAAGCGGTGCCGAGAGCTTCGGCTCGCGCTGCCGAAAGACCCGCCGGCGGCTGCCGAGAAGGCCCCGAGCGCCGCGTTGGCGCCGTCGGCAGCGCGCTCAGCGTACTAGCCACATCGCACTCCGAGCAGGGAGGGGCGCCGCGCGTCGCAGGGCGCGCGCCTCGAAGTGCGTGCCCGGTGCCGGGCCGGTACCGTAATATGGCAACAGAGCATGTCGCCCGTGTGGTCAAGCCTTCCCCAACCATCTCGCGCCCCCGCGGGGCGCGCCTAGGCGCGCCTTCCATGGCCATGATGGAAGACGTCGAAGCGCTCGCCACCCAGATCGTCGAGGGCTCGACGCGCGCGCTCGCGCGCGGGCTCACGTGGATCGAGGCAGGCGGTGCCCGCGCGGAGGCCCTGTGCGCGCGGCTCTACCCGAGCACCGGACGGGCCCAGATCGTCGGCGTCACCGGTGCGCCGGGCAGCGGCAAGAGCACCCTCGCGCGGGCGCTCGCGCTGGTGGCGCGGGCCCGGGGCCGCACCGTCGGCGTTCTTGCGGTCGATCCGTCCTCGCCGTTCACGGGCGGTGCGATCCTCGGCGACCGGATCCGCATGAGCGATCTCGCGCTCGATCCCGGCGTTTTCATCCGCTCGATGGCGACTCGCGGGGCACTGGGAGGCCTCTCGCGGGCCGCCGCGGACGCTGTCGACCTGATGGATGCGGCCGGTCTGGGCCTCGTGCTGGTCGAGACCGTCGGTGTCGGACAGGACGAGGTCGACGTCATGCGGCTGGCCCACACGGTCGTCGTCGTCTCGGTCCCGGGTCTTGGTGACGACGTCCAGGCGCTCAAGGCCGGCATTCTCGAGATCGCGGACCTGCACGTCGTCAACAAGGCCGATCGTGAGGGTGCCGACCGGACGGTGGCCGAGCTCAGAGCGATGCTCACGCTCCTGCCGTCGACTGATGGGACGTGGGTTCCCCCGGTTCTCGCCGCCTCGGCGGCACGCGACGAGGGGATCGAGGCGATCGCCGACGCGCTCGACAGCCACATGGCCTTTCAGAAGACCAGCGGCGAGGGCGAGCGCCGGCGCCAGAAGATCGTCACCGCGCGGGTGCTCCGGATCGCCCAGGATCTGGTGGCCGAGACGGTGCTCGCCGGGGCCCTCGGCCCGGACGGCGGCGCCCGCACGAGCCTGCTCGAGCGCGTGGCGCGGCGCGAGCTGGCCCCTCATGCCTGTGCACGAGCCCTCCTGGCCCGGGCGGCGGGTCGCGCGGCCACTTAGCGTGCCGGCACGTGAGCGGCGTACTATAGCGGAAGCCTGCTCGACGGAAGGAGACGGCGCATGAACATCGCGAACATCCTCGCTCGCAAAAGCTCGATGGCGGTGACGGTGCGTCCCGAGCAGTCGATCCGGGAGGCGCTCGGGCTGCTGGATCGCCACAACATCGGCGCGCTGATCGCCGTCGAGGGCGACCGCCCGGTAGGCATCCTGTCGGAGCGCGACATCGTGCGCGAGGCCGCGCGCAACGAGACGTTCTTCGTGCGTCTGGTCGCCGACCTCATGACCCGAGACGTTGTCACCGGCCAGCCCCACGACGATCTGCCCTCGGTCGCCCACACGATGACCGAGCGGCGGATTCGCCACCTGCCGGTCGTCGACAAGGGTCGGCTGATCGGGATGGTCTCGATCGGCGACATCGTGAAGGCGCAGCGCGATCACTATCAGGGCGAGGTCGACACGCTGCAGACGCAGCTCCTCGC
>Ga0126376_10001549_pt1 | contig 12441 bp, 8 predicted proteins | sample PanSoiMetPlot_15_FD_92760 | JGI IMG/M metagenome (GOLD analysis project Ga0126376, IMG submission 92760) | Tropical forest soil microbial communities from Panama - MetaG Plot_15 | ecosystem: Environmental > Terrestrial > Soil > Tropical forest > Bulk soil | place: Panama | collected 2016-02-17
GAGCAGAGTAACGGCATTGTATGCTGAACTCTTTATCAGACTGACAATCGCAGCCGGACCGTCACCGAAATACATCACAACGCTGACTAGCACCATCTCGATGCATGCAAAGATTCCGAATCCCAACGCAATTCCGAATACGTGTTGCCGCCAGCAATTTCGGAGAAACCGGCAAAGAATCAGCAAGAGTATGCAAAGCCCACATTGCATGACCCGCTCACTGCGATCGAACGACAGCACCGCTGACACCACACGGTCAGCGCTAGCCTGCTGCGTTGAGAAAGCATTCACGATCGAGAGCAAGATAAGGAGACCGCACGCCCACCTGAAGATGACTGATGCCAACTTCTGAATGCCTCCATATTGTTTCAGGAGGTGTTGCAATATTTCGTCCATCACCACGACACCCAACAGCACACTAATCGCGTTGCCCGCCCAGTATGCGTCGAAGTAGTTCTCCTCAGAGTAACGATATACAACAAACAAAATCGCCGTCTTCACAATCTGAAAAATGATGTAGGAGAAGAATCGTGGAAAGACTCCGTGCAGTTTGCGCCGGAGCATGAAGAGAATAAGCGTGATCTGCAGAATCGGACCCGCGGCCCAGGTCGCATACATTAGGGTGCCCCTCATTGCTTCTACACCTCCCCCCGGAGGTCAGAAGCATACTTCTCCCTGGGGCGTCCCTGCAAGCTCTTTGTCGAGACGACTGTGTCGCCGATTTTCAGTCCAAGTTTGTTACTTGCAAGCTTTCCCGCGGCACAACGGCATCGGATCGCTGCCGTCTGCGACTAACACCACTTGTTCTGCCCGTATGGTAGGGCCGCCGGTCTGGGAAGGGTTCCTTGGAACTGCGCTGTAGATTGAGGCCAAGACTAACGCCGCGAGCAGGACTTCGCCTGTCGTTTTCATGGGGAGGTCTCCTAGGCGCAAATTTCGCGCCGGCGAAGTATATGCCTGGGGGGCTATTGAGAGCCTGTGGAAAAAACTACAAAGCTCGACTCGGCGCTAGCGTCACTTTCGCTTGTGATCGGAAAATGTGTGAAATCAATGATTTATCGTCATCACGGTAGTCTCGCTGCTCCCGATAATGGGGATACCACATTGGCCTGAAGAGGCACCCAAGCGTGAATGGAGGTACCCAGTGCCGGCTCCGATTGAATCACAATCTTCCCGTGCAGAAGCCTAATTCGCTCTCGCATACTTGCGAGTCCCAAGCCCTGCCCGCTCGCAGTATCTGCGACGTCAAAGCCTTTGCCCGAGTCGGTCAGGGCTACGTGAATCTGATTCTTGGTCTGCTGCAGAAGCACCTCAACACGCTTTGTGCCACTATGTCGAGCCGCATTATGAAGGCCTTCTTGAACGACTCGGAAAAGGCAAAGTGAAATTTCCGATGGCAGGGCACCGAGCATACCCTCATTCTCAATTTCGATCTGGATACCGTGGCGCTTGCTGATCTCTTGGGCGAACTTTGTAACAGCTGGAACGAGACCTAGATATTCCAAACTGGAAGAATGCAGATCGTGCGCGATCATGTGAATATCTGTCGCAATGCCTATGACCTTGTGCTTCAGTTCGCGCAAGCACTGATCTACTTTAGAGGGCGAAGCACCGATCAGGTCCGGACGCGCTTGTTCAATCGCTATCGTCAATAGGGCAAGGCGTTGGTTGATATCGTCGTGAAGCTCACGCGCTATGCGGGAGCGTTCCTGCTCTTGTGCCTCGATTAGCATTCGGCTGACTCGCGCGAGTGACGCTTCTAAGATTGAATCTAAAATTGAAGGGTGCCTTCCCTTCGATGATGAGCGGAAGCGGATTTCTCTCTTGTTGACCGTTCCTAGTAGTGTGTGTATCTGCTGGTGGTGCACGTCTAGCAGATCTTGGACCGATGTCCGAAGTTCGAGGTTTTCCTCACCGAGCTTCTTACGGCGAGCAGTTACGTCAACGAGCGCCTTTTGGAGGCGCGCTATTTTAGCGTCCGTTTCCATTCACGCCGCCATCCACCCAGAATTTGCAAAAGCATCTTAAGCTGTTCGTGCGGCTCCGTGCCTCTGTCGGTTTTGACAGGTCTCAATCCCTGTCGAGTTGTGCTGGAATTGGGCGTTTCTTGTAGCCAGGGGTTAACAGTCTCTAACCCAGCGGAAAGCTTTTTCCTCACGGTAGTGCATTGAAGCACAAAGTACTCTGCTGCTATTTGCTCACTGCATCCGACAAATCCGCGCCTCGCCCTGTGTCGGCTTTGTAACCCGAATCCTTGTCCCGACGGACGCGTGCACATTATGCTTGTTCGCTGATTTCAGAATGGGTCCAGCGGGGACCAACAGCGAGAGACGCATCGGGCGAGGAAGGAACGTTTGACGCACATCATCGGGTACACACTGGCTTTTCTGTTGTGTCTCGCCATCTTTTCAAGAGTTCGCTCCCCTCAGATCCGTCAGGCCACCGTTCTGGTTGCGAGCTATGCGCTTTATCTCAGTTGGGCACCGTGGTTTACCGCTGTCCTTCTCACGTCAACGGTCGTCAATTTCGTTGTCGGAAATAGGCTGAGACGAAGTCGCTCCGGCTTCATACTTTTCGTTGGCATCATTTTCAACTTGGCATTGTTGGGCACGTTCAAGTATCTGCCCGAGGTTTCAGTTCACCTTCCCTTTTCGTCGTTGCAGCGATTTGCTCATATCGCTTTGCCTCTCGGTATTTCGTTCTGGACGTTCCAGGCGATGAGTTATCTCTTCGATCTCTACCAGGGCGAAGAGATGGATCCAACGTTCTCGGAGTTCGCGCTCTACATGGTGTTCTTTCCTGTGACGATCTCTGGCCCGGTCTGCCGGATGTCTGAGATGCTGCCGCCGTTCCGGTCAGAGAACTCTCTGCGCTGGGCAGATATTTCCCGGGGCCTTCAGCGCATTGCGATGGGCGTCTTCATGATGCAAGTGGCAAAGTTGTTGGGCCAGGGAGTACTGGCTGGAGATGGAGTTAGTTCAGGATTCGATCGTCTCCATCAATGGAGCGGCGCGGATGTCTGGTGCCTGGCATTCGGGTACGGTCTCCAACTGTTCTTCGACTTCGCGGGATACTCCCACATTGCCATCGGCGCGGCACAGATGTTGGGGTTCACTCTTCCAGAGAATTTCCTGCGTCCGTTTGGTTCGACGACGCCGTCCGTGTTCTGGACGCGTTGGCACATGTCACTCTCGTTCTGGATTCGCGACTATGTCTTCTTCCCGCTGATGCAGCTGCGCCGCGACCTTTGGTGGCGAAATCTCTGCTTGCTGATTTCGATGGTGCTGTTTGGGTTGTGGCACAGGGCAACACTGCTTTTCCTGATCTGGGGCTGCTATCACGGCGTGCTGCTCGTCCTGCACCGCCAGATCGATGCCCTACAGCGCAAATATGACTGGACTCCTCCTCAAGTCCTGTGGAATGTCGCCTCTTGGGTCGGCACGATGGCCCTTGTCAATCTCGGGTGGATCTTCTTCCGCTCCAACTCGCCCCAACAAGCACGCCAGATGCTCGCAGCGATTCTCTCCCCAGGAACCTATGCTCAGCACTTCTTGAGTGGAAGTCTTTATCTGTTGGTGTTGGCCGTGGCAGCGGGATACTGCTTGGTGCTTCTCATCATCGACGGATTGAAGAAACACGTCCCGGCCGAAATCGAAACCGGAGCATCTGCCGCGGACTCGGGCGCTGACTTTGCAGCTTTCGTTGCGCGCTGGCGCTGGTTCTGGCTTGCCCCACTGTATGCGGTGGCGCTGCTCTTTCTGTTAATCGTGACCCTCTCCCGAGGAACCAGCACGGCACAACTGATGTACGGCAATTTCTAGAGTGGTTCAGAAACGGTGTGACTCCTCTTGCTGCCACGAAGACTGTCATGTTGAGCGCAGCCGGAGTGTAGCGAAGCAGAACTTCGGCGGAGTCGAAACATCCCTATCCCTAGAACACTGGTGCGGGTAGGGATTCCTCGCTTTGCTCGGAATGACAGTTGCAGGCAACATCGCACGAGTCATTGGGAGCTGCGGATCCGCCGTCCGCCTTTTTAGATCACATCCATCTGTGCGCCTTGTCACTGCGTGCCGCGGTTTTCCTTGGTCACATACCGTGTTCGCTTTGTGTCGTTGTGGCGGATGTCCGCACGCGAATGGAACCCTCCCAGCGGTTCCCATCGTGCGTGGGCACTTTCATAGTTCGGAAAATACATCGACGTGAACCGATCGAAGAACCGGCGCGGTCCTACCTTCGTCACTGCATTCCTTCCCCCAGACAGATTAGAGCTCTCAAAGTTGGAGAGTCGCTTGCCATGACTTAGCAAGACAAACAAGGAGACTTGTATGAAAGCAAGGCGGAATTTTCCTGGGTGGATTCTGTTCGTTCTCGTGATGTTTGCGGTAGTAAGTCCCTTGCCCTCATCTGCCCAGTGTTATCTGAGCCAGGAATGCGCTCCACAAGACAATCTGACTTATATCCCCAACGGGACTGGGCAGGTCTACCACGGCGATGGCGCATCCAGCGATTGGTTTGGCGGATGGACCACGGCCTACTCCGACGTGAACCAGTGTCTGAGTTGCCACTACGGCACCGACACGCTTCCGTACTTAATGACCGGCCACAAGAATACGCTGCGTAAGATGGCGCCGAAGGTTGTGTGGGGAGGCCCCGACGGTTCGCTCTATTCGCCGACCGATCCCTATTACGGCTCGGGAAGCACCTTCGATTGGAAAGCGGGACAGGTCACGCTCGGCTGGTGTAATCCTTTATCAACTCCAGCGCTCAACGGATTAATCGCTCTCGATTCTGCCTGCCTTTATCCCTACTACACTCTGCCCAACGCAAACGCTCCCGCTCCCTACACCCCGGTTGCTCCCACAGTTGAAGCGGGCGGCGTAAGAAATCTGTTTTATCTCTACGGCGGATGGCAGAACTATGGAGGCAACAATCCAGCCGGTACTCACCTGAACACGATTTTCGACAAAGGATTGACCTGCGACCTCTATCCCAATGTCAACTTTGATTGCGCGCGCTGCCACGCCACCGGCTACAACTTCGACAACTGGGCACCTGAGCCCACGCAGAACACCAACGCAGTTTTGGCTCCGATCAAAGATACGCAGTTGAGCCGCGTTCCTTCGGATGGATATGCCGCGCCCGGTACGACCGGAACGTCGTCGTGGTATCTCACGGGAATTCAGTGCGAACGCTGCCATGTTGCGGCGTACTCTTACGGCTCGCACCCGTGGAATCCAATCAAGCCGACCAAGCCTCAGAACGAAGCAGCCACCGCACTCTGTATGGAGTGCCACCGTGGGGAAGCTATCGTTCGGGTGAACTCCGACGGCAATCCGCCGACCGCTGGCAGCATCACTCCCGCGGCCGGACTCGTCACCAGCGACCGTGGCTACTGCTCGGATCTGTCAGGTTCCGCTTACGCGGCATGCGTATCCAATCCATCGAACCAGTGGATTTACAAGCCGTACGTCAACCACGAGGCCGGACAGGCATTTCTTAACGGATCGCACGGACGGTTCACCGGCACTCTGATCCAAAACGCGCAGCATACCTCGGATCTCTCCATCACCATCTCGGGAACCTATGGCAGCCAATTCAGCGAGAACCTTGCTGACCCAACTGCAAACCTCGGATGCACCGGTTGCCATGATCCGCATCAGAGCACTGTCGCGGGAACGAATCCTTCTCAGCCGCCGATGGTGAAGACCTGCGACAAGTGTCACGCGCTCGCCAAAACCATCATGTCGAGGATTAATCATCCCGCAGGGCCGGGCACTCCATTCCCGACAGGATCGCCGGATGACGTCCCAGGAGCGTGCGTGACCTGTCACATGCAGGCAGCACTAGGACAAGCGAACAGTCATCTCTTCCGAATCAATGCTGACGCCAACTACAGAACCTTCCCCACGCCCGACCAACTTTACAACCAGAACATCACTGCGCTGGGCACGGCACCCGAGTTTTCAGAGATGAACGGCGCACCCTACGCCAACGCGAACTGGCTTGACGTCGATCTGGCTTGCGGACAATGCCACGTGGGCAACGACGGTGTGACGAATGAATATGGATTAACGATGCCTCCGGGCATGCCCGGCGCCCATGCTTACACGAGAGCGCAATTGGCGTACTGGGCATCCGTGATGCATCCTCCGGACCCCGGAGTTCCGACGCCGAACTTCTCCCCGACGCCTACGACCTATCACTCGCCAATCCTGGTGACGATCTCTGACTCATTGAGCACAGCGACCATTTACTACACGCTCGACGGATCGCCGCCGACGATGAGTTCCCCGACCTACTCGGCCCCGATCCAGATTGCCGCAACGACGACAATCAGGGCGATGGGCAGGCGCCCTTGCCGATGTTTTCACCAACTCCTTCGACATTCAGCTCGCCACAATCGGTGAAACTGTCGAACAGCCTGAGTCTTCCGATGTACTACACCACCGACGGCTCGATCCCGACGACCAGTTCGACTCCTTACTCTGGACCGATCTCGGTCTCGATGAACACGACCATCAGAGCGATTACCGCCGCCTATGGCTACATTACAAGTCCGGTCGCAAGCGGCACATACCTGATCCAGGCGCCTTCCCCCACTATGTCTCCTTCGTCAGGTACGTACTACACGGCGCAGACCGTAACTATCTCCGATACAGTCGGCGGGGCGACGATTTACTACACGACGAATGGGTCGATTCCGACCACGTCCTCCACATCCTGCGCGAATCCGTGCCAGCTCACCGTTTCGACGACTACTACGTTAAAAGCCATCGCGTCTGGCGGCGGATATGTGTCCAGCAGCGTGGCGGTTGCAACTTACAACATCGCCGCGAACACACCGACTTTCTCGCCAGGATCAGGCACGTATGCAACGGCGCAGTCGGTCACCATCTCTGACGCAACTCCGGGAGTGACGATTTACTACACGACCAACGGATCAATTCCGACCACGTCCTCCACGTCTTGCTCGAATCCGTGCACGATCACGGTTTCGTCCACAACTACCGTGAAGGCCATTGCGGCGGGAAGTGGGATTTCCCAAAGCGCGGTGGGATTTGCCACGTACATAATCACCGGGCACTGAAGGCCCGGTTTTGGTCTAGGAGGCGTCGAAAGCAAGAGTGGATTCGGGACTGCTTGCTTCTAGACCATTTTAGGTTTTGATGCAATCCATCGCGGTGTCATCCTGATGGCCTGCGTTCTTCGCAGTCCGGAGGACCTATGCAATTCCCGTCTGCACAATCGCTGCAGACGAGTTGCATGGGTCCTCCGGCGCCAAAAAACGGCGCCATCAGGATGACAAAGCGGAATGGTATGCAGCAATTCATAAATCGATCTAATGTTTATCGCGCAAGCGAGGGTATTTCAGGTGCGAGAGACGATGGGTTCGTATCGGGGCGTTGCTTCACAGGCCGCGGAAAAGTCTGCCGGCCAACTACGACCACTGGGGCTAAAAGCCCGTATTGATTCCAGTCACTTACGCGGCCCTGAAGGGCCGCTCTTCCACGCTGCCCCAGCGTTCTTCGACTCTTCGGCAGCCTGTCCAGCGATGCGTGAATCGCACAGCAAGTATCCGTCTTCAGGCACAGCGCTTCACTGCAATGGCCGGATGATCTTTACTCGACCGGACTACCATCCGGGGCAAACACTGGAAACCCATCCCAGGGCTGCGACAATTTCAATTGCGCCGCCGCCGAATTGCGATCGTATCCAAACAGGAAGAGCCCGTAGTTATATCGCAAAACGCGATCGTCCGGCCGTTGCGCAATCGCCCACTGATACTCCGTTGAGGTTTCGGCAGGATTCTCGTCCGGTACCTCAGCCTGTAGAGCCAGCCGGAGCATCTGATCAGAATGATTGAGCTGGTTGGTAAATGGAGGCTTCTGAAGCCGCTGAAACATTTCTCCAGCAATGCGGGTGCGGTCATGCGGCGTGAGCGCCAGCAATCGTTCGCATTCCGTCTCAGAAAGAATGTCCGCGTCGGGCAGCGTATGCCCAGAATCCGCTGGCATCTTGCTCGCGATCTGCAAGAACATGGCGCGAGCCAGCACATAGTTTGCAAGCGGGGTCATGTGTACGTGCTCATATACCAGGTCGCTGCTAACGATCCCGTTTGCGCTCGCTTTGGAGAAGACATCCTCGGCATCCACTAACTCGGTTCCCTCGGCGGACGAGGCCACAGAGCGATTGATCTCGTTGATTCTGCTGTCCGCACGAAAGCGCAGCGTATCGAGATCGCGCGAACGCTGAAAATGCTCCCGCGCCCCCGCATAGTCCCCCAGCATCAACGAACTTCGCGCCATACGGAACTGAAGCTCGGCGTACCGATCGTCGATCTTGTCCGCCGCCTGATACACCTTTAACGCCTCGTCGTACGAGCGCGCATTCTCGAGTTCGGTGCCCTGCTGCATCAACGCATTCCACGAGCGCAAGTCCTCTGGTGACAACCCTTCCCGATGCATCGAGGCAAACGGCGCGCAATCTTTCAGGTTCGTCGCGACCGTGCTAACGATTACCCGAGCGCCCGCAGCACGCGCCACCGCAATCGTGTCGCGCAGGTTCGCTTCAAAGTTCGCGTACGTATATTTCATGAGCGGAGAGTCGGCCGGTACTTGCTTGTCGAGAAACATCTCCATGCCGCCCCACTCTTTTTTTTGTGCTCCGAGTTTGGTCAGAAGCTGACCAACTCGCGTCGATCGCAAGAAAATGCTGGTACGGATCACAGGCAGCCGCATCCCGGAGGACGTCAAGGCAGTCCCCGGTCCGTACGGGCCAACAACTTCATTGTTTCCCGAATAAATAATGAACAAGTCCGGTCGCTGCTTCGCCAATCCCTTCGACAGTGGCAACAGCACGTGCGAATTTACGGCCACACTGCCCGTATTCACCACCTCGAAGTTCACTGACGGATACCGTTTCCTGAGCATGACTTCCAGGTAGCGGCTGAAAGCATAGGCAGGATCGGGATCGCCCATCGCCGCCGACTCTCCCAGTACGAAAATGCGGTAGGTCCCCGCTGGCTTGTCTGCAGGAATTGCATAGGCCTGTGGGGTCTTGATCATTCCCGGCGGAAAGAACGGGGCGGGAAAGAACAGGTTGTAGCACGATGCCGCATGTCCTTTACGCATGCACGGGACTGTCGCATCTGTAGGAAAGCCGACGTCCAACGCCCGCAGTACTCCTTCGATTGCTCCGATGAGCAGCACCGGCATCAACACGGCGACCGCGATCCTCGGCGACCAGTAACGCCAGGCGCGCGGCAACTCTCGCTCTTTCACTGGTACGGACTCTGTGGCCTCGGGCATCTTCAACCTACTATTGCTCTCGTCCAACTCTAAGAGGTGGCATTTCTAATGTTCGAGCCACCTCTCGCGACACAGGGCTGGGACTGGCACTGAATCCGTGGGCCTAACCGCGGCGTCAGTCTTCCAATCTTCCAGCCCTGCCCGGTCCCCTCGATGCGTTGCCCGCTGCGCAGCGGATAACATCATTTCAAGGGAAAAACGAAGAGAAGCGCACCTATGCGTTCGCAACTTTGAATCGACTGCACCGAAGTTGCCAAACTTCAATCGGAACCGCGCTGACAATTGGATTTCTTTCAGCAGCTTAGGAGCGCCGCTGCTTTCCACAACAGGTCGAAATCGGGAATTTCCCTCAGCAGACGAGTGTTTTAACCCTGCGTGCATGCTCTAACCGCCCTGGCCACGTAGGTTTAATGTTCTAAGAATCAATCACTTATACCTCTCCACGTGGCTGGCACCGCAATTGCGATTCTCTTTGTGACGGGCATCACGGGTTCTGATTCCAATCTGAGTCGCAGCTCCGCCAATCATGCCGAAGGTCTTCAAAGCCGTGATCGTGGGTGCCGGACCAGCTGGCTTGACTGCTGCTTACGAACTATCAAAGCAGAACCGGCCAGTCGTTGTCCTCGAAAGCGATCCTGAATACGTCGGCGGCATCTCTCGCACGGTCAACTACAAAGGCTTCCGCTTCGACATTGGCGGACATCGATTCTTCTCGAAGTCCCGCGAGGTCGAGGACCTCTGGACCGCCGTCGGCGGCCAAGACATGCTCGATCGCCCACGCTCATCGCGCATCTACTATCGCGGTCAGTTTTTCGCCTATCCACTGAAACCCTTTGAGGCTCTGTCGAAGCTCGGCCTTCTTGAGTCGATCCTCTGCGTGCTCTCGTTCCTCAAAGCGCGTCTGCGCCCGACGCCGCATCCCAAGACCTTCGAAGAGTGGGTGATCAACCAGTTCGGCGAACGCCTGTTCCGCATCTTCTTCAAGACCTATACCGAGAAGGTCTGGGGGATGAGTTGCCAGGAAATCTCGGCCGATTGGGCCGCGCAGCGCATCAAGGGACTGTCGCTGGGCGCTGCGATCAAACACGCCTTTCTCTCGTGGCGTAAGCCAAGGAACAAAGACCGCAAGCAAGTCGTCAAGACATTGATCGATACGTTCCGTTATCCACGGCTCGGTCCGGGCATGATGTGGGAGGCCTTCGCTCAGAAGATCCGCAGTTTTGGCGGTGAAGTCCTGCTTGGACGCCGCGTCGTCGATTGCCGCTTCGATTCTGACCGCGACCTCTGGGTCATCACGACTCGTGATCGCGCCGGCAACGTAGAAGAATTCCTCGGCGAGCACATGGTTTCATCGATGCCGGTTCGCGAATTGATCGCTCAGCTCAAGCCGCCACTTCCGGAAGACGCCGTTCGCGCTGCGCAGTCACTGCGCTATCGCGATTTCCTGACAGTCGGCCTGATCGTCCGCGACCAGGGCCGCTTCTCCGACAACTGGATTTACATTCACGATCCTTCTGTGCAAGTCGGGCGGGTGCAGAATTACAAATCGTGGTCGCCGGAAATGGTTCCGGATCCCGCCTTCTGCTCGTATGGGCTGGAATATTTCTGCTTCGAGGGCGACCGCCTTTGGAGCGCGCCCGACGCGGAATTAATTGCGCTGGCCAAGAAAGAAATCCAGCGCATCAACCTTGCCGACCCCGCCGACGTGGTCGACGGATGCGTCATCCGTCAGCGCAAGGCCTATCCCGTTTACGACGACAGCTACCAGCGGCACATGGACACGATTCGCCAGGTTCTCGAGCGCACTTTCCCGACGCTCCACCTCATTGGCCGCAATGGCATGCACAAGTACAACAATCAAGACCATGCCATGATGACTGCCCTGCTCACCGCAAAGAATATTCTTGTAGGCGAGCGCCGCTACGATGTCTGGGCCGTCAATCAGGACGCCGAGTATCACGAGTCGGGAGCGGCGGGTGAAAACGGCAGCGACACTCAGACCGCTGCTCCGGCTGAAACAGCCCTGAGCACTACGTGATCATTTATCCAAGTTGGACAAGGCTCCCTCACCCTTCCCGGTTTTCGAAGGGTAGGAATGCAGCCCGCCCACGGCAAGAGGCGCAGTCATGAGCGCCGTCTCCGAGATCCGCGCGCTGTCGCGATTCCGTCAGGTCCAACTGGCGGCACTTGTGCTCTTGCTGGCGGGCATCGGAGCGATCGCCTTTCAGATCAAGCTCTGCGTACTCGACCCCGACATCTGGTGGCATCTGAAAGTGGGCGACTGGATCATCGATCACTTCGCCGTTCCGCACACCGGAATCCTGTCGCGCACCGCCGCCACGCGGCCCTGGGTCGCCTACAGTTGGGGCTATGAAGTGCTCCTCTCGCGCGCCTATGCCTGGTTCGGCCTGATCGGCATTGGCGTCTACGGAACTCTTCTCACGTTGATGGTGGCTTATTCCGTCTACTGGATGCTTCGCCGCCTCTCCGGCAATTTCTGGCTCGCGTGCATCGGCGCCGGTGTTGTCTGCTCCGCGTTCTTGTTCAACGGAATGCCGCGGCCTTTTTTCTTCTCCATCACGCTCTTTGCGGTCACGCTAACGCTGCTGCTCGAAGCCAATCGTAGCGGACGAATCCAAGCACTCTACTGGCTCCCATTGATTTTCTTTCTCTGGGCCAATCTGCACATCCAATTCATTTACGGACTATTTCTGGTTGGATTGTTCATCGCAGTAAATCTCGCGCAGCGTGTGGCCGCGGCTCTCAAAATAGCTCCCGATTTCCTCGCAACCCCAACTCCGCCGATCGCACGACTGATTCTCATCGGCGGGGCATGCGTAGTTGCGACACTAATCGGCCCCTACTCCTACCATCCGTATCAGGTAGTCTACGAGTATTCCAAAGCGAAATTCACTTACTCAGTCATCATCGAACTCCAACCGCTCAGCTTTCGCGGTTACAGCCACTTCGCCGAGCTCTTTCTAACTGCCGCTGGATTCTTCGCGGTCGGATGGCGTCGAAAACTCGACCCGTTCAAGCTCGCCTTGATGACGGCCGCCAGCTTGATCGCATATCGAACCATGCGAGACGCCTGGTTCATCTGCCTGCCCGCCGCCGCTTGCATCGCCGAAGC
>Ga0126376_10001550_pt1 | contig 12439 bp, 15 predicted proteins | sample PanSoiMetPlot_15_FD_92760 | JGI IMG/M metagenome (GOLD analysis project Ga0126376, IMG submission 92760) | Tropical forest soil microbial communities from Panama - MetaG Plot_15 | ecosystem: Environmental > Terrestrial > Soil > Tropical forest > Bulk soil | place: Panama | collected 2016-02-17
CGCAGCGGTCAAGGCAATCGCGACCACGAGGGCAATGGGGACGGCACGACGCGATGAAAGCATTGAGTTCCTCCTCACATGCAAGCCTAGATGTTTTACCAGTTAATAACGTTGCTATTCAATAACTTCCTGACCTGAATCTTTCCTCGGAAACACGAGCGACAACACCACTGAAGCCGCAATCACTCCCGAGATGATACCGAGCGATAAAAGAATCGGAAACTTGCCGTTGAACAGTTGATTCAGCCAAACCATCTTCAGTCCGACAAACACCAGCACGACGCCCAGCCCGTATTTCAGCAGGTGGAACTTATCGACTGCGCCGGCGAGCATGAAGAAGAGTGCGCGCAGCCCGAGAATCGCGAAAATGTTTGATGTGAAAACGATGAGCGGCTCTTTGGTTATCGCAAAGATCGCCGGCACTGAATCGACCGCGAAGATCACGTCAGTAGCTTCAAGAAAGACGAGCGCTACGAGCAATGGCGTCGCGAGTCGTCGACCGTTTTGAAGAGTGAAGAACTTCCCGCCTTGCAAGGTCGACGTCACTGGAATAACGCGTCGCAGTAACCTGATCAAAAAATTGCGCTCCGGGTCGATCTCTTTCTCTTTAGCGAAGAGGATCTTGAAGCCTGTGAAGATGAGGAACAGACCAAACACGATCACTACCCAGTGATACTGCATCAGCGCTGCGCCGAGCGCCACAAAGATGCCGCGAAAGATCAATGCGCCAAGGATTCCGTAAAAGAGAACGCGATGCTGGTACTTCGCCGGGATGGAGAAGTATGAGAACACCATCACGAAGACGAAGATGTTATCGACGGAAAGCGACTTCTCGATGACGTAGCCGGTGAGGAACTCCAGTGATACGCGCCACGCTGCGGCATTCGGATCGAACCCGGGCACGGCCATCAGACGCGAGTCCTGCGGAAACCTCCACAGGGCGAAGTTGTAGAGCAGCAGATTGAAGAGTAGCGAGAGCGCGATCCAAACGACGCTCCACGTCGCCGCCTCGCGAAAACCGACCGCGTGCGCCTTGCGGTGAAAAACGCCGAGGTCGAGGGCAAGTAGCAGAACTACCAGGCCGACGAACGAGAGATAGAACCACCAGTATTCAAAAAACGGAAAAAGCTCAACCATACCTCATCCTTTCGCGCTTGGGCTTAAGCGACAAAAGGTCTTGGTCGTTGAGCTTTAATGCTTTTCCCGACTGCCGGGCTCCTGAAGGAACCGTGCTGACGACGTGCCGGACCCGTTTTCGGGTGACCTACTCCCCCTTTTGATCCTGAAACTCTACACGAAGCGCGCCCAAAGCACAAAGAAAAGGTTTTAGCGGTAGTGTCTTAATTTGAAATTCTTACTCATATCCTAAAAACAACCCTCGAATCTGGTGGTACGATGCGCCCACAAACGGCGCGGGCTGACAAGTGCGCAAACACTCGCCAGCCCTACATAGCCAAATCCTAACCCGCTTAAGAGAAAGGATCGACCATGCCTGATAATCGTAACACTGACAAACCGACTGAGCAGCAAGCACTTGATACTGAGGACTGGGAAATCGCCTTTGCGCCCTATAAAGGCGATACCAGCGCAGCCTTGAACATGGGATTTAATCTCATGGTAATGAAAGTCTATCTCTCGCTTGACCCGCCCAACCTGCAAGAAGTTCTCGAAGGCATAGAGCACGCCATCGAGGCTTTGTATCCGTACACTCAATTCCATGAGATATGCCACGACATGTATATCAAAGTAGTAGGTGGTGACTTGACGCTCGAAGAAGAAGAAATGCTCAAGAAGTTAGGCATCAAATTCTAACCCCACCTTTGGCGACAGCCTCACCTTGTCGCCGCTTCCCTTAGACTATGGCGAATCCAGCTAGATAGCGTTTTATGCTCGCTTGCTTTCGCCGCCCGCTCAAACATCTTGATCTCTGCCTCTGTAAACCGTATCGGACGAATCACGCCTTTGGCGTGTCCCTTCGGCAGTTTTGGCCTTCCCATCTTCTTAGTTTTCGGCATCGCGTTCTCGCTTCCTGTAATCGCTCACGATTGATGCTTGCACAGCCCTGCGCGGGCTTGTGGCTGGCGGGATATGCAGTACGGTCACATGGCGTCGCGGATGGTCCGCATCTTCCGTCTCATGCGCCCACGCATACACGCGATGCGTCTTAGGATGATCGTGCAGATCGAATACCTCTACCTCGCCTTCCCAAACCGTCTGTCCCTGAAATTCTTCTTTAATCGGCACGGTCTCAACGTGCGTTGCGCGTGAGCCGTGCAGCCTTTCGATCACTTCTTGTAATTCTTCGATGTAGTTCACAATCCTGCCTCGACTAAATCAGCCACACTCCAAAACGTTCTTTCGACTCCCGCTCGCATGGCAGGCGTCATTTTCAAACTGCCATGAGTGCGGCAGAAATTGTAATACGCGAAATGTAGCGCCACAGCCGCCTCGAAGTTTTCCAGCTTTTTGCTAAACGCATAAGTCAGGCGCGTGAGGCGTCGCATGTGCAAGCGCGTAGTGCCGTTTAGTCTTTCGATATGGCTGGTAGAAATGAGATCCGGTTCCGGTCTGCCGACAATAACCATCTTCTGCATACTTGTTACTTCGGGAGCACTATAACGCCGCTCTTGGTGATGCTCGCCTTTGTCCGCGCCGTAGTTCTTAATAATCATGCCAAAGTCAACGTCCATGCCGAAAGCGTTCTCTACCGCCTCGACATAAGCACGTAGACCATCGCTGGAAATCTGCGGGCGATTCTTCAAACGTGAGGCAACGTCCGAGACGAAAGCGTTAGCTGTAGCGTGAGTACGCTTCCCGACTTTGAAGGAAGGCATGAGCTTTGTTTCGGCGTCAATCGCGCAGAATGTCCAAACGTCCCCGAGAGTCGAATCGTCAGTCGCCATACAATGCTTTTCTTTCTTGCCGATGAATCCCCAAATCTCGTCGAACTGCAAGAAGTGACAAGTCAGATCGCGCATCTTGGTCCAGAATCTTCGCGCAACCTTGCCCCACGCGCACGCCTAGATTCATAATCGTATTACGGTTAATGCCCGTCATTCTCTCAATGGCCCGAATACTCGAACCTTCGGCCAGCGCCGCAATAACCGCTATCTGCTTTTCTCTCGGAAGTACTTTTGCCATGCCGGGCTTATCTCCTTATCAACGGAGATAATGTAATACGTTTTCTATTTCCTGTCAAGACTTTTTGTGTTACACTTATCTAAATAAGAGGAGAGCTTATGGGCGAACACAATCAAGCTGGTAATGATGCCGCCAATGCTAATTCCGGTAATGATTATCGCGGCAGACTGGGAGACCTGTACTGGGTTGTTAGCACTGCCAACATTGCCTTCGTCTGCTTGCTTTTGGCTGCCTTGTTCTGGCCTAACCTGACAGAACGCACCAAGTTCTTTACTGCTAATCTGTTCAATCTGATGGTCGCGTTCGCTGTAATTGCCCAAGTGATTATTTACCGGAAACAGTGGGGTGTTATGGAGCGGCAAATTAAACTTATGGCCCTGAGTGAGTGCGCCTACATTATGGCGGAGAACTTTCAGCAGCCAATTGTCGGCAACAACGCTGTCACGATTCAGGGGAAATTCTTCAACCGTGGTCGCACCCCGGCCTTTGCCCTTGAAAGAAAAATTCAAATCGGCATAGGGAAGGGCTATCCTTTGGAAGACTGGGGAAGGATAGACTGGGAGGGCAATCCATTTAACGCCGAACCAACCCTCATCCCCGCGAATAGCGACATCAATTTTGGGATGACCGTTCGCGATGTTTCCGATGCAGAAATCGCAGGAATTGAAAAGGGCGACTTGTTGATTTCCGTAGATGGGGAGTGCCGTTATTTTGACAATCTGGGAGACCAACAAATCTATATTTTTGGCGTTACGTTTGAGCTTAACCCCGTGCGGCCATATATTCGCTATCACCAACACCGTCGCGAAAAGTCCAAGCCCGACTAGAAGACAGACCCTCCCTCCATAAATACTTTTTGTGTTACGATTTGTGCTATGAAAAAAATAGTCTTGCTCCTTACTTGTTTGCTGTTTTGCGGTAGTCAAGAGATAAAGGCCCAGCCACGTAACGCCAACACCGAGACCAAGCAACAGCAGGCCGTTAATTCGCCCTCTCCAGTTTTGCGCCAATCCCCAGTCAACGATGCCGCCGAAGCAGCAAGCGAAGCCTACCGCAAGGAACGCGATGCCAAAGACGATGTATTTAGAGATGAGGAAGTGCGACAAGGCAGGATCGTCTCTACCGCAACTGAACGGATCTTTTGGGCTACCGCATTCTACGTTTTCGTTACGGCTATTTATGCCGCCTTTGCTTTCCTCACTCTGAAGCAGATTAAGAAACAAGCTACGAATACTGGCGAGCAATTGGAAGCCATGAAGAAACAGTCCCGCACGATGCGGGGAACGTGGCAGGTCATGCGGCGACAAACCGAGGCCGTGGAAAAGCAACTCGAAGCTATCAACAAACAAGAGGCTCACCTGTCTGCTCAAGTGGAGGCGGCAAAAGAGGCTGCCGACATGGCCAAAGGCCAACTCGTTGCCATGCAGTCGCAAGAGCGCGCTCAGTACCAAGCGCTGGAAGCAGCGAAGGGTCAATTGGATGCCATGAAGGCTCAAGCCAAGACTATGGATCAATCGCTGGTATTCGGCACGCGGGCATACTTGGGTATTCAGAGCGTCAATTTGGACATTGCGAGTAAACGCCTCTTTCTGTACATCGAAAACGTCGGCAAGGTTCCTGCGAAGGATGTAATGGTAGTTACGGAGATCAAAGCCGAAGTGCCTGAAACTAAATATCAATCCTTTTGTAGCCAGCAGCCGCAAATACAACATTGGGGCCAAAGGGAGGGCGAACGCCGTCTCCAAATCCCTTTCTTGGATCGCTTGGGACGAACCAAAGTATTCCCCGGCAGTTTGCGGATTCCCGTAATGATACGCTTGGACGAGTCCCCGTATATGTCCGACCAACAATTTAGTCTGATTACTGGCGGTTATGCTAAGTTTACGATGCGCGGTCTCATCACGTATTCGGATGGGTTCCATTCTGGGAAAAGGACTGAGTTCGCTTTTCGGTATTTCGGCAAAAACAATCTTTGGGTTCCCGAGGTTATTGAAGGTCCACAGATACAAACCGATCCCGAAAAGCCCGATAGCGACTACAGTCCAAATTAAGACACTACCGTTTTAGCCGCGGATTCCGCGGATGAACGCAAATCAGATACAATGTTTTCTCCAAGTTTCCCGATGCGATCCTTACTGTTTGCAGCCGTGGCGGCGTATCTGATCGCCGCTATCCATTCGATTCTGGCGTTTGTAAATAAACGCCGCTCTCTGCAACGCGTGGCGGAGTGGTCAACTGCTGCCGGTTTCATACTGCACACGGGCGCGTTGGCTGCTGACTGGGTTATCGACGGACACTACCCGCTATTTTCTTTGCGCGAGGCCCTGTCGTTTCTTGCGTGGGCGCTGGTGGCGCTTTACTTTTTCGTCATCTACCGGTACCGCGCGCAGGCGGTCGAAGCTTTTACCATGCCGCTGATATCCGTGCTGACGCTCGTTGCCCTGTTGATCGGCACATCCCCCAATGCTCCGGCCACGTTTTCCACGACCTGGCTGTTTCCGATTCACACTACGCTTTTGATCTTCGCCTATGCGGCCTTTTCCATCGCCTTCATGGCCAGCGTGATGTACTTACTCCAGGAGCGCGAGCTCAAACTCAAGACTTTTGGTGCGATCTTTCACCGACTTCCCCCGCTGACCACTGTTAACGAACTCGCCACCAGTGCGGCGGCGCTGGGCTTGTTGCTCCTGACCCTGGGAATTGTGAGTGGCGTGATCTGGTCTTCGACGCGTTTTGGCCGGTACTGGCGCAACGATCCCAAGGAAATTTTCGCGTTACTAACGTGGTTACTTTATTTCGTCCTGATTGTCTATCGTTTGACGGCCAGTTGGCGGGGTCGGAGTGCCGCGTGGTTGGGGGTAGTTGGGTTTGCGTTGGTGCTTTTGACCTTTTTTGGAGCCCGTTTTCTCGGCGGCTATCACGTTTTCGGGTGACGCCGAGAAACTGTTAACGTTATGACCATCCTCCTTGTCGGAGTCAATCATAAGACCGCTCCGGTGGAGATCCGCGAGCGACTCGCTTTCAACGACGAAGCGTGTGCCAATGGCCTGCGCTGGCTAGTCGACGGCGATATCGTTCGCGAAGGGCTCATCGTTTCAACCTGCAATCGCGTCGAGATCCTCGGCGCCACAGCTAACGACCAACTCGAGTTCGGCGCCGGACGCATAACCCAGTTTCTCGACGCTTCCGGTCATCTGCCTCCCGGTTTTCTCGAGGCGCATCTCTATCGCCATACCGACGAAGAAGCGGTGCGTCATCTGTTCCGTGTCGCGTCCTCGCTCGATTCGATGGTGGTGGGCGAACCGCAGATCCTCGGGCAGGTGCGCCATGCCTACGCACTCGGAGTTGAAACCGGAACCGTTGGTCGAGTGCTGAACCGTCTGGTCCACCACACGTTCCGCGTCGCTAAAAGAGTCAGAAGTGAAACCGGCATCGCCAGCAGCGCAGTCTCGATCAGCTACATGGCGGTCGAGCTCGGCAAGAAGATCTTCGACTCATTAAAAGGCTGCACGGTGATGCTGATCGGCGCGGGCGAAATGGCCGAACTCTCTGCGCGCCATCTCGTGAACGCAGGCGCGGGACGCGTCGTCATTGCCAATCGCACGGAAGCGACTGCGCGCCACATCGCGGCGGAGTTTGGCGCTACAACAGTGCCGCTCGACGAGCTGGACCAGCATCTCGCCGAGGCCGACGTGGTGATCTGCTCCACTGGAGCACCGGATTACGTAGTCACCGCGGAGCGCACCCGCAAAGCACTCGAGCGACGGCGTAATCGTCCGACCTGTTTTATCGACATCAGTGTGCCGCGCAACATCGACCCCTCCGTCAGTAAAATTCCGAACGTCTTCCTGTTCGATATCGACGATCTCGAATCGGTCATCTCCTCGAACATTCGCGAGCGCGAGCGTGAAGCTGAAAGAGCCGAGCTGATCGTGCAGTCTGAAGTGATGCAGTTTCAGCAGAAGCTGCGTTTGATGGACCTTGGACCAAGCATCGGCGCCTTGCGACAGAACATGCAGGACGTCGCTCGGACAGAACTGGCGCGCCAGCGCAAACGGCTTGGCCCGCTGACAGAGGAACAGGAAGCCGCGATCGAATCGCTGCTCATGTCGACCGTTAACAAGATCTCCCATCCCATCCTCAACCAGATGCGTCGCTTCTACGAGACCAGCGAGCCCGAAGCAGTGGAGCTGCCGAAAGATCCTTTTGGACTCGAGGAGTAGCGACGAATGTCTCGACAGCTCGTTATCGGTTCGCGCGGTTCGAAACTCGCACTCTGGCAGGCCGAACAAGCACGACACAGTTTGCTGCGTTCTCAGCTCGACGTTCGTATCGAGATCATAAAAACAACTGGAGACGTGAAGAACGATCCGCTTTCGGTGATCGGAGGCAAAGGCGTCTTCACGAAGGAGCTCGAAGATGCACTGCTCGATCGTCGCATCGATATCGCGGTTCATTCGCTAAAAGATCTGCCGACAGTGCTACCGGAGAGTTTGACTATCAGCGCCATCTGCGAGCGTGAGGATCCGCGCGATGCGTTGGTGCTGTGCGCCGGTTCAGAGATCGACGCTACAGCACTCGGGAACTTACCGCGTGGAGCGATAGTGGGAACGTCGAGTCAGCGACGCATGGCGCAGCTAAGATGTTGGCGCGACGATCTCGCCATCAAAGATCTGCGTGGCAACGTTGACACTCGGATTCGCAAGCTCGACGAAGGCCAGTACGATGCGGTGATTCTGGCGTCGGCAGGTTTGGTGCGATTGGGTTTGCAAGACCGCATCTCGCTAAGAATTCCGATCAGTCACATGATGCCCGCGGTGGGCCAGGGAGCGATAGCGATCGAGACGCGGAGCGACGATGAGTTTGCGATTGAGGCCACGCGCCGATTGGACCATCGTGAGACGCGTCTCGCGTGTTTGGCGGAACGGGCGTTTCTGCGCGGTCTGGGTGGCGGTTGCCAGTTACCAATCGCGGCGCACGCGCGTCTCGAAGGCGAATTGCTGAAGCTGGACGGACTCGTCGCCCGGCCAGACGGCTCAAAGAGACTCCAGGATTCCCTCTCAGGCCATTCCGACATCGCTGAAGCACTTGGCGCCTCCCTCGCCTCCAGGTTACTCGACCGCGGCGCAGCCTCCCTGTTGGATGATTGTAGGGGCGGCCCTCCGTGGCCGCCCCTGCGTTCGGCATAACCATCGTTTCTACACAGGGGCGGGCACGGAGGGCCGCCCCTACAATAACGCCCGCTGATTTATTGATATGGATCTTCCACTCGAGGGACGGACGGTTATTGTTACGCGCGCGGCGTCGCAGGCAGAGGAGTTGAACACGCTGCTCGAGAATTACGGCGCGAAGGTAATCGCCTGTCCAACCATAGAAATACGTGAACTCGAAAATTACGAACGACTCGACGAAGCCCTCGACCATCTTTACGGCTACGACTGGCTCATTCTCACCAGCACCAACGGCGTCGAGTTTTTCCTCAAGCGCCTCTTAACTCGCGGTCTGAAGATCGAAGATCTCGATGAGATCAGAGTCTGCGCCATCGGCCAACGCACGGCTGACAGACTTCACGAAGCACACGTTCACGTCGACGTCGTTCCTTCACAATCAACTGCTGAAGGCGTGTTTGCAACCCTGAGCGAGTTTGTCGGCGGCGTCGAGCGCCTGCGCGGTCTGAACATCCTCCTGCCGCGCGCGTTAGCCGGTCGCGAGCACCTGCCCAAAACACTCGAAGAAGCCGGCGCGCGCGTCGACGTCGTCCCGGCATATCAAACGGTGCTTCCCGATAATCTCGATCGCGGAAAGCTCAGTGCGATGCTCGCCGGCAGCGGCGACTGCATGGCCTTCACCAGTCCGTCAACCATCAAAAACCTCGCGAAACTCTTCGATACTCACGACCTCGGCAAAGTCTTGCCCGGTCTGGCAATCGCGTGTATCGGCTCAGTGACTGCGGCCGCAGCCGTCGAATACGGTTTACGCGTCGACATTCAACCCGCAAACTTCCGTGCCGCCGATCTGGCCCACGCGATCGCCGATTACTTTTCGAAATAAGCCGCAGATTGACTGTGCTAAACTGGCGCGGATGGCCATGGTGACTGAACAAGACCGTAGCATCTACGGCGAGCTCGTCGGAAAATCAGAGTCGATTCGCAAGATCTATTTTCTGATCGAGCAGGTGGCGCCGTCGTCAGCTTCGGTTTTGATCACCGGTGAATCGGGCACGGGCAAAGAGTTGGTCGCACGCACGATTCACAAGATGAGCCCGCGACACGACAAACCATTCGTCGCGATCAACTGTTCCGCGATTCCCGAGTCGTTGATGGAATCGGAACTGTTCGGACACGAAAAAGGCGCCTTCACTGGCGCGGCGTCGCGTCGCCAGGGCTGCTTTGAGCTCGCCGACACAGGCACGTTGCTGCTCGACGAGATCGGTGAGATGCCTGCGTTACTACAGGCCAAGCTGTTACGCGTCATCGAAGAGCGCGCCGTCAGGCGACTCGGCAGTCGCAAGGAGATCGAGGTCGACGTTCGCTTGGTGGCCGCGACGAATCGTCAACCGCAGCAAGCTGTTGCCGACGGCAAGTTACGCGACGACCTCCTTTACCGGCTCAACGTCTTCGGTATTCACCTGCCGTCGCTGCGCGAACGAAAAGAAGATCTGCCATTGCTTGCACAGCATCTGGTCACGCAGCTTGCCGAAAGACACGGCCGTCCCGCGCGCTTTCTGAGTTCGGCAGCAATCGAGGCGTTACAGTTTCATTCATGGCCCGGCAATGTTCGCGAGCTCCGCAACGTGATCGAGAGAGCGGTGATCATCTGTTCCGGCGAGCAGGTCGAACGTCATCATTTTGCTCCTTATCCGATCGAACAACGTGAACGTTTGCGCAATGAAGACACACTCTCGCTTCCTGTCGGTACGCCGCTCGAGGAAGTGGAGCGACAGATGATCATGCGCACCCTGCAAAAGACCAAGAACAACAAAACGCGTGCGGCTGAGTTGTTGGGCATCAGTCTGAAAACTCTTCATAACAAGCTCAATCTGTATCGCGAGCGCGGTCTTCTTCATGACGACGACGAATGAAGTAGGCGTTAACTCCACGAGCGATAAAAACAATCCCCGCGAGCTCTTCGGCTGGAAGATGTACGACTGGGCCAACTCCGCGTTTTATACGACGGTGGTGGGCGCGCTCTTCAGTCCGTACCTGACGCGACTGGCACAGGGCGCGGTCGGCGAGAATGGCGTAGTGCTGAATCTTGGACCACTCGGCGCGGTCACGGCCAAGTCGTTACCGACCTTGTGCGTCTCGATTTCAGTTGGCGCGCAGGTGTTTCTCCTGCCGATCCTCGGCGCGCTCGGTGATTACTCCGACCTCAAAAAGAAATTGATGGCTTTGTTCTGCTACATCGCCGTCGCCGCCAACTGCCTGATGTTTTTCATCCAGGGCAATCTTTACCTGTTTGGGGGGCTGTTGTTCATCATCGCGAACATCGGCTTCGGAGCGTCGGTAGTTTTTTACAACTCGTTTCTGCCGGAGATCGCGACTGAAGACCAGACTGACAAGGTGTCGAGTCGCGGGTTTGCTTACGGCTATCTCGGTGGTGCGATCTTGCTCGTGCTGAACCTTGTTTTGGTTTTGCGTGCTGAGCAGTTGGGCATGTCCGCGGGACTCGCGGTGCGCTTGTCGCTGTTGTCGGCAGGAGTCTGGTGGGGCGGATTTGCAATCATTACTTTTTACCTGCTGAAATCACGGCGTAAGAAAAAGACTCTGCCGCCGGGGCAGAGTTACGTCAGGGCAGGATTTTCAGAGATCGTTGCGACTTTCAAAGAGCTTCGGCGTCTGCCGCTGACGGCGAAGTACCTGCTCGGGTATTTGATCTACAACGATGGCATTCAGACGGTGATCTTTGCTTCGAGCGCGTTTCTCGAACAGGAGCTGTTTCCGGGTGGCAATCCGGTTTTTCTGCTCGAGATCTTTTTGATGGTCCAGTTTGTGGCGGTGGCTGGCGCATTGCTCTTCGAACGGCTTGCGTATCTGATCAAGACCAAGAACGCGATCATCGTCTCGCTGGTGATCTGGGCGGGTGTCGTGATCTACGCGTATCAGTTTCTGCATACTGTGCCGGAAGCGTGGGTGATGGCCGGGGTGATCGCGATTGTCTTGGGCGGCTCGCAGGCGCTTTCGAGATCGCTTTTTTCACGAATGATTCCGGCAGGAAAGGAAGCGTCTTTCTTCGGGCTTTATGAAGTTTCGGAACGCGGGACTTCATGGATGGGTCCACTGCTCTTCAGCATCGTCATCGCCCGCACTGGTTCCTACCGTCTCGCCTTGCTGTCGCTGATCTTCTTCTTCGTTGTGGGATTGATAGTCTTGTGCCTCACTGATACGGATCGCGGCGTTCGTGAAGCTGCCCGTATCGAGGCTTAGGTTTCTGTTATCCAGCTATTTTGCGTTTATTGGACGCCGGTTCCTTCTCCATGCATTCGGTTGAGCAGAAGTTAGCCAGCCCCGATTTGAGGCTCAGCGCGCGGTCGGCGGGGATCCAGGTGCCGCAGCGATCGCAGCGAATGAGTTTGTTGCGCGATGGAGTCTTTTGATTGGACGCGGCTGACGTGTTGATTTCCGTCACCACGTTAAACGATTTCACGACCTTCTGAATGAGCTTCAGATAAGGACGCACACGCGCATAAACCAGCACGAAGATGATGCTGACCAGGACGGCAATTACAAGATATTTCATGACCGGACTTCTGGTCTAACTTCGCTCGTTATTGCCCGCCACGTATGGCTCATCTTGGGCGCGCCGTCGAGGCATTGGATCACTGGCACGCCGCCGAGGTTGTGAGTCCTTCGTGCGACGGTCGAGGCTTCCGGGTGGCAGGCCACGACCATGCACTGCCTCTTCCAAGATGCGCGTGATTTCCTGCGAGAGCGTGCGGTGCTCGGCGGCCGCGCGGCGCCGAAGTGATTCCTTCAGGTGGTTAGGAACGTATGCGCCTATGAAAACGCCTTTGCGATTAGCCATCTATCCGCCTCTTTGATCCCGTCGGGTATTTACCCTGCAATTTCGGAACAGGTCTGTAAGCCGAATTCTGTACTTCGAATAAATCGAAGTGGCGATCATTCATCTAGTCCAGCCGTTGCCGGCTGGCTCCAGCGACCTACCCGGAGGTCGTAGCGAACCGAAGTCCGCTTCGGGCGGGCAGCCCTGTTTGACGCCTCCCTATTTGGTCTTGCACCGCGAGGAGTTTGCCTGGCCGCGCATGTCACCACACGCGCCGGTGCGCTCTTACCGCACC
>Ga0126376_10001551_pt1 | contig 12437 bp, 13 predicted proteins | sample PanSoiMetPlot_15_FD_92760 | JGI IMG/M metagenome (GOLD analysis project Ga0126376, IMG submission 92760) | Tropical forest soil microbial communities from Panama - MetaG Plot_15 | ecosystem: Environmental > Terrestrial > Soil > Tropical forest > Bulk soil | place: Panama | collected 2016-02-17
GCTAAAGCGATAAGTATCAAGATGAGGAACTTATCCAGCGCTGTGATGTGTACATTGAACGCGGTCGTTAGAAGCGCGCCAAAAAGAATGACCCCTGCAGTTGCGACAGCCCACTGCTGCTTCTGATAGAACCGCAGTTCTTCGTGCCGCGCTGCACGGTCTATTTTTTCCTCATCGCTCAGATTGCTATTGTTTTCATCGAACATCGCCCAGCCCTCGCCGGTATCAATCTTGTCAATGCAATCCCCAATAGCGGACATATGCACCGCAGCAAAGTACAGCGCTATTCGATCACCTCGTCGGCGCGGGCGAGCAGGGTCGGTGGGACCTCGAGTCCGAGCGCCTTCGCGGTCTTGAGGTTGATAATGAGGTCGAACTTGGTGGGCTGCATCACTGGCAAATCGGCAGGTTTGGCCCCTTTGAGGATTCGCCCGACATAGAGACCGGCTTGGCGATACGCATCCGTGATGCTGGCTCCATAGCTGATCAGACCACCAGCAACGGGAAACTCTCGTAGTGAGTAGCTAGCTGGGATTGCATGGCGAGCAGCGAGCGCCACGACCTGATCGCGTCGGCTCGTGAATAGCGGAGAGGAGATCACCAGGAGAGCGTCCGCGCGCTCACTGATAAATGTCGCGAACGCCGTGTCGATGTCTTCGATGGTGCTGGCCCTCGCAACAATTGGCTGCTGCCCACCCGTCCTGATTGCGGCCTCCACATCACCCAAGTTAGCCTCGATGCCGACGGAACTGGCAGGATCGAAGAGCAGCGCGATCCTCTTAGCTTTCGGCGCGATTTCGCGCAGGACTTCGAGCCGTTTCGCTCCGAGCTCCCTGGTGAAAAAGTTTATGCCTGTAATGTTGCCAACCGGTCTATTGATGCTGGCCACCAAGCCGGCCGCCACTGGGTCCCCGGCGCTCACAAAGACAATTGGAATGGTTGCCGTAGCTCCTTTCGCCGCCTGCGTGGGAGCGTAACCGCCGCTCGTCGCAATCACTGCTGCTTGGCGAATCAAGTCGGCTGCCAACATCGGCAAGTGACTCAAATCGTTCTCGGCCCAGCGGAATTCGATCGCAACATTCTGCCCTTCGACATAGCCGACTTCCTCCAAGCCCTGCTGGAAGGCGGCCACCATAGGCGCGTAAGGCCGAGGCGAACTGCTACTCAGAAACCCCACCACCGGCATCGCCGACTGCTGCGCGCGCGCCGCAACTGGCCATGCAGCCGCGACGCCGACCAGCGTGATGAACTCGCGCCTTTTATCAAGAAAACAAGAAGCCATGGACGATTGCCAAACGGGTGGTTTGGCCAAAAGGCCAAGATCGGCCAAGGGCTTAGCGTTTTTCATTCTCCAGGGTCGGCCGAAGGCCGGTGAGGAATTCATTCGATCAACTCATCAGCGCGAAGCAGGAAATCCCGGCTAATGTTCAAGCCGAGGGCTCGTGCCGTCTTAAGATTGATAACAAGCTCGAATTTGACAGGTTGCTCAGTCGGTAAATCGGCGGGTTTGGCCCCGTTTACAATCTTTTCCACGTATCCGGCTAGCCGCTTGGCCTCAAAAGCTCGGCTCGGGCCGTAGGATAAGAGCGCACCCGCGGTAGCAAATTCACGCCACGAGGCTATCACAGGCAACTGTCGCTCCTCGCCATACTTTGCGATTTTCGCGGCAAAGAAATTGGTCATTCGCGACGCGATGACGAATAGGCTATCGGCCCCGCTCGCACTCGCCGCGCCCAGCGCTTTGTCAAGTTCGGCAACGTTGTTTATCGGGTAGGCGGTTAGCTCGATGCCAAGCGAGTCAGCTCCACGCCGCGCAAACCTCATTTCGTCGTCGAGGTGTTGTGGATTGAATATTGCAGCAACGCGCCTTGTACTGGGAACTACGTCTTTGAGTAATTCCATCCGCTTTTCTGCCATTTCGTCGGTGAGAAACGTAAGCCCAGTGAAATTCTTGCTCGGCCGGGCAAGAGACGCAGCGATCCCAGCACGCATCGGGCTATCGCTGACGGCCCCCGCGATGGGTATCGTGCCTTTACTTGCGTCGAACAGTGCCTTGATAATGTCGCCGCCAATTGCGAGCAGCAGATCGGGTTTTTGCGCTACAAGTTCCTGAGCCAAGTTCGGAAGTTCCGCTGGTACCCCGTTGGCATAGCGATAGAGGAGTTCGATGCTGCGGCCGTCGACCAATCCTCGTTCAGCAAGTGCATCTTTCAGCGATTGATCGATTGGACCCAGCGTGGCACCGCCGAATACAAGCCACCCGATGCGGACGGGCCGACGCTGCGCGACTGCCCGGGTCAGTGGAATAACGGCCGCCGCGCCGCCGAGCAGCGTGATGAAGTCGCGGCGCTTTAACTGATCGAATTGCATTCCATCCCCACCAGCCAGGGCCGGATTACACGATATCGAACTGGCGGCGGATAGTCAGCGGATTTTGACAAAATACAAATTTCGGGAAGCGGCTTTGCTGGCCGCCGCTGACGTTGGGTTGAGTTTGGTTCCTCGTTCGAAATTTATGGGCGGCCGTTTTTCAAAAGATTTTCGGCGGCGCGAGGATTTCGGGTCTCCTCATCGCGATAAGGCGAGTTTTCGTCAATCCACCGCCGAAACTCTTTGGCGCGCACGCTCACGTTCGGGGTGAATGCGATCAAATCTTTGAGGAACGCACCACGGCGCTTCTCGTAGTCCTCAAGACAGGTGTCGGGCGGTGTGAATTTCATGGTCTGCGTCTTCTTTAAAGTTTTCAGTCGATGAGGGACAGCGCCCAAGTCACGGGCCCCGGTGCGACCACCAGGATGATCGCTGCCATGAGCAGCAGAGCCAACACACTGAATAGGAGAATGTGTTCGCGCACGGCCAATGCCTATAACGCTTACGCCGCTTGCGCTGTGTGAACTAGCTCACATTGCCGTAGCTAAACTACGTGTCACGCTGATGGTGGCCCAAAAGCACGAGGGTCGAAATGAAAAAGTTGGTGGCAACAATTGCCCTACTTTGCTTGTCGAGTACCGTCCTAGCTCATGATATTTACAGTGGTCTCCGTGATCGGGAAGGACATCTATGTTGTGGAGGACAGGATTGTAGGCCAGTGGAGGCTGTAGCGCTGCCGGATGGTAGTTACTATTTGCCAGGGACTGGCGAGACTATTCCCGCCAACATGGCAGCACCATCGCCTGATGATCGCTACCACCATTGTTACTATTATCCAGCAGCCAATGAGTTTGATCCATACGGTGCGGTATGGCAAAGCAAACCCAAGACTAGATGCTTCTTTGCTCCAATGAACTCTTCGTAGTGACAGCCTTCGACTGTCCCCATTAGGACGGTGCACTCATAAAATCGCGAAAGGTGAGAGCGGCCGTATCAATGTCCGCTTTGTTGCGCTTAGCGGACTCAAGTCGGACATCGTGACATGTCCGAGGAGTGCCATTTCCGGACTCATGCGCCGCAGCAAAACGTGAAAGCGGCTTAACTCCCGCTCGGAACTGGTCGAGCGCGCGGAAAATGCTGAATGCCCGCTGGCAGCATTGCCCAAGCGCACATCTCCTCCTCCCAGATCGACGCCAGGGGAGGCGGGAAATTTCGGTCGTTGAAGCAGCCAACCGCGACACCAAACTGCTTTGGACGCAGATCGAGCGTCCAGCCGACCGTTGAGCCGCAGATCGGGCAGAAGTGGTTGTGCAGTTTACGCCCCTCTGGACAGTCTCGGGTATAGATTCTGTGCTCGCCCTCAAGCCTAACCTTCGACTTCGGGAAATAGGCGTTGCAGGTTAACGGCACACCCGTGCGCCGCTGACAAATCTGGCAGTGCAAATGGCAACAGTGGCAGGCTCGGCCTCGACAACGACACGAAATCCGCGGCATTGGCAGCTCGCAGTCCTTGTCATGGCAACTCCTCCCGGAAATTCCAAATCGCGCCAGATTATTCGATCACCTCGTCGGCACGGGCGAGCAACGACGGCGGTACTTCGAGGCCGAGCGCGTTGGCGGTCTTGAGATTGATAACCAACTCGTACTTGGTCGGCGCCTGCACCGGCAGATCGCCGGGCTTTTCGTCTTTGAGGATGCGATCGACATAGGAGGGGGCGGGGGCGCGGCTGGCTTATCACCAGTATTGCAGGCTCTGATTTTCGGCCCCAACACCAGTCATTCTGGCAGCTTCAAACCAACGCAGCGCGCTGTGCATGCGATCGATTGCCGCGCGATGCAGCGGCGCGCTAGGATTGCATCGGCCAATCCGGACAGGATGGCGATTCTCCCGTGAGCAGGACTCATCGTATGCTGCCTTTGAGGTGAAGAGCATGGCTGGCTTCACCAAGCCGCGATTGGTCATTGTCGGAGGGTCTGTAGGCGGCCTCTTCCTCGGAAACATACTGATGCGCGGAGGCTGGCATGTGGACATTTTCGAGCGCGTCACCGAAGAGCTGGCCTCGCGTGGCGCAGGAATTGCGGAGCACGCCGCGATGGTCCCGATCATGGCTGCCGCAGGGATCGTTGCAGAGGGCGGCATCGGAATAGAGATGCCTGGGCGCACGGCGTATGATCGGTTTGGCACGATCATCGCGCGCTATCCCTATCCGCAGTATCTCGCCGCCTGGAGCCTTATCTTCAATCCCCTTCGCGCGGCATTTCCACGCGAGCACTATCATCAGGGCCGGCAACTGGTTGGCATCACCCGGCGTATGCGAAGCGTTGCTGCACACTTCGCTGACGGCGGATCGGTCGATGCGGACCTCATCGTCGGAGCCGACCGGCGCAATTCACGCGGGAAACATTTGGCAACTTTGCTTTCTGCTTTCCGCCGCGCGGCCAATTCATCGGCTATCCCCTGGCCGGGAAGGACGACTCGCACGAGGCAGGCCGTCGCGCCGATCTGCTGACGGACGATGAGGGCGTAACCCACGAGTACTCTATTCCACCGCCGCTCATCCGCTCCGAGCACAGTGACGCGCTGAAACAGCAGGCTACGGCGCTGCTGCCGCCGATGTTCAGCGAGGTCGTGGAGCGCGCCCAGCGCTACATGGTTCAACCAATCTACGACGTCGAATCGGCGCACATTGCCTTTGATCGTGTCGCGCTGCTCGGCGATGCGGCCTTCGTGGCGCGGCCCCATGTCGGTATCGGTGTCCTGAAGGCTGCCGAGGATGCGTTCGAGCTGATGAAGTGTCTTGCGGGATCGCTACGCGTGGAGGACGCGCTCGCGCACTACGAGAAGACGCGCGTCGCTGCGGGACGTTCTGCCGTCGCGGTCGGACGCTATCTCGGCTCATTCATAGAGCGCGGGCTGCCCGGCCCGCAGAGCGATCCGAGCCTCGGGCTGTCGCCCGAGAAGATTATACGCATCAGCGCGCGCCCGGTGCCGGAAATCATGGAGTGTCTGAACGAGCAAATTGGGGCGTCGGCATTTGGGCTTGCGACGGCGTCAACAAAGGGGTGAGATGACAGAAGGGTCCGCAAGCCGCGGCGCAAAAAACGTGGGAGGAATGGCAATGATCACCGCATCGAAGACAGCGAAACTCTCCACTGCCACCATCAGCCGGCGTGGGCTGATGCGTGGAATCGGCGCGGCCGGACTCGCCGCCGGCGCAAGCGCGGTTGGACGCCGGGCTTACGCGCAGGGTAAAGCGCCGGTCAGTCTTGCCTTCTGGACCTTCGACAACCCGCAGCAGCGCCCGTGGCTCAACAAGCGCATCAAGCTGTTCGTGGAGAAAAACCCGAATGTGATAGTCGACTTCCAATGGTTTCCGTTCGGGGATCTCGGCAAGAAGCTCAGCGTAGGATTCGCTACCGGCACCGCGCCCGAAGGGTTCGTGAGTCAGGATTGGCTCATGCCAATCTGGCTCGACAAGGGCCTCATCAGCCCACTCGACGTGACGCGCCTTGGCTATTCGTCGTTCAAGGCCTTTACCGACGACTACGCGCCCGCGTTCGTCGCCGGCGCCACCAAGGACGGCAAAGCCTATGGTTACCCGCTGTGGTTCTACGGTTATTGCAACTACCTCAACACCAAGCACTTCAACCAAGTCGGGCTCGATGCGAGCAAGGACTGGCCGCAGAATTGGGAGCAGTTAGGCGAAGTCGCCAAGCGATTGACGATCAAGGATGGCGCCAAGTTCACCCGTCAGGGCTTCAAGTTCGCGATGCATGCGGCGCCCTGGACCATGATCCAGTTCAATCCGATCCTCATCCAGTGTGGTGGTGCATGGTTCGATGCCAACGGCAAGTGCACCGTCAACAACGCGGCCGGTGTGAAGGCGATGACGATCCGTGCCTCGATGGCCAAGCAATATGGCGCAGAGGATCCCGCTGATTCCATTGCCACCAACCCATTGCCGCAGCTCGACTGGTTCAAAGAGCGCGTCTCGATGTTTTTCTGCCATCCGATCCCCCCGACGCTGATCAAGGCGCAGAACGCGGATATGATGGCAGGGCACTACTACCGTGAGGTCCAGTATCCCGGCGTCGAGACAGGGAAGGGCTATTCGAGCACCTACGGCTTCAATCTCGTCATCAATGCTCAAATCCCGCAGGACAAGCAGGAGGTGCTGCACGATCTCTATCGTTTTATCATGAGCGATCCTGTCGATTGCTGGAACGATACGGCACCCTTCACCCTGGCGCGCAAGAGCGGCTGGGTCGACAATCCTGCGGTGAAGGCTTTCCCCGATATCGACCAGTTCATTGAAGCGCGTGACCGCGGCGTGTTCCTGCCGCGAACGCTGGTCTACAACGAGCTAGCCGACGCCATGCATCGTGCGGTGCAGCGCATCATGCTCAACAACGCCGATATCAAGACGGCACTTGACGAAGCCGCGGCGGAGGTCGATCGCGCGACGGCCGCGTATAAGAGAGGTTGACGGCCGCTCGAATAAGCCAGGTTTATGTCCGGCAAGGCCAGCGCCTTACTGCCTAGCGATGCGCGCGCCTGTTCTGCGTCGGCGGCGCGGCGATTTTGGCGCTTCGATTTTCGCGATCGCATTCGGGCCTGGGGCTTCGGCTTCGTTCTGCCGACGGTGGTGTTCTTCGCCGTGTTCAAATACGGCCCCATGTTGTGGGCGCTGGAGCTGAGTTTTACCTCCTACGACATGGTCTCGCAGCCACGCTTCGTCGGCCTCGACAACTACCGCGATCTCCTGGCCGATCCGATCTTCCGCGAAACGCTCGTCAACACACTAGTCTATATCGGCGGTTCTACCGTGCTGATCACGCTGGTTGCGCTTGCGCTCGCGCTCGCGATCAACACGCGCGTGCCGGGCGCTCGCCACTGCATGATGGCGATGTTTCTGACCAACCTCATGCCGATCATCGCCGTCTGCTTGGTATGGCGCTTCCTGCTGCATCCCCACGGCTTGATCAGCCAGCTTTTGCATCCACTCGGCTTCGATCGCGTCGACTGGCTGACCAGTTCCTGGACAGCCATGCCGTGCATCATCTTCGTTACGGTGTGGCGTTTCGCGCCGTATTTCATGGTGGTATTCATCGCGGGTCTGTTGGCTATCCCCGATGACTACTACGAAGCCGCGCATCTCGACGGCGCGAGCCCTCTGCAGCGCTTTTGGTACATCACGCTGCCGCTGCTTACGCCGATGGTGTTCTTCGTCGTTGTGGTTTCGGCGCTCCTTTCGGCGCGCATTTTCCTGATGCCGTTCATCATAACAGGCGGCGGTCCGGGAAACGCAACGCGCGTGCTTTCAATGCTGATCTATGAGACCGGCTTTTCCTACCTGAAGATGGGACGCGCCGCCGCAATCTCCGCGGTGCTGTTCGCCATCATGATGATCTTCACCTTCCTGCAGATGCGGTTCTACATGGGACGCGAAGAGGCCTATATTCGATGACGGAGCTTCGGACCGCCATCATTCCACCAACGCGGTTGATCCGGCGCTCGCGACCATTGCTTGGCTCGATCGCACTCGCTGGGCTCGCGTTTGCTTTTATCGTTCCAATCCTGTGGATGACCACGACGTCATTCCAGGCCGGCGAGAAGATGTTTCAGCTTACGACCGAATGGATTCCCTCGGTGTGGCATCCCGAGAACTATCCGAACGCGCTTTCGCGCGCCGCGTTCGGACGCTACTTCCTCAACAGCGGCGTCGTGTCCTTCGCCGTCATGACCGGCAATCTCGTCTTCTGTACGCTTGCGGGCTACGGGCTCGCCAAGTTTCACTTTCCGTGCGCGAGGCTCATTCTCCTCCTCATCCTCTCCACGCTGATGCTGCCGCTGGAGGTGACGCTGGTACCGACGTTTCTCGTGATCCACAAGTTCGGCTGGCTCAACAGCTATCAAGGCATTATCGGCCCGTTGCTCGTCGATGCCTTCGGGGTGTTCCTGATGCGCCAAGCGATCGTTTCGATCCCGAGCGACTACCTAGAAGCTGCGCGCATCGATGGGGCCGGAGAGTTGCGCATCCTGTGGCAGATCGTCTTGCCGCAATGCAAGCCGGCGCTCGCCGTGCTTGCGGTGTTCTCATTTCGCGACAGTTGGGATCAGTTCCTCTGGCCATTGACCGTCGTGTCGGTCGACCGGATGCGGACCTACCCGCTCGGGCTGGTGCAGTTCGGCGACGACTACGGCAATCCGCCGACCGAGCAGATGGCGATTGCCGTGCTCGCGACCGTCCCGGTGTTCCTGCTCTTCGCCGTGCTGCAACGCGCTTTCACGCGCGGCTTCGGGCTGAGCGGGCTGAGATGAGAATGAGGAGCTTTTGATGCCGCTTCGCAATCCCTTTGACTTTACCGGGAAGACTGTTGTGCTCGCGGGGGCGACCGGCGGCTTCGGCCGTCCGATCAGCGTCGCGTTTGCCGCGGGCGGCGCCAACATGGCAGCCTGTGCACGCAGCGAGCAGGCGTTGGCGGATCTTGCTGCCGAGGTGCGTGGCGCCGGCGGCAGCGGCGAGGTGATGACCGCGAAGGTCGACCTCACAGTCGAGCATGAGGTGCACGACTGTGTCGATGCGGTGGGCGCCAAGTTCGGCACGGCCGTGGGCAGGTGATGATCGCGCAGAGGCAGGGCCGCATCATCAACTTCTTCTCCTCGCCTCCAATGTCGCACAGTGGATCAATGGTCATACCAATAACGTCGACACCGGTTACAATCTGACGTAAGGCGCGACCCGTGGACAAGATCAGGATCGGGGCGGCGCATCGCGGTGCGGGCATCGCGCCGCTGTTTGCCGCTATTGAAGGGGGTTATCTGCGCGCGCAGGGTCTCGATGCCGAGCTTGTCTACCTGCCCGGTCACCCCGCGACACTCGACGCGTTGAGTGCAGGTGAGGTCGACTTCATCAACTCGGTCGGCCCGGAGGTGATTCTCGCAAACCTCAAAGGTGGCGACGCTGTCATCGTCGCTTCCGCGATCAGCCGCAGCGCCCAGCAAGTCTCGGCGCGGCCCGGGATCACGCGGCGTGAAGATCTGCGCGGCAAGCGTTGGGGCGTGCTCGCGCGCAATGATGCTGACGAATGCTCGATCGTCATGGCATTCGAGCGCTGGGGCTGGGAGCTCGCCCGCGACGCCGAGATCGTGGTGGTCGGCTTGGACGGCGCCCGGCTCGACCTGCTGCTCGATCCGCGGCGCGTCGACGTCGCCATTATGCATGCGCCCGAGCCATTCCAGGCAGCCAAACGCGGCTGGACCTTGGTCGAAGATCTCGGCCGGCTCGATGTGGCCTTCCAGAACAGCTGTGCCGTCACAACGCGCCGGCTGCTCGCCGCAAAGCCGGAGATCGCGCGGCGCTACGTGCGCGCCTACTGTCAGGCCGTCTATCGTTTTCGCACCGATCGCGAGTTCGGCCTCTCGCTTTTGCGCAAATATACCAGGGAGCCCGACGCGACAATCATCGCAAAGACGTGGGTGCTGTTTGCGCGGCTGATGGGCGGGATGATGTTCCCGAGTGTCGAGGGAATGCGCAACGCCATCCATGTGCTGCATCGCCTCGGTGTGCTACGGCAGCCGCCCGAGCCTCAGTCCTACATCGATCTCGAGCTGGTCGGGGCGGCGGAACGCGAGGACTTCTTTTCTACCTTCATGGGGCGGCCGCCGGCATGAGAGAAATGATAAGCATGCAGTATCGCAATCTGGGGCGGTGCGGGCTCAAGCTCAGCGCGCTCGGCCTCGGCGGCTGGACCACTTTCGGCGACATCGTGACGAACCTGGGAACAATCACGGCCATCATCGCCGCGGCCTATTCTGCCGGCATCAACTTCTTCGACATGGCAGACGCCTATGCGCGCGGCGAATCGGAACGCGCCATGGGCGCGGCGCTGCGCCAGTTCCCGCGCCATACGCTGGTGCTGTCGAGCAAGCTCTTTCGTCCCATGAGCGATGACATCAACGACCGTGGCCTTTCGCGCAAGCACATCATGGAGTCCATCGATAAATCGCTTGCACGCATCGGGACCGACTATCTCGATATTTATCTGTGTCACCGTGACGATCCGGAAACGCCGGTGGAAGAAACCGTGCGTGCTATGGACGACCTCGTGCGCGCGGGCAAGATCCTTTATTGGGGTACCAGCGAATGGCCGCTCGCCAAGCTGGATGAAGCCCGCCGCATCGCCGGGACCACGTTCAATCGGCCTCAGCTCGAGCAGCCACAGTACAACCTGCTCAACCGCCGGATCGAAGAGGATCTCGCGGCCTATGTCGTCGAGCACGGCGTGGGGCTGACCGTCTATGGACCGCTCGCGTCGGGTTTGTTGACGGGCAAGTACGATGACGGAATTCCCGAAGGCAGCCGGCTCGCGCGGCTCGCCCCGCAGCGCGAGCACTGGTATCGCGCGGAGTTGATCGAGCGCGTCCGCCGCTTCCGAAAGATCGCAGACGATCTCGGCGCGCCGCGCGCTGCCGTTGCCATCGCCTGGCTGCTCACGCGGCCTGGTGTGAGCACCGTGATTACCGGTGCCACCAATCCTGACCAGCTCCGCAGCAATCTCCAGGCGCTTACCCTTCAGCTTCCACCGGCGGTACTTGCCGAAATCGACGACGTCGTTCCGGGTCCGCAAACTGGCCCTCAAGGCGGGCTACAGCAACGCCGGGCATGAGAGCGAGAGAGCACATGTCGGACGCTCCCAAACAACCCGTGGGAATGATTGGCCTCGGCATCATGGGGTCCGCCATGAGCGGCAACCTCATTGCGGCGGGTTACCCTGTGATCGGTTACGACGTCGCTGCGCCGGCACTGGCGGCGTTGGCAAAGCGCGGCGGGGCGGCGGCAAAGTCCGTTACCGAGGTCGCCGTGAGAGCGGGAATCCTCATCACGTCGCTGCCATCGCCCAAGGCGCTGCACGACGTCGCGCGCGAGCTTGCGGCCATGCCGCGGGATGGCTGCGTGCTAGCGGAAACCAGCACGTTTGCGCTCGACGACAAGCTCGCGGCCGCCGACGTTTTGCGGACGGCGAATGTCGTGATGCTTGATTGTCCGTTATCGGGCTCGGGCAGCCAGGCGCTGGTGCGCGACGTCCTTGTTTACGGGAGCGGTGAGCGTGATGCGTATGATCGCTGCTTGCCGGTATTCCGGGCGTTCTCACGCGCCCCTTACTATCTCGGGCCGTTCGGCAATGGCTCGAAGATGAAATACGTCGCCAACTTGCTGGTGGCGATCCACACGGTCGCGGCCGGCGAGGCTTTTGCACTTGCGCGCAAGGCTGGCCTCGATCCGGCGCAGATGTTCGAGGTCATCAGCGATGGCGCGGGCGGATCGAGTGCGCTGAAGACACGCGGCGAGATGCTAATCGCTGACAAGTATCTGCCGATTCGCACCATGCCACTCGATCTCTGGCGCAAGGATCTGCGCGTGATCACGGAATTCGCGGCGAGTCTTTCAGCGCCAACGCCGATGTTCGCCGCCGCGGTTCCGCTTTTTAACGCCGCCGTCGCATCCGGCTTTGGTGATCAGGACACCGCCGCAGTAGCGCTGGTTCTCGAGCGCATGGCTGGTTTGCTGCGTGAGTAGGATACATTTGAGCTGAGCAGGGTGATGAACTGGCGACGCCTACCTAGAAACTCGATCCGAAAACGCTTTGGAATCAATACCCCCCGTTTTCGTTTCACTCCGGTGCGCAGCGCGTCCATGGCAACTCATTCGATCACCTCGTCGGCGCGGGCGAGCAACGTGGGCGGCACTTCGAGGCCGAGCATCCTGGCGGTCTCGTGGTTGATGACCAGCTTGCTTGACTGCACCACCGGCAGCTCCGCCGGCCTAGCGCCCTTGAGGATACGGCCCGTATAGAGTCCGACCTGACGATACGCGCATCAGTCAAGTTCGCTCCGTAGCTCATCAGCCCGCCGACTTCGGCACAGACGCGGTCGTAATATGTTGCGGGAACGCCGGTTTCAGCGACGATTCGGGACTTATGCCCACAGGCATAGTCTGCATCGTAAGCAAAGAACGGATCGGTGCCTTGGCGTCGATCTTTCGATGCTACCGGATCATTAGGAA
>Ga0126376_10001552_pt1 | contig 12436 bp, 6 predicted proteins | sample PanSoiMetPlot_15_FD_92760 | JGI IMG/M metagenome (GOLD analysis project Ga0126376, IMG submission 92760) | Tropical forest soil microbial communities from Panama - MetaG Plot_15 | ecosystem: Environmental > Terrestrial > Soil > Tropical forest > Bulk soil | place: Panama | collected 2016-02-17
TCTCTTCAGGCAGGCGTCATGTACACGGGAAACCGCAACGACGTAAACCGCGACGCCGGATTCATGTCGGATACGCGCAGCGGCGCAGTGAACGGCGCGCGAAGCGATCAGAGCAACGTTACCCTGGATGGCGTTAGCGTAAACGACGAAGGTGGGCACGCCTTTACTTCGGTCTTGCCGGTGACACTGGACTCCGTGCAGGAATTCCGCGTAACCACGACGAACGCCAACGCAGATCAAGGTAGCGCCGGCGGCGCGCAGGTGGCACTGGTCACAAAGAGCGGCACCAACGATTTCCACGGCTCGCTCTATGAATATCACCGCAATACTTACACGAGCGCGAACGATTATTTTGTGAAATCCACGGAGCTTCAGAACGGCCAGCCCAACGTGGCGCCCAAGCTGATTCGCAACATTTTTGGCGGATCGGTAGGGGGGCCTGTGAAAAAGGACCGATTCTTCTTCTTCCTGAACTACGAAGGGACTCGCCGGGCGGAAGAAGCCAGCGCCATCAGCCCGGTGCCAAGCGCTACGCTGCGCGACGGCATCATCGAATATGCGTGCAGCGATCCGACCCAGTGTCCAGGTGGCAGCGTGACCGGCCAAAGCGGAACATCTTACCCAGTCGCACCGAGGAACTTCGCGCTTTCTCCTCAACAGTTGACTCAGATTGATCCGTTGCACTTCGGCCCGAATTCCGCGTCGCTGGCGTACCTCAACACCTTTCCGAACTCGAACAGTCCAAATGCCGGCGACGGATTGAACTATCAGGGAATAAACTTCGCGGCTCCGATTTCGGAAAACAAGAACGAATACATCGCCAAGCTAGACTACAACCTTACAAGAGACGCGAAACACCGGCTCTCTTTGACAGGCGCGCTGCGTAATGACACGAATCCCGGCGCACCATTCCTGCCGGGCGAACCTCCTTCGCTCTCCCTCGTGAACTACAACAAGGGACTGATCGCAAACTATTCGGGCGTGTGGAAAAGTTCGCTTGTGAACAATTTCCGCTACGGATTTATCCGGGAGAGTGTCGGAAGAATCGGCAACAACAACGACCAATGGGTATTCTTCCGCGGACTAAATGACCCGACCGGCGCAGTCACCTATTCGAGCGACTTCCAGCGGCCCTCACACATTATCAACGACGACGTTTCCTGGATTCGCGGCCGGCACAACCTGCAATTCGGAACGCAGATTCAGTTTATTCGGAGTCCACGGCAAAGCTTTAATGGAACGCACAGCTTTGGCTCTGCCAATCCGGGTTGGCTGGACACGACCGGGTTTGCCGGCAAGTCTGGTTCACCATTGAATCCAGCGAATAACATCAACCCAGCGACGGGCCAGCCTTATCCAGGTGTAGATAACGGCTTTGCGAACTCGTATGACTTCCCTCTCACCGCATTGCTTGGACTCGTCCCTCAAGTGAGCGCCGTTTACAACTTCCAGCGCGATGGCTCTGCCGCGCCGGACGGCAGCCCGCTCAAAAGAAACTTTGCCATTGATAGCTACGAGTTCTATATCCAGGACACGTGGAAGGTGAAGCCAACGTTCACGGTAACGCTTGGCTTGCGGTATTCGTTGTTTTCCCCACCTTGGGAAACGAAAGGCTTGCAAGTATCCCCAACGATCAACACGAGCAGCTGGTTCGATCAGCGCGCGACTGAAGGGGCAAATGGAATTCCCTCAAACCAGGATCAGCCGATTGCATTCGATTGGTCGGGCCCGGCCAACGGCAAAACCGGTTTTTACGACTGGGACTATCACAATTTTGGGCCGCGCGTTGCTTTCGCTTGGGCGCCTGAAAAATCCGGAGGGTTCCTCGGCAGCTTGCTCGGCAGCCACAAAACTTCTATCCGCGGAGGATTCGGCATCGTTTATGACCGTTTCGGTCAAGGTCTTGTGGATGATTACGACCAATTCGGATCCTTTGGGCTTTCCACGACTCTGACGAACACGGCAGAATCCGAAAACGTAAGCACGGCGCCGCGCCTCACGGACATTCATGCGATTCCCACGGTAGATAGAAATGGGACTCAGGTCTTTTTGCCTGCACCACCGGCAAATTTCCCTGTGCCTTTCCCCGCAGGAACCTTCGCCGCCGTGACCGGATTAGACAACCAGATGAAGACGCCTTACTCCTACACGTTCGATCTTTCCATCGGAAGAGAATTGCCATCCGGCTTTTCGATGGAAGTTTCCTACGTGGGGCGCCTCTCTCATCGCCTGATCACCCAGGAAGACCTGGCGATGCCGCTCAACTTCAAGGACAACAAGTCCGGGCTTGACTATTTCACTGCCGTGACTGCGCTGGCGAAAATCTATCGCACGGGCGAGCTAACTCAGAACTTTAACGCGTCGCAAGTCAGCCCGCAGGTTGCTCAATACTGGGCCAACGTATTGCAGCCACTGCAGCCGGGCGGACTGTATCAAATCTCGTCATGCACGGGACACGATGCATCCGGCAATCCCATTGTGAGTGGCACAAGCAGCCCTCTGGTTGCTGCCTACGACTGGTTCTGCGGCGGCAGTTTCAACGAAACGACGCCTCTTCAGTTCCTGGATCTGGAAGGCATCCCCGATTTCAACGATCCGAACCGCAGTTATTTCGGTATCGGCGGGCCTTTTACTTTCTTCACCCCGCAATACGCAGCGTTCTATGCGTTCCGGACAAACGGCACTGCGAATTACAACGCGCTGCAAGTTTCCTTCCGCCACCGAATGAGTCACGGCATTCAGTTTGACCTTAACTACACGTACTCGAAATCGATTGACCTGTCATCCGATGCGGAGCGCGTGGGGACGTTTGGTGGAGTGGCGGCCTTCGTAATCAATTCCTGGTCGCCTTTCCAGTTCCGCGGTGTTTCCGACTTCGACGCGACACATCAATTCAATGCGAACTGGCTTATCGATTTGCCATTCGGCCGTGGTCGGAGGTTTGGTCACGACACGAACAGGGCGCTGGACGCAATCATTGGCGGATGGCAGCTCTCCGGGCTCTTCCGCCAAACAAGCGGCCTGCCCTTCAGCATCCAGAACGGTTTCAATTTCCCAACAAACTGGGATGAAGCAGGCAATGCCGTAACCATAGGAAGCAACATTCAAACGGGCGCGTTCAAGAATCCGGCCGATGGCACCGTGAATGCATTTAAGGTTGGTGGAACTTCGGCGGCTGATTTGTTCCGCGAGCCTCTTCCCGGCGAATCAGGACAGCGTAACAATCTCCGCGGGGATGGCTTCTTTGGCTTGGACATGGGATTGGCTAAGCGCTGGCACATGCCGTGGAAAGACAGCCAGAGCCTGCAGCTGCGTTGGGAAGTGTTCAACGTGTTCAACGCGACTCGCTTCGATCCGCTGAGCATCAATGATTCCATCGACACTTTCGGATCCTCTTTTGGAAACTACACACGGCTGTTAACCAACCCGCGCGTAATGCAGTTCGCATTGCGCTACGAGTTCTAGCCAATTCCCTTCAGAAGGCCCGCGGAGGAATTTCGCGGGCCTTTCTTTTCTTGAGGGGAAACATCTGATTCAGAAAGTCACACCAGAATGCACCGCGCAGCATGCTTCGCGCTGGCATCGCTTAACGAGTTCCACGGTCAACAAATTGATTTCCAGGAGCGGCATCCCGCTCATCGTTTGTCCAAAGGGATGACAAACTTCAATGCAGTGTGTGTCGTCGAAAATCCAACGACTTTTACATCTTTTAATCCCGCTTTTCGACCTGTGGCCAGCACATCGTTTTCGGTCAGTCCTTTGCGCCCTTTCGGATAGACGATCCAAAGCGCCATCGAACCCTTCATCACCTTTGCGATGTTCGTCGCTTGCGCCAAGCCCTTTGGCGTATCTGTCACTAAAAATATCCACTCTGTATCTCGCGCAATTACTCCGTGTGCGAAAGCCGGCGAAATTTCCTCTAACTCCGCTTCGAACTCCGGCTCCATTTTGCCGATAACCGTGACTCTTGCAGCAGCTTTGACGCCAAGCTTCTCCATTCGCGATTTGGGATTCAGAATCTTGTGCGCCCACTTCTCTGCATACGGCCCAATCTCGAAAACTACAGCTCCGTCTCCCGATTGCACTCGCAACTCCCCGTCAACCGCTTTGACCGATTTCATTTCAGGAAACGGAATTTTGAGCCGCAACGCCTCACTGCGAAAAATCAGTTCACTCGTTTCCAGCAGCGCTTTGCCTTTTACTTTTTTGCCGCCAGTTTTCAGAACGCAGATTGCTTCGTTTCCCATATTTCACGCTTCCTGCCAATACGGCCTGTTTTGCATTCGCGCAAAGCTCCCCGCGATACCGTTGAAGCCGCTAAAATAGTTTTCTTCCGCACATGGCTTCCGCAAGTACAACGACACCGCCGATGCGCACCGACTGGTCCCTCATCTGGGCTCAGCGCGGATTCCGCTACTTCTTTTTTGCCATGTTCATTTCGCTCTTCGGCAGCGGAATGAACTTCGCCGGCGTCAGCTGGTACATCCTAGCCGCCACTCATTCTACCGTGAAGGTCAGCTGGCAAGTGATTGTTGCGATGGCTCCGGGACTGCTTGTGCCTTTCGTGGGCGGTGTGTTGATTGACCGGTTTGACAGGCGCTATCTCGGCGTCATCTTGGATTTCGTGCGCGGCGTCGCCGTGCTTGGTACGGCGTACATAGCGTGGCGCGGCCATTTGGAACTTTGGCATTTATACGCAGTCACTTTGATCACCGGCATCGGCTCCGCGATGTATTGGGCGAACGTCAATTCGCTGGTTCAGGAAGTGATTCCGGCAAGCCAATTCACGGGCGCAAATGCGGCGGTAATCATCGGCGTGCAAACGGGAATGTTGTTCGCCGGCGCGTTCGTGGGATTCATCTACGATCGGGCGGGAATTGCCGGAATTCTCGGAATTGACGGCCTTACCTACTTCGTCTCCGCTTGGTGCCTCTTTCAGATGCGCCGCGGATACGTGTCACCTCGTGAGCATCTGACCAAATATCCGCGCGAATTTTCTGAAGCGACGGAAGCCACGGCCGTCGCGCTCGAAACAGGCGAAATTCCCGAAATCGCGGAAGCCGGTGTTTCTCTTTCCGTGTATTCGGATTTGAAAGAAGGCTTTGCCTACCTGGAAAAACAGCCCGTGGTCCGCTCACTCGGAATCACCCATTCCATCTTGATGGGCGGCATCGTCAGCGCCAACGTGCTAATCGTCGCGCTTGCCAGCGACGTACTCCACTCCGGCGCGCGCGGGCTTGGCTATTTGGAAGCCGGCTGGGGATTCGGCGCGATTCTTGGCGGTTTGCTTGCGAGCCAACTGCCGCAGCGCCTGCGCCTCACCTTATATGGGATTGCCCTAGCCGTTTTGGCCATTGGCCATGTCGCCATGCCACTCATCGCGTTTTTGGTCGCGGCAGTTCTTTTTCAGATTCTTTTTGGGTTTTGCCGGGCCCTGTCTGGGGTTGTGGCCCAAGCCACGCTTATGGCCATCGTTCCTCGCCACTTCATGGGCCGCACGCAATCCGCCATCGCTATCGTGACCACGATCGTGCAGATCCTAATGAGCTTCGTGCTCGGCTGGGTTTCGCAAAGATTCTCCCTGCTTACGGGCTTTTCGCTCCTTGCCCTCTTGTATGTGATCGGGACGATTTCCGCTTTTCGGGCACGCCATCTGCTGCACCATGGGTCGCTCTCCTGAAGCAAACGCGATGGCGCCGCTCTGACTTCCCCCTGCGTATTGTTGAGTGCGGCACTCTGGTACTACGGCGCTATGGCCTCGCCCGAAACAAATCATCACTCTGGACTCAAGGCATAACCGGCGCCGTCAGAGCGCCAAGCCGTCCAACAGTCCTCTGGAGGTTCCCTTGCGGCGCTTAACTCTTTTCGCGCTCCTGCTGACTTCCCTCTTTGCTTTGCCACTCCTCGCGCAGGATCAACAAGAGCAATCCTTGGGCGATCTCGCACGCCAAGCGCGCAAAGCAAAAGAAGAGCGCGACAAATCCGCCTCCCAACCAAAGAAAGTTTTCACCGACGAGAATGTGGCCTCTTCAGGCGCTGCAAGTAAAGCCGACCTCGGGCAACTCGACAACCCTGACGCCTCCCCTGCCGAGCGTCTGGCTGCTGCTCGGCGAACTATTGCTCGGGCGGAGGAACTCCTGGACAAACTGGCGCCCATGAACCGCGCTACGCTTGCGCAGCTCGTTCTGGAGGGCCAGGACGTGGATTTTCCCGGACGTCGCGCATGGGAAGAAAAACTCTTTTCCGCCAAAGAACATTATGTTTCTCATGGCCGCGAACTCTTCCGCCAAACGAAAGAGCTCCTGAACAACATGGAATCGCTCACATCTGGAAACAAAGTTTCTCCCACGGACCCTCGCATCACTGACATTTCCCATCGCGCTCTTCAATTGATGCAGGACGCCAACAGAACGGATGCCGACTTTCAGGCCATCCTCCTCGAAGGCCAAGATCTGGCCAAAAAAGGGGCAAACCATTAAGGCCGGCGCGCAAAGTCCTGTTTGGCAAATAAGTCTATCTATGTAGACTTATTTGACGCATGGGACGTAGAATCCGCATCTCCCCGCAAACCCTCGCGCTCCTGGAAGCGCTCCTTCAGCATCCCGCGAATTGGCATCATGGTTATGCCCTTAGCCAGCAAACGGGTCTCGCTTCCGGCACGCTCTATCCCATCCTGATGCGGCTCGAAAAGCTGCACTGGCTCGAAACAGATTGGGAGAAACCGGGCAACGCAGGAAGGCCGCCTCGCCATTTGTACCGTTTGACTTCTGAGGCGCGTGCCTGGGCGAGAGAAGAGCTACAAGATGCGCGGCAAAGAAAAATTTGGAAGCCGGCGCCAAGCGGAGCGTGAGTCGTGTCCATCGGCAGTTGTCAGTTTGAACCTCGATTTGCTCAGGCCATAGCTCGCGCGCTCGTCCGCATGTGGCCGGCTGAAACGAGAGATTGGGGCCGCGCTTTTGAAGCGGAATTCTCTGCGATTGAATCGCCGGCCTATTGGTCGTGGCTGATGGGAGGCGTCATGCTTCTGTTGCGCGAGAGGTGGAAACATTTTTGGCGCAGCTTGGGGCGCCCCATCGGTGTAGAGCCGGGCGGCGCAATGGAAACGTTTGCAAGAAATTATTCGCGGGTTCCGCGGACTCCACTCTGGGCCACAGCGCTGCTCCTGCTCATCAGCGCCGCCGTTTTGCTACATCCGGAAATGCGCAACGCTCTGGGGAAGTCTGTATTCCAGTTATGTGCACACGGAGTGGGAACCGTCGCGGTGGTCCAGTGTAAAGAAACTACAAAAAAATGGCCGCTTCAAATCGCGATCCTCAGCTTCTTGCGCTTCTTTCCCTTCTTTCCAAAGACGATGCAGAGCGGTTACAACTTTCCGAAGAAGCGATCGAAAAGGATGCATCTTTTACTCGGCTGGACTACGAACAGTCTCTCTGGCCGCCAAATGATTTGAGCCAACAGCATTATTTGCCGGCGGCTCGGCTGGAACGCTTACAAAATTGGGATCCGCAAAACGCCGCGCTGCACGCATTGGCTGGAGAAATCATCAGCAAACCTGCGCGCACGGAAGCGTTCGACGCGGCAATGCACGGCAAGATAGACTCGGGACTAAAGGAAAGGCTCACGCAGGACGCGCAATGGAATTCTGAAATGGCCACTGCATTTGCGGCGCCAAAATACGACAACTACGCCAGCCAGATTGTCCAACTAATTCAAAACGTGAGCTTACGATTCGGCTTGAGTGACCCAGACGTCGCGGTTTTCGTTCTTGCCAAAAAGCGAATGGTCCAATTCGAAGTGGTCCGGACATACGCGGATATTGAGATGGATCGCGCTGCGGCTTTTGAACGAAACGGCAACGCAGCATCAGCCATAGCTACTTACTCGCAAATTTTGCGCTTTTCGGAGCACATAATGCTTGAACGTCAGCCTCCGATCGAACGTTATTTCGCACGGGCCATGGGAGCAAGAGCATGCGAGAAGTTGGAGGCACTCTATCAATCTACCGGTCGCGATAGCGAGGCGTCTCTAGTTGCGTTTCAGCTTGCCGAGTGGAAAGTGGAGAGCGATTCAAAAGTGATGCGCTATTTCCCTGCGCAGTACCGCGAGTCGCAGTGGAATGTGCTCGCCTGGAGTGGTTTGCAAATTAATCTTGCTGCGATGGCCATCGTCATACTCGCGCCGATTGCCTTGATTTGCTTTTCCTATGAGTGGGCGCGGCGAAAAGTCTCACTCGAGCGTCGCGGACCGCTGGATTTCTGGGCATCCACATTTGCGGATGGAGCGCCATGGCTGCTTTTGGTTTCAAGTTTGTTTCTCTTCCTTTTGTATCATCTCTACGCCAAGCTCTGTCGCGCGTTCCTTAGCGCGAATCAGCATGCGCCGGACATCGAATCATTCGTTACGGTAACATTGGTGCCCCACGCCGTTCCCGAAACAGTACAGCTCGCCCGCGATCCGTATTCACTCTGGCTCACGGTGACTGCTCTGCTGTGCCTGATCGTCGCCTGGTTGATTTGGCACATGGTGATTCAACGCAAAGATATGGCCTAACGCCCCTCGGGTTCGTCGCGCCGACTATGTGGGATTTTCTTTTGGCAGAATTCTTGAGCCACGGCTGCCCAAAACTTCGACGAGTGTTTGGTACAGCTTCGTCCGCAACTGGTAGCGCTCATTCGCGCGCGTAACGTAGCGCACTTGCACTTCAATGCCGGCCGCGGCCGGCCGCATGTTGATCGCGGGCACGGCACTGATCGAACTTAATTCGCGCGAACCAGCTGCGCGCTGCCACTCGCGTTCCGCTTGCTCCGCGCTGTCCTGAGTCGCTTCGAGCACTTTTTTCTGAATCGCTTCCACCAGCGGGAAGGGATCGCGCCCCTCCGGGATCGTGACTTGCAGTTCGTCCCACAGCCATTGGCCTGAAGTAGAAAAATTAAAGTAATGGCCTTCGATTGCGTAGCTGTTGGTGAACGTGACGCGGCGTCCGGTCGGATGGCCGGAATCGGTCCAGTTGCCCGTCTCGAGCAGCACAGTGTGAAACATTCCGATCTCGACGACTTCACCTGTGACACCGTTGATTTCCACCCAATCGCCCAGGCGAATTCCGTTCCTTCCCATCAGCACAAACCAGCCTATGAAGCCGACGATGAAATCCTTCAGTGCAACGGTTAGGCCGGCCGTGGCGAGACCGATGAACGTGCCCAGCTGCGTCGGTGGCCCCATAATCACGAGCAAAACCAACAGCACGGAAACCACTTGCAGCGAGACTCGCGCCACCGCTCGCAACGTCTGCACCCGGCGGCGGTCCAGCTTCATTGTCCCAAGCAATTTTTCCAGCCAGGAATCAAAGAAAATCGCGATCAGCAGCAAAACAAGAATGATCGCAACGCCGATCAGCATGCGCTTTACGATGTTGCCCTCTCGCGCCGAAACGAGACTCATCCATTGTGAATAAAGGTCCGACAATTCCCTTTCGTTGCTTCCACGCTTATCGAGGCTCGAAAGGTTGTGCTGATCGTCGGCGATCGCTTTGGTGAGCGTCAGTGCGGCTTTCGATTCCGCATGGCTGCGGGCTTTTCGCACGTTCTGCGCTGCCGCATTCGCAGCTTCGTCAGACGCGGCCGTTCCATCGGTTGATGATGAGTGCGCGGCAAGATCCGGTGAGTTCTTTTTCTCATTCTCGATCTGTTCCGCAAGTTCGTTGTGCTGCATCATCGCGGCGGTGGCTGCAGTGTCAGCATCTGCCTTCGCCTTGATCAGAAGCTGCCTTTTCTGCCGCAATGCAGACCATTGCTGATAACGATGAATAAGACCGAGCTGTTCCGTTGCGGGCTGCGGATACTTTACTTCCAGAATTGTTTTTTCGGCGCTTTCATGTACCTGCTTTAGTTGTGTGATCCGCCCGCGCTGGTTCCCTCCGGCATCATCCAGGTCGTTTGATGCGTCTTCCACTTCGTTATTCGCCAGGTCTAGCGAGGACTTTGCGATATCTAGCTGATCGCTAACTGCTTGCTTTTGGTCGCCAGTCACCTTTGCAACTTCTGCGGTAAGTTGGGTGACCTGAGCCTGCAGACTCTCTTCTACTTTTTGCGCCTTTTGCAGACGAGCTTGGATGGTTTTCGCTTCAGCGGATAACGCCACGGGATGTGCATCCGCATTCCGTAACGCAATATCAAAGGCGAGATCCAATTCGCGATCGCCCAGAGTCAGCGCCTGTTTTGCAATCTCCTGCTCGTCGGTGGTGTCTGCCAATTCGGCAAGCTGGTGCGCATTGGCCAGCGCCATTTGATCGACTAGCTGTGACGACGCCGCCTTTTTAACTCTTGTCGTTGCAGCCGCGGCTGCTTCCCCCGCGCGGAAAATGCCGTAGCTTGTCGCGCCCAATCCAATCACCAATGCAGTCGCCGCTATTTTTTGTACAGCCCTCATACTTGCCTGTCTCCGATTCCCTAAGTATGCACCGAACATTTCAAATGTTCCCAGAAAATAGAAACGCCCCCTGAGTGCGGCTGGGGGCGTTTCCATTTTCGATTTTTCGTTGCGCTCTTTCTATAGATAATCCCGCGAAGGGCCCTCGAGGAAGGCACGCAGCTTGCGCGACCGCGACGGATGCCTTAGCTTGCGCAGCGCCTTCGCTTCGATTTGCCGGATGCGTTCGCGCGTGACGGCGAACGACTGGCCGACTTCCTCCAGCGTGTGCTCGCTTCCGTCATCGAGACCAAACCGCATCTTGATGACTTTTTCTTCGCGCGGCGTCAGTGTCTTAAGCACTGACGAAGTCTGTTCCTTCAAATTCAAGTTGATGACCGCATCGGACGGCGAAACCACGGCCTTGTCTTCGATGAAATCTCCGAGGTGCGAATCTTCCTCCTCGCCAATCGGTGTTTCGAGCGAAATCGGCTCCTGCGCAATTTTCAGAATCTTGCGCACCTTGGATACCGGAATGTCCATGCGCTTGGCGATCTCTTCGCTGGTGGGCTCGCGCCCAAGTTCCTGCACAAGCTGCCGGCTGGTGCGCACCAGTTTGTTGATCGTTTCGATCATGTGTACCGGAATACGGATTGTGCGCGCCTGGTCAGCAATGGCGCGCGTGATGGCCTGACGAATCCACCATGTCGCGTACGTGGAGAATTTGTACCCGCGGCGCCATTCGAACTTGTCCACGGCCTTCATCAAGCCGATGTTGCCTTCTTGAATCAGGTCGAGGAACTGCAAGCCGCGGTTCGTGTATTTTTTCGCAATGGAAACGACCAAGCGGAGGTTCGCTTCGATCAATTCCTTCTTGGCCTGCTCGGCCTCCGCTTCGCCGCGATGAATTAGCGTCAGCGTGCGCTTCAGTTCGGTCAAGCCAACTTCGCTGGCTTCTTCGATGTCTTTCAACTCAGAGCGGCGCGTACGCAATTCCTTGCGCGCTTCGGCGGCGACGTCGCCTTTTGCAACATCCACGCGACGCTCGAGTCGTCCCGCTTCGCGCTCGAGCGACTGCAAACGCTCGACTGTACCGCGCATCTTGTCAACGAGCCGCTTCTTTTCGAACGGATTGAAATCAATATCGCGGATCTCGAGTGAAATCTCCACGCGCGTCCGCGCTACACTCCACTTCGCTCGAATGTACGGCTTCTTCTTTGATTTCAGCGTCTTGTCGAGCTTTACAGCTTGCTTCAGCGCCGTGTCATAAAGCTTCGCGATTTTCTCGATGTGCTTCAGCGTCTGCTTCGTTTTGTTCGCGATTTTTTCTTCGGTCAGCTCTTCATCGTCGAACTGGACGATTTCCTTGATGGACCGCGCGCCTTTGCGCAAATCGTCGCCGACTGCAATCAATTCCTTAATGACAATCGGCGAGCGCGTGATGGACTTCATCACGACGAGTTGGCCGCGCTCGATACGCTTCGCGATCGCGACTTCGCCCTCGCGCGTCAGCAATGGAACCGTGCCCATTTCGCGCAGATACATGCGAACGGGATCGTTGGTTTTCTCGAGCGAACCCGGAGTCAAATCCAGGTCACTGCCTTCTTCCGCGTGCGCGTCTTCTTTTATGTGCGCATCGCGTTCGCTGCCCTCTACCGAAAGCTCTACCGCGCGAGCCGCCTTCGCCGAGGCCTGGTCTTCGTAAATTTCAATGCCGTTGCGTTCAAACGTGGTGAGTAAATCGTCGATTTCTTCGGACGAATGCACTTCCGCCGGAAGTGAATCGTTCACTTCGTCGTATAACAGGTAGCCGCGCTCTTTGCCCAACGCAATGAGCGCTTTTACCGCTTCGTATTTTTCTTCAAGAACCTGCTGCGCCACAAACTCCTCCCGCTATCAGAGACCGTTCTCTTTTGCGCCTTTCAACGCGCCCTGCAAACACACCAAGGCTTAAACGGGACAAATCTCAAGTTTGATACACGTTCAGAGGGACGCGCGCTCGCACGTTTGGGGAGATTCCCCGCTCACTCAA
>Ga0126376_10001553_pt1 | contig 12436 bp, 13 predicted proteins | sample PanSoiMetPlot_15_FD_92760 | JGI IMG/M metagenome (GOLD analysis project Ga0126376, IMG submission 92760) | Tropical forest soil microbial communities from Panama - MetaG Plot_15 | ecosystem: Environmental > Terrestrial > Soil > Tropical forest > Bulk soil | place: Panama | collected 2016-02-17
CGGTCCTTGGCGTTCTGGTTGTAGTCGATGAAGACGCCGTGGCGCTCTTCCTTCCACCACTTGCTGGTCGCGAGTGCCGGCGCGCGCCGCTCGACCTCGCGCGCGACGGCCAGGGTGGCGCGGCGCACCTGATCGAAGCTCCAGAGCCGCTGGAGGCGCACGGAGATGTGGATGCCCCGCGAGCCCGACGTCTTGGGCCAGCCGCGCAAGTCGTGCTCGTCGAGCACGTCGCGGACGACCAGCGCCACGCGGCGGACGTCGTCCCAGCTCGTGCCGGGCCCGGGGTCGAGGTCCACGCGGAGCTCGTCCGGATGCTCGAGATCGTCGGCCCGGACGGGATGCGGGTTCAGGTCGATGCAGCCGAGGTTGACGATCCACACGAGCTGGGCCGCGTCGTGCACGACGATCTCGCGCGCCGTCCGGCCCGAGGGAAAGCTGAGCTCCACCGTCTCGACCCACGCGGGATGCTGCTCGGGCGCCCGCTTCTGAAAGAACGGCTCGCCCTCGGCGCCGTCCACGTAGCGCTTGAGCACGATCGGCCGCCCCGCGATACCGCGCAGCGCCCCCTCGGCGACCGCGACGTAGTACCTGGCCAGGTCGAGCTTCGTGTGGCCGGCTCGGGGAAAGAACACCTTGTCCGGGTTGGTGATCGCCACCTCGCGCCCGGCGACCTGAAGGACGGTCTGCGACGTCTTCCCCACGCCGACAGTGTACTGTCGATTCGAGGCCGGCCCGTTCGACTCTCTCGTGAACGCGGACGAAGCCGCGGATACAGAAAGGAGTCACGACGATGACATCGACGGTGCAAGTCCAGCCCTACGTGTTCTTCGAGGGACGCTGCCAGGAGGCGCTCGAGTTCTACCGCCGCGCCCTCGGCGCCGAGGTGACGGCGCTCCTGCGCTTCAAGGAAAGTCCGGATCCAGGGATGATCCAACCCGGGTCCGAGGACAAGGTAATGCACGCGAGCTTCCGGGTCGGCGAGACCACCATGCTGGCCTCCGACGGTCGCTGCGGTGGCGCCCCGAGCTTCCAGGGATTCGCGCTCTCGCTGACGGTGGCGACGGAGGCCGAGGCCGATCGCTTCTTCGGGGCGCTCGCCGACGGCGGACAGGTGATCATGCCCTTGACCGCGACGTTCTTCTCGCCGCGCTTCGGCATGACCACCGACCGCTTCGGCGTGTCCTGGATGGTCTACGTGGCGCCTCAGGGCGCGGCCAACGCGGGGAGGGCGCGATGATCACGGGCCTTCGGGGAGCGACGACCTGGAGCGAGGATCTGAACAACCTGCTGCCGTTCTATCGCGACCTGCTCGGGCTGCCCGTGGCGATCGAGATTCCGGGGTTCGCGGTGCTCGGCAAACTCGGCGCGGCGACCCTCGCGCTGGGCACTCACAGCCAGGTGCGCGGAAGGAACGCCGACCCCGCGCGGCACATGGTGGGCCTCGAGACCGACGACGTCGACGCCGAGTACCAGCGTCTCGAGGCGGCGGGGGTGGCGTTCGTCGAGAAGCCGACGGACTACGGTCAGCTGCGCATCGCCACGTTGCGCGACCCGGAGGGCAATCTGATTCAGCTCCTGCAGCCGATTCGTCGGTGAGGCGACTGAGCGTACCGGCCCTCACTCGAACGGGCGGCCGTACCGTTCGAGGTGGGCGACCTCGCGCAGCGCCTTGCGCTGCTTCTTGCCCCGGCCCACGGGACGCGCCGGGTAGCCGAAGGGAAGGATCGCCAGCACCTCGAGCGCGGCAGGGATGTCGAGCAGGGTCTTGACCGGCTCGAGCCCGCCGAAGCCCACCCAGTTCGAGCCCACGCCGTCCGCCCACGCCGTCAGCAGCATCGACTGGATCGCGCGGCTCGCGTCGGAGACGGCGAAGCGCGTCGTGTCGGTGGCCACGACGACCGCGAGCGGCGCCTGCGCCACGTAGGAGCCGCTCGACGCCGCCGCCCCGAGGCGGCGCAGCATGTCCCGGTCGCGGACCACGATGAAGTGCCACGGCTGCCGGTTCATCCCGCTACCCGTGAGCCGCCCCGCTTCGACGATCCGGTGGACCACGGTGTCGGGCACCGGCTTGGCCTGATAGCTGCGCACCGCCAGGAGCGTGCGAACCGCCTCGAACGCGTCCATCGATTCCTCCCAGTTTTTCGTCGGCACCAGTGTGCGCCCGTATCCGCGCGCGTGCCCGTACGGGCGACGCCAGCGGGCACACCGCTTAACCGACAGTTTTAAACGTATGTATAATTAAATCGTGGAGACGAGTGAGCGTGTGATGAAGGGAAAGGCCGCCGTGCGGACCGTCCGCCGCCGTCGAGGGCGCCCGCGCCGAGCCCACGACTCCCGCGCGACGCGCAAGTCGCTGCTGGATGCAGCGGCCGCGCTCTTCGCGGCGCGCGGCTTCGACGGCGTGTCGGTTGCCGAGGTTGCGCGGCTGGCCGGCGCCAACAAGGCGCTGATCAACTACCACTTCGGGGGCAAGCTGCAGCTCTACCGCACCATCGTGCGCGAGATGTTCGCCGAGCTGCTCGGCCGGCTCGAGCCGCTGCGCGCCGATCCGCGCCCGCCGGACCAGCTGCTGCGCAAGCTCATCGCGATCGTGGGCGACTCCGCCAACCGCCGTCGCCCGCAGCTGTCGCGCATGATGCTCCGGGAGGTCATCGCCGGCGGGCCGCATCTGGACCAGGAGGTGCTCGTCTATCCGATGCGGGCGTTTTCCGTGGTGCGCGAGATCATCGAGCGCGGCGTCCGGGAGCGCGTGTTCCGGCCGGTCGATCCCATCATGACGCACCTGAGCCTGCTCGGGAGCCTCGTCTTCTTCTTCGCCACTGCCGACTTCCGGCGCCGGATGGCGGCCGAGGCGGCGATCCCGTTCGCGACGACTCCGCCCGACGCATACGTCCGGCACATCCAGGAGCTGATTGCCCGCGGGCTGGCGGTGGACGACGCATGACACGCCGGCGGATCGTGCTGGCGCTCGTCCTCGTCGTCCTCCTGCTGGGCGCGGGCGCCTACTACGTGATCGTCTCGCGGCCGGCCGTCCTGGTTCTCACCGGCATCGTGACCACCGACGACGTCGTCGTCAGTCCTCAGGTCGGCGGCCAGATCGGCCGGCTCCTCGTGAAAGAGGGCGACACGGTCGTGCGCGAGCAGCTGCTGGCGGTCATCACGCCGGACGAGCTCGCGGCCGACCGGATGTACTACGCGCAGAGCGCCGAAGGCGCCACGTCGCAGGTGAAAGAGAGCCAGGCGGCGCTCCGGTACCAGGAGCAGCAGACGCGCGATCAGATCCGTCAGGCCGAGGCCATGCTGGCCTCCACCGAGGCGCAGCGAGCGGCGGCCGAGGCCGATCTCGAGATCGCGCGGCTGAGCTTCGATCGCAACCAACGACTCGTCAAGGAGCAGCTGATCTCCGTGGAGCAGTTCGACCAGGCCCGGACGAGCTATCAGGGCGCCGTCGCCAAGGTCGACTCGCTGAAGAAGCAGGCGGACGCGCAGCGCGCGGCGGTGGCCCTCGCGCGCTCGACGGCCGAGCAGATTGCCATGAAGCGCCATCAGCTCGAGACCAACCAGCGCCAGGAGGCGGCGGCGACGGCGCAGCGAACGAAGGCCGAGGTGCGGCTCGGCTACACCGAGATCCGCGCGCCGATCGACGGCATCGTGGACGTGCGCGCCGTCCGCTCCGGCGAGGTGGTGTCAGCCGGCCAGCCGATCGTGTCGCTGATCAACCCGGACGACCTGTGGGTGCGCGTCGACGTCGAGGAGACCTACATCGATCGCGTGCGTCTGGGCGACCGGCTCACGGTGCGGCTGCCGTCGGGTGTCGAGCGGCCGGGCGTCGTGTTCTTCCGCGGCGCCGACGCCGCGTTCGCCACGCAGCGCGACGTCAGCCGCACCAAGCGCGACATCAAGACGTTCGAGGTGCGGCTCCGCGTCGACAACCACGACCGGCGGCTCGCCGTCGGCATGACCGCCTACGTGCTGTTTGCGGTGCGCTGATGCCGGCCGCGATCGAGGTCGAGAAGATCGTCAAGCGGTTCGGCGCCTTCACCGCCGTCAACGGCGTGTCTTTCACGGTCGAGCCGGGCGAGATCTTCGGCCTGCTCGGGCCCAACGGCGCCGGCAAGTCGACCCTGATCCGCATGCTGACGACGCTGCTTGCGCCCACATCGGGGACCGCGCGCGTCGGCGGCTTCGACATCGTCGCGCGCGCCAACGACGTGCGGGGCGCCATCGGGGTCATCCCGCAGGCGATGACCAGCGATCTCGAGCTGACCGTTCGTGAAAATCTGCTGATCCACGCCAAGCTCTACGGGGTGCCGCGGGACCGGCGCAGGCGGATCATCGGCGAGCTGCTCGAGGCGGTCGAGCTGACCGCGTGGGCCGACAAGCCGGTCAAGAACCTATCCGGCGGTATGCGGCGGCGGGCCGAGATCGCCCGCGGCCTGGTCCACGAGCCGCGCATCTTCTTCCTGGACGAGCCGACGACCGGGCTCGATCCGGTGTCGCGCGTGGCGGTGTGGGAGATGCTGCAGCAGATCAAGGCGCAGCGGGATCTGACCGTGCTGTTGACGACGCACTACATGGACGAAGCCGACAAGCTCTGCAGCCGCATCGCCATCGTCGATCATGGAGAGCTCGTGGCGCTCGACGCGCCGATGACGCTCAAGGCGTCGATACCCGGCAAGAACGTGCTCGAGGTCAGCTTCGGCCCGGCGCCGGCCGACTGGGAGCAGCGGCTGCGTGCGCTGCCGGGGGTGGAGAGCGTGCTCGCGCGCGATCACGTCGTCCGTCTGGCCTCGACCAACGGCCCGGCCACGACCCTGGCCTTGATGGAGGCGGCGGAGCGCGCCGGGGTGACGGTGCAGTCGCTCTCCGTGCAGAGCACGTCGCTCGACGACGTCTTCGTCCACTACACCGGGCGCGCCCTGCGCGACGCCGTGCACGATGCGGCGCCGCGCGAGAGCCCGTTCGTGCTGCCGCGGGGGTAGAGGCGTATGCATCGCGTGTGGGCCCTCGTCGAGCGCGAGCTCCGCCGGTTCCGACGCAGCCCGACCCTGATGGTCATGTCGCTCCTGTTCCCGGTGGTCCAGCTCGTCGTGCTCGGCTACGCCTTCGGCGGCAACGTGAAGCACCTGCGCGTCGGCGTCGTCGATCAGGACCACGGGCTCTCTGCCGTCAAGGTGCGCGAGCTCACGCGGGCCGTCGCCGGCGGTGCCAAGACGTTCGACGTGATCGAGTACGCCGACTCCGGCTACGCGCTCGATGACCTTCGCGACGGCCGGCTCAACGGCGTCCTGTTGATCCCTCCCGAGTTCTCGCGCAAGACGCTGGCGAACACCGAGCCGCGCCTGGCGTTGATCGAGGACAACACCGACAACGTGGTCGCCGCCACGCTCGCCGCGACGGCCGGCGGCCTCGTGCAGGCCTTCAACGAACCGTCCGTGGACGCGCGGCGCCTGCCGCGGCAGGCCTCCCTCGACGTGATTGAGGTCTATCCCTACGTCCCGTACATCCAGTACCTGCTGCCCGGCTCGATCGTCATGGCCGTGTTCATGATGGTGATGATCGGCGGCGGCATCATCTACATCGACGACAAGGCGCGCGGCCTGCACGAGGGCTACCTGGTGACGCCGGTCACCAAGCTGGAGCTGATCGCCGGCTTCAATCTCTCGGGCGCGATCAAGGCGGTGCTGGCGGGCACGGTCCTGATGCTGGTCGGCTCGTTGATCGCTGGCATCCCGGACCCGCTGGCGCCGCTGCGGCTTTTCAAGCTCCTAGTCGTCATCACGGTGACGGCGCTGGCCCTGGTCAGCCTGATGTTCCTGCTGATGGTGCGGGTGAACGATCCGCTCGTTCCCCGCGCGATCTTCGGCGTGCTGAACACCGTGCTCTACTTCCCCAGCGGCGCCGTCTACCCGCAGGAAGGCTTCCCGGCCTGGCTGCGCGCGGTCGCGGCCGTCGACCCGTTCACCTATGCCGTCCACGCCCTGAAGAGTCTCCTGCTGAAGAACACCGGATTCGGCGCGATCTCGCTCGACCTGGCATACCTCCTCGCCTTCGCGGCCGTGGCGATGGCCCTCGCGACCGTGCTCTTCCGCCGCACGCTCTGAGTCCGGATCGGGACGTCCGTAATTCGGCTGGGCTCGCCACCCGGCGCGCGCCGCGAGCGCGCAGTATAATCAGGCCGCCGATCGAAACGGCGAGCGCGCACGGAGGAGAGCCACATGCACGTCGGCCTCGTGATGGAATGCGACTATCGTGAGGGCCGGACGCAGGAAGAAGCGTTCGGCGAGGCGATGGACATCGCCGGGATCGCGGAGACCGAGGGGCTCGACGGCGTCTGGCTGGCCGAGCGGCACTTCGCGATGCACCGGCGGCCGACCGATCCGATGGGCGCGGGCATCCCGTCGATCGCCGCGGTGCCGCTGGTGCTGGCCGCGGCGATCGCCGCGCGCACCAGCCGCGTGCGGATCGGCACCGGTGTCAGCGTGCTCCCGCTCTGCCATCCGATCCGCACGGCCGAAGAGGCCGCGACCGTCGATCAGATCAGCAAGGGCCGGCTCGATTTCGGCGTCGGGCGCAGCGGCTTTCCGCGCGCCTACTCGGGCTACGGCGTCCGCTACGACGAGAGCCGCGAGCGCTTCCAGGAGTCGCTCGACCTCATCCTGAAAGCCTGGACGCAAGACGGCTTCACGCACACGGGCAAGTACTTCGCGACCGACAATCTGACCGTCGTCCCGCGTCCGTACCAGAAGCCGCATCCGCCGATCTGGGTGGCGGCGACGACACCCGACACGTTTGCGATGGTCGGGCGCATGGGCTACTCGCTCGTCACTGGCCTGCGCGGCTTCGACGTGCCGGAGGCCGTCGGACATCTCGCCGCGTATCGCGCCGCTCGGCGCGAGCACGGCCACGCCGGCGACGGCAATGTTTATCTGCGCATTCCCGTGTTCGTGGCCGACACCGCCGCCCAGGCGCGCTCGGAGCCGGAAGAGAGCACGATGCGGTCGTATCGCCGGCTGGCCGAGAACTTCGCCTCGTCGGTCGGCGCGACCGGGACGACCACCTCCGAGGAGCGTGCCGAGCGCGCCGAGCGCCTGTCCAATCTGACCTACGACGACGTGCTGCGCGACCGGGTCGCCTACGGCACGCCGGACATGGTCGTCGACCGGCTCTCAGAGCTGCGCGACCAGCTCGGCCTGTCGGGTGTCATCATTGAATCCAACGTCGGCGGGCGGATCGCGCTCGAGCGCGTGCTCCACTCGATCCGCCTCTACGCGCGAGAGGTCGCCCCGCGCCTGCGCTGATCGCAACGGGTCGTTTCGCGATGCACGCCCTGAACGAGAGGAGAGCGCCATGACGAACAATCGCCGAACCTACGTGTACGTCGGGCTCGCGGGCGAAACCGCTCCCGGACGGCCCGTCAAATCCGGTCTCTACCGGATGGCCGCCGGCGACGATCACTGGGAGCTCGCGACCCGCGGCCTGCCGTCCGCGCCGGCAATCCGGGCGATCGCCACGCATCCCGAGAATTCCGAGACCGTCTACGTGGGGACGCAGGACGGTCCCTACCGCACCACCGACCACGGCGAGCGCTGGGAGAAGCTCGACGTGCCGGACCACGGGCTGCCGGTCTGGTCGCTCGCGTTCGATCCACGCGACGCGCGGGTCGTGTACGCCGGCTACGAGAACTGCGAGATCTATCGCAGCGAGGACGGCGGCGAGCGCTGGCGGCAGCTGCCGGTCACCGTGCGCTTCCCCGAGGTGACGGTGGCCGCGGGGTCCAATCCAGCCAAGCGTGTCCTGAAGCTTTCCGCGAACCCGGCGAATCCCGACGAGCTCTACGGCGCGGTCGAGGTCGGCGGCGTCATCCGAAGCCTCGACGGCGGCGAGCACTGGGAGAACATGAGCCACGGCCAGTACGTCAACGACGACACCGTCGACATGCACGGCGTGCTGGTCGGGCGCTGGCGGCCCGGTCAGGTCTTCGCGATCGGCCGCGCGGGGCTGTTTGCGAGCGCCGACCGCGGCGAGCACTGGGCCAGCGCGCGGCTCGAGCCCCTGAACCCCAACGGACAGACCTACTGCCGCGACATTCGCGAGACTCCTGGCGACTCGAAGACGATGTGGGTGGCCGCGGGCGCGAATTTCCAGAGCGAGGTCGGCGTGCTGTTCCGCAGCAAGGACGGCGGCGCCAGCTGGGCGAAGGTCGACATGGGCGTGAAACCGCAAACCACGATGTTCGCGCTCGCCTTCGACACGCGCCGGCCCGGGCACATGTACTGCGCGACCAGCGGCGGCGAGGTCTTCGGCAGCGACAACGGCGGTCAGAGCTGGACGGCGCATCCGCTGCCGGAAGGCGCCACGCAGGTCTACGCGATGGGCTGCGCGTAGCCGACTCGGCGCTCGACGTCAGCGGCAGTACCGGAACGAGCTGCCGAGACCCACGTCCGCGAGCTCGACGTCGACATTGCCGGGCGCGCCCTTGATCGGCGCGATCCGGACTTTTCGCGTCGCTCTCAGATCGGTCGGGATCGTCGTCCAGGCCTCGTCTCTCTTGACGTAGAGCCCGGGACTCGGGAACGCGACGTCGAGCTCCAGCGGCGCGTCGGGAAACCGCGGCGTCACGATGACAGTTCGCGGCTTGCTGCGGGGTTGCCCGTCCGCTGTCTCGCCGATCGGTAGCTGCTGCATGCCGCCGGCGGCTCTGCTGGTCTAGGGCGTGATGATCGCGACCACTCCCACGGGGCCGGCAACGCCGAGCCGGCGTAGCGCCTGCAGCTCAGCCACGGTCAGTGCGCCGCTGCTCGGCGACAGCTGAGCGTGATCGAGTGCACATCCGACGATCACCAAGGCCGCCGCCTGATGCGGTTCGACTCTGGCTCGGGGCTCCGCAAGCATCAGCGCAACGAGCGCGACGACGACCGCGACCGGAATCGCTGCGCCGACGGCGAGGCGTGCCATGGAACGACCATCGCGACGAGTGAGGTTCCAAAGGCGACGAGGAGATAGAAGCCGACGGCCTGCGCGAGTCCGAGAGCTTGACGCACGACCCACTGCACGGCGCTCATGGGACCTGAGACGAGCATAGGCGAGGTGCACTCGGTCCCAAAGAACCAAAAGCTCGCGCGGATGACACGGCGCAAGACGCTTTTGGGTGACACGATAGAATGCAGGGCATGGGTGGACGCACGGTCGAGCGAAAGCTCGCCGCCATCTTAAGCGCGGACGTCGAAGGCTACAGCCGCCTCATGGGCGACGACGAGCTGGCGACCGTGCGCGCGATCACCGAGTATCGCGCGGTGATCGCCGCGGCGGTGGCCGGCCACGGCGGACGGGTCGTCGATGCGCCCGGCGACAACGTGCTCGCGGAGTTCGCGAGCGTCGTCGACGCCGTGCAGTGCGCGGTCGACATCCAGCGCGAGCTCCAGTCGCGCAACGCCGAGCTCCCGGCTTCGCGGCGGATGCGCTTTCGCATCGGCATCAACCTCGGCGACGTCATCGTCGAGGGCGAGCGACTCTACGGCGACGGCGTCAATATCGCGGCGCGCCTTCAGAGCTTGGCCGAGGGCGGCGGCATCTGTCTGTCGGGCACGGCCTACGATCAGATCGAAGGCAAGCTGCCACTCGCCTGCGAGTTCGCCGGCGAGCACACCGTGAAGAACATCGCCCGACCGGTTCGCGTCTATCGCCTTCGCCTCGACTCGCGCGAGCCGCCGGCGCCGTCTCCGCGCGGAGCGTCGCGCCCGCTGGCGATCAGCGCCGTCGTGATCGTGCTGGTGCTCCTTGGCGGCGCCGGCTGGGTCGGCTGGCACTGGCTCAAGCCGCCCGAGACCGCCGGCCTGCCGTTGCCGGACCGGCCGTCCGTGGCGGTACTGCCGTTCGCCAACCTCAGCCAGGACCCGGCTCAGGAATTTTTCAGCGACGGCGTCACCGAGGACTTGATCACCGGGCTTTCCAAGGTCTCCGGACTCTTTGTCATCGCGCGAAACTCGGTCTTCACCTACAAGGGCCGGGCGGTGAAGATCCGCGAGGTCGGCCGCGACCTCGGTGTGCGCTACGTCCTGGAGGGCGGCGTGCAGCGTTCGGGCAACCGCGTGCGCATCACGGCGCAGCTGGTGGACGCGACGACCGGCTATCACATCTGGGCCGAGCGCTACGACCGCGAGGTGCGCGATATCTTCGCCCTCCAGGACGAGGTCAGCCAGCAGATCGTTCGCGCCATGGCGGTGAAGCTCACCGAAGCCGAAAGGATTCGTCTGGGCCGGCCGCCGACCGGAGTGCTCGAGGCCTACGATCTCGTGCTGCGCGGGACCGAAGCGCGCTACCGCACGACGCGCGAGGGCAACGCCGAGGCACGGCGCCTGTTCGTGCAGGCGCTCGATCTCGATCCCAACTACGCGCGGGCCTACCTAGGGCTGGCCTGGACGCAACTGCAGAGCTGGCAGTCTCTGTGGACCGCCGATCGCGAAACCCTCACGCGCGCCCGGGAGCTCGCCGAGAAGGCGATGGCGCTCAACGACAGCCTCGTGGGTACCTACCACGTGATCGCGCAGGTCCATCTGTGGATGAAGGAGCACGACACCGCGATCGCGGTGGCCGAGCGCGCCGTGACGCTCGCGCCGAACGACGCCGACGGCTACGAGACCCTGGCCGAGATCCTCGGCTGGTCGGGACGACCCGAGGAGAGCCTGAGCCGGATCCGTGAAGCAATCCGTCTCAACCCGCACTGTCCCTTCTTCTATCAGTGGACGCTGGGCCACGCCTACTATCTGATGGGACGCCGGCAGGAAGCGCTCGACACGTTCGCCGTGGTCCTGAAGGCGAATCCCAACTTCTCCGGCGCGCAGGCCTTCAGCGCTGTGCTGCTCGGCGAGCTCGGCCGCACGCGGGAAGCGCGCGAGGCGTGGGCCAGGGCGGGTGCCTTGACCCCGGGGGTCTCGATGGGGAGCCTCCGCGACCGGCTCCCGTACAAACGTCCGGCCGACCTGGACCGGTTTCTCAGCGCGGTGCACCGCGCCGGCATGCCGTAGAGCGCGCGCTCAGCGGCCGCTCGGCGAAGAGCTCCGCCCACGTTGCGACCCGGCGGCCGTGCCAGGTCGGCCCCTCGCGCACGAACTTCCACTCCGGGTTCCGGGCGACGTCGCGCAGGGCGGCGCAAACCTGGTGGAATGTCGACACGTCCGCGTCGGCGCACTCGAAGTAGGTAATGAAGTCGTAGGCGCCCTCGGGCGCCGGCTCGGTCGTGGCCTTGTAGGTGCGCCGGAGCAGGCACGCGACGCCGGCGGCCGACGCGAGCGCGTGCCCCTCGCTCTTCATGCGGCCGTCGTCGTCATAGCGCGGCAGGAAATACGTGTGCCGCTCCATCCAGTCCTTGGCCCACCACGCCGCCGTCTTGCTCATCGGGAGCAGATACGCGTTCGGCATCACGTGCCCGGGCTGCTGCACGACCTGATGCGCGTAGGCGAAGTTGTTCATGGCCGCGCCGGTGTACGTCTTGGGACGGACGACGCCGCCGATCACGTAGAGCCGCACGGCGGAGCCGAGCAGGCGGGTGGCTTCGGCGCAGAAGTCGCTGACCGGCTGCGCGGTCGGCGCCGCGACGTGGACGACCGCATCGGCGAGCGCGACGCCGTCGTCGGCCATGGCGCCGCCGGTCGCATCCTGACGGCGCAGAAACGCGATCGACTGAGCCGGCGGGCCGCCGGGCGGATCGAACTCGTTCACGAGGCCGAGCTTCTCGGCGAGCGCGGGGACCGCGGCGGCGGCGACCGCGCGCCGGTCGGCGCCATCGGCGAGCCGCAGGCAGACGTACGCGCCGTGGCGCAGGATCTCGCGGGGCAGGACCGAATTGTCGAGCATGGAGCACCTCCTCGATCGCCACCGTACCGGGGCCTCGGCCATGTGTCCAATGCATAGAACGGAGGTCGGCCATCAGCTATCCTCATAGCCGTGGAGATCGACCAGATCGAGACATTCGTGGCCGTCGTGCGTGGCGGCGGCTTCACGAAGGCGGGATCGCTCCTGCATCTCTCGCAGCCAGCGGTGAGCCGGCGCCTCGAGCTGCTCGAGCGCGAGCTGGGGGCGCCCTTGTTCGAGCGGATCCGGAGCGGCGCGATCCTCACCGAGGCCGGCCGGACGTTCTTGCCGCACGCCGAAGCCCTCCTGGCCAGCATGCGCGACGGCCTCGATTCGGTGCGGGCGCTCCACCAGGTCGATGGCGGCATGATCACCCTGGCGCTCGTCGGCACCCTGGCGAGCACGAGCTTGACCGGTTGCCTGCAGCGCTTCCGCGAGGCGCACCCGCGGGTGGAGCTGAGACTGCGCACCGCGCTCAGCCAGGAGGTCAGCGTGCTCGTACGGCGGGGCGACGCGACGCTCGGCCTGCGCTACGGCGGAGACCCCCATCCGGACATGGTCACCGTGTCCGTTTACAACGAGC
>Ga0126376_10001554_pt1 | contig 12435 bp, 14 predicted proteins | sample PanSoiMetPlot_15_FD_92760 | JGI IMG/M metagenome (GOLD analysis project Ga0126376, IMG submission 92760) | Tropical forest soil microbial communities from Panama - MetaG Plot_15 | ecosystem: Environmental > Terrestrial > Soil > Tropical forest > Bulk soil | place: Panama | collected 2016-02-17
CACTTTTCTGGGAGCGGTGGCAGCCGCGAACAAGACTATCAACGGCGTCATCTATCCAGTCGCGGATTTGCAAAGCACCAAGGACCGGGAAGTCGGCTACACGGCGACTCCCCTCCATGCCGGCCAGATCGAGATGCTGGATGGAGGCGGGGACTGGGCCCCGGGAACGGCCGTCTACATTTTTCTCAGCAACAAAGAGTCTATCTCCAACACAAGGGAGCCGACCCTTGAAATTCCGATGGTGCAGTCTTACGTTGATATCTGTATCAACGGCTGCCTGGAACTCGAAGCTCTTTACCGCAAGGTGAAGGGATCCTTTACTAAGGAGTTCATTGACTCGACCAGCGGGTGGAACAAATTTTGGGTCAATGACAGGATTTATCCCAGAAGGCCGTTCATTTATACGCCTAACGCCAACGCCATCGACAAAGCCCTGCAAGCCGGAAACAAGTTGCAGTATCGCCAGCTTCGCGACCTTTCGTAAGTAGAGGCGTTAGCGCCAGAGGAAGCTGACTGAAGAGCCATGATAAGAACAGAACTGCTGCGATTCAACGGCGCTGTCGAGCGGGATCCCGCCATCGATGCGTGGATGAAAGAACATGCCGGTGGATTGGGAGGCATCGCGCATCAGTGGTTTGAGGTGATGCGAAAATGCGGGGACGAAGTCCGGGAGCTTTTGCATGACGGCTGCGATCACCCTTCGGAGTCGCTCCATATTTTTGACGGTTGAGTCCGAACTGTCGACGACTCCGAGCGCTGGCGGACACAACCGCAACGCCCGCGTCGAATCCAGGCGCAAGACTCATGATTATGCTCGAACAAGCGCCGCCCTTTTCCCTCAGTTAACCGACAAAAAAAGCTGCTTCACCGAATAATTCCCAGACACAACTGGATTTGCAGAAACCACTCACGCCCTCTCCACGTACTCTGCGTTCAGGTACCCCTGAGACTGTGCGCGGAAGGACTGGCAAATGTACTTCGGAAACAAGAGCATCTCGATTCACTTGATGCGCGGCGCGCTGGGCCTATTGGCCCTCTTCGTCTCGCTGTGGTTGTTCGGGCGGTCCATGTGGATCGGATTCGCCGTGCTTGCGGTGGCGGTCTACCTCCTCAAGGGTTGCCCGATGTGCTGGCTCCTCGGTCTTGTGGAAACAGTGGCCAGGGTTCTGAACAAGCATCCGCAGATCCCTGACAAACAATGTGGAGGAATTGAATGAAGCGAATATTGCTCTTCACATCTATCGACGCGAAGTCGCATAACAACCAACGCTGATTACTTCGCCGCACGATGTATGGAGGTAATTCGTAGTCACAGGAGATTTATGGCACAACCAGCTCTTCGAAAGCTCGATCAGCCTTCTTTAGGTTCTGGAATCAAAGATAGAGTTTGGGCCAGGCGCCTGCGTGGATTTGGCCCCGTTGGCATCCTCGCGATACTGGTTATTCTCGTCGGAAGCATCCTGCCCATTGTCCCCGGCCTTCGGGGTTGCCTGGTAGTTCTGTGGGCGTGGCTTTCGCGAACGCCGTGGGCGGAAATCGGCTACGTCAGACCGAAGAGCTGGACTCGGCCAATTTTGGGTGGCCTTGTTCTGGGTGCGGCGTTCAAACTCGCGATGAAGTCTATCGTAATGCCCTTGCTCGGCGCTCCGGCAACAAATTTTGCCTATCACTTCCTCGTCGCGAGCCGTGCGGCGCTTCCCGCAATCGTGTTCACCATGATTGTTGGCGCAGGCTGGGGAGAAGAAACGTTCTTCCGCGGCTATGCTTTTGAGCGACTTGGTAAATTGTTTGGGTCAACCGTCGCGGCGAAATCGGCGATAGTGCTGATTACCTCTTGCGTGTTTGCGATGGCGCATTATCCAGACCAGGGTCTCATGGGAGCGGAGCAAGCTGTTATTACGGGGGTGGTGTTCGGGACTGTTTTTGCGGCCACCGGCCGGCTGTTCGCAGTGATGATTGCCCACGCCGCGTTCGATTTGGTGGCGGTGGCTCTCATATTTTTCAACTGGGAATCCAAGGTGGCCCACTGGTTTTTCAGGTGACCGATTGCTGCCATCGCGCCCGTCCCGAGCTGGCTCTGACCGTCATTTCTCGCTTGCTCTTCCTGTTGCCTGTTGCCTGTTACCTGCCTTCAGCGCGATGCCTGCTCCCGCCGTTGTTGCGACTCGCCCAGCCACTGCGCCATCTGCTTGTCTTTCTCAGCGTAATATGCCCAACCCTGGGCGGTACTGTTCCAGCGATAATCCTTAATCGTCATGTCGATGCCCCGGTCGATGAGGAATTGCATGGCTTCGTAGTTCTTGTGCCACACCAGCTCATGCAGGATGCTGGCGGGCTCATGGGAGCTCCAGTTCGTGTTGATATCGGCCCCGTGCCCGAGAAGAAAGTCGGCGATCTCGAAGTGGTTATTCATGACCGCCCATGCGAGCGCGGTGTCGAGAACCTGCTGCACATCGGGCTCGCCCCATTCCAGGTTTTCGCGGATCCAGGCGTCGTTGGCGGGAAAATGGTTCGCGAGATCGCCCAGTGCAGGCTTGCCCGCCGCATCGAACCAGCGTCTCACCCGTGCGAAGTCCCCGTTCCCGGCTGCGTGTGGCAGATCGTCAGGCAGGCGCCAGATGCGCAGCAGCGTGGGAAGCAAATGTGTCTTCGCATAGGTGAACGCGAATTCAATGGCCTGCGATGGCGGCGGCACCCGACTGCGCAGCATAGCGGGATTGAGATCGAGAAGAGCAGTAATGAAAGCTTCACGATCGCGCAGCACCGCCCGCTCAATCAATCCGACCTGAAATTTCCCGCATGCGTCTGAGAGCATCCATGCTTCGCGCCGCAATCCGTCGACAAAGGATGCCAGGTCGCCGTCGTTCACCGCGCGCACGACCTGTCGCATGACAAAAGCCTGCCAGGGCCCGGCCGGCTCGGCGTTGGTGAAGGCGAGCGTTTCCGATTCCGCTATGATGTATTCGATGAATGAGGAGCGGCCCAGCCTGTCATCAATCCGTCTTCCCAACTCGGCGTCGAGCGTGATGGACCGATCCAACAGCAGCGCCGCTGCCGCCGCGTGCTGGAAACGGCAGGCACACATGAACGCTTCGTTCACTGCCGCAAGATCGTCACCATCCGTTTCAAGACATGCCCGCACGCCATTGATGTCGCCAAGAGCGGCAAAGAACTTGAGCGATCGCGGGAGAAGGCTTCGGCGGTGGAATAGTTCGATCAACCCTCTTGCCCGGGAACGGATAAGGTCTTCGCATAGGCTCGGAGCGACGATTGCGCCCGCATCGATCAGCAGTTCGGCACATGCCGCGCGCGTGTAATTCTGCTCCCGGACCGGGTCGAAGCTATCGCCGAAGGATTCAGTAGCCATCCCCAGCAGCCCGCCGTCATTTTCATTCGCCCTCCACGACAACAGGGCTGGGTAGTCAGCCAACAATTGCCGCAGACCTTCGATGTCATTGTCATGGATGCGGCGGCGGGCTTGGGATACAGCCCACTCCAGGCCCCTGCCCAGGCGTTGCTTTACCTCTTTAATCAGGTCCTGCCAGCCTGAAAACCCGTATTCGCGCGCCAGCACCAGTTGGGCATTTCGCTGTGACAATGGCAGCTCGGCTTGCGGTAGCTGGGCACGCACCCGGGCGATGGCGCCTGTATCGCCGGCAACGAAGCCGCGCGCCAGTTTCTTGGCTTGTTTGCGCAGGGATTCCAGAGAGGGACGAACAGGAAGCTTCGATGTGGTCATTACGACCTCCTTTCAAGAGCGCCTGTGACCCGCTGCTACAGGCTGAAAGAAGGTGCAATGCACGCTATCTGAATCGGAGCAGGTGGGACTTATTCCCTTGCCGCGGGTCGGTGGTGCCCTGTCGCACGCTGCCGCTAGTATCCGCAACTTGACGCGGCACTGTCAAACCGGAATTTGCCAGACTAGCCGTTTCGAAAGCCGCATGGCCAGGGTTGAGGGACGGCTCTGGCAAAACACGTTGTTGGTTGTGCTTTTAGCCGCGGGTGCCGGAATGTTTAGTTCTTGCCAACAATCCCGTCGATCCAGTCAGCATATCGCGAAATGCGAACTTGATAGGTTATTTGCCCGTAGAGGCAACAACGAAATCTTGAGAGTTCTCCTCTGGCGTATTTTCGAGAGGCGAGACCTGCCAACTGCCCGACGCCATCCACGTTTAGCAAAATCGGGGCGCCGCTATCACCATCCGCAGGCATCCCCTCCAGACCGAGTGCGTCAGAGGGAGAATCGAATCTGAGCCCGAGCCATCGGTCATCGGCCCTGATCACCCGACTGTATGCGTGGCGCAGTTCACCTCGGTGAGGCGAGTTCCGATACTGACCGACAAGGCCGTTTCCTGTTGCTCCACTTCCGATCATCTCGGCAGTCTGACCCACTTCCCCCGCGCCCCTGTATAGCTGAACCGGACTAACATCATCTACGGAGCGATCCAGTTTGATAAGAGCAATATCATCCACGGATGCCATGAACATCATCAGCGGTGCTGCATCGCCTCGTTTCAACTCCTTTGGTGCTGGCTTGTAGCCTGGGTGCACAATAACTTTAGCAACCGTACGTGGAATTCCGTTGATCGTGACTTCGTGAACCGGTCTCCACTCAACTGCATGAGCAGCGGTCACAACCCATTGGTTTGAGATCAGTATGCCGTGTCCTTCGAGGGGCAAGAGGGCTAACGCAGGAAAATCGGTGTTGCTAATTCGATATTTCGCGTCGGCAACGTCATGTCGGATGACGATCGAGTAGGATACCGAGGAGGCCAGCAATATACTCCCGATGACACACGAAAGCGTTTTCAAAGACGCTCCCCTTCCCGCTGAAAACCAACCCGGGTGGCCGTTCTGAGAGCCGCTCATAGACCGCAGTGCTGACACCTCGTGCTGTTCCTCACTTCAGACGAATGATAATGCGAAAGGTTACCCCGCTCCCAAGCAGAGTTTGTTGAAGTGGTATCAAACAATAGGACTCGCGCTGGGAAACTGGATAGAAAATTCTGAGGATTCCTAATTTGTCACGCTACATCTGCAGTGGAATGAAGATTTGACGCGGGGCTCCGAGCGAAGCCGCATGGGCAGGGCTGCGGGACGGTTCTGGGTTGGAAGCAGGCGTGCACCGCCCAACTTCCGAGTTGCCGACCATCCGGGAATGTTCTCGCGGTCGCCGAAACGAAACTTCCAGCGCCCGACACCGCGCAATTGAACCCATCCGTTCCATCCGCTACACTCTTTAACAAATTCGTCGCGGAGAATTCCAATCGTGAAATCCTGCCTACTTTGCTTTGCGTTCACGCTGGCTGCACTTGTGGTCTCAACGACTCACGCCCAAGAGAGCGCTGCGAAGCCCGATCAAGTCATTCTGAAGTATCTAGGAGCGGCAGGCTGGGAAATCACGGATGGAACGACGACTATTCTGATCGATCCGTATCTATCACGAATTAACGGACCGGCACCGCCCGGAGGAGGGTCGGGGCATTCCATCGCGGGAGATACACGTCGGGCCTACAAGTGGACCGACATCGCGACTCCGGACATCGCGGCGATCGACGCGCACATTCAACGGGCAGATTTCGTTCTCGTGACTCACACTCACTACGATCACATTCTGGATGTGCCTCACATCGCTCTCAAGACTCACGCCGCAGTCATCGGTACGGAGAGCACCGAAAACGTGATGCGGGCCTACGGGGTACCGGAAGATCAGTTGATTACCGTGCGCGGAGGAGAGGACTACCAGTTCCGCGGGTTTTCACTTAGGGTCATTCCGAGCATACATAGTCCGCTCGACCATAAGCACTACTTCAGCTCGGCGACCGCCCCGCCTGGGATGAAAGCGCCGCTAACCCTACAACAGATCCACCCGGAGGGGGGCACGCTCGCTTACTTAATTCGTTTTCCTGAACACCAGATTCTTGCGTTTGGCGGAATGAACTACATCGAACGCGAGATCGCAGGCCTAGAGCCGGATGTTGTATTAGTGGGAGCTGGTGCTTCCAGGAAGGAAATCTACGACTATAGCGGCCGTCTTATGCGTGACCTGCATTATCCAGCCCTAGTGCTCCCAACTCACTGGGACAACTTTCTGTTGTCGTACGAAGCCTCTCAACAACCCGCACTTGAAGCCTTACAATCTTTCTTGCAGGAGATCGCTGTCGCATCGCCGAAGACGAAGGTGATCGTCCCCAAGTACTTCCAACCTATTCCTCTCGCGAAGTGAGTTTCGGGCCGCAAGATCTCCATGGAGTCCATGGACGGAAAGGGCAATCTGCTGCAGCACGTGGATATCATCATCAAGCACGGCAAGAGATACAAATAGTCCTCTGTGTCCTCTGTGGTGAGGTTTTGCCATTGCATTTGCTTTTGCTCTTGCTCTTCACTAGTAGCTACTAGTAGCCAGAAGCTAGTAGCTGCTCTTCTGGTGCCTGTGGCCTGTTGCCTATGTTGTCAAAAAGGCTTATCGCCGCAGATGGTAACGCGATGACCATAACGCTTGTGGGGAAAGTAGTCCCAAAGCGCCTGGTGTTGCGTGCAGCGATTGTCCCAAAATGCGATTGAGTTTGCCCGCCACCTGAAACGCACGCAGAATTCGGGCGTCTCAATATGGCGGTAGAGCATCTCCAGGATGGCATCGCTTTCGATCTTTTTGAGACCGGCGATGCGCATCGTGAATACCCGGTTCACGAACAGGCACTTCCTTCCCGTGACTGGGTGGGTACGCACTACGGGGTGTTCAGAGCTTGGGTACGTCTTTCCGGCGTCGTTAACGCCGTAGCGTCCTCGGTAGTAGCGCTCCCCCTCGTGGATCGCGGTCAAGCCGGCAAGCATCTTCTTGACCGGGGCGGAAAGCGTCTCATACGCCAGGTACATGTTGGCAAACAGCGTGTCGCCGCCGCCGTCAGGAGGCGCCTCCGTCAGGTATAAGATCGAGCCCATCGGGGGCTCAAGGTCGCACGACACATCCGAATGCCATTCCTCACCCGCAACCCGGGTAGACTTCTCGTCCGCCTGGACGACGAAAATCTCGGGATGATTCGGGATTAACCCTGGCGCGGCAGGGTGTACGTGAAGCTTGCCAAAGCGGCTGCCGAAGGCCTTGTGCTGCTCCACGGTCAGCTTTTGATCGCGAAAAAACAGGACCAGATTATCCATCAGCGCATCATGCACCGCCTGGAATCGCTGGTCGCTGAGCGGCTGGGACAGATCGAGGCCAAACACCTCGGCGCCAATGCTTGGGGTTGATTTGCGAATCTCAAGGCGGGAATTATCCATGCTATCTTTCCTAATATAACCACAGATCTCGTAGACGGAAAAATGGGGCGACGATTGAGAAGCGAATTGCTGCGATTCAACGGAGCTGTCGAGCGCGATCCTGCTATCGATGCGTGGATGAAAGAGCATGCAGGTGGATTGGGAGCCATCGCGCATGAGTGGTTTGAGGTGATGCGAAAATGCGGGGACGAAGTCCGGGAGCTCTTGCATGACGGCTGTCCGGTGGCGTGTTTGGGAGATGTGCCCTTCGGCTACGTGAATGTATTCACTTCGCACGTAAATGTTGGGTTCTTTCACGGCGCAGCGCTGCCGGATCCGGCCCGCTTGTTGCAAGGCACAGGCAAGTTCATGCGCCACGTGAAGCTGAGATCGGGGACGGCAACAAACGCCGCAGCGCTAAGCCGGCTCATCGATGCGGCATACTCGGATATAAAGGCGCGCGTCGAACACGGCTGACTCAGAGAAACGCCGGTGCCCAGCATCTCCAATCGCCTCCGTCAGGCAGCGTATACTCGTTCACCAGCGCGGATTACTGCAGGAGCCTGAAGTGGAGTTACCGACGAATCCATTCGCGATCCTCACTTTTATTTCCGCCCCGGCAGTGCTGACGAACGCTTCATGCGTGCTGCTCTTTGGGACGGGCAATCGTTACGGTCGAGCCATTGACCGCGTACATCATTTGTCCGATTTGGTTCAGCAGTCCGCCGGTACCGACGAAGCCGAGCTGAGGCTGCGTATTCGCCAACTGGAAGCGGCTGAAACACGCACTCTACTGATCGTCAGGGCCCTGGGCTGCTTCTATGTTGCTGTTGCCGGCTTCGTGGCGAGCACGTTGATTTCGCTGATCGGCGCCGTGCTCGTCTACCAGCAGATTGAGCGCGGAGTCTCGCTGAGCTTTGGGATTGCGTTCATCGCAGGCACTCTTGGTGTATTCGCCATGATCATCGGCGCAATTATGTTGGCGGGCGAGAGCAGGTTTTCCTCCCGGATCCTGCGCGAGGAAAAGAATTTCATTACCGAACAGATTCGCCAGCGTATTGCGAGTCTCTCTGGCACATCAGATGCCAAATAAATGTGATAGGCCATTGCGCGAGAGGAGGCATTATGAGCCAATCGAACTCAAGAATCGATTCATTGGATGCACTTATCCTGTTTGCCGACCTTCAGGCGGGAATCGTAGAGCTCACGCAGACCAATCCTCCCAACCAGCTGAAGAAGGCGGTGCGGGCACTCGCGCAACTGGCCAGGCTTTTTGACATTCCAGTGATCGTCACCGGCGTCCGCGGAGAGGATGGTAATGCCGCAAAAATAGTCCCTCAGATTGGAGAGATTCTGGGCGAACTGCCCACCCACCACCGCACGACGTGCGACTCCTTTTTGAACAAGGAGATTGTGGGAGCGATTGAAGCCACGGGGCGAAAGACGCTGTTGATATCCGGGGTTGCCACTGAATTGGCTGTGCAACTTCCAGCGCTTACGGCTTCCGATCACGGCTATAGGGTGTACGTCGTGCTGGATGCTTGTGGAGGGATGAGTGAACGCACCGAGCAGGCAGCGCTGCTCCGCATGGCCAAAGCTGGCGCGACTACCGTGTCTGTAATGACCCTGGCGGGCGAGTTGGCGGGCGACTTCCGCGAAGCCAGGGCGCAACAGGCAATCGGAATTTTGTATGAGATGGCCAAAGCTTGAAGATCTTGACTGACAAGAGAGCCCACGCGAAACAAAATTCTCATTATCGGCAACACAACGAGCTAACTATAATCGGCTTGAAGGAGCACAGAATGGAAGCACGATTCAACTTCACCAAAGCCGCCCCGGGCGGATACAGAGCCATGCTCGGATTGGAGCAATACCTGCACTCATGTGGATTGGAAGAATCCCTGCTCCATCTGATCAAGCTCCGCATCTCACAGATCAACGGCTGTGCTTACTGCCTGGACATGCATTGGAAGGACTTGCGCGCAATGGGAGAGGATGAGCAGCGCATGTACTCACTGGACGCCTGGCGCGAGTCCCCGTTCTACACCGATCGTGAACGTGCCGCTCTGAATTGGGCAGAGGCCGTAACCCGCATCATGGATGACCACGTCCCGGATGCTGTTTATGATGAAGTGCGTCAATACTTCAACGAAAAAGAATTATCTGATTTAACTCTTGCCGTTGCGGCTATCAATGCCTGGAATCGCTTGTGTATCTCCGCGCGAATTGTTCCCGGCATTTATCAGCCGGCAAGGCAACGCAACGCGGAAAAGAGTGCGTAGCTTAGCGATTGTCGAAAAAATCGTCGCTGGCAGCTGCGAAAAAGCATGCGTTGTTAGTGTAAAGGCGATTTTGCAACCGCGTTAGCTGAGTCAGCAACACATCGTCAGACTACCGCGATTGGTCACGGAACAGGTTTTGCGGAGTGTCGCTGCGTTCCGCGATTGCAAGAATTTTTTCCCGCACAGCGTCATAGCTCGGCTTGCCGTCGAAGAACTGAATGAGGGCATGCGGGTGATCGAGCTTGCCATCGGGCAGAACCCGGTCTGGTGCGAAGGCATCGAGGGAAAACCGTCGATCGCCCTTGGCCGCTAGATCGGGGTGAATTTCCCTGAAGTACACCTGGACACCATCGTCGCTGTTGAGGTCGATGCGGAGGATCGTGCCACCGGAAGCGTCAAGAATCTCAGCAGAAAGATGAGTGTTTAGAGGACCCCAGGGCTGCAGAGCATACCAGATCGTGACACTCCCGCCACCCTTCAGGCCATGCTGCTCCAGCAGGAAAACGTCGAGCTTCCCGGCGGGCGATTCGGGAGCCTGCTTGTGAAGTGCGGTGAGGGCGCTGATCTCAGCGTCGCGCTCTACCGCCTGGCCGTTCTCTGCGGCGGCCCGTGCCAGAAGCGTTCTCGCCAGACAGTCGTTGCCATCGTGTTCTTCGATAGGCTTCAGGAGCGATATCGCGTAGGCCCGGTCTCCCGCCCACAGCGCAGCTTCCGCCGTCCTCTCCGCCATCGCGTTCTGTGCTTGAGTGTTCTGTGGTAGCTGTGCCAACAGACCGCGCAATTTCGCAAGCGCGTCGGCATAATGGCCGGCCATGAGCATATCCTGTGACTCCAGAAACGCTTTTTTCTGGGTGCGAGTCAATCGCGCTAATGAACCGTCAGGCGGGTCGCAGCGTGTCGTAAGCTGCTGTGCGGTGGGGCTCGTCTGCGCGGTCAGCGAGCCTGCCATCAGTGCTGTCGTAAGGAACAATTTCAAGGGGACTGACATTACCTTACCCCTCTTCCTTTGTATCACCGCCAACGGAAGCCTCACAACCTCACCCATCAGATCCAGAGCTTGAAGCGGTCCTGTATGACGGGCTACTCCGGAAACAATCCCTGCAGCCCCTTTAGGTAGCGATATAGATGTTGTGGTACAAACGTGCCGGTGAGTACAGCGCGCAGCGGCGTTGCAGAGAGTGGACTCGTACGGGCAATCGGGCGCTGGAGCCTGGCCGCTTTAGCGATCAATTCCGTTATTGGCAGCGGCGTTTTCGGACTGCCGGCCTTCGTCGCGAATTTGCTCGGACGCTACAGCACTCTCGCGGCGCTGATCGCAGCAGTGGCAATCGGCATCATCATGGCCTGCTTTGCCGAGGTGTCCTCCCGGTTCTCTGAGGCCGGCGGACCTTATCTTTATGCGCGTGCGGCTTTCGGCAGGCTGATTGGAATTTTAGTTGGCTGGTTCTTCTACCTGGCTTTAACCACAGCACCGGCCGCCAATGCGAACCTTTTTGTGATTTATCTCGCGGAGTTCTGGCCGGCGGTGAAACAGCCCTGGCCCCGTATTCTTATCCTGACTCTCCTCGTGGGACTTACGGCGCTGATCAATCTCCTCGGGGTTCGCCAGAGCACGGTCGCAAACAATGTTTTTACAGTCGCGAAAATTCTTCCTCTTTTGGTGGTGATTATTGCGGGGGGTGTGATGATTGCGTTCCGGCCCGCGGCTATTTTGCCCCAGGCTCTGCATATTGGGGCCAGTTCGTGGTTGAAGGCCACGGTGCTGATGGTCTTCCTTCTTGGGGGATTTGAGTCTGCGCTGGCGCCCATGAGCGAGGCGAAGAACCCAAGACGTGATGCTGCATTTGCGCTCTTTGCGACGTTGATTGTCTCCGCAGCCATATATGCGCTCATTCAGTGGGTGGTGGTCGAGCTCTTGGGTTCGAGCGCGACCAGTGACCGTCCGCTTGCCGAGGTTGCGCGCCTCAGCCTGGGCAATCGTGGAGCGTCGTTGGTTGCAATCGGGGCCATGCTCTCCGTCTGGGGATACCTGGGAGCGAAGCTTCTTGGTATGCCGCGACTTACTTTTGCTTTAGCGCAGCAGCACGAACTGCCATCGATCTTTTGCGCCGTGAGCCGGCGCTTTCAAACACCCTGGTTCTCCATTGTGTTCTACGCAGCCGTAATCTGGATACTCGCGATCATCGGCAGCTTTGCCTGGAATGTAACGCTGTCGGTAATTGCTCGTCTCTTCTATTACGGCGTGATCTGTGCCGCCGTGATCGCATTACGCCACAGCCAGGCTGAGGCAGCGAAGTTCCGATTGCCGGGTGGCGCTTTGTTCCCTGTGCTCGGGATCGGTGTATGCATCATGCTGGCCACCCAGGTCGACTTGAGTCAGTCCAGGATTGTGGCGGCCACACTAGCGACAGCGATTCTGCACTGGGCATGGATCAGGCATCGATCTCACGCTGGAGGGCAACGTAGCTAGTACTTAGAGCGTGTTTCAAAAATGGTTTGTGTCAGGGCACGACTTAAAGAAAAATGAAAAATGTTTTTGAAACATGCTCTAGTAATACGCCAACATGCCATCGCAGTCGCCACAAACGCCGCAGAGCGCTGAGGGGCTTCATCGAGGCGGCGTACTCGGATATAAAGGCGCGCGTCGAACACGGTTAACTCATTTTTCACGATACAGTGTCCCGCCCACAACTGCGCATTCTGCCATCCTGATCGAGTCCGCGCGATCCCGCTTTGCCGGAAGAAAAGGCGAGTGGTTCTATTCACTCAAGATCATCCCGAATCGTCGCCTGAAACCCGGCACGTACCCTGGTCACCCGTTCCGCAATGCTGTCATGGGCTCGACGCCTGCAGCACGCCGTGCCGGGACCACCGACGCCAGCAGTGCAGCCAGGCC
>Ga0126376_10001556_pt1 | contig 12420 bp, 10 predicted proteins | sample PanSoiMetPlot_15_FD_92760 | JGI IMG/M metagenome (GOLD analysis project Ga0126376, IMG submission 92760) | Tropical forest soil microbial communities from Panama - MetaG Plot_15 | ecosystem: Environmental > Terrestrial > Soil > Tropical forest > Bulk soil | place: Panama | collected 2016-02-17
GAATAAGGACAAAGTCGACGCGTGGGGAATTCCCACGCTCAACATCAACTGCCAATGGAATGAAAATGAAAGAGCCATGTCGCGCGATATCGCCGTACAGGCCGCGGAAATTCTTGCCGCGTCGGGCGCCAAAGAGATCGGAGTTTTCTCGGACATGACCTCACCGGGCCTCGGCATTCACGAAATGGGAACCGCGCGTATGGGCCGCGATCCGAAAACTTCCGTGCTCAACGCGCACAATCAGGTGCACGACGTGCCGAACGTCTTCATGACAGACGGCGCTTGCATGACCTCCGCTTCGTGCGTCAATCCTTCATTGACCTATATGGCATTGACGGCGCGAGCATGCGATTATGCTGTCTCGCAAATGAAAAAGAACGAACTGTAAAAACTCCAATTGAGTTGGGGAAGAACTCATGACGCAAGTAAACCGTTCGCCGAAAACCTACGACGTTTGCGTTATTGGCTCCGGCGCAGGCGGCGGCATGGCGGCGAAGGTTCTCACCGAAGGCGGGCTCGACGTCGTGATGCTCGAAGCCGGCGGCCCCGTTCATCCCGAAAAAGACTACAAGATGTTTATGTGGCCGTATGATTTACCGCATCGCGGCGTAGGCGTCGGCGGAAAACAGGCCGAAAACTTCGGCGAATTTCTCGCGCCGAACGGCGCCTGGCAAATCGAAGGCGAGCCTTACGTCTCCGCACCGGGTTCGGACTTTCGATGGTTTCGTTCGCGCGTTGTCGGCGGAAGGACCAATCACTGGGGCCGCATCGCGCTGCGATTCGCGCCAGTAGACTTCAAATCCAAAACGCGGGACGGGCTCGGCGACGATTGGCCTATTTCCTACGACGACATCTCTCCTTACTACGACAAAGTCGAATCGTATATCGGCGTTTTTGGCTCGCACGAGAATGTGGACAGCGCCCCGAACGGCGTTTTTCTTCCGCCGCCGAGGCCGCGCTGCCACGAATTGCTCGTAAAAAAAGCCTGCGACAGACTGAACATCGCTTGCATTCCCGCGCGGCTTGCGATTTTGACAAAAGCCCACAACGGGAGAGCGGAATGCCACTACTGCGGACAGTGCGGACGCGGCTGCATAACCGCTTCCAACTTCAGCTCGAGCCAGGTGTTGTTGCCGCCGGCGATGAAAACCGGAAAACTCACGATGATCACCGGCGCGATGGCGCGCGAAATCATCGTCGGCAAGACCGGTAAAGCCGAAGCCGTTTCGTACATAGACAAAGCTACGAAAACGGAAAAGCGCTTCAACTCAAAAGCCGTCGTCGTCGCCGCGAGCGCCTGTGAGTCCGCGCGGCTTCTGCTGAATTCGAAATCTTCGCTGTTTCCGGACGGCGTCGCGAGCTCTTCGGGCACGGTCGGAAGATATTTGATGGATTCGGTCGGCAGCGACGGCTGGGGAATAGTCCCCGAGCTCGGTAAAATGCCACCGCACAATCACGACGGAGTCGGCGGCATGCATCTCTACATGCCGTGGTGGAAGTACGACCGCAAGAATGATTTTCCGCGCGGCTATCATATCGAAATCGGAGGCGGCCGCGAGTTGCCTGGCGCGGGAATGTTCCACGATTTGTGCCACGACGAAGAAGGCTACGGCGCAACTTTAAAAAAACGCGCGCGACAGGTATACTGAACTGCGGTTGGCTTCTCCGGCCGGGGCGAGATGATTCCGAATCAGGATACCTATTGTGAGATCGACCCGCATACGGTCGACCAGTGGGGCATTCCGGTGCTGCGATTCCACTTCAAGTGGTCCGAACACGAGATTCGCCAAGCGAAGGACATGCAGGAAACGTTCAAAGCGATCGTGGAGACCATGGGTGGAACGTACAAGACGCGGACGCCGATCGACGGGCCGCACGCCTTTGGAATCGAAGCGGGCGGGAAAATCATCCACGAGGTGGGCACGGCACGTATGGGTGCGGATCCGAAGGCGAGCGTTCTCAACGGATATTGCCAGACGCACGACGTGAAGAATCTTTTCGTTATGGACGGAGCGGCGCTCGTGACGAATCCGGACAAGAATCCGACGCTGACGATTATGGCGCTGGCCTGGCGCGCTTCCGAATATTTGCTCGAACAAGCCAGGCAGGGAAGTCTTTAAAAAGGATTTAACCGAGAGAGCACTGAGGGCCCAGACAGCACAGAGAAGAAAAAGCGGAGAAGAAGCATGGCGACACAGGGAATAACGCGAAGGGATGTGCTGAAGACGCTGGCGGCAGGGGCTGTGAGCGGCTCTGTGCTGAAAGTGATTCCAGCGGAGGCGGCGGAGTACGCGCATCAGGCAGTGCACAAAGAAAAGGCTGCGGCGCCGGCGGCGAAGTACACGCCGAAATTTTTCGACGCGCATCAATGGGAGACACTCAACTTGTTGTGCGAGACGATCATTCCGAAAGATGAAAAATCAGGGGGAGCCATCGAAGCGGGCGCGCCGGAGTTCATCGATCTGTTGACGAGCGAGAACGAAGAGTTTCAGGTGAGGCTCGGTGGCGGATTGCTGTGGCTCGATTCACGGTGCGCGGACCAGTACGGTAAGACTTATCTGGAGTGCGCGACGGAACAGAAGAAAGAGATTCTCGACCTGATTGCGTACCGGAAAAACGCAAAGGCGGATCACTCGTTGAGTCAAGGCGTGGCGTTTTTTGCGTTGCTGCGGGACATCACTTGCGACGGCTTTTATACCAGCAAGATCGGGATTGAGGATTTGCACTACATTGGCAATGTGCCGCGGGCAGAGTGGAATGGATGTCCGGAACTGCCGAGCTAGCTGGAAGTGACGATGTAACGAACCGACAAGTGGGCTCCGCAGATTGCTAAGCCCATCTGTCGGCACCCCATCAGATGCTTGTAGTTGGACGCTCGCACCGGATGCAGCCAAGGGGGCGCCGATTAGTGGCCCCACCCTCCTACGCTATTTTTCGTAAGTATTCGATGTAAAGGACTTAGGAACCATTCGGGGCGAATGGCAGCAGGCCAGCCGCGTCGTTCAATACACTTCTATTATGCCTAAGTTTTCGAGTTAGCTTCTTTCGAATGGGGCTGAAGCGTGGGTACTGACTTAGGGTCGCGAAAAAAGTCGAGCAAGGGTGCTGCGATATGCGCAGTTAACGGTAAGCCCACCGCTGAGGAGTTACTTGATAGCGAACGCAGACTTGTTCGGTTTTTCGCACCGTCCCTATAATCATAATCAAGCCGGCGTGTAAGCTTCGCGCCGCGCGAAGCCGGCTCCGCACTACAATCTGAAGAAGGCTCCAGCGAATTGAAGTAGGAGACATCGTGATCGAGCAAAAGGTCAACGAATTCTTTGGCGATGCTGAAGCCACTGGTTTTGGTACCGGTTGGTGGAGCGGGATATTGTCTGTGTTTTTTGGTTTTCTGGCGTTCGGAGGTGTTCTGTGCCTGCATTTTCCCGGGTTCCTAACTTCGGCTGAGATGCGTCCTTTCTATTCGCTCCACGCCGTGCGCCTTCTCATCCAATTCCTTATCGTGGCGGCGATCGCATTCGGAGTGATTTCTGCGATTCTGCGGAAGAGAAAGATTTTGGGATTAACAGGAATGTTATTCGCCCTTGTCGCAACCGCGTGGGGCGGATCGAGCGTGAAGGTGAATGGGGGCCAACTGAATGGCACGACCATTGGGATGGACTGGTTTCTGCTCGATTTGTTGTTGATGGCGCTGATTTATGTGCCGCTCGAACGGATCTGGCCGCAGTATCCGAAACAAGGCACGTTCCGGAAATATTGGACAGTGGACGTCGTCTACTTCATGTCCACGCATCTTCCGATCCAGATTTTGTCTTTTCTGGTTTTGCTTCCCGCGACCCAAGCCACCAAATATCTCAGCGTCCCCGCACTTCATAACACGATCGCGCGCTTGCCCTGGGTTTTGCAATTTGTTTTAGCGGTTATCGTCGCGGATGTCGCGGAATATTTTGTTCATTTTGCCCTGCACAAGGTGCCTTTTCTCTGGCGCTTCCATGCCGTTCATCACTCTTCGAAGGCGCTCGATTGGATCGCGGGCTCCCGCTCTCACTTTGTTGACGACACGGTCGTCCGCGGTTTAATCCTGGCTCCGTTGATGCTCGGTTTTTCGCAATCGATCATTTTGTGGTACATCGTCTTCGTCACCATCCACGCTACCTGGACCCATTGCAATTTTGGTCTTCACCCCAAATGGATCGAGAAACTTCTAATCACTCCAAGATTTCATCACTGGCACCACACCTCTCAAAACGAGGGCATCGACAAGAATTTCGCCATCCATTTTCCATGGATCGATAAACTCTTCGGGACTTACTATTTTCCCGAGACGTGGCCGGAAAAATATGGACTGGACGGCGAAGAAGTCGCCCCCGGCTTTTTCCGGCAAACGATTGATCCGTTTTTGAAGAGGAACAAGAGGGTTTCAGAAACCCAGAGCGTCTAACCGCACGTCGGCGGGAATCTCCGCGCCCTTAGCCGTTGCCTTCACCAGTCCCAAGGCTTTCATCACCCTAACTGTCAGAAACCCGAAATCGTATTCCGAATCGTCGTGGCTCAGCCGCAAAAGGCCTTCATGGTGGTGATGATTGTTTTGCAGGCAGGCGCTGAAGGTCGCCGTGACTGGCAGCCACTCGCCGATGTTCATAGCGTTGTCGTCTTCATCGTCATAGCGGCGGTATCCGAATTTCCGCGTGTGGGTCCAATAGTTTTGAATCATATTCACCCAGAGCGCGAAGAGTCTCATCAAGATCCACATCACGGCCAAAAACTTCCAGTCGCCTACCAACTTCCATAAAAGAAAAATACTGAATGCCTGCGCCGCAATCGCAAAAAACGGATTGGCCATGGTCCGGAATGTCCGCGTCCTCAAAATCTTGTCGCACGCCACGTTCTCCTTGCATTTGTACGGCAGCAGACAGAGATATATCGTGCGCCAAAAACCATCGCCGTCGAGTTTGTTCGGATCTCCGTCGTGGTCGGAGTACTTGTGGTGCAAGCGATGCCGGTTCACCCACTTAACCGGGTCTACGTAGATGGCAAAGACGTTGTTCACAACCGCGACCGTCTTTATGAACCATTCCTGGTAGTCCAGCGCGCGATGCGCAATTCCCATGTGCAGCACATCCGCCAAATACAACCCACCCATACACCAACAAAACACAAAATAAGCCGCGCCAATGGCCATTCCCTTCCAGGGACCGAAAGAATCTGGGGCAGAGTAAAAACAGGCCAGCAGGTAGGCAAGAATGATCAAATAGCCGTAGACGTTATAGATTTTCACAATGACTCCCGTGTGCATGTTGAAGCAGAAATATCAAAGCTCTTTTCAAATGACAAGTTAAAGAAAGGGCGGTGCGGCGCGAAGGCGCGAAAAGCATATTCGCAATGTTTCTTTAGCCGATAGCCGGTGAAAACCGCGCGCGTTTGGTGGAGCAGAAGATGATGTATTGTGTATGCGGATTTTGATGGCGGAGGGCGCAAACGAAGAATGAAAGTTGGGCTAATAGGCGGCGGGAATATCTCGGAGACGCATGCGCGGGCAGCGAAGGCCATTCCGGGAGTGGAGATTGCCGCCGTGTTTGGAACGAATCGGGATAAAGTGCAGCGTCTTGCGGTGGAATACGGCGGGACGCCGTACTTTGAGTTTGAGAAGTTTTTGGCGCATCGGCCGATGGATTTTGTGGCGATTGGCAGTCCTTCTGGATTGCACGCGAAACAAGGAATTGCGGCGGCGCGACGAGGATTGCACGTTCTCACAGAAAAGCCGCTGGATATTCAAGTACGGGCAGCGGATGCGCTGATTGCAGCGGCGGCCGATGCGAAAGTGAAGCTGGGTGTATTTTTTCAGGACCGCTTCAAGGCGGATTTGATTCGTGTCAAAGAGTGGGTGGATGCGGGAGTTCTGGGGAAACCGATTTTGGCGGATGCGCGCGTGAAGTGGTTCCGTCCCGCGGAGTATTACGGCAGTTCGAAATGGCGAGGAACATTGGCGCTTGACGGCGGCGGAGCGCTGATCAATCAAGCGATTCACACGGTGGATTTGCTGCTGTGGATGTTCGGCGACGTGACGCGAGTGCAGGCACAGAAGAAGGCAGTGTTGCACAAGATTGAGGCTGAAGACACGCTGACGGCGCTGCTGGAATTCCAGAATGGAGCGACGGGGGTTTTACAGGCGACGACTTCGGTGTACCCCGGGTATCCGCGGCGGGTTGAACTGACGGGGGAGGAAGGAACAGTGATTATCGAGCACGACCGACTGGTTGCCGCGGACCTGCGGCAACCTCCGGTGGATGCGGAGGGGCGGGGGGATGATAAGAATTTAAGTGCTTCGTCGGCGACGGTGAGCGACATACGAGGACATCAATCGGCGATGGAGGATTTTATTGGGGCGATAGAGAAGAATACGGCGCCGCGGTGTTCCGGAGCGGAGGGGCGGCGGAGCCTTGCACTTGTGGAGGCGATTTACGCGGCGTGCGAAAGCGGCGGCCGACTTGAATTCAAATAGGGGAGCTAAGAATGCGACTGGCGATTTTCGAAGATAAGAATTCAGCCGGCAAAGCGGCGGCGGAAGATGCGGCGCGAAGTTTGCTTGGGGCGCTGCAAGAAAAGGGAGCGGCGCGAATTATCGCAGCCACAGGAGCGTCGCAGTTTGAATTTCTCGATTGCCTGACGAAGGTCGAGGGAATCGATTGGCAACGCGTGGAGATGTTTCATCTGGATGAGTATGTTGGATTGCCGACAAGCCATCCGGCGAGTTTTCGAAAGTATTTGCAGGAGTGGCTGATCGGAAAAGTGAAGCTCGCGAAGTATCACCTGCTGGATGGAGAAGCCGATCCCGCGGAGGTTATGCGCACGGTGGGGTCGGAATTGCGTGCGGCGCCGATCGATGTTGCGTTTGTTGGAATCGGCGAGAACGCGCATCTGGCGTTCAACGATCCTCCAGCGAATTTTGAGACGGATGAGCCATACATCGTGGTGGAACTGGACGAAGCGTGCCGACGTCAGCAAGTGAATGAGGGATGGTTTGCGGGGATCGCGGACGTGCCGAAACGAGCGATCTCCATGACCGTGCAGCAGATTCTGAAAGCGAAGGAGATCCTAGCCATTGTGCCAGACGCGCGAAAGGCGGCGGCGGTGAAAGCATGTCTGGAAGGGGAGATTGGTCCGATGGCGCCGGCGTCGATTTTGCGACGCCACGACAACACAACGCTTTACCTGGACAGATATTCAGCAGCCCTACTGAGCCCCGAAACGCTAGCGAAATCAGCGGCCGCAAGCAAATGACCGCAGTTTCCGCCGATACTGGATCCGGATTACGTCCTATCCGAAATTTACGCTGGTGGATTGGCGGATTGTTATTTGCCTCGACGGTGATCAACTACATCGACCGGCAAACGCTATCGTTCCTGGCGCCGTATCTGAAGCAAGACTACCACTGGACGAATACGGACTACGCAAACTTAGTGATCATTTTTCGTATTGCCTACTCCCTGGGACAGACGATTTGCGGAAGGGCGATCGATCGCGTCGGCACAAAGCGCGGGCTGACGATTTCGGTGTTGTGGTACTCGATCGTTTCTATTTGCACGTCGTTGGCGAGAGGGTTCTACAGTTTCGCGGTGTTTCGGTTCTTGCTGGGGGCGGGAGAGTCCGCGAACTGGCCGGGTGCAACGAAAGCGGTTTCAGAATGGTTTCCGAAGAAAGAACGAGGAGTAGCGGCTGCGCTTTTTGATAGCGGATCTTCCATCGGTGGCGCGGTAGCGTCCGTTCTTGTGCCGTTGATCTATTTGCGATGGGGATGGCGGCCGGCGTTTGTACTGCCGGGATTGCTCGGCTTCGTTTGGCTGATTGCCTGGCGAAAGGTATTTTATTCGCCGAAAGAGCATCCGCGGATCAGCGACGAAGAGCGCAAGCTGATTGCGCAGGAAGGCGTGGAATGGCCTGCGGATAAAGAGAGACCGCGTCGGCGGTGGATGGATTTGCTGAAACTGCCGCAGACGTGGGGGACGATTGTTTCGAAGACGTTGACCGACCCGGTGTGGTTTTTCATCACCGACTGGTTCCCAATCTACCTTGTGGCCAAAGGGATTTCGCTCAAGAGCAGCTTGATTGCCATATGGATTCCGTTTATCGGCGCGGACCTGGGGAATTTTTTTGGTGGCATCGCCTCTGGATACCTGATCAAACGAGGATGGTCGTTGGCCGCGGCGCGAAAGGCGCTGGTAATTTTTGGCGGGTTCGGCGTGACGCTGCTGATTCCGACCATTCTGACGGTAAACTTATGGGCGATCACAGTTTTGTTTGCGCTTGCGACATTTTGCTACGCTGCGTTTTCCACGATTGCAAACGTGTTGCCTTCGGATTTGTTTTACGAAGATGCCGTAGCTTCGGTCAGCGGGATGAGCGGGACCGGAGCGGGAATCGGGACTATTGTAGCCTTCAAGCTAATTGGATATTTCTCAGACGCCAACCAATCATTGGGCACTCATACCTTTGACAAGATTATTATTGTGGCGGGGCTGGTGCCGTTCATTGGGATGTTGTTGGTGTTGTCGTTGGTTCGCAACACGCACGCCACCGAGAAAAAGCTGGTGCGGCGAATTTAGATTAATTGAGTGCTCGTGCGGGAAGCATGAGGTCAAGAGGCGGTGCTAAATCGGGCGGCCGAACGGAGTTTTGTTTTTGCGGCTTCGGCTTCGCGATTCCGTGGGGAGGCGGAAGTTTCGAGCGAGTGCAGAAGCTTTATGGATGCGGAGGCAATTTCGTCGATCGCGTTGAGGAAGGCTGCTTCGTTGACCTTCGAGGGCTTGTGGAAGCCCGAGATTTTGCGGACGAATTGCAGCGAAGCGGCGCGGACCTCGTCAGGCGTGACGGGCGGATCGAAATTGAACAGCGGTTTGATGCTGCGGCACATGGGGCACCTGCGGGAGAGAAATCTCGAACATAGAATAGCAAAAGACGCGACCGCAGGGAGTGGCGCAGGAAATACTTGCGGGAATGACTAGCTCTGCAATAGGCTATGGGCACCGCGCTGTAAGGGGTCGGTGAGAATTCCTTCGCAAGGCCCGCGGAGATACCTGTGTGTAGCCTACGACGAAGGAAGCGCAAACTCCAAACGATTCCGAGGGATGCTCCAGAATGACGAATGTGTGTGCGGGAGCGGCGAAACGGAACTGCTGGAATTAAGAACGACTTCATGGAGGAATGAAGATGCGAAAGTGGTTCGCAGTATTAGTGGTTGGAGCGTGCATAGGTGTGCCGACACTAGCCCAAAAGAAAGACGCCGCTAAGAATGATGGGGCGCCCGAGGCGTCCGCCCCAGCCCCCAAGGCGACAAAAGGCACAGCCGCGATTTCAAAAAGTCCTTGGGCACTGCCCGCGCAGCCGAAATTGACGCCGTTTCCGGCGGCGGCTCCAGCGGCGGTGAAGGACGACACAGGTCCGGGGCAATTGTTGCCGCGCTATGAAATTGGTGCCGGCTATAGCTATGTGAATTTCCATCCTGGGGATCCGTTCAATACTTTTGGGAATCAGGGTGCGACGGGAAGTTTTACATATAACGCGAGTCGGATTTTGGGATTGACGGCTGAAATTGGCAGCTATGCCTTCACGCGGAACCTGAACGGGACCCAGACGGACGGCGGACTAACGACATACTTATTCGGGCCGCGACTCAATCTACGAAGGTTCGATCACTTCGTTCCGTTCACGGAGTTTCTCTTTGGCGGAGCGAGAGGCGGAGGGCCACTGACGGGTGTCGGTTCCAAGAATGTCTTCAGTATGGTGACGGGCGGTGGCGTGGACGTAGTCTTGACGAAGAATCTGGCATGGCGATTTGCACAAATTGACTATTTGATGACGAACTTTAACGGGGCAAACGTCGGCTCGAGCGGGAGGCAGAACAGTTTGCGGCTCGGGTCGGGACTAGTGCTGCGGTTTGGCGGCGAGAAACCGGCTCCGGCCGCGGCCCCGAATCATCCGCCGGTTGCAGCCTGCTCGCTGAATCCGACGTCGGTGTATGCGGGCTCGAACGATGCCGTAACGCTGCATGTGAATGCCAGCGATCCGGACAACGACACCTTGAGCTACAGTTACTCGGCGACCGGAGGAACGATCGAAGGGACCGGTCCGGATGGGCGCTGGAGCCCGGCGGGCCTTGCGGCTGGCACGTACACCGCAACCGCGAAAGTCGACGATGGTAAGGGCGGAACAGCGAGCTGCTCCGCGGATTTGAAAGTGGAGCCGAAGCCGAATCAGAATCCGACAATTTCTTGCACGACCGACCGCAGCCCAATTATGCCGGGCGAGCGGACGGGAATCACTTCTGTCGCGAGCGATCCGGACGGCGATCCGCTGACGTACAGCTACAGCGCGGCGTCGGGCCAGGTGACTGGTGACGGCGCGAAAGCGACGTTCGATTCGACCGGGCTGCAGCCCGGCAGTTATGCAGTGAAATGCGCTGTGAGCGACGGGCGAGGCGGTACGGCGGAATCTTCGACAAACGTGGACGTGCAACAGCCACCACCGCCGCCGCAAGCGAGCAAGGCCGGCGATTGCGGTTACACGAAGGCGGGCGATTCGCGCTTTGACAACGCGTGCAAGCGGGTGGGCGATGACGTGGCGCTACGCCTGACGAACGATCCAACGGCGAAGCTAGTCATTGTCGGCTACGCCGATCCGAAGGAGCCAAAGGCAGCGAAGCTGGCGCAGACTCGCGCCGATTTGGCGAAGAAATATCTCGGAGAAAAAGGCATCGACGCGGCGCGCATTGGGACGCGGGTCGGCGAGGCGTCGAAAGAGAAAGGACAGGAAAAGGCGAACCGGCGCGTGGACTTTGTGGTTGTGCCGGAAGGCGCGACGTACTAAGTCAAATATGACTGGTGGCTAGTGCCCAGTGACCAGTGAAGAAACGACTACGGCAAGAGTGCGGGCTCTTTGGCGGAATGCTGGAGAGCCCGCGGTTTTTTTGGCAGCTTGGCTGCGAGGCCGGCGCCATGAAGCGGATCGCAAAGTGGCGCTCGGGGGATGGCTCTGCAAGCGCCGCACAGTTTCGCGCAGCCGGACGGCCAGCAAGAGCTCGGTATTGCTGCGAGCCAGGAAACGGGAGACCCGGCGATCATTTCGAAATGGGTGACGCTGCTCTTTTCAGATACGTTTTCTCTTGTTAGGCTAGCGGCGCGAGACGACTGGCATCTCGTGCGAATTCATGACCCCCACGCCACAGCGAATCCCTTCCGTCGGAGTTTCCGCAGAGCTCCTGGAAAGTCTCGGTCACCTCGAAGGACGAATTCCAGCCAACGAGCTGGCTTTATGCGTGGTACGCGCGGCGCTGTCTTTGCCTGATGTGGTCGGAGCGCGGCTGTGGAAGCTCGACCAGGAGGGCCCGGACCTGTGGGCCGAAATCGGAACACCGCCGGACCGAACAAGTTCTGGGCCGCCAGCGACGCACGCCAAAGATCTTCCGGCAAACGTCTGGACCGGAGCGCTGGGCAGTGACGATTTTCGCATGAGAGTTCTGGAGGTTCACGGCGAACGGGAATTCAACGAAACCGCGAAATCGCAGCTGGCGCTGCTGGCGCGTTTCGCGGCGCTTGCGTTGGCACTCGCCGAGCGGCGCGGCACGATGGAGGAGCTATCTTCCATCGTAGAAGCGACGAAGCGATTGAATTCGACGCTCGATTTGGGTGAGCTGATTCACATCATTTTGCAAATCGCGACGCGGCAGACGGGAGCGGCTCGAGGAACCGTTTTCCTGGTTGATGCGGAGAAAAATGAAATTTGGTCGTTGGTTGGACTTGGGCTCGAACAGCAAGTCATTCGCTTGCCCGCGGACCGGGGCATTGCTGGGTGGGTTGCGCAGACCGGGAAATCGGTGCGGCTCGAAGATGCGTACGAGGATCCGCGATTTGAGCCGGAGGTGGACCGAAGGCTGGGATTTACCACGCGAAGGCTGCTCTGCCTGCCGATTCGGAATGAAGCGGGAGTAATCGTCGGCGTGTTGCAGCTCCTGAACAAAGAGGAGCCGTTCACCGCAGAAGATGAGACGTTCCTGGATGCTTTAAGCGCGCACGTGGCGATTGCTCTGGAGAAAGCTCAGCTGCACCGCGAGCGAGTGGAGAAAGAGAAGCTGGAGCGCGATCTTTCTCTTGCGCGGGAAATTCAGGCGGGTTTGCTGCCGGAAGCGCCGCCTTTGCTCGCCGGAGTTCAGATTGAAGTGTCGCATCGCGCGTCGCAGATGGTCGGTGGCGACTACTACGATTTCGTGAAGCTACCCTCCGCGGAAAAAAGCGCACTGCTGCTGGTCGTTGCGGATGTGGAAGGGAAGGGCGCAGCTTCGGCGCTGGTGATGGCCAACGTGCAGGCAACTCTACACGCGCTGGCGGACCAACCGTCGCCGATAGAAAAACTGGCTGCCATGATCAA
>Ga0126376_10001558_pt1 | contig 12419 bp, 13 predicted proteins | sample PanSoiMetPlot_15_FD_92760 | JGI IMG/M metagenome (GOLD analysis project Ga0126376, IMG submission 92760) | Tropical forest soil microbial communities from Panama - MetaG Plot_15 | ecosystem: Environmental > Terrestrial > Soil > Tropical forest > Bulk soil | place: Panama | collected 2016-02-17
GTCATGATTCGCGGCGCAGTAATCGCGACCACCTCGAACATCCGCGTGGGGCACAAACTGACCGTGCAGATCGCGAAGACTGGCAGAGCGGCAGAGTGCACAGTAACCAGCATTGAGCCGGTGTTGAAAGACGGCCATTCGGCGGAAGTCGAATTTACCCGCGACCAACCAGACTTCTGGCCTGTTCAGTTCCCGAATGAGGCTGTGAAGACAGATTCAGGTTCGTACCGATTTTCTAAGCCGTCCATTGGCTCGAGGATTGGCTCCTCATCTTCGAGCCTCACTGACGTTCCAAAACGGGAGACGCTAGAACCATCGCTCCAAAGTCGCGGGAGAAATGAGTTCGTGAGCCTGGCGGATACGATTGTAGGCAATTCCCCGGTGGGGAACTCCTCGGGCAAGCATGATTTCAGTAAATCAGAAGCGTTCACGCCCAGATCTGCACCCGTTGACTCCGTAGCGCAATTCCGTGCGGCCAATCGCGCTGCACATCGGCGAGAACAGCGCAGGAAGGGCTTGTATTCGCTCCTGACACTGGCCGCTGTAGCCGTGGCGGTGCTGGGAATCCGCTACTGGATGCAGCATCGATCGGAGATTGGCGAAGTCAAAATTCCTGAAGTTAAAATTCCTGACGTCAAAATCCCCGAGGTAAGCCTTCCATCGATCTCACAAGTTCTGCCTAGGGCCAGGGAGCCAGAAAAACCTGTCGCTGCGCCCAGCACCGAGCAAACCCCGGCAGAACCAGTAGCCACAACACCGGCTCCGAACCCGGTGGAAACGCCGCATTCGCCTCCGGTATTAACGGCCCACGAAATTCCAATGCCGTCTGATGTTCCCGAGGTCAGCCAGCCAGCAGAGCCTCAGATAGCCGTTCGTCACCGCGCTCCGTTAGCGTCTTCACGCAAGGCAGAACCTGTGCAGGATGTTGGCGAGGAACCAGTGGCGGCTCCGTTGAAAGTCGACGATAACAGTTCTCCCGCGACAAAACCTGAAGTCCTCAACGAAGTAGTAGCGCAAACTCCAATGAAGGCGGCGATGCTGGCGCCGCAACCTGCACGCAAGGCGGTGCCAGCAAGGCTGCTCTACTCGGCTCCGGCCCAATATCCCGCAATGGCTCGCCAGATTCGTGTTGAAGGCGAGGTGGTAATCAGCCTGGACGTAGATGTATCCGGAAAGGTTTCTGGCGCGAGAGCCGTCTCCGGTCCACCACTCTTGCGGCCTGCCGCTCTTGATGCCGTGAGGCGTTGGAAATATCAACCGGCCACGTTGGGCGATACGCCAGTTGCAAGCACGGAAGTTGTCAAGGTTCAGTTCAAGTTGAGATAGCTGCTCGCAAACCATATCTTCCAAGCCATCCTGATTCCGCAACCTGTCGCACTCGTTTCGCAAAGCAACCACCAGAACATCAGAACCGTACGCGTCGCCTGAAGAACCTTGAATGCTCGCGTATTATGGACGGCCAGACCAAGCTTGAGGACCGCCCAATGAAAAATCGCTGGTTGTGCACCACACTTCTTCTAACTTTCCTGTCTGCCTCGTTCGCCCAGAAATCAGAAAAGGGAACGAAAGTTGTCCCAGCACCCAGTTCAGTATCAATTGGCGGCGAACCGGTAGTCGTACTCAAGCGTCCTCAGAATGCAGATCAAACCAAACCACAATTCCTCACCGCCACCGTAGTACCTGGCCGAGGTATGGCAGTTCTGCAACTCACAGCCTATGTGCCAGGGAAAGGCGAGGTTGACGTGTTCACCGCGCCCTCGCTTGGCGAAGCGAAAGATCTGCTCGACAATCAGGATGACAACTTTGGGAACAAGATCTTCACGATCGGCGGAGCGTTTCTTGTGCCATTTGCGAATCGCATTCGCGGCAAGGTCTCAGCCGACGGAAGCGACCTCACGACAACTGTTGCCGGCAAGGAGGTTCAACTGCCTGCGAACTGGAGCGGGAAGAATCCAGGTGCTGAGATGCATGCGATCCATGGGCTGATGCTTCGATCGAAGTTCGAAGGCATTCAGCAACGCAGCACTCCTGCAGCATCGACCGTTTCGGGAATCTTTCATGCTGGCAACTGGGACGGTCATTGGCCGTCCAACACTGACATGAGTGTGCGTGTGGTATTGAGCAACCAGGCAGTCGAATTCACGCTGACGGCTAAGAATGTTGGCAAAGAGCCTCTACCAATGGGCATCGGATGGCATCCTTACTTCTCCATCCCCAGCGGAGAGCGCAAGCAGGCTCGCCTGCATCTACCGGCTGCGAAAGTGGCGGGAATGAACAACTACGACGACGTGTTTCCCACGGGCGAAGTTCATCCTGTCGCGATGGGTGACGGAAAGTACGATTTCACAGCTCCGGATGGAAAGGCGCTCGACGACATCTATCTGGACGACAACTTTCAAGACCTGAAGCGCGATGCAACCGGTGGTAGCGCGACTTCTACGGTGATCGATCCTGCTGGGAAGTATGGAATTCGCATTCGCGCAGTATCGCCAGAGATAAAGTCGATCCAGGTATATTCGCCGCCAGACAAAAGCTTCGTGGCCCTCGAACCGCAGTTCAATTTACCCGATCCGTATGGCAGTGAATGGAAGAACGCGCAGACCGGAATGGTGCTGTTGAAACCGGGCGAAACCACCACATGGCGTGTACGGCTGGAGCTCTTTACACCAACCCAGTAACGAAATCTTGATCAGAAGAGCCGGAAATTCACCTCAACATCAACCGCGACCGCGACGGGCTTGCCATCTTTCCGCGCAGGCTCGAATCGCCATTGCTTTACAGCCTCGATGGCTTTCTCATCCAGGCCCATACCTAGCGAGCGCACAACTCGGAGATTGCGCGGTTTCCCGTCTGCCGCAACTACGAGTGACAGTACGACTGCACCTTGATACTTTGCCTGCCTAGCTTCCGGCGAATATTCCGGATCGGGTTTATAAACTGGACGCGGAGCACTCACTCCGCCGCCGACAACGAATACACCACCGCCGTATCCCCCACCAATGCCTGCACCGACACCGTCGCCGAACCCGTTGCCAATGCCTAAACCAGATCCGCTCCCAATGGATGCACCGTCTCCAATCCCGTTGGATGGAGGTCCAACCATCGTGGATCTTGAATCTCCCAAATTGGGTAAGCTGTGGTTAGGAAGATTTACCTGCGGAGGTACTATGACCGTCGCTTCCGCGATCAACTTCGGCCTTTCATTCCGAACGACTACTTCTGGAGGCGCAAACTGCTCCAGCGAACGCTTAGGAATATGCCCACGCGATGCCTGCAACTTGTCCCGATCTCCGCCGCCACCGCCCCCACCTGAAGACTTGGTCGCATTGTCCAGAGCCAAGTAATCCGAAACAGGAGCCTCCACAAGCATTACCGTCTGTACGCTGTGCTCGTGTTGTCGCTGGATCCAAAAACCCGAGGTAACGATCAGGGTCAGTGCCACTGCGTGCGCCAGCGCCGAGACCGCGAAGTTGGATCTGCCAACAGCGTAACTGCCGCCAACGTGCCCGAAGAGCGTCGGGAGTGTCTGTTCTTCGGTGGAACCGATTGGTCTGTGCAAGTTTGTTCGGCCGCCGATTACGGTCGACGCCATAACCTCAGACTCACCCGAAGTCGCGGTTTCCAGCGCGCCCTCCATCAAGCTGACTTTCAGTTGTGAACGAAAATCAGCGCGAGGCAACGTGCGCAATTCCGCGGCAATCCCCAACAATTCAGCCACACTGGCATCGACGTTGGAGATCGCTGCATCAGTATCGGTGAGAAGGACATCGATACTGGCATCAAGCTGTTCGTTAAGTGCGGGACTAGACATACTTACTCCTCATATGACTGCGCAAACTTTGCAGAGCTCGAAATTGAAGCTGCTTGACCGCTCCTTCGCTTCGCCCGAGTTCCTGCGCGATCTCACGGACGCTGCGTTGATCCACGAATCGGCGGATGATCACGTGACGTTGATCTGAGGGAAGCGCATCGACAAGCTGGAACAACATGGCACGCTGCTCGATAGCTGCTTCGACTCCCGCTTCTTCCAACCCGTCAGCGGGAACTTCTAGTCGTTTGCCGAGGCGTTGCCAGCGATCTGCCAGAACCTTCGCGGCAATGCCAAGCAGCCACGCAGCGAACGGCTTACCCTGCCACTCAAATCGCTGGATACTTGCCAGCGCCTGGTGAAAGATTTCCGCGGTTATGTCTTGCGCTTCCTCGCGATCGCGAACACGGTAAGCAACAAAGGCATACACTCGCTCGAAATTGCTCTCGTACAGTTCGGCAAAGCGGAGTGGATCGCGTTGCGCCGCCGCAATCAGAAGCTGTTCGTCGGTTTCAAACTCCAGAGCCCTCACCAGCGTCTCCTCACGGAACTATGTCTTCATTGAGGTAATCCTGACAAAGGGGTAAAAGGTTACGGCCCGGTGTCGAAATTATTTCACTTGCTATTTAGGGCGATCAGAGAATTACGTCCCAAAATCCGGGCTTTTAGCTCAGCAGGTTAGAAGCTCAGGTCTTTTGAGTTCCCGGCTTGTTACGATAGAGAGATGGATTTAACCGTTTACACCGCGTTCTGGTGTCGTGACTGTCGTGAGGCCAAGAACTTCCTCAAGAAACACAATATCCCCTTCAATGAAGTCGACATCGAATGCACACCCGGAGCAGCCGACGAACTCATAAGAAACGTCGGCAAGCGAGCGATCCCGCAGTTCGTTATCGATGGGAAGTGGGTACAGCCGTATCGTCAGGGAAAGGGATTCCTGTACGAGGAAATGAGCGCCTTATTAGGCGTGGAGAAATGACGATCACGTTTACGCGCCCCGGCGTTGATGTACGCGATGTCCGCACAAGGACCTGCGCGATTCGCTCACTGTCGACATGAACCAGTCGACTTCAATTCCCGAAAACATCGCTTCAATTTGCAATCGAATCGCCGCCGCAGCGAAACGTTCCGGGCGAAGCACTGACGACATAACCCTAATGGCGGTCACGAAGACTCAACCTGTTGAGAAGATCGTGGCTGCCTACGATGCCGGCCTCCGCAGCTTCGGCGAAAACCGCGTTCAGGAATTTGCTGCGAAGAGTGAGCGCGTTAGGAAGCTTTCCGAGGCACAATTCGCGCTTATCGGCCAACTGCAGTCCAACAAGGCTGGGAAGGCTGTTGAACTATTCTCGGCAATACACTCAGTTGATTCGCTGAAGCTGGCGGAGCGGCTTAGCATGATTGTTGGCCGCGCGAACCGTTCTCCGATGCCGATAGCAATCGAAATCAACACGGGAGATCCTGCCAAGGCAGGATTGACCCCTAACTCTCCCGAATTGGAACAACTGCTGCATGCTGCCGAGCGACTGCCCGGCGTCAGCATCCAGGGGCTTATGACAATCCCTCCGTTCATCGAGGATCCAAGGAAGACTCGCCCCTACTTTCGACAATTGCGGGAACTGCGCGACACTATCGCGAAACGCAGATTGCCTGCCATCAATATGGATCTGCTCTCGATGGGCATGTCGCACGATTTCGAAATCGCTATTGAAGAGGGCTCTACGTGTGTCCGCATAGGCACGGGCATCTTCGGCGAGCGGAGCTGACAGCCGGTGGTCAGAGTCGAGCAATCGGCAGATGGCGTCACGTTTCCGGTGAAGATTCATCCGAAAGCAAAGCGAGAGCGAATCTCGGGAGTGCTGGGGGATGCACTCAAGCTGGAAATTACCGCTCCTCCGATCGACGGCAGAGCAAACGAAGTCTGTATCAGTTTTTTCTCGAAATTTTTGAAAGTACCGCGTTCCTCCATTACCATTGCCGCCGGCCTCCGCAGTCGCAACAAAGTAATTCGAATTACCGGCATCAGCGCAGCCGCCGTAGAACTTGCGTTTGCGACTGCACTCGAAGCACGCGACCAAAAGTGAGAGGAAAGCCCGCCGTTACAACTTCACGATGACCTGGACAACCGATTCCCCAATCAGTCAGCGCCTAAGAGAGATCAAGGTTGGTTTTGAAAGACCGTTCTGGGTCGCCAACATCACGGAGATTTTCGAGCGACTTTCCTACTATGGTGCCTTTGCCTCGCTTGCGTTGTACCTGCAGGGACGGCTGAATTTTTCCACCGAGCAGACCGGAACGCTGACTGGCATTTTCGGGGGCATGGTGTGGTTTCTTGCGATTTTTGGAGGAGCCGCGGCCGATCGGCTTGGCTTCCGGCGGGCGCTTTCCATCGCTTATCTTATCCTGTCCGTTGCTTACTTTCTCATTGGCTCCATCGGCGCACCCTGGCTGGCTCCTGTGCGCAATGCAGTTCCGCTGGGGTTGTTTGTTGGCTTCGTTTTGATGTTGCCGGCACTGGGAATCTCATTAGTGAAACCCTGCGTCGTCGGGACAACCGCCCGTGCGTCAAAGGAGAATGTCCGCTCCATCGGCTATTCGATTTACTACACCATGGTGAACATCGGCGGGGCGGCAGGCCCTTTTCTGGCCGCATGGGCGCATGAACACCTGGGAATCGAGAAGGTCTATCGCGTTGCTGCCCTCAGCGTCTTTGCCATGTTTTTCGTGGTTCTTCTGTTCTTTCGCGAGCCCCGCAAGGCTGGCGATGCGCCTCCGCCCTCAATCTCGCAAGTCGCCCGAAACTTCTGCATTGTGTTGGGCAACTACCGGCTCGTTTTACCAGTATTGTTGGTCGCGCTTCTGCTCCGCATCGCGATGTGGGTCTTTTCGTTCAGCGTTCCGTGGTGGGTGTGGATCGGACTACTCGTACTCGTCCTCGCCGGTATAAGCCGCTTCATGTGGTTTCTTGTGCTTTTCAGCGGCTACTGGGTCGTCTTTTGGCAGCAGTACATTACTTTGCCGGGTTACATCCAGGCGTATATCAGTCCGAGCGCCAGCGTCGAACTCATCCTGGTCACTGACGGTGCGACTGTCATCGCGCTTACCCTGGCGATGAATTACCTGACGCGCAAAATACCGCCATTTCAGGCAGTCATTTTGGGCACAGTGATTACTTCACTTGCATGGCTGATGGTTGCCGCTCGTCCGACGATATGGGCTGCAGTCGTGTCATTGTTCGTTCTTGCCATTGGGGAGATTATCCAATCACCCCGCTATTACGAATACATCTCCCGCCTGGCACCGCTAGACCAGCAGGGAACCTACATGGGGTTTGCTTTCCTTCCCATCGGGATCGGTTCACTTCTGGGAGGTTGGCTGGGTGGAAAGTTAATGCATCACTTCGGAGAGGTGACGCACCATCCTCAAGGATTCTGGTGGGCCGTTACTGCGGTGGGGATCTCGACGGCGCTATTGCTGTGGATATACGACAAGGCCGTGGCTCGTAGCGTGGCCTCTTCCGCTAGTGCCTAGTTCATTCGCTAAGCTACGTCAGAGAGTCTGTGTTCTCTACCCTCTCCCAAGGCCCCGGACCTGACTTCCGAACCAGTCCCGCTTACAATATAAGCGGGAATCCTATCAGGATATTGGGGATGCTTCAGGCCAAACGCGCAACGCTTTTTCTATTTGCACTGAGTTTGTCACTTTTACCAACGCGAGCTTTCGGCGACGATAAGTTTGCGAAAGTCGAGTTCTTGGTGGTGCGCAGCTATAACGGCAAACCAGTGCGTAACGCCAGCGTAGTTCTTCATCCTGTGAACAAGGACGGAAAGCAATCGAAGAATGGCACGCAGCTGAAGACTGATCCGGATGGAAAGGCGTCGCTGGAGTATGTGCCTTACGGAAAAATGCGGATTCAAGCAATCGCGCCGGGCCTGCAGACGTACGGCGATGACATCGAAATCAATCAGCCGGAACACCAGATCACGATCAAAATGAATCGTCCGCAGGAGCAGTACAGCATTTACAAGTAGCTTCCGAAAATCTTCCTAAAATTGGATCAAAAATGAAACGGCTTCTCCCGCTGATTTTTGTAGCGCTGTTGGCAATTACAACCTCGGCACAGTTCATGGACAAAGAGGTGCCTGCCTACCATCCGCTACCTCCGGCAAAAAGTGAAAAGCTGGCGCCGATCGCTTCTGACGCCCAGCTAGATCCGATGAACCTGAAGTACGAGTTTCAGCGTCGTGCATACCAGGCGGCGGCGAAGGTACCTCGCCTTCTGCATCAATTGCCCTGCTATTGCTTCTGTGACCGCTCCGCCGGGCACACTAGCCTCCACACCTGCTTCGAAGGCGACCACGGCTCCCACTGCTCTACCTGTATGCAGGAAGCGTTTTACGCCTACGAGATGACCAAGAAGGGAAAGACCGCGAAGCAGATTCGCGAAGGCATCATGCGTGGTGATTACAAGACCATCGACTTGAACACAATGAACGGGCCGCTCGTCTAGCTGATTTGACGAAGCTCAAGAATTCCGCGTATAAAAGCAGGTTTGTACCGAGTGCGCCGTTTCGGTAGGTGGTCGCTGCCGTGTTCACAGATAGCACGATTTCCACAGCTGGTGCTTCTTCGTCCTGAGTGCTGGCGCGGGGATTGCGCCGCCGGATGGACAACAGGGTGACAGAAAAACCTAAGACTTCGGGACCTAAATCTAAGATAGAAAAGCCAGTTGGCCGCCAGTCTGGCCACGTTATTCAAATGCAGAAGGCCTCTTCCAGTAAAGCTCCGCCGCCTCCCGACCCGAAATATACACAGGCTGTGCAAAACTATGAGTCCGGCCTGAAGGCCATGCAGGAGCACAAATTCGACAAAGCCAAGGGGCTGTTAGAGAAGGTAATCGCTGGTCCCAGCAAGGAGCTCGCAGATCGAGCCCGCGTTCACCTCAATACCTGCAATCAACAGCTATCGCGCGGCACTACATCCTTCAAGACGCTCGGCGAACATTACGATTACGCTGTCTCGCTGGTCAACGCTGGCCAGTACGACGAAGCGCGCGATCACATGGAGAAGATTCTCAAGCAGAATCCCAAGGCTGATTTCGCCTTCTACGGTTTGGCCTTACTGGATTGCCTGACCAATCGATCTGAAGACTGCCTGCGAAATCTTAACGACGCCATCAAGCTGAACACTGCCAATCGCTTTCAGGCTCGGAACGATCCTGACTTCAAGAACATGGCGGACGATCCTCGCTTTACTGAGCTTCTCTATCCAGAAGTTCCGCCCGAACCGGGACGCTGATCCCTTACAACTGATGCGAGGTGCCATGTTCAAGCTTGGATTAGGATTGAAGTGTGGCTTCGTCCAGTACCATTAAGCCCGGACTGTCAGGGGGATCGGTCGCGCCGTCCGCCAATCAAAGTAAGGACAGGATGCAGCCAGGCATTCGTCCGCTGCGCGTAGTTGCCATCGGTGGCGGTACTGGGCTATCGACCCTTCTGCGAGGGCTAAAGAAGTACGTTCCGGCGTCCAGTGCACTGGATACTGCTCCGGCGGCGACTGCTACCCACACTCCCGGGATCGCTGACCTCACAGCCGTAGTAACCGTCACGGACGATGGCGGTTCAAGCGGTCGGCTGCGCAAGGAGTTCAATATCCTACCGCCCGGAGACATCCGGAACTGTCTGGTTGCCCTTTCCGAAGACGAGGCGCTGCTCTCCCGGATCTTTCAATATCGTTTTGAAACCGGTGGTGGACTCGAAGGGCATAACTTCGGAAATCTCTTTGTAACGGCTTTGACTGCTGTCACAGGAGACTTTGCCGAGGCTGTGCGGGAGTCATCGAAGATCCTGGCGACTCGAGGCACAATCTTTCCTTCAACCATCGCAAACGTTCAACTCGAGGCCGAAATGAATGACGGCTCTACCGTCTTCGGCGAGACGAAGATCACTGCCAGCCGTTTGCGTATCGTCCGGCTGCGAATGGTGCCCGAAAACGTCAAGCCTTTGCCGGAGACGCTGGAGGCGATCTCTAAGGCCGATATGGTCACCATAGGACCGGGCTCGTTGTTTACCAGCCTCATTCCTAATCTGCTGGTTCACGGAATTCCAGAGGCTATCGCAGCTTCGCGGGCGATCAAGGTTTACGTTTGCAACCTGATGACGCAGGCCAATGAGAGCCTTGGTTTGAGCGCCTCGGATCACATTCGCAAGCTCTATGAGCATGCGGGAGCCCCGATTTTTGATTACGCTGTTGTGAACACGGCGCCAATTAGCGAGTCGTTGCAAGCCAAGTACGCATTGGAAGGGGCAAGTCGAATCGTCGTGGACCGTGAAAAAATCGAAGGCCTCGGCGTGCGCTGCATTACAGGCAACTTTGTCGATGAAGGAAATGTAGTACGGCACGCCACGGATCGAGTTGCTGTGGAGTTGCTGGCCTTAGCAGCCAACGCTAACACCGCGTAAGGTGTAGTTCTAGTTCAAATGAAAACATTCTTCGCCTTCGTCACTCTAGCTCTGTCTCCCATTACGGCCCTTGCCGCGACTGATACTGTTCTTCAATCCAAGATCGAAGCCTTAGCGGCTCAGCATCACGGAAAGTTGACGCTGTACGCCTTGAATTTGAAGACTGGCACCACAGTGGCAATCAATGCCGACACGGCGGTCCCCACGGCCTCTGTGATCAAGCTTCCCATTTTGGTTGAAGCCATGGAACAGGTGAGAGCTGGCAAACGCAAACTCTCTGACAAGATAACGCTGCAGAAGGACGACGTCGTTCAAGGCTCCGGCATTTTGCAGTTCTTCGACACGCCGCTCTCTGTCACTTTGAAAGACGCGTTGACCTTCATGATCGTAGAGAGCGACAACACAGCGACGAATCTGGTTATCGATCAGGTTGGCATCAAGAATGTGAATGATCGCATCGCTTCTATGGGGCTCAAAGACACTTATCTCTACAAGAAGGTTTTCAGGCCCGCTGTGGGAACAATGCCTCCAGACCAGAAGAAATTTGGTTTAGGCAAGACTACGGCTAAGGAAATGGGTAAGGTCATGGAAAGCGTTGTCCGTTGTGACTTGAAGGACCAGGCGCTCTGTGACGCGATGCTGTACATGCTCCGGAACCAACAGTATCGCAACCTCGTTCCTCACTACATTGAGACGTCGGACACTTCTGAGGGATTGTCCCTCATCGCCAACAAGACGGGCTCGCTGGATGAAGTTCGTAACGACGTCGCTGCCGTCTATTCCAAAAATGGACCAATCATCATTTCGGCTTTCACTTACGACAATCAGGACAAGAGCTGGAACAACGACAACGCCGCCGAAATGCTGGTGGCGCGCATCGCCAAGCTCGTCATTGACGCATGGTCTCCCCAAGGCCTAGCGAAGCAGATTCCGAGCGCAACTTCTGGTCCGTAATCGGGTTAAACGGGCGAGGTGCGTGTACGAGCGTGGCAAAACGTCGTATTATGTGCCGGGACAAGCGATCCTCTTCCCAAGGTGGCTCACATGCGCGGTCTGATTTCCTACCTTCTGCTCTGCACGTCGTTCGGGTTTGCCCAACCTCAGGCTAACGACGCTGCTCCCCTAAAGACCCTTAGCGTGCCTGCGGGACAAAAGCTGCTGATGCAGCTCAAAAGCGGCATCAACACGAAGACAGCTAAGCCTGGAGACGGCGTCTATCTGGAAACCAGCTTTCCAGTGAGCATCGACAACACGATGGCGATTCCGGCGGGTACATATGTACAGGGAGTGATCGACAACGTAAAGCGATCTGGACGTGTCAAGGGTCGCGCTGAAGTACTCTTCCACTTCACAACATTGATCTTCCCGAGCGGCTACACGGTTTCAGTTCCCGGATCGGTAAACGATGTTCCAGGCGCTGACAACACGAGAGTCGTCAATAAAGAAGGCAGCGTACAGGCTGATGGGAGCAAAGGCAAAGATGTTGGAACGATAGCGGGACCAGCAGCTCAAGGCGCACTCATCGGAGCGATCGCGCATGGCGGAAAGGGTGCTCTGATCGGCAGCGGCATTGGCGGCGCCGCCGGACTCGCTGAGGTTCTCTTTACACGAGGAAATGAAATCAACTACCCGCCGGGCACTGCAGTTGAAATGGTTTTGCAGCGTCCGCTCACATTGGAACAACAGCGGATAAATGAAGCGAAATCCGAGTACGTACCAAGACAAGGTCCGACGCGGTTGGAGAAACCCAAGCTGACGCCAGAACCTTCACCTCGCTGATTCCCGACTCGGGACATTCATAAGCCGTACAGTTCACTGCAATCCGAACACCGCATTCACATGTGCGGTGACTTTGATCTTGCTGGCCTGAAAGTCTTCGGTCGGCGCGGGACCTTTTGCCTCCATGGTGGCCATTGCCACTCGGGCGAAGGGCACCACCGGAATCGCCTGTTGCGTGTCCACGGCAGCCGACAACAGTGAGCCTAACTGCCTGCCGCTGGTCTTGGCGAGTGTTTCTGCATAAGTCCTGGCACGCCCGTAGGCTTTATCGATAGCCTTCTGCTTGGCCGCGTCGATTTCTTCCAAGTCGTAGCTCATGTTTTGCCCCGTGACCCCGCCAAGACCGGCCAAGGCTTCAGTCACAGGCCCAA
>Ga0126376_10001559_pt1 | contig 12417 bp, 10 predicted proteins | sample PanSoiMetPlot_15_FD_92760 | JGI IMG/M metagenome (GOLD analysis project Ga0126376, IMG submission 92760) | Tropical forest soil microbial communities from Panama - MetaG Plot_15 | ecosystem: Environmental > Terrestrial > Soil > Tropical forest > Bulk soil | place: Panama | collected 2016-02-17
CAGCCACAAGGGATGGCGCACGATTTACGCGCATTGGTTTGGAGCGACCCTTCTCTACGCTCTCAGTTCCTATGTAGCGAACTGGGCCATCCTGCGCAATGTCTACTTCACCGGCAGCCTCTACGATCTTCCGCTGGCTGCCTCGATGGGGTGGATCAGCGTAGTGGGTGTCATCGGCCAGGATCTGCATCCGCAACAAGAAAAAACCCCAGCCAGTGGCCGGCACGGCGTATGGGTGGCGCGCCTGGGTATGACGGTGATCCTGTCGCTGCCGGTTCTGGCAGCATGGTCCGTGTTCAACTCTGGCGCACCCCCTCGCGTCCGCAACTTCCGCCTGGTGCTCACGCTCATCACCATGATGATCATGGGTGGCATTGTCTTTCTCAGACAGCATCTGCTCGATCGCGAACTGATTCGCCTGCTGCGCAGTTCGGAAGAGTCTTTCAACAACCTGAAACGCCTTCAGACCCAGCTCATTCAGTCGGAAAAATTAGCATCGCTCGGGCAGTTGGTGGGTGGCGCGGCTCACGAGCTCAACAACCCGCTCACTGCTATGCTCGGCTACTCCGAGCTGCTGGCCGCCTCGGGGCTTACCGAAGAGCAGCGTTGCCTGGCCGCCAAGATCGCGCAGCAGGTGCGGCGCACGCGTGTCCTCATCTCAAGCCTGTTGAATTTTGCCCGGCAGGTTCCCGGCGAAAAAGTATCGGTCGATTTGAATGCCGTCGTGCGTACGGCGATGAAGCAGAATCAGCCGCAGTTCAGTTCCCGGCGCGTCGACGTGCAAATCAGTCTCGCGGACGATCTCAAGCAAGTCTCCGGCGACCCCAACCAGCTGCTGCAGGTCGTGCTGCACATCGCCAGCAACTCGCAGCAGGCACTCGAGGAAGTGGGCGGCGGAGTCTTTTCCGTGAAGACCGCCCAGAACAATGACACGGTGGTGCTGGAGCTTTCCGACAACGGTCCGGGCGCTCGCGAGCCCGACCGGGTCTTCGATCCCTTCTACACGACGCGTTCGGTCGGCAAGGGCGCGGGGCTTGGTCTGAGCGCCTGTTACGGAATCATCCAGGATCATCGCGGGCGCATTCTCTGCACCAATCGTGCGGAAGGTGGCATGACCATCCGCGTTGAACTGCCTGTCGCCGGGACAGCGTCGCTGGCGCCCCAGCCAGATGCGCCTCAGACCATCGCGCCGGCCCCGCCAGCAGTGCCGGCCCCGACCCCAACCATCCACTAGCCCAGTTGCACCATCCCGGGTTCAGTGGCGGAGATTTCCAGCGTGCGCTTGAGCTGTCCGCACGCCGCGTAAATGTCTCGGCCTCGCGGGCGCCGGATGAACGTGGGCACACCCGCAGCGACAAGGATCTTCTGAAACGCCAGCACACGATCGGTTTGCGGCGTGCCAAACGCAATGCCCGGACCGGGATTCAATGCGATCAGGTTGACCTTGGCGCGCACGCCACGCACCAGTTCGACAACTTGCCGCGCGTGCTCCGATGAATCGTTCACATCGGCGAGCAGCACGTATTCAAACGTCAGTCGCTCACGGGAACGAAGCGGAAACGACCGCGCCGCCTCCAGCAACAACGCAAGATTCCACTTCCTGTTGATGGGCATGAGCCGCGTGCGCATCTCGTCGTTCGCTGCGTTCAGAGATATCGCCAGCTTCGGCCGCACCGTCTCTGCGCCGAAATCATGGATACGGGGCACAATGCCCGCGGTTGATAACGTCATGCGCGACGCAGGGATACCCACTCCTTCCACCAGCAGGCGCACGGCCTTCATGCAATTTTCGTAATTGAGGAAGGGCTCACCCATGCCCATGAAGACCAGGTTGATCCGGTCCTCCGGCGGCGACACTCCTTGATCGCGCAGCACAGCGCAGACTTGTCCGACAATTTCTCCCGCCGTGAGATTGCGCTTCACCCCTAGCATCGCGGTCAGGCAGAACTGACAATCGACGGCGCAACCGATCTGGCTCGATACACAGATGGTCGCACGATCCCAGCGCCGCGAAGTGTCTTCGCCAGCTTCAGTGCCGTCGCCCGCCTCCCCCCCATCGCCCTCCGGCATCCACACCGTCTCAACAGTCTGCCCATCGGTGCACGCAATGAGATAACGCACCGTGCCATCGACAGATCGAAATTTGCTCGCGCTGTGTGGAGCACCGACGCCATAGCCGCGCTCTGTCAATCCGCCACGCAGGCTCGCCGGCAGAGTTGACATCTCCTCCAGCGAACCGATCCGTTGCCGGTAGAGCGCTTCGAATAGCTGCTGCGCTCGATAGGATGGCTCGTTGAATTCATCCATGAGCGAGACGAGGTCGCGGCGTTCGAGACCAAGCAGATACTTTTCAGTTGACTCAGCCATGCAGCGCGTTGCTATCCCAGAGCGAACAAACGTCGATTTTTCTGAATGTTCCCGGGGGGAACACTCTCTGTGGAAGTGACACGTTTGTTGGAAATATTTTAGCTGGCGTTCCAGATCGGGAAAGCCATCCCACGTCAATAATTTGTGGGAACAAGCAGAAGCTGGTGCTATCGCGCTGAAAATACACAAGTCCCGCGCCTGGCTCAGGATGACAAGCGCGACCGTGGAACCTGAGTAGCTTGCAAGACATTGATTTCCTTGAGGCAATTTTCCTTCCCGCAAGGAACTCCTCGCCTGTGTGAGAATAGGAGATATCGCCGGGACCGGTTTGCGACCGGCCTGGTGGACAGCACTTATGGCTGCGGAACTGCGCAACATTCACCGGCAGGTGCTCCCCAACGGGCTGACGGTCATCTCGGAAGAGATGAAACACATTCGGTCCGTCTCGATCGGGATCTGGATCAAGGCCGGCTCGCGCGACGAAGAACCAAAGTCGAACGGCCTGTCACACTTTATTGAGCACATGGTGTTCAAAGGAACGAAGCACCGCTCGGCGCAGGCGATTGCCCGGCAGGTGGATTCAATCGGCGGCAACCTGGACGCCTTCACGGCAAAGGAGTGTGTGTGCTTCAACATCAAGGTTCTCGACGAGCACTTGCCGATCGCGTTTGAAGTGCTTTCCGATCTGGTCCTGAACCCTGTGTTCGCGGTAGAGGACATCGTGCGAGAGCGCCGCGTGATCCTCGAAGAAATCAAGATGGACGAGGACAGCCCCGAATATCTCGTCCACGAAATCTTCACGCAGAATTTCTGGAAAGATCACCCGCTGGGCAAGCCGATCCTGGGAACCAGGGAGACGGTGAAAGGCTTCGAGCAACCGGCCGTCTTCGACCTGTACAACCAGCGTTTCACGGCCGGAAATTTCATTATTTCCGCCGCCGGCAATTTGAAGCACGAACGCTTTGTCGAGTTAGTCGCGAAGTACTTCGAACACCTGCAGGCAATGAAGAATGGGTTCCATCGCTCGGTACCGAAGATCGTGCCGCGCATCACCCTGCGGACGAAGAAATCGCTCGAGCAAGTGCAGATCTGCCTGGGAGTCCCGTCGCATCCCATCGCGCACGAGAAAAGATTCGCGTCCTACGTGCTCAATACGCTGCTGGGTGGAGGAATGAGCTCGCGCTTGTTCCAGAACATCCGCGAACGGCAAGGACTGGCGTATTCGATCTACAGCGACCTGAGTCCGTATCTTGACACCGGATGCCTTTCGGTCTATGCGGGCACTTCACGGCAGTCGGCGGCCAAGGTAGTGCAATCGATCGTGTCGGAATTCAAGCAACTGAAGTCGGAAGAGTTGCCGGACGAGGAAGTGCGCCGCGCGAAAGACCAGTTGAAGGGCAGCCTGATGCTCTCGCTGGAATCCTCCACCTCACGAATGTCAAATCTGGCGCGCCAGGATATGTATTTCGACCGCTTCTATGGAATGGATGCCGTCATCGAGAAGATCGAAGCCGTGACGGCCGACGATCTGCATGAAATGGCGAATGACTTCTTCAAAACGGAATCGATTGCCGTGACAGCGCTCGGGAATCTGGATGGGTTGAAGATATCCCGGGACCAATTGGCTTGCTAGCTTGCCCCTGCCTGTCCTCGCCATGCTGTCGCCTTCTTGCTCCTGAGAGCGCGTGATCGTACCATACCCATCGTTCCCCAAGCCCAAGGAGCGCCTATGCTTGATCGCAGACATTTTCTTTCCACTGCCGCCACAGGGTTCGCTGCCTCGCTCGCCATCCCTGGGAACCTGCTTGCCCAACTCGAAAGAGCTCCAGCCCTGCCTGAGCACTCGCTGCTGGACAGGGACGAAGACGCGTATTGGGCCGAGATGCGGCAGCAGTTCCTGATCCCCGAGGACGAAGTCTACTTGAACAACGGTACCGTTGGGTCCAGCCCTGCGCCTGTCCTGCGCGCCATTTTTGAGGGATACACGACGACCGAGAAGATGGACCAGCAGGATCCTGAAGATTATCCGATCTGGGGCTACGCGCCGTGGAACGAGTTCCGCGACCCGCTGGCGGCATTTGTCGGTTGCAAGCGCGACGAAATTGCCCTGCTGCGCAACGCCACCGAAGCCAATAGCTACGTGGCCAACGGCATCGATATGAAGCCCGGCGATGAAGTCCTCATGACCGACCAGGAGCATCCCGGCGGGGAACATCCGTGGGACCTGAAGGCAAAACGCTACGGCATTGTCGTGAAGAAGGTCGCGTTGCCGCGGCCGGTCAAAGACACGGCACAAGTGCTCAATCTGGTTAACGATGCGATCACTCCGCGGACTCGCGTGTTGTTCTTCAGCCATATCACCACGTTCTCAGGCGTGGTTCTGCCTGCCAGAGAGCTCGCAACCCTGGCGCGCACGAAGGGAATCCTTTCTGCGGTGGATGGCGCGCACGTTGCGGGGATGATGCGGCTGAACATCGGCGAACTGGGCTGCGACTTTTACTCCTCGAGCCCGCACAAATGGCTGCAGGCGCCCAAAGGCTCCGGATTTCTCTATGTACGTGACGAAGTCATGGACCGCCTGTGGAACACAATCGCGACCGAAGGATGGGATGACACCAAGATTCGCGCCGAGCGCTTCCAGCGAATTGGAACTTCGAACGTGCCAGCCTTATGGGGATTACGCGCCGCCATCCAACTGGCCAACGACATTGGCATGGAACGCATCGAGCGCCGCCATCGGCATCTCGCAGATTACCTCCTCGACCAAATGCAGAAGCGCGGAGCCGAGTCGTGGACCTCTCCCGATCCCGCCCTGCGGTGCGCAATTGTCACCGTCAATGTTCCGCCGATTGCCCGCATGGATCTGGAGAACTGGCTCTGGAAGACCCATAAAATCCGTGTCCGTGGCGGCGATCCCCACAAGCTGAGGCTCTCCACTCCCTACTATTTGCAGAAGAAGGACATGGACCGGTTCCTCCACCAGTTCGACGATTACAAGAAGAACAAGGGGTTGGGTTAGCGGTCGGTTGTAAAGAGCAACCGGTAGACTCCTTGCATCAGTCCAATCGTCTCTCGCTCGATTCGCTAGTGGTCATATACAGCGAGGATCAGGGGTTCCGCACCTTGGCCCCTAAGTGCCCAAAAGTGTCTTGCAAATACAGTTTGGCGGCCTGCGGATTCACTGGGTTGCGCGGGCATTCGACCGTCGCACTCAGATATTGACGTAAGCATCTCGGACATGGGGCATATCCGTCGCGTATGGCTTGGGCGGCGGTCATCGTTTCGAGGCTCTCGCCTACTTTGTTATGTAGGTACCGGCAACTCGGAACATGAAACAATCTCCCTTCGCTTGAGACGACCACCTTCAGTTCCGGAGGAATTTTGTGGGTGGGTTGTGCGAGGCGCGAACGCGCATCGGGGTGCGCAAAAACGCTCGAGTTACCAACTACAACGGCTCCCGCGAACAGCGCGATCGCCGCAACGGCCAGCATCCAGAATGAGCGCCCCCCTGAAAACATGGATGAGTCCGCATCCTGGGCGAGCCGGCGTTGCAGCCGCCGGCTGAATCCTGCTGGAAGCTCGAAGAGCCGATCGTCTCCGTACAAGTGCACCACATTCCTTGTGCCATCGAGGACGGCGGTGCAATGCTTGCAGATCGCAAAGTGCGCTTCCATCGCGGCCCGCGTCTCGGCATCGACTTCCCCATCGAGATAGTTGGAGATCTCTCTCCACACGTCTTGGCAATCGAGTACTACCATGGCTTGCTCCCTTTTTCGAAAGGCAACCGGCCAAACCAGGGGCCGCCTAGGCCCGGAGCGAGCATGTCCCGAAGCATGAGACGCGCTCGCAGAAGCCGCGTTTTTACGGAGGCTTGCGAGATTCCCAACGCCTCCGCCGTTTCTTCAATACTCATGTGTTGTACGTCGCGCAGAAGAAACACCTGGCGATACTTCTCGGCCAGCGCAGCAACGGCGCTTGCCAGTTTGCTGCGAATTTCCTTGCGCTCCAGAGTTTCGGAAGGAATCTCACGCCAGTCGGCGAAATCGCGCGGCGTGTACGAGCCGTCTTCCTGTTCGCGCTCGCCGATGGGTTCCACGATGTCGGCATGCGCTTTGCGCTTTTTCATAAGGGCCTCATTAACCGCAATCTGAATGAGCCAGGTGCTGAAGCGGGCTTCGGCGCGGAACTGACGGATGTTGGCGAGCGCTTTGAGGAAGGCTTCCTGCGCAGCGTCCTCAGCTTCAGCTTCGTTGCGAAGAATGGAAAGAGCGGCAGAATAGACGCGGCGCTGATAGGGCTTGATCAGTTCGTAGAAATATTCGTTTTCCCCGGCCTGCACGCGACGCAGCAGATCCTGCTCCCGCAAGAGCTGGGGATCGGCCGGCTTCACGCTGATGCTCATTCCTTCGGGTGCAGTGGCCATCGCACATCCTTGGGGGCAAGACACCACTAGCGAGGCGGATATTCCGGATCGACCTTCCATCCGGTCAGCATCGAGACGAAATTACTCCATCCATGCAGGATCACCATGACGAGATGGCCGAGCACGAAAAGCAGAATCGCCCACATGGTGACGAAGTGCCAGACCCGAGCCAAGTGAAACCCTCCCATCGGCCAGGCAAGCCAGGAAAACTGAGTCGGCTTCCAGACGGCGAAACCGGTGAGCACGGTAAGCACCCCCAGCACCATGGCCGAGGTGTAGGCCAGCTTCTGGAGTGGGTTGTAGGCCTCGGTCGCAGGTGGCCTGGGACCGAAAAAGAAATAATGCCGCGCCATAGGCCACAGTGCAGGCACATCGCGCCGCGTAAGCAGAACCTGGCGATAGTTTCCGGAGAAAATCTGATACGCCAGATAGAACACGCCTGTCGCGATGTAGATCCACATGAACGTCAGGTGCCACTGCAGAGCACCGCCCAGCCATCCGCCGATGGCAAATGCTTTCGGCCAGTTCAGGAGATCCTGCTGTGGAATCTTGGCGCCCAAACTGGGGAATGCACGAAATATCTGGAGGCCGCTGCCGACCATTACCAAGAGTGCAATGGCGTTAACCCAGTGCGTGAATCGCACGACCCAGGGATGCTCGTAGACGGCAAGAACTGGTTCCTCGTCGCTTTTTGCCGATTCGATCTCGAGCACTTCCGCTGGCATGTTCCGTCCTCAGAGTCCGTAGAACCACGAGTAGCCCTGATCTTCCCAATAACCGACTTTCTCAAGCACGTGCGTGACCCTTAGATCGGTCAGGTACTTTGCGTGTTTGTACCCGATCTTGGTCGGCACAGTGAGGCGCAGAGGCGCGCCGTGTTCGCGGGTCAGTGGCTGATCGTACATCTCGTAGCAGAGCAGGGTCTGCGGATGCATGGCGGTTGCCATGTCGAGGGATTCGTAATAGTCGTCCGCACACTCAACGGTGACGAATTTGGCTGTGGGATCGGCGCCGACGAGCCTGAGAAATTCCGAAAGCGGCGTGCCCCCGAATCGCCCGATCACGTCCCAGCCTTCGACGCAGACGTGGCGCGTGTTCTGTCGTTTTTTGGGGAGGGCTTGTATGTCGGAGAGTTTGTAGTCGCCCTGTTTCTGCACCGCGCCGCTGACCGTAAGACTCCAATTCTCGAAGATCACACCTGGGTCGTCGACGTCGTAGTCGTTGATGGGAAATTTCTCGAAAGGCGTTAGCTCGGAATCCGCGAAGGTAGCCGCGAGATGGCCTGGACGAAACAGTTTGCCGGATGCCCAGTCACTGAGTGCGAGTCCTTTTTTTAGCAGCGGCCCGCGCAGCTTCGGGACTGCAAATGCGCCGAGCGCGATGACGGGCGTGAGCTTCAAGAGCTCACGGCGGTTCACTTTCTTGAACTTGCGCTCGTCCATTCAGCCGACTCCAATTCGACGCCGGAAAATCCCATTCGTGGGATTCGCGGTATACGGGAAAGTTACAGCATTTTCGGCAGTTTTTCATGGGAGGTGACCAAGGAATGATCTGTACGGCATTGAAAACGGGGCAACGCAACTCGTCACGACATTCGGTGTTCATGCATCTAAGCAGGTAAGAGCCGGCAGCCTCGGCCCTGGTGACCAGAATGAAAATCCGAGACTGACGGATGTTGGATCGGAGGATGGCTATGGCACAGGTGATCGAATTTTACGTACCCGACCGGTTTCGCAAGAAAGTGAAATGGGTGCCGCCCGAACGGCGTGGAAAGGTGCTCGAGTTCCCGCCTTCAGTGAAAAAGTCAGCCTGAACGCGCGGTGGCACAAAAGCAACGCCCGGCTCGCAAACCACATGCGGCCGGGCGTTGTGGCCTGGGGGGAGAACCGTGGTTAACGGCGAGTGCAGGCTGGCGCGTGCTTATCCGTGGCGCAGGCTTTTCCCGCGGGGCTCGTATACGCAGAACGGCTCCTCGTCCATGAAGTCGCCGGTGACAGCGTAAGCGCGCGCACGGCATCCCATGCAAAGGTTGCGGAATTCGCAGCAGCCGCACTTCCCTTTCAGTTTGGCGGTATCGCGCAGTTCTTGAAAAACCCCTGCGTTCTCCCAGATGTGGGCAAAGGTTTGGGAGCGGAGGTCGCCCGCAATAACCGGCAGATATCCGCACGGATAAACTTCGCCTTCGTGTGAGATGAAGCAAACGCCGGTCCCAGCAAGACATCCCTTGGTCATCGCATTGAGATCGGACGGATGCCCCCCGGGATGGCCTACGGGCTGGCCAACGCCTTGCGGCTTGATGGCGATGCCGGTGGAACCCGGAATCGTCATCTCAGTGGGTCCTATGGAGGGCCGGGGGGACAGCTCGGATGCGCCCGCAGAAATATTGGCCAGTTGTGCTGCCGCACGACGGTCGGCGGCGCGACGCTGTCGCGCCACGCGAAAATAGTGCGGCGCGCAAGTGGCTTTCAGTTCGATGCCGCCAGTAAGAGACTGATCGTAGAACCAGTTGAGCATTCTCTCGTACTCGTCCGGCGGAACCATTTGCCCGGAAGCAATGGCAACACCGCACCCAACCGGCACCAGCAGGAAGGTGTGCAGCGCGTCGGCGCCCAGATTACGAGCCAGCTGCAGAACGCTTGGAAGTTGCTGCGCGTTATGGCGCGCGATCGTCATATTGATCTGCACCGACATGCCGAGCGACTTCAGATTGCGCAGGCCGTGGACCGCGGCGTCAAAGGCTCCAGGAATTCCGCGGAAGGCATCGTGGGTGGCGGCATCTGCGCCATCCAGGCTGATCGAGACGCGGCGCACGCCGGCATCGACGATCATTCGCGCCACGTCCTTGGTCACGAGCGTGCCGTTCGTGGCGAGGGCAACGCGCAGACCTTTGCCGGTGGCGTAGCGCGCCAGTTGGAAAATGTCGGAGCGGTACAGAGGCTCTCCACCACTGAGCACGAGAATCGGGTTCGCGGCTGCAGCGATCTGGTCGATGATGCCGAGCGCAGATCGGGTAGACAGATCCGTAGGGGAGCTCAGTTCAGTGGCCGTGGCGCGGCAATGAATGCAACGGAGATTGCATCCTTTCGTGACTTCCCAGAAGACCAGGCGTGCCTTGTACTCGTTTTGATGTCCGTTGCCCTTCCCCGAATCCATCGACCCTCCCCTGTGGCGGAACCTGGCAGCCACCCTCATGGGTAACGATAGAAAACTCAATACCCAGGGGCCGTGATCGGAATCACGACCGATTGTGACCCGCATCACGGGCGCAAGTGACTGGTAGAATTGGGCTTACTGCGAGCCCCCGCTTGCGTGGCAGTCGCTGCAGTTGACCTGGGTCATATCTCCAAGGTCGACGGGGTGCTGGAAGGGCACGTTCTTCACTGATGCCATGCTTAGGCCGCCCTCCTGCTGGGTCAGCACCGTGTGGCAGGACTGGCAATCCTTGGTGACTACTTTGCCGTCGGCACTGACGTGCTGGCCATCGTGGCAACGGAAGCATCCGTTGAAGTAGTAATGGCCGATGTTGTTGGGATGCGTCTGCCAGTTGACCTTCATCTCGGGGAAGGTCGTGTTGCGATAGATCTTCTGGATCTCGTCGATGGCCGCGCGAATCTCCAGCTGCTTGTCGTGCGCGACGGTGGGGTACCTAGTCTCGTAGAAGCTCTCCATCGCCTTGGCGATACCCTTCATAGCGGTTTCGGTGGTGTCGTAATTGGCGGCAAGAGCAGCCACTGCCTGCTGCTTCAGAAAAGGTAGGGACACATCGAGTCGCTTGGCCAGCATGGAATTGTCGACCGACTGATCGGGAGGCACGTAAATGTGCGTCGGCCGGTTATGGCAGTCGACACAATCCATGCGATGCTTCTGTGCCTTGGCAATCTGCTCCTTGGTGAGCGGTGCATCCTTGACGAAGTATTCGGTCTCGCGCCCTTGCATGTCTTTCACGTGGATGTAGGGGATGGTCTGGCGAGCCTCGTCGGTGGCGACATATGTGATCTGGTTGGCGATGTTCATATGCCAATGGATTCCCTCGACCGCACCGGTCGCCGGGTCGCCGCCGCCCACGTTGATCAGCATGCGGATCTGGCGGGGAGTGTTTTTCTCGTCACTTGCATAGTGAGTGAAGACTTTCAGCTGCGCCCCGAAAAATTTCTTCGGCCAGTGACACTGCTCGCAGGTCTGGGCTGCCGGCCGCAAATTGTGAACCGGCGTCGGGATGGGCCGGGGATAGGTCTTGAAGGCCGTTGCAATAACCTGGCGCGCGCCGGACAGCTTGGATTTCACATACCAGGTCGCGCCAGCGCCGACGTGACAGTCTACACACGCCACGCGGGCATGCGGCGACAACTGGTACGCCGTGTACTCGGGCGCCATCACCGTATGACAAAGCTGTCCGCAGAACTGAACCGAATCGGTGAACTCGTACGCCTGGTAGCTGCCAACGACGCTGAGTCCGATGAAGGCGATCATGAATGTCAGGACAAAGGTCAGAGCGCCACGCTGGCTGGGATCGTTGAAATCGAGACGCAGGTAACGGCGCTCGCCATCGGGTTGCTGGCGGCGCTTCCTGCGGTCATACCAAGCTCCCAAAGGTACGAGCCCAAGTCCGGCAACCATAAACCCGGGGGCGATCATGTAGGCCAGGATGCCGACGTACGGACTCGGGTGGTCGGAGATGAGATCAATAAAGAACAGAAAGAGGAAATTGCCGAAGGCGACCAGCGCCAGCGCGAGTCCGATCAGAGAAATGGGGTTGCGCACCCACTGGCGGAGTCTGGCCAAACCAGTTGCCGGCACAGCATTCTCATCTGCCTTGTCATTGCTCATGCAACACCACCCGTTCTGTTCCAATTTGGACTCGGTGGTCCATATTCAACGTCAGGATGCGTAAAGCAGCATTCTGCGCATAAGTTAATACTGAATCACTTGCGCGCTCCCACAATCTCTTCGGCGGATTGCTGATCGCCCGGTTCGTCCGAAGACCCGCCTTCGGGTCGATCGCCCGGTTCGGTCTTCGTGGGTGCCGCCGCCAGCAGGGTTTCAGAATCGAGGCCGTGCTCCTCGCGGTAATGCTCGTAGGATATCTTCCCGTCCCACCACGCCCAGTTCATTGGATACACATCCGGATCAAAGAAGACCTGGTAGAAGTGCCACACGAAGATCGCGAGAGTGGCCAGAACTGCCTCGTACAGGTGAATGGCGGTGGCGACGTCGAGCCACCAGCGGGCCAGCAGATGCCCGACCAATACTTTGGCCCAGAGCATGATGCCGGTGCCCGCCATGACGAACAGTCCCCAAACCAAGGCCCAGTACTCTGCTTTCTCGGCGTAGCTGAAGCGGCGGAACTGGGGTTTCTCGCGCCCCAGCCCCAGATAGTACCGCAGCGTTCCAATCGCGTCGGCAGCGTCTTTCGGAGTAGGCAGGAAGTCCAGCATCAGGCGGCGTCCATCTTGGAAGAAGGCGATATAGAACGTGTGGTAGAGGCCCACACCAATGAGCAGCACGCCCGCGACGCGGTGGGTAATCCCGCGAACTCGTTCGCTCATTCCGAGCAGAGACGCGAACCAGGAATCTGGAAACTTGAGCGCGAACCCGGTGATCACGAGGGTGATGAAGCTGGCGAACAA
>Ga0126376_10001562_pt1 | contig 12415 bp, 11 predicted proteins | sample PanSoiMetPlot_15_FD_92760 | JGI IMG/M metagenome (GOLD analysis project Ga0126376, IMG submission 92760) | Tropical forest soil microbial communities from Panama - MetaG Plot_15 | ecosystem: Environmental > Terrestrial > Soil > Tropical forest > Bulk soil | place: Panama | collected 2016-02-17
GCAAGGCCAAGGTTAAGACTACTCCCGCGTACCCAGAGATTGCCCGTCGTATGAGCGTCACCGGCAAGGTCAAGATCGAAGTGATCGTCACCCCGGATGGCCGTGTGCGCAGCACTCGCGTTGTCGGTGGTCACCCATTGCTGGTGCAGGCCTGCCAGGACGCGGTCAAGGATTGGAAGTTTTTCCCCGCGCCCGAGGAAACCACGCAGGTAATCGAGTTTGATTTTCGGGGTGTCAACTAAGTAGCTCCTTGGTTTTCAGCTGAGTGCTGAAGTGCGCTTCGATTGGGGAAAGGTTAGGTTTCCGCGATGACGATTGGAAAAAGACTCTATTCCGGCTTCGGACTGATTCTCGGTACGCTGCTGATTTTGCTGGTTGTGAATCTCATCGCCGCAAGCCGCCAGAGCACGGCGCTGGAGAGCGTTCGAGCCATCGAAGCCGTTCGCTATCAGATCATGCTTAATCGGCTTAACCTGAACAACTTTCTCCTGAGCGGTGATCCTCGCGATGAAGAAAAAGTGAACAAGGGCATGACTGAAATTGCGGACACGCTCAAGCGGGGCCAGTCGCAAGCCGGCAGCGAATCCCTCCGCATGGCGTTGATCCAGGTCGAAAGCACAGAAACCAGTTGGGGCGACAATTTCGCCAAGCCTCTCCTTACCAAGCGTCATCAAGTGGATTCCGGCGATGCGACCGTTTCCGACCTGCAGATTTTCTATCTGCAGAAAGACCCGGCATCGTGGCTAACGAAATCGTCCACGGTTCTCGATCAAAGCAGTGCTGACACGGCAAAGTTTGCAGAAACTGCTCGCTTAATAAGCTCTTGGCTCACCACTCTCGGAACGCTCGCGGCGATTCTGTTTGGCGGCCTGGTCGCCTTCATGACGGCGAAATCCATCTCCGCGCCGCTAAACCACTTGATTACGGTGGCGCGCGAAATCGGAGATTCCGGTGATCTCGACCAGAACATTGATATTCATCGCAACGACGAAATTGGCGCCCTCGCGACTACCTTTAACAACATGGTGGCCTACCTGAAGGAGATGGCCGGTGTCTCCATGGCTGTGGCAGAAGGCGACCTGAGTGTAGAAGTCGTGCCTCGTTCCAAGCGCGACACGCTCGGCAATGCCTTCGTGCGCATGTCTCATGGATTGCAAGATTTGGTTCGCACCACGCGCGATTCGGCTGGGCAGGTCTCTGCCGGATCGAACCAAGTCGCCGGAGCAGCCGACGAATCGGCAAAAGTTTCCGTGCAGGCGTCTTCCGCGATTGAAGAAGTGACCAGCACGATGCACGAGATGAGCATCAACGTGCAAAACGTGGTGAAGAACACGCAGGTGCAGGCGTCGAGCGTTGCGGAGACCTCCGCGTCTATCGATCAGATGGTTACTTCGATCCAGCGCGTTGCCGATACCGCAAAAGTGCTTCTGGATATCGCCAACCGTTCCCGCGAGGAAGTGGTTACCGGCATCCAGACGATGGAAAAGGCCACCGACGGTTTGAACCGCACGAACAAGGCGATTCAATCGTCCGCGGAAATCATAAATGTTCTCGGTCATCGCGCCGACGATATCGGCAAAATTATCGAAGTCATTGACGATTTGGCAGAGCAGACCAACTTGCTTGCGTTGAACGCGGCGATCGAAGCTGCACGCGCTGGCGAGCACGGCCTCGGCTTTGCAGTCGTCGCAGACGAAGTGCGCAAGCTAGCCGAAAAATCCACGCAATCCACGAAGGAAATTGCAGAGCTCATCCAGAGCATTCAGCGCGAAGCGCGCCAGGCCGTGGAAAACATGGAGCGCAGTACGCGCATCGTAGAAGAAGGCCTAAGCTTGGGCAACGAACTAGGCAGCGCTCTCCACAAGATCTCCAACGTTGTTACGGAGGTTTACAAATTCTCCCAGGAAATCGGTGCGGCGACTAACGAACAGTCCGTCGGCTCTGCGCAAATCGCGAAGGCCACGACGCGCCTTACCGAAATCACGCAGGAAATCAATTCGGCGGTCGAAGAGCAGGCGTCCGGCGCGCAAGCAGTCGTTCGCGCCATGGATAAGATGCGCGAGCTTGTGCAGCAGTCCGCATCCAGCTCGACTGAGCTTTCCGCCGCCGCCGAACAGATGCTGAAGCTTTCACGCAATCTGCTCGACAGCATGGATCGGTTCGTCCTTGAACGCGCCAATCATCAACGTCCGCAGCGGGAGCAGGTTTCTCGTCGCGGCAAAGAGTCGAGGAGCGCCCAGGAATTGGAATACGCAGAGATGGCTCGTTCCTGAGGCGTCGAGGAACTACGGATGGAAAAAGAGCTCCAGGTAGTGGGCTTTCGCATCGGGAACGAGACGTTCGGAGTCCGTATTGGATCCGTGCGGGAAATCGTTCGCGTTGTCGAAATCACCGCCGTTCCAAATGCACCCGACACGATAGAGGGTGTAATCAACCTTCGCGGAAAAATTATTCCAGTTATGGATTTGCGGAAACGTTTCGGCCAGGGCGAAATCATTGCCGACAAGAAAAACCGCATCCTTGTGGTTGAGCTCGACAACAAGTTGCTCGGCCTGATCGTCAATTCTGCGTCCGAGGTACTGAAAATTCCTCCGTCTGAAATCGAACCGCCGGGCACCGTTTTCGCGGACGGCGAGTCATCCTACGTCACGGGCGTCGGCAAATTAAACGGACGCCTGATCATCCTGCTCGATATTTCCAAGCTGTTGCATCGTCCCGAATTCAAACGACTCGAGGAGGCTGCGGACCTCGTCGCTACGCCGTCCTGATAGCCGGCGCTTCGCCGCAATACGCATCCACTATGGGAACGCTCACTGCACAAGTGCAATTAACCGAGGCTGAACTGAAGCTGCTCCAGACGCTCGTGTATCAGGAATGCGGAATGTTTTTTGATGAGCGTCGCTCTCACTTTCTGAAGGACCGCTTGCAGCGCCGCTTGCGGGCGTGCCAGCTCGATTCGTTTTACAGCTACTATCGGCTTCTCACGAGTCGCGAAGGAAAGTCGGAACTCGCGCTGCTCCTGGAAAATCTGACGGTCAACGAGACCAGTTTTTTCCGGAATCGTCCGCAGCTGGACTTGTTGCAAAAGTCGGTTCTCGAAGAGCTGCTTCGCAAGAAACAAGAACGCCGCGACTGGACATTGCGTGTTTGGAGTGCGGGGTGTTCCAGCGGTCAGGAACCTTATTCGGTTGCCATTCTGATTTGTGACGCGCTCGCTTACTACTACCTGCGCAATCCGCTTCCGTTTGACATGCCTTCACCCAAACCCTTGATTCCGCCGCCGTGGAAGCTGGAGATTTTGGCTTCGGACATCAGCTATGCCAGCCTGCGCACGGGCCAGGAGGGCCTTTATACCGAACAGCAGATGGAGCCGGTGGACTACACTTGCCGCCTTCGCTACTTCGAGAAATCCGGCGACAAGTATTCCGTAAAGTCGCAACTAAAAGACCTGGTCCAGTTCGACTTTCACAATCTTAAAACGGAGTTTTTGCCGCGCAGGAACGACATTATTCTTTGCCGAAACGTCATGATCTATTTCGATGAGGCCGAACAAAAACGGCTGATCGACAAGTTTTACAACTGCTTAAACCCAGGCGGCTATCTTTTCGTCGGACACGCCGAGAGTCTGTTTGGCTTGACGCAAAAGTTTCGCATGGTTCACGAAAACAACGGCACGGCCTATCAACGCATCGAGGTGAACGGGTGAAGAAGCAGCCCGAGGATCGCGGCACAGAGCTGCGCGCTCTCTTCTTCGAAAGCGCGAACGAATTGTTGCAGGCGCTCAATGAAGCCGGCCTCGAACTGGAAGCTCGCCCGACCGATGAAGAAGTGATTCGCGGCGTGCGACGTGCCGTACATACGCTGAAAGGCGATTCCGCAGCATGTGGCTTTCTGCAGCTGAGCGAAATTGCTCACGAACTCGAAGACGTTCTTTCGCCACAAGTTGGGAAAGCAAAAGGCACAGGGCTAGCGGAGATTGTGCTTGCCGCCGCGGACACCTTCGGGGCGATGCTGGCCGCTTACCAGCGTCAGGTGGAACCACCGCGCGTGGATGGATTGCGCGCCATGATTCGCGGGTTACTGACCGCTCCCTCCGAAGAAAACAGTCCCGCAGATTCGGCGGTTGAATCGGGCGATGCGCGTTTTTCCTGGAGCGAGTACGAACGGCTGATGATCTCCGAAGCACTCCATCGCGGCGAGACTGTCTATAACGTCGCCCTTCGCATCGATCCGAACAGTGTCATGCGCGCGGCCGCGTTTCAGCTGATTCGGAACGTCTTACATGCATGCGGTACCGTGATCGCTCTACGGCCCGAGGACAATGCCGCGGCCGCCACGGTTGAGGTGGTTGAAGCGGCGATCGCCAGCATAGCGGCTGAAGCACAACTCACCCATCGCTGCCGGATTCCTTCGATCGTTTCCGAGGTGTGGGTCGAAAAAGCCACGGCCGCGAACGCCGCTGATCATGAACTCCTCGGCGAATTGCTGGAAGCACAGGCGGAAAAAATCGCTGCAGCCGCCACGGAACATGAGGACGCCACTACCGCCGGCAAATCAGCCGGCGCAAGTTCCGCGGTTGCCGCCGTAGCGGAAAGCATTCTGCGCGTGGACGCAGCGCGTATTGACGCCGTAATGAACCTCGTCGGGGAACTAATTATCGGCAAGTCCATGCTGCATCGCGCTCTCACGGAATTCGATCAACGTCATGCACGCGATCCAGTTCGCGCAAAAATGGCGGACGCTCTCTCGTTTCAATCGCGCGTGCTCGACGAGCTTCACAAATCCGTCCTCAAGATTCGCATGGTTCCTGTGGAGCAGCTGTTCCGCCGCTTTCCGCGCGTCGTCCGCGACGTGGCGAAGCACTGCGGCAAGGATGTCGCGCTCGAACTTGTCGGCCAGCATACCGATCTAGACAAGGGAATTCTCGACGCCCTCGCCGAGCCGCTCACGCACATTGTTCGCAACGCCGTTGATCACGGCATCGAACCTGCCGATGAACGGCTGGCCGCGCAAAAATCGGTTCGTGGCACGATCGTTCTCCGCGCTTATCATCAGGGCACTCAGTTTGTCCTGGAAGTAAAAGACGATGGCCGCGGCATCGATCTTGCGCGGATTCGGAAACATGCCGTCGAAAAGGGCATCATCAAGCAAGCGGATGCGGATCGTCTGCCTGACTCGGAGGTCATGAACTTGATCTTTGAGCCCGGTTTCAGCACCGCAAGCGAAGTCACAGAAGTTTCCGGGCGGGGCGTTGGAATGGATGTCGTTCGCACCGTGATGGACCGTCTGAAGGGCACAGTCCATGTCTTTTCGCACGCCGGAAAGGGAACTACGATTCAACTCCGTGCGCCGCTCACGCTCGCCAGCATTCAAACGCTTCTTTTCCGCGTTGGCGGCCGGCTGTTTGCTGTGCCCCTTTCCTCCGTTATCGAAATCACGCGCATCTCGGACATGGAAATTCATCGCGTCGAGGAACGTGAAGTCCTGCGGCTGCGCGATCAGATTCTCACGCTCGTGCGTCTCAACAAACTCAGCCGCATCCATGCGGTCGAGTCAACCGAAAAGAAAAGGAAGAATTTCGTGATCGTCATCGGTGCCGCGGAGCGCCGGTTCGGTCTGCTCGTTGACCAAATGGTGGGAGAAGAAGAGCTGGTGATCAAGGCGCTGCCCGGCGAACTAGTCGCCAGCGATTTGGTCAGTGGCGCCTCCATTCTCGGCGACGGAACAGTTGTTCTGATTCTGAATATACCGGCTGTTCTCTCGCGCCTCTCTCGCGCTACCCCACTTGGAGCGATCGCATGAGCGAACGCGTCCGCGTACTTGTTGTGGATGATTCCGCGCTGATGCGGAAGTTGATTCCCATTATTCTGACTCGCGACCCAAGCATCGAAGTCGTCGGTACTGCAATGGATGGCGCCTTCGCGCTGAAAAAGATCGAAGAGCTCGAGCCGGATGTCGTTACGCTCGACCTCGAAATGCCGCGTATGGACGGAATGGAAGCGCTCCGCCTGATCATGCGCCGCGCGCCGCTGCCCGTTATTTTGTTCAGTACGCATTCGAAAGAGGGGGCTTATTCGACCTTCAAGGCCCTCGCTCTCGGCGCCATCGATTTTGTCGCCAAGCCGAAAGATGCGGCCACCGGCAATCTTGATGCGGTCGCCGAACAGCTCATCGAGAAAGTGAAGGTAGCGAAACGCGCCGGTGGTAAGCGCGTGCAAGTTCCTACGGTCGACACGAAGCCTGAAATTTCGAAAAAGTCGGGGCGAGCGCCAATTCCGCCCAACCGGATCATTGCTATCGGCATCTCCACGGGCGGCCCAAACGCTCTGCAGTTTGTTTTGTCTCAGATTCCGGCGGACTTTCCTGGCTCGATCGTTGTCGTGCAGCACATGCCGGAAGGCTTTACGGAAATGTTCGCAAAACGTCTCGATGAGTGTTGCGCCTTAGACGTTCAGGAAGCTCGCTCCGGCGATCTTCTTCTCGCGGGCCGCGTTCTCATCTGCCCCGGCAATCGGCACATGATGGTTCGCCGCATGCCGCGAGGCGACATGGCAGTGCTATCCGATGCCCCGGCCGTGAACGGTCACCGGCCGTCGGCGGACGTACTTTTCCACTCCGTAGCCCAGGAATTCGGCCCTTCTGCCGTCGGCATCATCATGACGGGAATGGGCGAAGACGGCGCCGAAGGACTTGGCGCCATCAAGAATTCCGGCGGCATGACCATCGCGCAGAGCGAAGACACCTGCGTCGTCAGTGGGATGCCTCGGGCCGCGATCCTCAAAGGCTACGCGAACAAAGTGGTTCCGCTCGACGGTTTGTCGAGCTATCTCGTTACGCACTATCACGCGGAGCGTTCGACATCGGAAAAACTCGAGCGGCACGAAAAGTTTGAACGACAAGACAAGTACGACAAGCACGACAAGCACGACCGAAACGAAAAGACACCTGTTTCTTCGAACCGCACCTAACCCGTGCGGCTTGAGGGCGGCTGCAGTCAGGCCGTGAACAAGGAGAAGGCCATGCCACAATTCGCTCCATTATTTCGCAAGGACGAGAAGCCCGTTCGGTATCTTGTCGTGGACGACTCCGTCTTCGCGCGGAAGAACATCATCAAGATGATCGAACTCTTCGGCGGCGAAGTCGCGGGCGAGGCCGGCGACGGGCTCACCGCTATCGCAGAGTTCAAGCGCACCGCGCCCGACATCGTGCTCATGGACATCACCATGCCACAGATGGAGGGCATCGAGGCCGTCGAGCGCATCGTTCGCCAACACCCGGACGCACGCATCGTCATGGTCTCCAGCGTCGGCTACCAGGAGAATATCCTGGCCGCGCTGCAAAAGGGCGCGAAGCACTTTGTGCAGAAGCCGGTCAAGCCGGAAGTGCTGTACGAGATTCTTCGCTACGTCTTGAGCGACGACCCGAGCGCGGCGGGCGCGCCTGTCGCTCTTGCAGGAGAGCACCGCTCATGAGAATGGAACTCATCCAGCCGTTCATCAACGCCGCGGATGCGGTCTTCGCCGAATCGTTGAACGGGGCGACACAGATCGGCGATCTCTCAATGGAAGAGAATACATATCGCCGCAAGGGCATCGCTGCGCTGATTGTCATCAAAGGCGACATTGAAGGGCGCATCATTCTCGACCTCGCTCCGGAAGTCGCGGTTCGCGTTGCCAGCGCGCTGGCCGGTTCGGAAGTCGCGGCCAGCGATCAGGTGGTTCGTGAAACCGTTTGCGAACTCGCGAACATGGTCATCGGAAACTCCGTGACGCTTCTGAACGACCAGGGCTATCGCTTCAAGGTGTTTCCGCCGGAGATTCACGTGAACGACGAAGGCCTAGCTGGCACTCACGACACGGAAGCCATGGTACTTGCCATTGAAACTCCGTGCGGCGAGATCTTTCTTAATATTGCCATGCGCCATCTCGCGCGTCGCCGCGCCGAGCGCGATGTCGCCCCGGTCGTCGGCTGAAGTAGTAGGGAACTGCGGCAAACGGAGTGCTTAGTCTGGCTGTCGCACGTACGCCGCCCCGTGCCGAAATAGGCCCGCTGTAGGAATCGGCTGCGAAAATACGATTCGGATCGGGACGAATATCGCTCCGCTGCCGGGAGTAAAAGGTACGGCCACTTCTAATCGCGTTCCCTCTGGATACTCGTTTCGACTGCGGAATGCGATTCCGCCCTTCGAAAGGTCTTCACAAACTGCAATCTCTTCCTGAAATCCCCGTCGTCGTATGCAAGCCAGCACCCGCGCTTTGACCCGTGCCCGATTGCGTCGCGGAATCACTCGTTCTTCTAATTCTTGCTTCGTGACATTAGCCGGCTCAGCAGGTAGTTCGGATTGAACCTCCGTCCAAATCGACGGTGAATCACACAGCTTGCAGACCCTCGCCACGCACTTCCTTACCTCGAACGACTTCAATTCCAGCTCGTTCAGATAAACAACTTCGCGCCTCTGGCAGAAGCTGCATTCCATCAGCATTCGCGCAATCGCTTCGTCTGCCTTGCGCAACGCCGGAAACTCGATATCCCAAAAATCCGAACGCCCGTCCAGCAGATGGATCGCGTAGAGAAACCCTTCCGGCTCGTGATCGATCTCGGCAACGATTCTTGCTCGGGCCGTTTTCGTGAGCGTGCCTTCCAGTTGACGCTTCAGCGTAATCTCCTGGTTTTGGTGCAGCCGGTCTTCCAGTCGGATCACCCCGCCGTTTCGGCTGATCAACAAGGTCTGCGCCTGCCGATTCTCCAGCACTCCGTCGGAGCCAAACCAGGCCACTTCAATGGGCATCCGGAACGCGACGCGGTCGCTTTGGCGGACGGCTTCGGTATGCGTGGTGGTCATAGTCATTCGGACAAATTACTCCAGGGCCAGCGTAGCATGAGCTTTGGTGCCCGTCCGTCTTTGCATCCATTCGGATTGTCGTTAGCAGTAATAACAGCAAAAAGGCGGATATTTCGGGCGCTTTCTGTGTCCGTGCCCTGTTTGGCAATCAGGAACTACCCCTATTGTCGTTTTGGCATTCGAGAGACTCTAAAATCCCTTTGCACCGCTTTTCTAGGAGAAAATTGACACGTAGGCGAGGCGCACCAGAAAGTGAAGTGCGGTCGAATTGCGGACCCAGCACCGTGAAGAACGTTATCTCTATGGATGATCGCCTGTCGAAAGAAGGCGATCGTGGACTCTCCGTCCGCGACCGCCGATACGCTATACGGTTTCCTTTTGCCGCCGATGTGTCCTTGATTGACCTCGAATCCGGCGCGACCGCCGAAGGCGTTACCTCCGACATTTCTTTTGGTGGCTGTTTTGTCTGCTCCAACAAGCCCCTCAGCATCAAGTCACGCGTCCGCGTCACTCTTACCCGTAAGGATCAGAAGGTGGAAGCGCTTGCCGTTGTGCGCGCCGTGAAGCCGCGCATCGGAATGGGACTCGAATTCCTCGATGTGGAGCAGTCCTCTTATTCCGTCCTCGAGCGCTGGATTGATCAAATCAAGCGCGCCCGCTAACTTCCTTGTCCGGCCACTCAGCGTTTTTCCGTTTCGACTGACCGCGCTCTCCGCTACTGTTTTGTGTCGAGCGGGTGTTTCGCCTTTTCGTAAAATTCGTTCTGCAATTTCAAGCTCATGTCGTCGGCCTTAATCGCGCGTAGTGCTTCCACGATCGATCCAACCCAGCCTTCCAGATTCCATTCGCCCAATTCTTTCCGCGCCACCGAACCGTCTCCCGAATAGTGATCCGGAAATCGCGCATACCACCAAATGCCCGTGTAAATATCTTGCGGCAGCTTCACGCGCGCCTGATCCGCTCCAGACTCCTGCTTCGCGCGATCGATGTGCACCAAATCTGGATGCGTCACCATCGTGTTCGAAGTCTCGTTCTCTCCCGCGTGATAGTCAATTCCCGTCGACTTCTTGGCCGGTCCACCCGTCCGACTCCGCTCGCCAATAATCGCGTACACAACATAGTCGTGCGGCTTATCCAGTTGCGATTGTGCAAAATAGGGAATCAGGCTCTCGTTCCCGCCATGGCCGTTCACGATGAAAATCTTTTTGCAGCCGTTGCGCGCCATTTCGTCGGTCGTCTCCTGCAACATTTTCAGTTGCAAGTCGCGGCTATACGCAATCGTTCCGGGCTCGTGTTTCGCCTCAAAAATCTGTCCGAAGTAATATTCGGGAAACACTACCGCATATTCCTGTTCCACCGCCCTCATCACCGCATAACGCACATTCAATAAATCTGTCCCGAGCGGCAGGTGCGGCCCGTGCTTCTCCAGAATTCCAAACGGCAAGATGCATACGCCTTTCGACTGGGCGATTCCGTCTCGAAAATCCGCCGCAGTCAGTTCTTCCCACTTCGCCGACAACTTTGCCTGTCCGCTGGAACTCATGGCAAGCAGCAAAAATGTCGCTAGCACCAAGGCAATTTTCTTCGACATAACTCCTCCCCGAAATCTCCCTTTTATCTATCTCTTCGCCGGCAGCTGGCCTTCCCACCGCGGATCTGGATGGAATCCCGCATTCTTTCGCCAATCTTCCCGCGCCAGTCCATTCAGGTCCCACAGAATCAATCCGTTCCTTATCGTCATCTGGCAAACCAGCTTTTGATGTCCTTGCATCTTTCCGCCGAGACTGTCTACAAACCCGAAATTCCCACTCTCCACAGTCAGCAGCGCCAAGTCCGCCTCCGCGCCCACGCCAATCTGCCCCAGCTCCTCATGATGAACCTCTCGAGCCGGATTCATAGTCGAACGCTGAACCACATCGTCGAGCGTCATATCCAGATTCAAAAATTTGGACATTACGTTCGTCATATCTTTCATGCCTGCGTTCATGCTGCCCACGTGCAGGTCCGTAGAAATCGAATCGGGCAGAAATCCCTGATGCACCGCCGGATACGCTTGACGAAAATCGAAGCTCCCGCCGCCGTGGCCGACATCAAAAATCACGCCGCGCTTCTTCGCTTCGAACAAATACGGACGCACTTTTCCGTCGCCGTCCAGCATCGGCACGTAGTCAATGTACATGTGCGTTGAAATATCGCCCGGCCGCAATTTTTTTGTCACCAAATCCGGATATGGCCGCTCCGGCCGGAACTTTCCGAAGTCCACCATCACGGGAATTTTCGCCGTCTCGCCCGCCTCCAATGCGTGTTCCACCGCCGTCCATTCCGGTCCCTCGAAATGCGCCGTCTTGATTCCGACAATCAGCCCGGGATATTTCTTGGCCATCGCCGCCGCGGCCGCGGCGTCCATGTCCGCAGTGTTCTGTTCGGTCGGCGCCGGTCCCATTCCGCTCCCGACGATATTCAGAAACGCAAGCACCCGGGTCTTGGCCCGATCGATAACCCGGTCTTTGAAGTCGGGAAAATTCTTGTACCCTGAGCTGCCCGCATCCACCACCGTCGTCACGCAACTCCGGAAAGTAAATCCGTCAGGGTATATGGAATTGTCTCCGTCGTATGCGTTCCGCAATCCGGTGCCGGCGTAGACGTGCGTGTGAATGTCCACCAGCCCGGGTGTCAAATACATTCCTGTTGCATCGACTGTTTTCGCCGCGTCGCTCGGCGGTATACTCCCCTCAACCGCCGCAATCTTGTGATCGCGAATCGCCACATCGCGCACTTCATGAATATGATTCTTCGGATCGAGCACTGTTGCATTCTTAATCAGCAGGTCGTATTTCTCCTGAGCGAAAAACGGAGAAGAAAGCAAAAGCAGGAGCAAAACGCGTTTCAGCATGGCGCGGTCAAATTCCCTCAATCGTTTTAATACTGGCGACCGGAAGTATTGCAAAATGTTGCAGCGCTGTCATGCGGAAACGCAACTACGCGTTCGCCTCGGGCGCGGCTGCTTTGCGAAACGCGGCGACAAGACCGTAGGCGGAAATGAGAAGCAACACTGGGTCAATCGGATGCCGGTAGCGCAGCGACGTGTGCGTCGCGTAATACGCTACCGGAAAAAACAGCGGTGCCAGCGCGAGTGGCACAGCGTGAGGATTTTTCCGGGCAAATAGCCAGATGGCCCCGCCAATCGTTGCAATCGTCACAAAGCAGTTGAATAAAAAGATCCCGCGAATCAGCCATGAATCCGTCGACCAAAAATCGCGCCACGGATGTTCCGTCGCCAGCCATGTCGCCGTAATTCGCCGCCCAATCAGTTGCAATTCCAGCGTCCGATGCCTTCGAACAAACTCCCACGCGAGTCTGGTCTTTTCCGCCATAAACGACGTTTCGCCCAGTTGCGTGTACAGCCGCACTTCGCCAAACCGCGTAATGCGTTGAATCCCGCCAACGGCGTGCTCATCAAAAATGTCGTTGTTCCCGATCCACCACTCAAACGCGAAATTGGATCTCAGCGGAATCAACCGGTGAAACTGCACATAATTTCGCATAGTCCACGGCAGGCAGCATAGAATCGTA
>Ga0126376_10001563_pt1 | contig 12411 bp, 9 predicted proteins | sample PanSoiMetPlot_15_FD_92760 | JGI IMG/M metagenome (GOLD analysis project Ga0126376, IMG submission 92760) | Tropical forest soil microbial communities from Panama - MetaG Plot_15 | ecosystem: Environmental > Terrestrial > Soil > Tropical forest > Bulk soil | place: Panama | collected 2016-02-17
TGCTACGCCAGGAGGCGATGCGGCTCGGTTAGGTAACGGCGGGGGAATTCGACGACTTGGTGCAACCGGGATGCGATGGTACATCCCTCCTAATCGCCTTGAAGGCGCCGGAAATTATTCACATTATGGTTATATTGTGCATTGTAATGGGTCATCGACTCATGTCCAATTGCTAAGCGATTGGACAGTGTGGTTCGTGTAGTTGATTAAGTCGGTGTTCTGGCCAACTGAGCAACTTACCGGAAAGGGGCCTTTGCCTCTTTTTATGGGAACAGCGACCGTGCATGGCTGAGATTGTCAATCTCCGTGCTGCCCGGAAGTGGCTAATCGCCAGCGTGCCGAGAAACGGGCTGCCGAGGCAAGAGATTCCCACGGTATGTCGAAAGCTGACCGTGCACTCGCCGAGTTGAACAAAAGCGAGGGTTCGCCGCGAGCCAGATGAGCACCGTATCGAGACAGGAGAAGCCGATGAAATCGCCGGTCGTTAAGCGCTCTATCGTCATCGCCGGACATAAAACGAGCGTGAGTTTGGAGGACGCGTTCTGGACCGGGTTGAAGGAAATCGCCGCCAAGCGCGATTTGACCTTATCCGACATGGTTGCGGCAATCGATCAGGACCGTCGGCACGGCAATCTGTCGTCCGCCATTCGCTTGTTCGTGCTCGATTATTACCGCGGCAGCCAGCACGGCGCGCACACTGAGAACAAGCCTGCGGTCATTGCCTCCGGCACTGGTCGAGCCGAGCAAGTTCTGCGCGCTGACTGAGGCGGTTCAACCTGACAGGCGTTTACGCGTCGCTCGCGGCGCACCGAAGGTGCAGGCTTTGATTGTCATGGCCGCGATTCCCAAACGGATCAGCGGCCGCCCGCCGGCGGGGACTCCATCAGGTTGAATGGTTTCTGCGTTGAGGGAGGAGGCGGCGGCGCGCGGCGGCCCGGCGGAACCACCAGTTCGGGCGGGCGTCCGGCCGTTGAAGTTTGCGGCGTCGGAGCAGGCGGCAACGTACCGGTTTGCGGAGGCGCGGCGACGGCGGCGTCCGGTGGGTGCCGCAGGGCCTCGGTCTCCAGACGCTGCCGTTCCTTTTCGGCATCGTCGAGACGCTTCGCCTCCTGATCGACAGCGCGCATTGTCGCCCAACCGACGAGATTCGCGACATCCACCACACGCCGCGCCGCCGTCAGCGGCCCCCTCACGGCTACCGCCATTGCGGGACGTTCGGCCGCCGGCGCATTCTTGCGCGGCGGCCCGGTCATGGCGAGCCGCGCCTCCAGCTGCCAGTCGGCCAAAGCTAGCGAGATTGATCCAGAGATATCGGCATTTTGCGCCGGCGCCGACAGTCTGACCAATTGCGCGCGGCCATCCGCGATGACGATCGGCGCCGTCACAGAAGGAATCCTTAGCTTTCCGGCATCGAGCCCCGCATTGGCGATCTGGGTGACCCGTCCGGGATTGCCCGCAAGCCCGCGATCAATTTCCAGCGCATTGATCACCGCGTCGATTGTAGTCGGATCGAGGCCGGCGATCTCGACATTTTCGGCTGTCACGGTGCCGGTACCCTTGGCGGCTCCAACCAACGACGCCGGGCTCAAGCCCTGTCCCTCCAGGTCTGCCTCGAGCGAGATGCGCCCCGCCGCCGGCACCCGCAACGCACCGGCCAGCAGCGCCGGCATATCCGCATTGCTCAGCTTGACATGGGACTGCAGCGACAGACCGGCGCGGTCGCGCCGGACCTCAACATTGAGCGCCAGGCGTCCGTCGGCCAACAGTCCGGTCACATCGGTGAGGGAGAAACCTGAAGGCTCGAATCTGACCGTGCCGACGAGGTCCCTTGTCGCGATGCCGGCGATCCATTGGGCATTCGCGGCGCGGAACTCGACGCGGCCTTCCAATGCCGGCGAGGTTGGTTGTCCGAACGGCTCGGCGAGCCATTCCGGTGGCCGGCCTCCCGTTGGCGGTCGTGGTGCGCCGATGAAAACGGCAAACAACTCGCCAGCGTCCACCTGATCGGCCTCGATGCGGCCATTAACCTGTAACGGTTCGCCGCGGCCGAGCGTGACGCCGCCTTTTACGGTCGCACCGGCAACCTTGCCGGAGAGATTCGTCACGGCAACCTCGTTTCCGTTGATCGCGACGTGCGCGCGCAAATCGGCCGGAACGGTTGCCGACCCGACCCGTCGCGGCAGCTTTGTATTAGCGGCACGGAGCGACACATCGAGCGTGCCATCACCCGACGACGTGACGGTCCCGGCCACGCTCGCATTGAGGTCTGTGCCGGTAAACTTCCCGTCGATCTTGAAAGCACTTTTCGCCGCACGGTCAGCCACGAACGTAATCCGCGCTGGGCGGGATTCCGCGGTCGCGAGCGCATCAATCCCTACGAAGCTCGCGAGTGCATGACCATCCGGTGCATCGAGGCGGCCGCCGATATGTATTGCTGCGGCCGCGGGATCGGAAATTTCGCCGCTGCCACTGGCGTCGAGATTGACGTCGATGCCGGCGACCGTACCGTCGAGCCTGAGCTTCGCGGCGGTCCGCCCGTCCGTCGCACCGCGCGGCCGGGGCTCCACATCGAGCTTGGCGTTGACTTTGAGCGGCGCGATCCGCGCGCCATACTTGAGCAGCGCGTCGGACGCCTGGGGCAGGAATTTGTCGGCCAGAACCGTAATGCCGTCCAGGCGCGGTGCCGTTAGCGACATGGCGATTGAGCCGCGCCACGCATCGGCGGCGTTGTCCAGGCGCCCGCTGGCGTCAAGCGAAGCGCCACCGATGTCGGCAATCGACAGACGCTCGATCTTCAGCCCCGAATGATCGTAGGTCAGCTTGGCTTGCGCTTTGTGGGCCTCGACGCCTGCATAGGAGGCGCGTGCGATATCGAGGGCGAGCGCCACTTCGCCGGGGCGTTCGAACGAGGTCGAGGCGAACAAGGCCGTTCCCAGCGCAAGGCCGCGATCAAAGTCGAGTTCTGAGCCGCTGAGTGCCGCATCGAGCCGTGCCGGTGCCGTGGCGGTCGCAAACCGATAGGCCACCCGCCCTTCCAATGCCTTGCGATCGATGTCCGCCTTGAGTCCGTCGACGGCAACGCGTTCGCGCCCGAGCGTGACACTGCCGCTGCCGCGCATCGGACCGAGCGCCGGCTGACCCGCAGCACTGCGCCCCTCAATCCAGGCGAAGAACACCGCCGGATCGCTCGAATCGATTCTCACCGGCCCTTGAAACTCGACCTTGCGATCCGTCAAGACGAGCTTGCCGGCGATCCGCATCTGGGTTGCGCCGGGGGCGCGCAGTTCGAGCGTATCGAGGTTCCACCCCTCGGCATTGTTCTCCACATCGCCGCGCAGTGCCGACACGGTGGCACCGCCCGCCATGAGGCTGTCGATACCGAGGCTGATATGGATCGGCAGCGGCGGTGCCGGGAGTGCGGCGAGGTCGTCGACCAGCAGCTTGATTGTCTCGAACGGCAATCGCTTCTGCTCGGAATTGGGAAGCACGCGATCGAGATCAATCTGCCGGGCCGTAAGTTTACTGGCGATGCGTGGATCGCGGCCGAAGTTCATGACGGCGGAGCCACTCAGGCGAACGAGGCGTGATTCACGCCCGTAAAGCAATTCCAGCTGATCGACCAGCACATTCTTGGCGTTCGCCTTGACCTTGCCGGACATCTTCCATGGATCGTTGACAGTGACCCGGCCGCCGGGGAGCGCGGCACCGACAACGCGCGACAGGGTCGCGACGCCTTCAAAACGCGGCGAACCGCCCTCAATCCAAACCGTGCCATCGGATTCGAACGCCAGCGCCCGCTCGGCCGGATCGATCGCAAGCCGCAGCTTCATACTGCCATCATCGGCGCGGCGGCTGCCGGATAATCGGTAGGCATAGTGCTCGTTGTCCGCGGTGAAGCTGCCTTCAACCTTGAACGGACCGATGAGCGAACCGACCTCGCCGCTCAAGTTCAACTTGTCGATGGCAAGCTGGGCGCCGCTTGCGGCGTCCGTGAGAATGAGCCGGCCGTCTTTGATGGTGAGCCGTTCTATGGCGATCCGATCCGGATCGAAACGAAAGTTCAGGCCCGGTATTTGTACGGCGCCTGACCGGTCCAGTCCCACATGCATTTCAGGGCGATCGAGCGTGATTTGGTTGGCGCGAAATTCGCCGCGCATCAAAGTGCCGAGACCGAACTCCACCGCCAGCCCGCGTGCGCTCACCTTCTGAGCCGATGATGCAGGTCCAATCTGGACGTCGTTGAGCTTGAGAGAGGGCGTCGGCAGGAGGCGCATGTCGATTGCCCCGCCAACCTGTACTGGAACGCCGACCACCTGGCTGGCCTCTGCCTCGATCTCCGCACGATATTGACTCCAATCGACGAAGATTGGTCCCACCAGCGCTGCCACCAGCGCCAGGATTATGGCTATGCCAATACTGAGAAGCGTTGCCTGCACCAGTGTGCTCCGAACCGTGGCTTGAGAGCAGCGTCCGCCTCGATCGACCCGGCACCGAATTCAGCTATGCGCCGTTTTGCATTTCCGCGACCCGCCGATATCGGTTCCGCCGCTGGAATTGCCAATGTCGTTCCGATAAAGCCCGGTCTTCTTCACCAGGATACGCAAGCGAAACCGAACGCGCCTTGACGGCGATTATATGTCGAGCGCCCCGGTTTACCCAAGCATGTTTTACCCCAGCGCGACGATTTTGCCGGGATTCATGATGTTCTGGGGGTCGAGCGCCGTCTTGACAGCCCGCATCGTGAGCAGTGCCGCATCCCCATGTTCGGCCTTGAGGTATTTCATCTTGCCCTGACCAACACCGTGCTCGCCTGTGCAGGTGCCGTCCATGGCCAGAGCCCGCTCCACCAGCCGTTCCAACAGTCCTTCAGTGCGGCGGACCTCGTCGGCATCCGCCATATCGACAAGAATCGACAGGTGGAAATTGCCGTCACCTACATGTCCGACAATCGGGGCGATGAGCCGGTTCGCCGCAACGTCCGCCTGGGTCGCCACGACGCATTCGGCGAGGCGGGATATCGGCACGCAGACATCGCTTGCAATCGCCTTGGCGCCGGGCCGCAGGCCGAGTGCCGCCCAGTAGGCGTTATGCCGGGCCTGCCATAGCCGGGAGCGATCCTCCACCTTGGTGGCCCACTCGAACGGGCCGCCGCCGAGATCGGCCGCGATCTCGCCGAACCGCGCAGATTGCTCGGCCACGCCGGCGGGACTGCCGTGAAATTCGAGGCACAGCATCGGACGTTCCGGCAGCGTCAAGTTTGAATAGGCATTGACGGCCTTGACCTGGAGGGCATCGAGCAGCTCGATGCGGGCGACTGGAATACCGGATTGGATGGTCGCAATGGCCGCCTCGCACGACGCTTCGACCGACGGAAACGGACAGAGACCGCCCGCTATGGCTTCCGGGATGCCGTGGAGCCTAAGAGTGATTTCCGTGATGACAGCGAGCGTGCCTTCGGAGCCGACCAGCAGCCGGGTGAGGTCGTAGCCCGCAGCCGATTTACGGGCGCGGCGTGAGGTCGTGATCACCTCCCCGTTCGCGAGCACCGCTTTGAGCGCCAGCACATTGTCCTTCATGGTGCCATAGCGGACCGCATTGGTGCCGGAGGCGCGGGTTGCCGTCATGCCGCCGATCGAAGCATCGGCGCCCGGATCGATCGGGAAGAACACCCCGTCATCGCGCAGGAAAGCGTTGAGCTGCTTACGCGTCACCCCGGGCTCGACTACGCAATCGAGGTCTTGGGGATGAACCGCCAGCACGCGGTTCACGTCGCGGAAATCGATGGAAACGCCTCCGAACGGTGCATTGATCTGGCCTTCGAGCGACGTCCCGGTGCCGAACGGAATGACCGGCAGCCCATGGGCGGCGCAGATACGTACGATCGCCTGCACCTGCTCCGTTGAGGCTGGAAATGCGACTGCGTCCGGCGGCTGGTTCGTTACCCAGGTGGTGGTATTACCGTGCTGCTCACGCACGGCCGGCGCAACCGACAGGCGCTCACCAAGCCGCTGCGCTAGCGCTGCGAGCGCGGCGGCGTGCAAATCAGGGCTGCGCGCCGCTGAGCGGACCGCGGTTGTCATGTGATTTTCTCCCACTTCATCCTTTTCGTATCTTCGATACCGGACGCAAACCGCGTTGGTGAATTCATCATAACGCTATAATGATCGCCACATGCATCGATTTGGCGAGACAGGCCCAAATTTCCCGGCATAATAAGCGTGGGAATGGGGTTGAGGGTCAAATGCTTGATCGAAGTGATATTGCGCCATTGTTCTTTGCGCCGTTCGTGTCGTCGGTCATGCGGGTAGAGCCGCAATGGATTGATTACAACGGCCATCTTAACATGGCATATTACAACGTGTTGTTCGACCGCGCCGTGGACGAAACCTACGAGCTGATCGGGGTCGGGGCGGAGTACGTGGCAAGCCGACGGCAATCGATCTTCACTGCCGAAGTTCATGTCCGCTACTTGCGCGAACTGCGCGCCGGCGACCCGGTGCGGGTCACGTTCCAGCTTCTCGACTACGATGCCAAGCGACTTCACTATTTCGAGCAGTTGTTTCATGCCGAGGGGGGCTGGGTGTCCGCGACCTCGGAGAACCTGTCGCTGCATGTGGACATGACGTCGAAAAAGACCGTGGCCTTCCCGCGCGGGGTCGCAGCCCGGCTCGCCGAGATGAAAGCCTCCCACGCGCTCCTTCCTGTTCCGGAAGCGGCCGGGCGCCGCATCGGGATGGATGGGAGGCGGTGAGTGTCCTGCCGCTTGCCTCTTTTGCTGCCGCGAAAGATGACGTAGCCTCCGGGATACAAGGTCGTGTAGCCTCGAGGACAAGATGAAACTTCCACGCCGTCGATTTCTTCGTTTAGCTGCGGGCGCTGTCGCGCTGCCGGTTATGCCGCGACTCGCGCAGGCGCAAGCCTACCCGACACGGCCCGTGCGCATTATCGTTGGGCAGGCCGCCGGCAGCTCGTCGGACATTACGGCGCGCTTGGTGGCACAATGGGTATCCGAGCGCCTCGGCCAGCAATTCATCATCGAGGTTCGGCCGGGCGCCGGCGGCAACATAGCGACTGAGGCGGTCGTGGGCGCGCCCGCCGATGGCTACACGATCCTGTTGGTGAATGCGCAGAATACCATCAACAGCGCGCTCTACGAGAAGCTCAACTTCAATTTTCTTCGCGATATCGCGCCGGTCGCCGGGATTGACAAGGTGCCGCTCGTCATGGAGGTGCATCCATCGTTTCCGGCGAAAACCGTTCCGGAATTCATGGCCTACGCCAAGGCCAATCCGGGCAAGATCAATATGGCGTCGGGCGGCATCGGCGGACCGCAGCATGTCGCCGGCGAGCTGTTCAAATTCATGGCCGGTGTTGACCTTGTCCACGTGCCGTATCGCGGCTCGACACCGGCGCTGACCGATCTGATGGCCGGCCAGGTGCAGGTGATGTTTGATGTCACGCCCTCGTCTCTTCCACTCATTAATGGGGGCAAGCTGCGACCGCTGGCCGTGGCGACCACGACGCGATTGGACGTGCTGCCCGACGTCCCGGTTTTGGCCGATTTTTTGCCCGGCTATGAGGCGAGCGCATGGATCGGTTTCGGTGTGCCCAGGAACACGCCGGCCGCAATCATCGAGACACTCAACAAGGAGTTCAATGCGGCGATCGGCGATCCCACGATCAAGAAGCGTCTCGCTGAACTGGGCGCCGTGGCGATGCCGCCGAATACGCCGGCCGAATTCGCAAAGTACATGGCCGACGATGCCGAAAAGTGGACCAAAGTGATCAAGGCGTCGGGCATCAAGCCTGAGTGAACACTTTATCAGAGCGCTTCTCGATTAAATTCCAGCATATCTGTCCACGGGTCGCGCGAGAAGGTCACTATACGTCGAAGCAGAACCACGAATTTTTGGCCAGCGTGATTTATCTCACGTTGCGCAAGCAGTAATTTAGGATAAGTACTTATTGGGATTTTCAGTGCGGCCAGACTGCGTTGAACAAGCTTGTCACGCCCAGCCCGAACCTGGTCGTGGACGGAATTTATGGGCCAAAGACACGGGAGGCTGTCGAGGCCGCCCAGAAGAAATTGGGCGTCACCGTTGACGGCTGGGCTGGTGAGATCACGCAAGGCGCAATTCAGACAGCATTGTCGAAGCTTTGGGGGTCTGCGAAAGCTTGCCTCGGATTTACATGCTCCAGCGGCCGCAACCCGGCCGTTTCCGGTCAATCATAGATCACGCTCTCCCACATGGAGGAAATCATGCCTGCAGACGGCGATGCGCCCACGCTTCCCGACGACGACGAAGACGCAGACCATTGCATTTGCGGCATGGAACACCTCGAGGACGAGGTGACCTCAGACGAGGAATTGCCTCCAGCGAGCGGCGGCATCGAGACCGATGAGGACGAGCATCAGGAGAACGAAGACGATCTCGACGGATGTGAACTCGACTTCACCGCCGCCGAACAGACGGGCGACGAGGAATTACCGGCGGCCGTAGGAGGTATATAAAATGGCTTTTTCACTAACTTGGCTCCCGGAAGTTCTGGAGGACGCCGGCCTCAAGGTGGCTGAACAGCCCGGCTGGCGCACACGCGGACGCGGCGAGATGGACACCGTTAAGGGCGTGATATGCCATCACACGTCGGGATCGGCGCATGGCATCATGCCGAGCCTCGGCGTCATCACCAACGGACGACCGGATCTGGCAGGTCCGCTGGCACAGCTTGGTCTTGGACGCGATGGCACGTTCTTCGTGGTCGCCGCCGGCCGGTGCAATCACGCCGGTCGTGGCATGTGGCAGGGCCTCAGCATGGGGAACTCGAACTTCATTGGCATTGAGGCTGAGAACACAGGCAGCGCGAATGATCCTTGGCCCGCAGTGCAGTTGGATGCGTACCAACGGGGAGTTGCAGCCATTCTCAAGAAGATCGGCGCCAACGCCATTATGTGCTGTGGCCACAAGGAGTATGCCCTACCCCACGGCCGCAAGGACGACCCCTCATTTGATATGATCGATTTCCGCGCCCAGGTCGCGAGTATCTTGGCGGGAAGCGCACCCGACCCGATCATAATCCCCGACATCGATGCTGACGGACGGCCAACGCTGCGTCGCGGCGCCCGTGGTGATCTGGTCAGGCAGATTCAGACCGACCTGAAGGTCACCGTGGACGGCATTTTTGGGCCGGTCACGGAGGCGGCACTCAGGCAATTCCAGCGAGACCATGGACTCGTTCCGGACGGCATCGCTGGTCCGCGCACGTGGGCTTCCCTGGAAACGTTGGCCGGACCGGCGCTGCCCGCAGCGCCGGTCCGGCCGCCGGCGCCCCCTGAGGTGCCCGGTGTCTCCCCGCTTAATCAGATCACACAGATGGCGGAAGCAAGCGCTCTCGCCCGCTTCCGCTGGAAGGACCGCGGCAAAGCACCGGCCGGCTACATCAAGGGAATGGCCCTGGTTTACGGAAGGGTCTACTGCAAATTCAAAGCCAGTGATGCTGCAGCCCTCGACATGGCACAGAAGAACACCGGCGATCAAGCGCGCGACGCGCTCGCCTGGTACGGTGACGTGTTCAATGCCGCCGGTATGGACAATAGCACCAGCGGGGGGGACACGCTTCGCCACCTTTTCGTGCTGCTGATCGGACTTGGCATGCGTGAAAGCTCAGGCAAGCACTGCGAGGGTCGCGACACAACGGCAAACAACGTCACGGCGGATACTGCCGAGGCAGGCTTATTCCAGACGAGTTTCAATGCCAAGGCGGCAAGTCCGCTCCTGCCCCAGATCTTTACGCGGTATCAGGCAAACCCGTCAGGCTTTGTGGATGTGTTCAAGGAGGGCGTGCGCTGCTCGGCCGCCAGTCTGGAAAATTTCGGCTCGGGAGAAGGCAAGGAATTCCAGCGCTTATCCAAGGAATGTCCAGCCTTCGCAGCGGAATTCGCCGCCGTGGCGCTGAGGCACATCCGCAAGCACTGGGGACCTATCAACAGAAGACAAGCGGAGGTTCGTCCGGAATGCGATGCGCTGCTACGCCAAGTGCAAGATGCGATAGATGCGTCTCCGGTGCTCTGTTCGGCTTTGGTTTAGGCACCGCGTCGCTGATACAGCTGACACACATGAGAGGCGACATCGATTGCCGCCTCGCGCTGTGCTGCACTCGCGTGACATGTTTCCGTTCGTCCAGAACCCGGAACCCGTCGGATGGATCAAGCTTTTGCCAAACGATCTCCCTGGCTACGGCAAATAGGGTCAGAGGTCCGACACTCGATACAGATGCGCCTGCGAACGCAAGTCCCTCGTGGTCGGAGGGACCTTAACGACGGAGAGGCGCGCTCAATTGTTGGAGAAATCGGAGTTGGTGCTGCTTCGCTGCAATGATTAACTTCATCGCCGTCGTTCTTCGGACCCGACGAATGTAAACAGGCCCGATTAGCCTGATAGCCACTGTGCTGTCATTGCCCTGTCATCGAGCTGGGCAATGACAGCTGTACACTGGCCGCTACTTCGCGGAGGCGGGAAACGCCGGCAATTTGCCGAGGTCGCGTTCGTCGTGCTGGATGATGACAGTGGCTTTGAGGTTAGCCGCAATCTTCTTGAAGCGATCGATTGAGGCCAGTGTCGCGGCACGGTCAGTATTGAATGTGGGCACGCCGTTGCCTTCATAGTTTTCATGAAAATGCGCGAGATCGCCGCTGAGCAGCACGGGGCCCATGCCCTTTAGCCTGACCAGCAGGCTGTGATGGCCCGGCGTATGCCCCGGCGTGTTCAACATGACGACTGTGCCGTCGCCGAACACATCCTTGTCCGCCGGCACGGGTTCCACCTTGCCGCCGCCGCTGATCCAATTGGCAAAATTCGCAGGATTCGCCACGGCGCTCATCTTCGGGTCGGTCAGCACGTCCCAATCGCCCTTGCCGATCAGCAGCGTCGATTTTGGAAACGAACCCACTTGGCCGATGTGATCGCCATGATAGTGGCTGATGCCGACGAACTTGATCTGCTCGGGCTTCAGTTCCAACTGCCCTAACAGATCCACCAGGCTTGTCTTCGGCGCGACGGCTCCGGCACTCATGGAGTGGCCGGAATCCCACACCATGTAGTCGTCGCCGTGCTTGATGAGGTAGCAACTGAAAACAAGCTGAACTTTGACGCCATTGTACGCATAGGTGTCGGAGAAGCGAAGGCCGACATCCGTCGGCGGGTTGCTGGTGCCGCAATCGAGGCGGGTGAGAGTCACCTCAGGCGCTGCTTGCGCCAGGGCCGACAGGCTCATCAACGCGTTTGCGCAGACGCCGATCGCCAACAAGGACAAAGTTCGTTTCATGGTCTTCCTCCCCATAATCGTTGCAACACACCGAATTCGCATCGGGGACGCGGATGTTGCCCGGTTGTGAGAGCCCGGTCAATGCACTCGTAAAGCTCCAGCTCCAGTCATGCGGGCAGAGCCGCGGCGGATCGATTACAACGGCTGCTGCAACAACATGGCGTATGAGCGACGTGCAGCTTTTCGGTGTGCGGCGTACGGTAATTGCCCACATCGGTCTTGGTATTCAGCCCGATGGTGTCGATCACACAGCGTGTCGCCTTCGTAAGGGCCGAGCGGACTCGCCAAACGAGAACGGCCGCGGATTTGCCTCCTCCGTGGCGGCCAGAAGCTAAAAGCCCCGGTCGTCGCCCAATCGTACGACGGCTACTTCGCGGAGGCCGGAAACGCCGGTAATTTGTCAAGGCCGCGCGCATCGTGTTGGACGATGACGGTCGCTTTGCGGCTCGCCGCGATCTTCTTGACGCGGTCGATCGAAGCCAGTGTCGCGGCGCGGTCGGTGTTGAACGAGGGCACTCCCTTGCCTTCATAGTTTTCATGAAAATGCGCGAGATCGCCACTGAGCAGTACAGGACCCATGTCCTTTAGCTTGACCAACAAACTGTGATGGCCCGGCGTGGCCAACATAACAACGGTACCGTCGCCGAACACATCCTTGTCCGCCGGCACCGGTTCCACCTTGCCGTCACCGCTGATCCAATTCGCAAACGGCGCAGGATTCCCCACGGCGCGCATTTTCGGGTCGGTCAGCACGTCCCAATCGCCCTTGCCGATCAGCAGCGTCGATTGCGGGAACGGAGCGACCTGGCCGATGTGATCACCGTGATAATGGCTGATGCCGATGTACTTGATCTGTTCAGGCATCACTTTCAACTGCGCCAACAGATCCACCAAGCTTGTCTTCGGCGCAACGGCTCCCGCGCTCATTGAGTTGCCGGCATCCCACACCATGTAGTCGTCGCCGTGCTTGACGAGATAGCAACTGAAAACAAAATGAACTTTAACGCTGGCGGAACGCAGACCGACGTCTGTCGGCGGAGCGTTGGTGCCGCATTCGAGGCGCGTGAGCGTCACTTCGGGTGCCGCCAA
>Ga0126376_10001564_pt1 | contig 12410 bp, 8 predicted proteins | sample PanSoiMetPlot_15_FD_92760 | JGI IMG/M metagenome (GOLD analysis project Ga0126376, IMG submission 92760) | Tropical forest soil microbial communities from Panama - MetaG Plot_15 | ecosystem: Environmental > Terrestrial > Soil > Tropical forest > Bulk soil | place: Panama | collected 2016-02-17
AATGGCCGGCGGCAGCCCTCGAAGCCATCAGCCGACGCCAGGGACGGGTGCCCTGACCATGAGCACGGGCGCCGGCACCGGGTGAGCGGGACCGCTAGGCCCAAGGGCTCGGTTGCGGCCACCCGCGTGGGGACCAGCGGGTCCGTAGTTGCGGCCGGCTCATAACCGGGTCCAATGATGCCCGGCCAATTGCGCCGCGCCCAATTTCCCGGGTGCGGCGGTGCTGAGACGCAAGGGCCCGGTCCCTCCCCACCCGCGGTCGACCGCAATGGTGGAGGGCTGCCGCATTGCAGTTGCCGGCCTCGCTCACTAGCTTTGGCTGGTGACCGATGCACACCAGATTTTTGATCGGGGCCTGCTGTGGCGGCGGCGTAATCGAGCCGCGGCCACGGCCGATCAGCACGATTTTCTGCTCGCCAGCGTGGCCAATGACCTGATGGAGCGGCTGGCGATTGTGCGCCGGCAGTTTGCCGTGGCCCTAAACCTGGGCGCCCACCACGGCCTGCTCGGCGAGCGGCTGCGATCGCTTCCGGGCGTCGAAACCGTGATCCATCTGGAACCCGTCGCCGAGCTTGTCCGCCAGTGCCCGGGCCTGCGGGTGCAGGCCGATGAGGAAGCCTTGCCCTTTCGCAGTCAGTCCCTCGACCTGGTGGCATCCGCGCTGGCGCTTCAGCTCGTCAACGACCTGCCCGGCACTTTGCTGCAGATTCGCCATGCTTTGAAACCAGACGGGCTGTTGCTGGCCGCGCTCTTGGGTGGAGATACGCTGTTCGAATTGCGCACCGCGCTGCTGCTCGCCGAGGAGGAGGTTGAAGGCGGCGTCAGCCCGCGTGTTGCCCCATTCGCCGACGTCCGAGACTTGGGCGCGCTGTTGCCACGGGCTGGTTTCGCCTTGCCCGTGGCGGATGCCTACCGCATCACCGTGACCTACCCCGATCCCCTGGCGCTGATGCGCGAGCTCAGGGCCGTCGGCGTTGCTAATGCGCTGCGCGCCCGCGCCCGTAAACCGCTGCGCCGGCAGACCTTGGCGCGGGCCCTTGAGCTCTACAGCGAGCGTTACGCCTTGCCGAACGGGCGCGTGCCCGCGACGTTCGAAATCGTCACCCTGACGGGCTGGGCACCGCACCAAAATCAGCAGCAGCCGTTGCGGCCGGGATCGGCCAAAATGCGGCTTGCCGAGGCGCTTAACACCCATGAGCGATCGGCCATCGGCCGGGCAACGGACTAGCCCCATAGCGCGAACGCTCCCGCGCGTTGGGGCGGTGCTTCTGCCCTCGTCTTCGCGTAGCTGCGGCTCGTTGTACCGAGCGGTATGCCGGCCCTGTCTCCCGGCACGGCAATGAATGCCTCACAGCCGGGCTACCAGACAGTGCTTCAGCCGGATCGCGCGCCCGGCGCCTGGCAGCGGCAGAGCGCCCCGCAGGGCACCGCGATCCGGCGGCAGCCCTCACGTACCATGGCGCTCACGGCCTAGCGAAAGTCCCGGCGGCCGCCCCCGCCTGGCGCTCACAACAGATCGCGAAGCATTGCCTTCAGCGGCTCATCCGCCGGCGGCATGGCATAGTCGGCAAGTCGCTTGGCGCGAACCCAGACGAGCTCTTGTCCTTGTTGCGCCGTCACCATCCCCTCCCACTTGCGGCACACATAGAGCGGCATCAGCAGGTGAAACGCCTCGTAGCTGTGACTGGCGAAGGTGAATGCGGCCAGGCATTTCGGGTCTACTGTGATCCCAAGCTCTTCCTTGAGCTCGCGGATTAGGGCCGCCTCGGGTGTCTCGCCCGGCTCGACCTTGCCGCCTGGGAACTCCCATAGCCCCGCCAGCGGCCGTCCCGGCGGCCGTTTGGCCAGCAGCACGCGCCCGTCGGCGTCGATCAGCGCGCAGGCAACGACCAGCAGAATGTCCAAGCCCATGCTTGCGTCCAGGGTTCGGGCGAGATGTTGATGGTTCGGCAAAAAGCCACGTTAACGATTGGCAGATCGGGACATGGCGCACCGCCCATTGTGGCACGACCGCCTCGGGTCGACCGGCGGTGGGCGGGTTCAGCAACGGCCATCTCGTCTCCTGCTGGCCCGACGGCCCCCGCGCGCGCCCACTTCTGCAGGCGGACGCTGGCCCGGCAATCGGCGGGCCTAGCTGCGATAGTCGGCGTTAATGGCGATATAATCGTGCGTCAGATCGCAGGTCCAAACCGTTGCCGCTGCGGTGCCGACGCCAACGTCGGCGCGAATGACGATCTCCCGATTTTTCATGTAGTCGGCCACCACCGCTTCGACGTACTCGGGAGACCGCTCGCCATTGCGCGCGACCTCGTGGGGACCAAAGTGGATCGAGAGCTTGTCGCGATCGGCCGCCTCTCCCGACTTGCCAATCGCCATGACAACGCGGCCCCAGTTGGGGTCCTCGCCGAAAATGGCGGCCTTGAGGATCGGAGAATTGGCGCACGCCAGCGCGATCCGGCGCGCCGCCTCCCAGCTCTCCGCGCCGGCGATCTCAATGGTGACGAACTTGGAGAGACCCTCGCCATCCTTTGCGACCTGGATGGCAAGATCGCGCAACAGATCATGCAGCGCGGCGGCGAACGCGGCAAGGCGAGGATCGTGCGCAGCGACGATGGCCGGCTGGCCGCGCTTTGCCGCCGCTCCCGTTGCGAACAGCAAACAGGTATCGCTGGTTGAGGTATCGCCATCGATGGTCATGCAGTTGAAGGTCGTGCGCACGTGGCTCGTAAGCACACTTTGCAGCGCCGTCTGGGTGATTGCCGCGTCGGTAAAGATGAAACACAGCATGGTTGCCATGTCGGGAGCGATCATCCCGGCGCCCTTGCAGAAGCCGTTGATGGTCACGGAAACGCCGCCGATTTCGGCCGATCGCGTTGCAAGCTTTGGGTAGGTATCGGTGGTCATGATGGCTCGGGCGCCGATCTCGAAGGCGTCGGCGGTTGCGGTCGCGACCAGGCCGTCGAGGAGATGGGTGAACTTCTCCGCAGCAAGCGGCTCGCCGATTACGCCGGTCGAGGCCACGTAGACCTCATCGGACGGGCAGCCCGCGGCCTTGCCCAAAACCTCGGCCGTCAGGCGGGTGGCCTCGCTGCCCTTAGCCCCGGTAAAGGCGTTGGCATTGCCGGAATTGACGACCAGCGCACGCGCGCGACCGTGTTCGAGGTTACGCCGGCACCACACCACCGGCGCCGAACAGGTCTTGGAGCGGGTCAGTACCCCGGCCGCCACCGTACCAGGATCCATCACCGCAACCATCAAATCGGTGCGCCCTTGGTAGCGGATACCGGCCTCGCAAGCCGCCAACCGCACGCCGTCCAGGACCGGAAGCGCTGGCAACCGAGCCGGCGCAAATGGTGACGGCTTGGCCGCATTCTTCGCCATGACGCTCTCCGACGGCTACGGCGTCGGGACCCTGATCGGCTGCTGCTATTGTTTGGGCGCCGGCCGCATCCGATCGGTCTCGACCGACCTCTTGATCTCTGGATCGATGTACTCGATCTGGGCCTTGCCGCGCAATTCGCGGGCGATGTCCTGGGCTTTTTGGTGGATCATGGCGGCGCGCACCCGCTCTTTGACGTCCTCAAAGGAGGGTGCTGCCCGTGGCCGCCGCTCATCGACTTTGATGATGTGCCACCCGAACTGGGTCTCGAAGGGTTCCCCAACCTCGCCGGCCTTGAGCCGGAATGCGGCCTCCTCGAATTGCGGCACCATTTGTCCCCGGGTGAAGAAGCCGAGTTCGCCGCCCTGATCTTTCGACCCCGGGTCCTTGGAATTCTCCTTGGCGAGCGCCGCAAAGTCCGCGCCATGGGCGATCTTCTCGTAAAGCTCCCGCGCCTTGTCCTTGCTCTCGACCAGGATGTGGCGCGCGCGGACCTCTTCTTCCGGCTTCAGGGCGCCCACGTGCTGCTCGTAATAGCGCTTCGTCTCTTCGTCATTGACCCAATCTTTCACATTTTTGTCGAAATAGACGTCGCGCAGCGTCCGCCGTCGCCAGTACTGCAAGCGTTCCTCAAGACCGGTGCCGGGGCTCAGCTTCTGGCGCTCCGCCGCATCGGCGAACAGCTGGTTTTCGATCAGGAACTCGGCCAGGACGCGGCGCCGGGTCGCGTCCGGGAGACTGCCGAGGTCATTGCCGATTTCCGCCTCCGCCAGCCGCATGTCGGCTTCGGTGATGACCCTGCCGTCGACCTTGGCCACCACCCCCTCCTGGGCCCTGACCGAGAGGCCGCCAAAGGCCAAAAGCGCAACCAGGCCAGCCGTGGCCAAACGCAATGTGGTAATCACCTGAACGGTCCTCGCAATGTCGGAAAAATGTGGGCGAAAGCCCGATCCATAGCCCAGCTGCTGGTGTTGGCAAATTACGTTTGTGTCATGGACCTGTGGCCGAGTTGCACAGGGGTATCCGTTCGTTGACAAGGGAAATGCGGCTCCTTATCTGGAATAGGCCCGGCGGGACCGGCTATTGGCAGGCGCTTCTTCGCGCGGGTTCATGCTTCCCATGCAGTGCGATAACGCTTGCGAAATCCGGCGCAGCTCCGGCTTTTGCGCCGGCCGGCGTATATACTGTTGGTCTGTGGGGTTCGGCTGGGTGCCGAGGCGCGGCGCATGAAGTGAGGAACCTTTTGCATGCTGTCCATCAGCACTTTCGCTGCCAAGGTGTTTGGCAGCTCGAACGACCGCAAAATCAAGTCCTATCGACCCAAGGTTGCCGCCATCAACGCCCTTGAGCCGGAGCTGGTCGGTCTCTCGGATGCCGACCTCAGGGCTCGAACGGAGGTTTTGCGCAAGCAGCTGGCGGCAGGAAGCTCCCTCGACGATCTCTTGGTGCCGGCTTTTGCCACCGTGCGCGAGGCGGCCAAGCGGACCTTGGGACAGCGCCACTTCGACGTGCAGCTGATCGGTGGCATGGTGCTGCACCAGGGCAAGATCTCGGAGATGAAGACCGGCGAAGGCAAGACCCTGGTTGCCACCTTGCCCGTCTATCTCAATGCCTTGACCGGTCGCGGCGTGCATGTCGTCACGGTCAATGACTATCTCGCCAAGCGCGACGCCGACTGGATGGGCGCCATCTATCGGTTTTTGGGGCTCAGCGTCGGCTGCATCGTGCACGAGCTCGACGACGAGCAGCGGCGCCAGCAGTACGCCTGCGATGTAACCTACGGCACCAACAACGAACTCGGCTTCGACTATCTGCGCGACAACATGAAGATGCAGGCGCAGGAGATGGTGCAACGAGGACACTATTTCTCGATCGTCGACGAGGTCGATTCGATCCTCATCGACGAAGCCCGTACACCGCTGATCATCTCCGGTCCGGTCGAGGATCGGGCCGAACTCTATAACGCCCTCGACGTGCTGGTGAAGCGCCTGGTTGCCGAACACGCCAGCATCGAGAAGGAGCTCAGCAAGAACAACAGCAAGGAGCAGCTCAAGGAGCTGATCAAGACCAAGGGCTACTTCGAACTCGACGAGAAGCAACGTCAAGTGGCGTTCACCGAGCTCGGCAACGAGCACATCGAACAGATGCTGCGTCAACAGGATCTGCTCAAGGGTGAATCGCTCTACGACATCGAGAACGTAACCGTCGTTCACCACGCCAATCAGGCGCTCAAGGCCAATTCGCTCTTTCAGCGTGACCGCGACTACATCGTCAAGGCCGGTCAAGTCATTCTGATCGACGAATTCACGGGCCGCATGATGCACGGGCGCCGGTTTTCGGAAGGCCTGCACCAGGCGCTCGAGGCCAAGGAGCACGTGGAGATCCAGCCCGAGAACCAGACCCTGGCTTCGATCACCTTTCAGAACTACTTCCGCCTCTACGAAAAGCTCGCCGGTATGACCGGTACCGCGGTTACCGAGGCCAACGAGTTCATGGACATCTACGGCCTCGACGTCATCGAGGTGCCGACCAACATGCCAGTGGCGCGCGCCGACGAGCACGACGAGGTCTATCGTACGGTCAAGGAAAAATCGCGCGCGATCGTGGCCGAGATCGCCGATTGCCGGCGTCGTGGACAGCCGGTGCTGGTCGGCACGACCTCGATCGAAAAGTCCGAGCAGCTGTCGGCGTTGCTGAAAGACCACAAATACGTGCGCGAGCTCGGCCAATACCTCAAAAAGCAGGCCGATGGCCTGAAGGCGGGCAAGGAGGATGAGCTCAAGGCCGAGCTCAACGAAATCGGCAGCTATCTGATCGGGGTAGGCAGCAAGAACACCGCCGGCGATCCGGTTCCGCACCAGGTGCTCAATGCGCGCTACCACGAGCAGGAAGCCCACATTATCGCGCAGGCCGGCGTGCCCGGGACGGTCACGATCGCCACCAACATGGCCGGCCGTGGCACCGATATTCAGCTCGGCGGCAATTTGGACTACCGCCTGCGCGACTGGCTCAGCGAAAGCAATAGCAACGGCCGGGAAGTGACGCCGGAAGAGACCGGCCGGGAACGCGACAAGATCGGCGCCGATGTGGCCGAGAAGAAGCGGCAGGCCATCGCCGCCGGCGGCCTCTACGTCATTGGCACCGAGCGGCACGAGAGCCGACGCATCGACAACCAGCTGCGCAGTCGCTCCGGCCGCCAGGGCGACCCCGGCCGTTCCAAATTCTATCTGTCGCTCGAAGACGACCTCATGCGCATCTTCGGTTCCGATCGCATGGACGGCATGCTGCAGAAGCTCGGGCTGCAAGAAGGCGAGGCCATTACCCACCCCTGGATTAACAAGGCGCTGGAAAAGGCGCAGCAGAAGGTGGAGGCGCGCAATTTCGACGCCCGCAAGTATGTGCTCAAGTACGACGACGTGATGAACGATCAGCGCAAGGTGATCTTCGAGCAGCGCGTCGACATTATGGGGCACGAGGATGTCAGCGAGACCATCGTCGACCTTCGCCATCAGGTGGTGCGCGAACTGGTGAGCAAGAACATTCCGCAGAATGCCTACGCCGAGCAGTGGAACACGGCCGAAATCAAGACCGAGATGCAACGCGTCTTCGGTCTCGATCTCGCCGTCGACCAGTGGGCGGCCGAAGAGGGCATTGCCGATGAGGAGATCACGGAGCGCTTGCTCAAGGAAGTCGACGACAAGGCCCGGGAGAAAGAGACCGAGTTCGGCACCGAGACCATGCGGCAGATCGAGAAGATGGTGCTGCTGCAGACCCTCGACCACCTGTGGCGCGAGCATCTGGTGACCTTGGAACATCTGCGCCAGGTCATCGGTTTTCGCAGCTATGGTCAGCGCGACCCGCTCAACGAGTACAAGTCCGAGGGCTTCCACCTGTTTGAGACCATGCTTGCCAACCTGCGCGAGGCCGTTACCGGTCAGCTCATGCACATTCAGGGTGCGCCGGAACCGGACGAGGAGGCGCGCGAGCCCGTGGACCTGCCGCCGATGCGGGCCCAGCACATCGATCCCTTCACCGGCGAGGACGAATTAGCGATGGCCGAGGCCGCACTGGCGGCCGAAGTCCACCCCGGCATTCGCGACGAGCGGCGGACGCCGCTGCAGACCCGTAAGCGCGTGAGCGACCTCAACCCCAAGAACCCGGCGACCTGGGGTAAGGTGGCGCGCAACGCGGCCTGCCCGTGCGGCTCGGGTAAAAAGTACAAACATTGTCATGGCAAGCACGATTGAATTCGGGCGTATCTGCCACATTTCGATGCGCAAAAGCGCCATGGCGCCAGGTTGAGCACGCCTTGGTCGGCGATAAACTCGACAACACCGCTGGCGGGCATGTAATAAGTGCAATGATTTTTGGATTTGGCCGCGTCTGGACGGCTTTGGGGGGCGTCTTGCGGGATGCTGTGGTGTTGATGCCGTGAAGGTTCTGGGAGTCGTCGCCAAAACCCATGACAGTGGCATTGCGGTAGTGCAGGACGGCGTGCCGGAACTGATCTTCGAAGAAGAGCGCTTCAACCGCACCAAAAAGACCAAGAAATTTCCCAAACACAGCCTGAGGGCAGCACGCACCGATTTCGGGCTCAACCTTACCGACGTCGAGGTCATCACCACGCCGTGGGACCTGCGCCGGCTGCGCCGAACGGCGCTAAGCCTGCTGGCTCGCCGCTTTCCGCTCAGTCTCAGCTTGCTGCTGCCAAGCACGCACGAGGCGCAGCAAAACCAAATCATGGTGCTCAACAGCTATTTGCGGCGCGGACTGACAGAAAGCTTCGCAACTTCGGCGCTGCCACCGATCGTCAACGTCGGACATCACGATGCGCACGCGGCGGTATTCTTCGTGTCACCGTTCGAGGAAGCGTTGGTGCTGGTGATGGACGGCTACGGCGACGACGCTTCCAGCAGCGCCTATCTCGGCCGCGGCAATCGGCTCGAGCGCACCTGGTCGACCGGCGTCATGAATTCGGTGGGTCTCGTCTACACCTTCGTGACGCAACACCTGGGCTTCGCCGGCTTCGGCGATGAAGGTAAGGTGATGGCGCTGGCTGCCTTTGGCTCCGACACCTACCTGCAACGATTTCGCGACGTCATCCGGCCGGCAGCCGATGGCGGCTATGCCGTCGATATGAGCTATTTCAGCTACGACAAATTTGGCCAGTTGCGCCCGTTCAGCCGCAAATTCATTGAAACGTTCGGCCCGCCGCGTGCGGTCGACGAACAGCTGAGCGATCGGCACCGCGATCTCGCATTCGCCCTGCAGACGGTGACCGAGGAGGTGATCCTAAATCGCGTGCGCGTGCTGTTGAAGCAATCGCCGGTGCGCGACCTCTGCATGACCGGCGGCGTGGCGCTCAATTGCGTCGCCAATGCCAAGGTGCTGGAGGCAACCGACGTGCGCCGCCTGTGGGTGCCGCCGTGCGCATCCGACACCGGGGCCCCGCTCGGCAGCGCGCTTTGGCACACGCACCAGACGCTTGGCCTGCCGCGCCGCTTCGAACTGACGCACCCCTATTATGGTTGCGCCTACGCGGATGCCGACATCGCCGGTGCGCTCGAGGCCGAAGGCCTCAGCTATCATCGACTGTCCGGGCCGCAGCTGATCCGCCGCGTTGCCCAGGATCTGTCCGATGGCAAGATCGTCGGTTGGTTCCAGGGGCGCTTCGAGATGGGGCCGCGTGCGCTCGGCAATCGCTCGATCCTGGCCGACCCGCGCCGTGCGGAAATGCGCGATGAACTCAACGATCGCGTCAAAAAACGCGAGCCATTCCGCCCGTTCGCACCCGTCGTACTTGCCGAACGGGCCGCTGAATACTTCGAGGTCGCGCAGCCCGATCCATTCATGACCCTGGCCCCGCGGGTACGCGCCGATAAACAAGGCGTCATTCCCGCGGCGGTGCACGTCGACGGCACCGGCCGCATCCAGACCATCGATCGGGCGGGCAACCCGCGCTACTATGGCCTAATCGAGGAATTCGGCCGCCTCACCGGGGTGCCGGTCCTGCTCAACACCAGCTTCAACCGCAAAGAGCCAATCGTGGCTTCGCCCAAGGATGCCATTGCCTGCTATTTGTTGAGCGGCATCGATGTGCTGGTGCTCGGCGACTTCTACACCACCGATCGGAGAAACTCCGGCAACGACGCCACCCATGCGGTCGAGACCACGGCCGCCGATGTCACCCCCGCGCGGTGATGGCCCCGGCCTCGGCACGGCTGAGACGGCGCCGTGCGGCCGCAACCGTTGACAGGGTGGCTCGGAGGCGATCAAAGTCCGCGCCCCGGCCCGCTCGAGCAACGGAAGGCGCCGTTTCGCGATGGTTGAACTGATGCTGCCCCGCAACTCCAAGATTACAACGGGCAAGACCTGGAATCGGCCCCAGGCTGGTGGCGATTGGAAGGAATTTCGCGTCTATCGCTGGAACCCGGACGACGGGCTCAACCCGCGACTGGATAGCTACTGGATCGAGCGCAAAACCTGCGGGCCGATGGTGCTCGACGCGTTGATCAAGATCAAAAACGAGATCGATCCCACCTTGACCTTCCGGCGCTCGTGCCGCGAAGGCATTTGCGGCTCCTGCTCGATGAATATCGCCGGCACCAATACGCTGGCTTGCCTGAAGGCGATCGACGAGATCTCCGGCACCGTCAAAATCTATCCCTTGCCGCACATGCACGTGGTCAAGGACCTGGTGCCGGACATGACCAATTTCTACGCTCAGCACCAGTCGATCGAGCCGTGGCTGAAGACCACGACCCCCACCCCGCCCAAGGAGTGGCGGCAGGACCGGCAGGACCGCGAGAAGCTCGACGGCCTTTACGAATGCATTCTGTGCGCGTGCTGCTCGGCCTCGTGCCCAAGTTACTGGTGGAATTCGGATCGATACTTGGGGCCGGCGGCATTGCTGCAGGCTTATCGCTGGGTGGTTGACAGCCGCGATGAGGCCACCGGCGAACGCCTCGATAACCTAGAAGACCCATTCCGACTGTATCGGTGCCACACGATTTTGAACTGCACCAAGGCCTGCCCCAAGAGCCTCAATCCGGCGAAGGCCATTGCCGAATTGAAAAAGCTCATGCTGGAGCGCCGGGTCTGATAGGCTCTTGAGCAGTGTTGAGCATCCAGGTGGGCTTTCATGTTGGATCACGTCGGCGTCCCGGTCTCTGACTACATGCGCTCGAAGGGGTTCTACCTCAAGGTTCTGGCAGCGTTGGGCTACGATCTGGTGCTCGAGGTCGCCTCTGAGGAGACCGGCGGTCACAGCCACGCCGGTTTCGGGGCCGGGGCGAAACCGCAATTCTGGATCGGCAGCGGCAAACCGGTGAGGGGCCAGGTGCATTTCGCCTTCACCGCCAAAAACCGGGACGCGGTCAGAGCCTTCCATCGCGCCGCGCTGGACGCCGGCGGCAAGGACAACGGCGCACCCGGGCTGCGCCCGCATTATCATCAAAACTATTACGGCGCCTTCGTCCTCGACCCGGATGGTCATAATATCGAGGCGGTCTGTCACCTGCCCGAGTGAGGGCGCGACCCGAAAAAATCGAAGGCCGGAGGATGCCTCCGGCCCCGAAATCGTTGTTCCCAAACTGATGTGCCATTTGCCCGGCTGCCCAACCGGGCCGAAAGCTTCACCCGCTGGTTAGCGGCGCGCCTTGCGCTTCTTTGCCGCCGGCTTTTTCGCCGCGGTCTTTTTTCTGGCTTTCGCCTTCGCCTTTACTGCTGCCTTAGCCATTGCAAGTCCCTCTCTCTTGTTTGTTCGAATCAGCTCGAACGTCGTCATGATGAGCAAACTCGCATAATTTGTTGATAGAGAATGGGATTTCGAGGTTGGCCACAGCCGCTTTTGCACGTTTTATGTTGCACTGAGTCCACAATTTTCGAGTTTCGTCGCTGGCTGCGCACGTATCCATTGACGAATAACGCGCGGCGCGTTGGCGAAACTTTCAAGATAATGCGCAGTCCTCCGGCACATTCTAAAATCTTTGCCCGATCGAATTGGGCGCCCGCCGAGCTCACCAAAACAGTTTCGGCCGGATCGCCTCGCGGGCGGTCCGGCCGAAGCAGATGCAATGGGCGAGAGCTCAGGCCGCTCTCCGCCGCGCCGCCGTCTTGCGCCGGGACGTGCGGCCGGTGGCGGCCTTGCGGCGGCGGCCGCCGGCGCGTTTGGTTGCCGCTCGTTTCAGTTTCGCCGTTCGCGTCGGCTTTGCCTTGCGTTTGCTCTTCGTAATCTTCGCCATGGGATTTTCTCTCTCTTTCTCACGTTGCCATAATGGCTGCCCACATTCGAATCGCTACTACTAGGTGATAAGCAATGAATGCCAATCATTAACTGCCCATTAATGGCTTTTGACTTGAGCGCGAACGCCGGAAGAAGGATGCGGGGGCGGGCCGAAGTTGGCCGCGCGCACGGGCGGCGGCGGCAATCGAAGCCGGGCGAGGCATCGTCAATTTAAGCGCAGCCCGTGCCTTGGCAGCGGGCCGAAGCCGCCGACCCAGACCCTCGCACGCGACCAAACGTTGCGTCGGACAGGTTTTTCATTACATTTAGGGCGTATCTCATAGTGGTGCCGACAAAAGCTTTTCGATCCATGAACAATCTCGACCTGTCCCGCTCTCAGTTGCGCGAATCGAGGATCAAGCTTCACGGAGCCGACGCCTTTGAGGGCATGCGCAAGGCTGGCCAGCTCGCGGCCCAGGCCCTCGATATGCTGGTCCCGCATGTTGAGCCGGGTGTTTCGACCGAGGAACTCGACGACCGGGTGGTGGAATTTGCCATCGCGCACGGTGCGATCCCCGCGCCATTGCACTACCGAGGCTTTCCCAAGGCGACGTGCACGTCGATCAATCACGTGGTCTGCCACGGCATCCCCAATGCCAAACCGCTTAAGGAAGGTGACATCGTCAACATCGATGTCACGCTTATCCTCAACGGCTGGCATGGCGATACCAGCCGCATGTTCGCCGTCGGCCATATCGCGCGCCGCGCCGAACGACTGATCGACGTCACCTACGAGGCGCTGATGCG
>Ga0126376_10001565_pt1 | contig 12409 bp, 8 predicted proteins | sample PanSoiMetPlot_15_FD_92760 | JGI IMG/M metagenome (GOLD analysis project Ga0126376, IMG submission 92760) | Tropical forest soil microbial communities from Panama - MetaG Plot_15 | ecosystem: Environmental > Terrestrial > Soil > Tropical forest > Bulk soil | place: Panama | collected 2016-02-17
CCATCCTCAAGGTTCGGCTCGAAGATCGGCTGCAGCACTCAGGTTGGCGGGCGGTTCGCACGATCCATCTTCGGGTGCTGCCAACGTGTCTATGAACTTGAACTCCAATCCGCGTGATACCCGGGTGATACCCAGCGCCGAGCGTGAACAAGGACGTCATCTATAAGGTGTTGAAATCATTGGCTGGGGCGCCAGGATTCGAACCTGGGAATGGCGGAATCAAAATCCGCTGCCTTACCACTTGGCTACGCCCCAAGGTGCGGCGGACCATACTTGGGGAAGCCGGGCGGATCAATCGGCGGACGGCCTCGGCCTGGACTTTATCTCAAGCGGACAACGACGATAGCGACAGCTCAGGACGCGTAGACGGATTGAGCCACCAGGTCTGGCCTGAGCCAGCCATCGGCCGCCGATGATCAACTCCACGAAATCCGGGACCGCGCTATCAATACGCTGCCGCCCCCGAGTTCCGGCTGACGACGAGCCCGGGCTACATGGTCGTCCGGCGACAATTGTGACATTTGACCTCTTCGGTTCCCGGACTACAGTGCGCCTAAGCTTTTGTGGCAGAGCGCTGCGATCCCATTGCTCCTTTTATCGCGGACGATCGGCGGAACTCGAAGCTGCGGCGAGAGCCCATAGCCGGAGAGCAACGAATCATGGCCTACCGGGCACCGGTCGAAGATATCATCTTCACCCTCAAGCATGGGGCGGGATTCGCCAAGGCGCGCGCCGACGGGCTTTACCAGGAACTGGGCGACGACGACCTTAATGCCGTGCTGGGCGAAGCCGGCCGGTTCGCATCGCAGGTGCTTGCGCCACTCAACGCCTCTGGCGACCGCCACGGCACGCTGTTTCGCGACGGCGAGGTGACGATGCCACCCGGCTGGAAGGAGGCCTACCGGGATTGGGCCGCGGGCGGCTGGAACGGAGTCGCGGCACCGACCGAATGGGGCGGCCAGGGCCTGCCGCACGTCGTCAACGCCGCGTGCATCGAAATGTGGAACTCGGCCGCCATGGCGTTCGGCCTCGGCCCGGTGCTCACCATGGCGGGGGTAGATGCGCTCGCCGCCTTCGGCGCCGAGGAGCTGAAGAAAGCCTATCTGCCGAAGCTCGTCTCAGGCGAATGGATGGGCACCATGGAGCTCACCGAGCCGCAGGCGGGTTCCGACGTCGGCGCACTACGCACTCGCGCCGAGCGTGCCCACGACGGCAGCTATCGCATCGCCGGCAGCAAAATATTCATCACCTATGGGGAGCATGACCTCACCGAGAACATCATTCATTTCGTGCTCGCCCGCATCGCCGGCGCCCCCGACGGCACAAAGGGCCTGTCGCTGTTCCTGATCCCCAAATTCCTGCCCGGCCCCAACGGCAGGTTGGGCGTCCGCAACGACCTGCGCGCCAACCGCATCGAGCACAAGCTGGGGCTGCACGCCTCGCCGACCTGCCACATGGTCTACGGCGATCACGGCGACTGCGTCGGCTATCTCATCGGCCAGGAAAACCGCGGCATGGCGGCCATGTTCACCATGATGAACGAGGCCCGGCTGGCCGTCGGCCTCCAAGGCGTCGCCATCGCGGAAACCGCCACCCAGCAGGCCATCGCGTATGCACGGGAGCGGCGCCAGGGGCGCCTCCATCCTTCCCTCCCCCGGGTGCGGGGGCGGGAAGAGGAGGCCAGCACCGATAACGGGCCGACCGAGTCGGTGCCGATCATTGCCCATGTGGACGTCCGGCGCATGCTGATGACCATGCGCGCGCTCACCCGGGCGGCGCGCGCTATCTGCCTTGCGACCGCGGTGGCGCTCGATCGCTCCCACTTCGCTCCTGATGGGGACGCCCGCAAAGCGGCGCACGAGCGCGCTGCATTGCTCACGCCGGTCGCCAAGGCGTTCTCCACCGATATTGGCACTGAGGTTGCCTCGCTGGGCATCCAGGTCCACGGCGGCACCGGCTTTATCGAGGAGACCGGCGCGGCGCAGCATTATCGCGATTCCCGCATCGCCCAGATCTATGAGGGCACCAACGGCATCCAGGCCATCGACCTCGTTACCCGCAAGGTGCCGCTCAACGGCGGCGCCGGGGTGGGCGGCTATATCGAGGAATTGCGCCGGACCGTCGATGCGGTGAGGGCGGCGAACGATCCGGCATTCGGGGCGACAGGTGAGCGCCTCGCCGAGGCGGCCGACAGCCTCGCGCAGGCGACCGAGTGGACCCTCGCTGCACTCGCCGCCAAGCCCGACGCGGCACTCGCGGGCGCGACCACCTATCTGCGCTTGTTCGCTGCCGCGGCCGGCGGCTGCATGCTCGCCGACGAGGCGCTTGCGGCGGCGCGCCACGGCGGCACTTCGGGGGATCGCGCTGAGCGGGCGGGCCGCATCGCGATCGCCCGGTTCTTCGCGGAAAATCTTGCCGTCCAGGCGCCGGCGCTGGCGCGCATGATCACTGAAGGTGCCGACGCGGTGCTGATGGCCGACGCCGGCATAGGTGCGCCACTGTAGGCGCCGCTGGCCGGACTCCCTCCCCTTGTGGGGGAGGGTCGGGAGTGGGGGGCGTGCCGTGGGGCACAGGAGTGGCAAACTGGCTCGACCCCCGCCCCCGACCCAAGGGGGAGGGGAGGAGGCATCGCCGAGCCGTTTAACCTAAGCTAGCGCCTACGAGGTGGGCCATGACCGACCATGTGATCGTGACCGACGATGGGGCGATCCGGATTCTGCGGCTCAACCGGCCGGAGAAGAAGAACGCGCTCACCGACGCGATGTACGAAGCGCTCTCCGAAGCGCTGGAAAACGCCGCCGTGAGCAAGACCATCCGCTGCGTGGTGATTGCGGGTGGCCCCGCGGCCTTCACGGCGGGCGCCGACCTCCGGGATTTCCTGCATGCCGCCCAGCACATGGAGGGGCTGCGGCCGCAGACCACGCGCTTCCTCCACCGCATCGCCCACGCTGGCAAGCCGCTCGTTGCCGCCGTCGAGGGTGTGGCGATCGGCATTGGCACTACGATGCTGCTACATTGCGATTACGTGGTGGCGGCGATCGATGCACGTTTCGCAACGCCGTTCGTCAATCTCGGGCTGGTGCCGGAAGCAGCTTCCAGCCTGTTGATGCCGCGCCTCATGGGAACGCGGCGCGCCTTCGAGCTTCTCGTCATGGGCCGCCCGATGAGCGCCGACGACGCCAAGGCCGTCGGCCTCGTCAACGAAGTCGTCCCGGCCGGTGAAGTCGAGCCCGAGGCCCTGAAAGCCGCGCGCCAGATCGCCGCGCTGCCGGCCGAAGCTGTGGCCGCCTCGCGCCGGCTCATCCGTGCCTCCACCGCCGAGATCGTGCGGCGTATCGACGAGGAGTCGGAGATTTTCAAGCGGCGGCTCAAGTCCGACGAGGCGCGGTCGGCGTTCGAGGCGTTTTTCAGGCGCAAGGGGTGAAGGGCTGCCGCGCCATGGGCGCAGGATGGCGCGGCGCCGGCGATTCATTTCTGGGATGACCCGCGACCCGGTAACAACACCAGCGATCGGCTGACGTAAGGCGATTTCCTGCAGTTATCGCAAAGGAGCGAAGCCGCTCCAGGAACCTGAAGAGCCCACGCTACCTGGTGAACTATGAATGAGGATATCAATAAAATTTCTACGGATATTATGAATATTTTCAGTAATCGCAGATTCCATGAATTAAATCACATCATGAACAACATATTTATTAGAGATGACAAAATAGAACTTATAGTCAATCTTGCTGATCGTCTTCCAGGTAAGACAATGGACGATTTATTATTGTGTGGAATAGAATATCTGATAACACTTACAATTAAAGAATATGTAAGAATGTTCGAATTGGCAAATGAGCGCGATATTGCATTTTATCGCTTGACGCGCTTTATGAGGTTTCATGGATTGGCGCCAAGGGAAGCATTCCGCAGACTTGGTGTCGATATGGATAAGTTGGACGATCTTGACCATGTCAGATTTCTTTCTTTCATTGGAGAAAGTGAAGAAATGGCCGCGGAAAGAGCTCGTCAGATGACTTATAGGGATCTTAACATATCTGCCGAGGAAATTGTGAAGTTCAGGAGAAAACTTGCTGAGTTTTCATTTTGATATATTGCACGATTTTCATGCAGCTCGTAGCCCGCATTGAGCGGAGCGAAATGCGAGGCGACATCGTCACTGGCAATGCCGCCCCCGGGTTTTCGCTCCGCTCAACCCGTGCTACAGCGCTATCGTGTCAGCACGGAGTCCGTTTCGTTTTTCACAATGGCCTTTCGATCACGGCGATAATCGCTCGCGATTCCGCGGAAAGGATGGCCCCGCCCGGCTTTGGACCTGCATCTAGATGACGTTGTGCCGTCTTGCAGAACGTCTCGTCATCGGCCGAGCGCGCGTATGATCCCAAGACGCGCCGCGCCTCCTCTTGATCGTTTCCCGCCGCTTGGCTGACAATGAAAACCCAATAGGCCTTCATTCTCGGACTGAGAAACCGCAACTGCCGACCCAAAAGGGAGTGGACGGCATCGGCGCGCCCGCTGAACGCCAACACGAAGAGGCGGCAGAAAGGCAAATTGGTCGCCGACAAAACGGATTCCGCCGAGGCGTAAGACGCGACCATTTCATCGACGCGGCCAAGTTCGCCGAGCGCGCGAATTTCGAGCCATTTCAGCTCAGACAGGGTGTCGCCTGCACGGCGAATCTGCTCTAGCACGCCCTCCCAGTCGCCTTGAGCCGAGGATATCCAGCAATTCACGAGCGCCCATTGTTCAGGTGTTGCGCGTCGTGCCATCTCGCGATACGCAGCGACTTTTTCTTTGATCGATCCCAGCGCCCGCGCAATCAGAAAAGACGAGTCAAAGCGAACTTGTCTGGACGGCTGAACAAGGCAGGCCAGACGGCCATAGAAAGCCGCCGCCCGGTCGTACCCGGCGGCAGCGCGACGAAACGCGAGCTGACGCAATAAGTTCGGCGTGAATACGAACAGCACAAGAGTGGTCCCGACGATGTAGCCCGACCACTGCGGCACCCAAAACACGGCAGCAATTCCTGCGCTGAATATACCAACGTGAACGCCGATCCACGTTGTCCGACCCGGCGTTCGGCTTTTCGCGAACCCGAACGCAGCGACCAACGACACGAACATGAATGCGCATGCCACCATGGTCTGAATGCTGAAAATGCGGTGGGCCTGGAGCAGACCGTACACAGATGACACTGCGAGGGCGAAGATGAGAACCCACCATAGTAATCGGATGATCGATTTGACGAGCAATGCTATCTCGTTGCGACAGGCGGCAAGCGCGGATTGGATGTTCATGGTGCCATCTGTCCGAGTCGGTGCGCCTTGTGAGCCGAAATGGATTTTCAAAAAGAGCGTAGCCCGCATTGAGCGCAGCGAAATGCGGGGCGACATCGCCGCTCACAATGGCGCCCCAGGTCTCGCTCCGCTCAACCCGGGCTACAGCGCTTGCTCTGCATGGAGACGCTCGGCTCTTGCGAATGCTCCAGCTTGTGACTGTAGCGGACTCTACAGGTCTTCCAAGAGAAATGGCCAGAACGTTTCGGCGTACACCGTTGGATCTAAGTTTTTCGCCGACAAATTCAGATCAGCAGGGATTGCATGACCATGCCCGAGATATTTGTCCAGCAGACAGAACGTATCGATGAAGGCCTGCAACGACGAGTTCAGCAGAGACACTGGTTCATCCTCAACATCCACCCAGAACACTTTACCGTCCGTTTGGCGAACCGTTAGCGCAGGCCGTGCTCCTCCACCTTCGTCGAAGTTCCACATACCAAAAACGATGAAATCTGACCCGGGCTCGATGTCTGCAACATCGGCATGCGAAAGCCCCACTTTGCAAACTCGGCAGCCAAACTGCAAGGCTCGCTGTGAAGGGAGAAATCTAGAGTTGCATTACCGATAAGCCAGCGGGCGCGCTGTGGCAGGCGAGACGCGATAACAGACTGTACTGATCCTGCGTCCATGCTTAGCCCCAGAACCGCCACCACGGCTTCGCCGGGACAGGCTTTGGGGTCGCTGGCGCCGCCGGTCCTGGACCTGCGGCGATGTGCTGGTCGATCACGCGACGGGCGTTCGCCATCCCGGCCGTGGTCGGCGCCTCCAGGAACAGGAATGCCGGGGTGGCGACCAAATCGCTGGGCTTCGAACCCTTGTTGAGGGCCTCGTTGACCGCATGAACGTCCGCGGACATGAGGGCAAGCCGTTTGAACCCGGGAGCGTCGGCATAGCGCTCAGCCAATCGGGAAGCTGCGGCGAAACAGGGCTCGTCGGCCAGGAGACCCGACTCGATGACCTTGCCCGAAGCATCAAAGCAGACATACTCGGGAGGAAATTGCACTCCGAGGCCCGCGAGCAATGATCGCCCCCACGCGATTTGCGTGAACTTGTATGCGCGGTCAGCGAGCGCGCCGGGCACGCCCGCATCCGCCAGTGCCGAATACACCTCGTCCTCGGTGAACTCGTCCCACGACGCGAGGATATCAGCGAGCCAGGCCACGGCAGTATCGGGAATCACGAGGCCGCCGGGATGCACCTCGATCACGAGGAAGACGCGGACGCTGTAGAATTCGTCGCCGGAGGGCCAATCGAGGGCTGCCATTTCCGACTGCATGTCCTCCCAGACATCGTTGTCCAGCAGAACCTCACAGTCCATCGCTTTGCCCTGCGTGTGTGCGTAGTAGAGGCGAACCCAGTGCGTCGCGGGCCGAAGCTCCGTCGCCTTGAGTCTTTCCTCGAAACGCTTGAACCAGGCGACCAGCTGTGCGCCTTCAACCGGCGGCCTGCCGCGGATGCCGGCGTTGCCGATGGTGACCCGGCTCGTTCGGCCTCCCACCACCCATTCCTCCCGCGACACTTGCCGGTCATCGGAACGGAAAAAGGCTGCCAGGAGCACGTGGAACGAGTTGACGGTGAAATTGTGCAGCGCGTCGGCGACGGCCTTCTCGCGTGTCTCGCCCACGCCCGCAAACGACTCGATGATGGTGCGCCCTGGCGCAATCTCAAGCCTGACGTCCAATTGGACCGTTTTCCCGGCCTGCCACTCCAATGTTCTGACGATCGAGGCAGCGGCCTTCAAATTGCGGTCCGGGAAGGTGACCCACTCCTCCTGTGGGACCGCCTCGACGCCATGTGCGCCAAACAATTCAAGGAGGAAGTCGCTGGTTGGATTCATGGTTTCGGTCCGGATCGCGCAGCCCAGGATCGCCGAACCGCGGCCCCGAAGCCGTCCTCGTTCGCATCGTGCACAACGACTTCATATTGGTGAATAAAGAGCAAATGAATATGGGCGTTCACATCCCTGCCAGCAGGGCATTCGCCGCCTAAGGTCAGGTCGCACGCGACACCTTCCCGGATCGCCTGAATTCTGCGAATGTTAGAAAGGCTGTGCATCGAAAACGCCGCACCCACTCAGCGCTCCGGGAGGATACCATGACAAATGCCAAGGATGCAGGCTTCGGACGGCGGACCTTTCTCCAGCACATGGCGACCGCGGCGGGCGCCGCCCCTCTGGCGCCCGCGTTGATCAGCGCGGCATCGGCCCAGACGGCGCCCGCCCACCACGAGGAAACCAATCACGAGACCGAGCGGCTAGCTGCGTATGCTGCAAAGCTGCGCTACGAAGAGCTGCCGGGAGCCGTCGTGCAGCGCGCCAAGGACTGCATCTGCGATACCGTCGGGGCGATCGTCTATGGCGCCGAGCTGCCGTGGAGCCAGATGATCATCGCCTATGCGCGACGCACCAGCGCGCCCGGCAGGAGCAGCATTCTGGGCTCCGGGGGCGGACCGGTGCAAGCGGGCGCGGCGGCGCTCGCCAACGGCGCCATGACTCATGCCTTCGAGCTTGACAGCCTGACCAAGCCCGATAGCGGCTCCCACCCGGGCGCGACGGTGTTCACGGCGGCGCTCGCGGTCGCCCAGCAGCGCGGCGCGTCGGGGCGTGACCTCCTCACGGCCTTCGTGGCGGGCGCCGAGACCATGTTCCGGATCGGTCACGCCACCAAGCACACCAACGAGGCGCGCGGCTTTCACGCGCCGGGCACCACGGGGCCGTTCGGTGCAGCGGTCGCGACCGGGCGCTTGATGGGGCTCGATGCGGCTAAGATGACGAACGCTCTCGGTGTCGCCGGCTCCTGCGCCGGCGGGCTGTTGGAGTTCGCCCATGCCGGCAACGGCGCCATGGTGAAGCGCCTCCACATGGGACGCGCGGCCGAAGGCGGCGTTCTCGCCGCAAGCCTCGCCGCCGACGGCTTCACGGGACCGACCAGCGTGCTCGAAGGCGAATACGGATTCCTGCGGGTGTTCTGCAACGATTGGGACGTGGCGGAGCTGACGCGTGGGCTCGGCACCGATTACTTCACGCTTGACATCATGCTCAAGCGCTATGCCTGCCACATCACGGCGCACAATCCGGTGGAGGCGACGCTCGATCTGCGCAACGAGCACAAGTTCACCGCCGCCGACGTGGCCGCCATCACCATCGCGGGCAATGAGCGGATGGCCAAGACCAACAACATCCCGGCGCCGCCCGACATGATGATGGCGCAATACTCGATTCCGTTCAGCGTCGCGCTGTCGCTTTACCGCGATCCGATCGATCCGCGCTCGTTCGATGAATCCGCGGTCCGCGATCGCGCCATCCTGGATCTCGCGTCGCGGACCAAAATGGTGGTGACGCCCGGACAGGACCGCCGCAACCTGGTGGCGACGGTTACCATCAAGCTCAAGGACGGCCGTGAAGTGTCGCGCCAAGTGACGAGCTTCAAGGGCACGCCGGAGCGGCCGCTGGCGCGCGCCGAGCTGCGTGAAAAGTACCTCCTGCTGACGCAACGCCTCGGACGCGACAAGATGGCGCCGCTGTTCGACCGCCTGCAGGCGATCGAGGACGAAAAGACGCTCGACTGGCTGAACGTGTGAACGGGGGCCGTGGGGCGGTCAGGCGTAGGATGGGTTGAGCGTCAGCGAAACCCATCAGGGACCTTTGCACGCCGCCCGGTCATGATAGGTTTTGCTCGCGAACAACCCATCAAGCGGCGAGCCGCGACCCGCCGCGAATGGCGGATTACGCTGCGCTAATCCGCCGCTTCAACATGGCCCGTAGGGGCGACCCTTGTGGTCGCCCGGTTTTTCTCGGCACCGCGTGCCCTACTGACTCAGTAAGACTAACCGGTTAGTAAAACGCGGGATGCCGGGACCTTCTCAAGGGTCTTACGGTCCATTATGTCCGTCTGCAATGGGGCGACCACAAGGGTCGCCCCTACATTCGAATGGGAGGCCATATGTTTGTATCCGCACATCGGCTCGTCCGGCCCGCCTTCGTGCTTCTCGGCTTCGTTGCGCTTGCCGCCGCGTTTCACCTCGGCACTGTCGCGGCGCAGCAGCAGGCGCCGGCCACCAAGGTGAGCCAGCTCATGAAGCAGACGCTCGCCGACGTCCCTGGCCGCGAAGTGATGATGATCACGCTCGACATCCCGCCGGGTGGGGGCTCGCCGCCGCATCGCCATCCGGGCGCGCATAATTTCGGCTACGTGCTGGAAGGCGCCTACAAGATCAAGCTCGACAACGGCCCCGAGACGGTCCTGACCAAGGGTCAGACCTTCTTTGAGGCGCCCGGCCAGCTCCATGCGGTGTCCGGCAATGCGAGCAATACTGAACCCGCCAAGGTTCTGGTCGTGGTGGTCAACGAGATCGGCAAGCCGCTCACGGTGCCGGAAAAACAGTAGCCCGGCGACTGGGCTTGTAGGATGGGTTGAGTGCGGCCGCGTAGGATGGGCAAAATCGCGTGGCGTTGCGGTCGCAATTAAAGCGATCGCAGCCGGGCGATTTTGCTCACGCCGTCACACCGAGCGGCTCGACCTGACCGCGTGGGCAACGCGCCGGCGCGTTCGCGGCCTAAGATCGGACTTCATAGCGTGAGCGGGTTGCCCTACGAGTCTCAACCCATCTGACGGTCTACGGGCCACTACCGGCTATTCCAGCTTGATCCCGGTGGTGCGGATGATGTCGAACCAGCGCGGCCCATCTTCCGCCAGCAGCGTCGCGAAGTCCTGCGGTGTGCCGCCGCGCGTCTCGATGCCGAGATTCGCGAAGTTCGCCCGCACGTCTCTTGATTGCAGTGCCTCGTTGATCGCTCCATTGAGCCGTGCCACGACGGCACGCGGCAGGCCGGCCGGCCCGACGATCCCGAACCACACTTCAAGGGGGTAGGGAAAAATGCCGACCTCGGTGAGCGTCGGCACCTCCGGCAATTCGGGCCAGCGCGCCGCACTTGTCACCGCAAGCGCGCGCAGCCGGCCCTGTTTGACAAGCTGCAGCAGCACCGACTTGGTGTTGAACATCATTTCGATCTGGCCGGCGAGGAGATCGGTCAATACCGGCCCGGCACCCTTGTAGGGAATGTGCACGATACCGGCGCCGGTCTTGAGGTTGAACAATTCGGAGACGAAATGCGGGATGATTCCGGGCGTCGCACCGTAATTGAGCTTGCCGCTGTTCGCCTTGGCGTAGCGTAGGAAGGCGTCGAGCGTATCGGCCGGCACCTTGGGATTGACCACCAGCACCATGGTCTCGGTCGATACCGTGCCGATGGGTGTGAAGGCCTTGAGCGGGTTGAAGTCGGGCGTCTTGACCGACGGGCCGATGGCGAGCGTACCAGCGCCGCCTATCAGCAGCGTGTAGCCGTCAGGATTGGCGGCTGCGACGGCGCGTGCCGCAATGACGCCGCCGGCGCCGGGCTGATTCTCAATGATGACCGGCTGCCCAAGAGTCGCGTGCATGCGCAGCGTCACGAGACGCGCAATCGCGTCGGTCGACCCGCCCGGCGGCACCGGGACAATCAGCTTGACGGTGCGTTCCGGGAAGGTCTGGGCCCCGGTCTGAAACACGAGGCAAGTTACGGCCGCAGCGGCGATTGCTGCCACGCTCCACGGCCTGAGCCTATGATTGCTGCGGGTCATGAGATGTGATTGTAGCAATGCGGATGGATGGAGTCAGCCTGTAGCAGGGTGGGCAAAGGCGCGCTCTTGGGTGCCGTGCCCACCGGGCGTTTGGTAGACGCGCTTCGCTTTGCCCACCCGTGCACAGTCTCGAAGGTTGCGATAATGTTGCCGCGCGTGGTTTGGCCCTACTCCGCGGCCTCCTGCGCGTGCCCCAGGCGGCGGTTGAGGGCGCCCAGGAGTGCGTCCGCAGCCTCCACGATCACAGTGCCGGGGGGGAAGATGGCCTCGGCGCCCGCGGCCCTGAGGGCATCGTAGTCCGCCTGCGGCACCACGCCACCCACCACGATCATGATGTCGCCGCGCCCCTCCTTCACCAGCGCCGCCTTGAGTTCCGGCACCAGCGTCAGGTGGCCGGCAGCGAGCGAGGACACGCCGACGATATGCACGTCGTTCTCGACGGCTTGGCGCGCAGCTTCGGCAGGGGTGGCGAACAAGGGGCCGATGTCGACGTCGAAGCCCAAGTCTGCGAACGCGGAGGCGATCACCTTCTGGCCGCGGTCATGGCCGTCCTGGCCGATCTTCGCCACCAGGATGCGCGGGCGGCGGCCCTCGTCGGCCTCGAATTTCGCCACCCTTTGCAGCACGCGTTGGACCGCGACGCTCATGGCGCCGACCTCCTGCCTGTAAACGCCTGAGAGCGCCTTGATCGCGGCGCGATGGCGGCCAAAGACCTTCTCAAGGGCCAGCGAGATTTCGCCAACCGTTGCTTTGGCGCGAGCCGCGTCGACGGCGAGCGCCAGCAGGTTGGCGGCCCCCGTCCCTCGCTCCCCCGCCTGCCCGGGAGGGAAGCGTGGAGTCTCGCCTGCGGCGCGAGTCAACGCTCCAAGCGCATCATCGACCGTCCCGGCGTCGCGCTCGGCGCGCAGCCGCGCGAGCTTGTCGATCTGCAACTGTCTCACTGCCGAGTTGTCGACCTTGAGGATGTCGATTGCGGCTTCGTTTACGGGTCGATACTTGTTGACTCCGATCACCGATTGATGGCCGGAATCGATGCGCGCCTGGGTCTTGGCGGCGGCCTCCTCGATGCGGAGCTTGGGGATGCCGGCCTCGATCGCCTTCGCCATGCCGCCGAGCTCTTCCACCTCGCAAATGTGATCCCACGCCTGCCGCGCCAGCTCCGCGGTCAGCCGCTCGACATAGAACGAGCCGCCCCACGGATCGATGGTGCGGGTCGTGCCGGTCTCATGCTGGAGGAAAAGCTGGGTGTTGCGGGCAATGCGGGCCGAGAAATCGGTCGGCAGCGCCAGCGCCTCGTCGAGCGCATTGGTGTGCAGCGACTGGGTATGTCCCTGCGTCGCCGCCATCGCTTCGATGGCGGTGCGCACCACGTTGTTGAATACGTCCTGCGCCGTCAGCGACCAGCCGGAGGTCTGGCAATGGGTGCGCAGCGACAGCGAGCGCGGATCG
>Ga0126376_10001566_pt1 | contig 12407 bp, 11 predicted proteins | sample PanSoiMetPlot_15_FD_92760 | JGI IMG/M metagenome (GOLD analysis project Ga0126376, IMG submission 92760) | Tropical forest soil microbial communities from Panama - MetaG Plot_15 | ecosystem: Environmental > Terrestrial > Soil > Tropical forest > Bulk soil | place: Panama | collected 2016-02-17
CACCTGATGATTGAAAATCCGGATGAATTTATTCCCGCGTTTGCCGAAGCGGGCGCGACGTGGATTCTGGTGCATCAAGAAGCGTGCCGACATCTGGACCGGACGCTGCATCTGATTGAGGATCACGGATGCAAGCCGGGCGTGGTGATCAATCCCGCGACCCCGGTTGATGTGCTGGACGAAGTGCTGGATCTGGTTCATCACGTCCTGGTGATGAGCGTGAATCCGGGATTCGGCGGGCAAAAATTCATCCGAAATTCGCTGAAGAAGATTTCCGAACTGGCGAATGAAAGAAGTCTGCGCCGGCTGGATTACCGGATTGAAGTGGATGGCGGCGTGGCGATGGATACGATTGCGGACGTAGTACGCGCCGGAGCGGATTTGCTTGTGGCGGGCAACGCCATGTTTGGAAAAGGCGACATTCGAGAGAATGCGCGGAAGTTGCTGCAGGCAGCGCGTTCGGCAACGGCGGCTCACGCTTAAACGGTGCAAGGAAATAGCGGCGTGGCGAAGTAAAGAGACGCCAATCCAAGAAAAGTCAAAACCCGCACCCTTACAAACCAAAGGGTGCGGCACCCGTGCCCAACTGGTCGCTTCCAGCTTCAGAAACTTCAAGTGAAGCCTGAGAAATCGAGCTGCACGATACCCCCACACCCGGGTGTTCTTGGCAAAGAGTGCGGAACCGAATAGAAAACAGAAGAGTTGACTTGACGCGCATTGCAAAAGAGTGCGCAAGAAAGTGAAAACATTGAAGATATAAGTGCCAGGAAATCATAGCGATGCAAAGGGTCTGTAAGAGTGGCAAACAAAGGAGTTGTGGGAGCGGATGGTTGCAAAAAGGTAAACAGCCAAGACGGATGGAGCCGGGGAGTCTTAGAAGGACTACCGGGCGAGAGAACAAAAAGCTGGGGCACGTTGTGCCCGCGAACCTGCATAGAATAGCGGATTAGCGAGGGTAGAACTCGCCGTGGTCGCGCAACATCGCTCGGGCAAATGGTAGGAGCGTGTCGAATAATGCGTTTAGTTCTGGATGCGCCATTGGGCTAGGGTAACCCACGAATCATAGCCGCGATAGCTGTCGGTACGCGTGGAGAAAAAATGGCGGCATAAAGACGCCTCTACAAAAGCGGACCAGGTTTGGCTAGTGAGATGATGCACGAGGGCGGGCGCCGAGGATATTGGGGATGGGCCAGGCGGCGGAGTTGGAGTCGTTTTCTTTGAAACTGGTTTCGTAGCTACCGTACATTTCCATTTCCAAATCACCGACATGTAAATAGAGCTGGGTTTCGGGGCCGCCTTCGAGATGTTGGGCGGCGACGAGGCCGATGCCCGCATTCAGGAGTTCGTTGTTGAGATCGTGCATGGTAAAAGGCGAACGGGAATAGATAAAGAGGATGCGGCCCGCGTCATCTTCACCCAGGGCGGCTTCACTCCACATGTGGGGTTGCTGCGGCCATTGATTCAAACCGGGACGTTTGATCAGACGCAAATTTTGCAACGCGGATTTGTAATCTTTTTGGATGTCGGCGAATTTTGTGCCGGGCGCGTCGAGATCGAAGATGTGGAACTTTGGAATTGATTGCAAATCGCATGGTTCGAAAGCGGCGACGGATTGGTAAGCGTTTATTTTGCCGTTGTTGACGTGAGCTGACGATCCCATGTAGCCGACGTGAGTTTTCATGTCGGTTGCAAACATTCCAGCGTTGATTGCGGCGGAGAATTTGTGGCGTTGGGACCAGTCGCGGGCGGTGTGGCTTGCGGATTCTCCAGTTTGGCTGATGCCGACGGCTTCAAGTTGCCAGAGATTGGGGTCCATGCGAAGGATGAAGATGCGCGAGTCGCCAACCGTGCTGGGATCTTTGGCGAGGACGTATCTGTAGTCCATGCCGGGAGCGACGGTTTTCCAGTCGGAGGCGGCGTGAACGGCACGGAGGGATGCGAGGGACAAGAGAAATGCAACGACGAGCGCGGAAAGATTGTTGAAGCGTGAGCGAGTGGGCATGGGAGGCAAGCTTAACGTAGTGCAGATTGCTTAAACATGACCGGATGCCTGCAGGTCGGTTTGAATTTCGACCTATTGTGTCACGAATCATGAAATTCAAACCGACCTCTACCAAGATGCCGGGCTGAAGCCCGGCCGCTACAAAGCTGAAAAGCAGATCCCTCCACTGGGTCCCGACAAAAGCGTCGGGACTCCCATCGGGATGACAGCTGTGGTTGCATAGCCCAGCTAGCACGAATACTGGGCGGTGTTGAACGGGGGGCAGCGGGGGAGTATATTGCAGCGACACAGACAGGCCCTGCAGTAATCCCCAAAACTGGACGGGAGGAGAACCATGAATAAACGAACTTTGCTTTTGTTGACGGCGACGTTTTTGATGCCGGGATTTGCGATGGCTCAAAGCCCCTTCGATGGGACGTGGAAGGGAGATTTGGGCTCTGCGAAATTTCCAGAAAAGCCGGATGTGTATGTATTGAAGGACGGGATGTATTCGTGCAAAACGTGCGCACCCCCGTACACAGTGAAAGCGGACGGAACGGACCAGAAAGTGACTGGGCATCCATACTACGACACGACGAGCATCAAAGTGACGGATGACAAGACAATTGAAGAAGTGACAAAAAAGGGTGGAAAGGTGGTTGCGACTTCGAAGACCTGGGTGTCGGCGGACGGAAACACGCTGATGTTTGAATTCAGCGACAGCAGCGCGACGAATAGCGCGCCGGTGACGGGCAAGGGAAGCGAGACGCGAGTGGCGAAGGGACCAGACGGTTCACATGCGCTTTCTGGCTCCTGGAAGATGGCGAAGATGGAATCGTTATCGGAAAACGGGATGACGATCACGTACAAGACGACTGGAGACAGCATTACGATGACGACGCCCACCGGGCAAACTTATACCGCGAAAATGGATGGGACCGAGGCGCCGTACAAAGGCGATCCGGGAACGACGAGCGTCTCCGTGAAGAAGATTGACTCGAATACTTTGGAAGAGACCGACAAGCGGGACGGGAAAGTAATTGCCGTCGTGAAGATCACGGTCTCGGCCGATGGGAAGGCGATGAAGTTTGCCGTTGACGACAAACTGCACGGAACGCACAGCGAGTTCGGCGCGACCAAGCAGTAGGGAAATTACCGAAACAAAAAGGGCCGTCTCAAAAGACGGCCCCACAACACTCGGCTAAGCGGCGATGGAGACGACTTTGGATTTGCGCGAAGTTTTCTTTGGCGCGGCGGCGAGTTCCGCCTCGGCGCGAAGCCAATCGGAATGAGGATCGCCTGGAGCGCCATTGCGCTCCAGATAGATTTCATAGGCGCGACGAGAAATTTCTTCGTGTGTCGGCGTGGATTTCTTTGTGCGCGATGCTTTTGGTTTGGCTGTGGCTGTTGACTTCGCTTTCGGCATTCAGTTCTCCCAAGATTAAGGTCACTTCTAGTGTAAGGCATGCGGAAAGGCAAAACCGAGCGCGTGATGTATCGAATACTCCGGAAAATTTCGATGCAAGCTAGCAAGGATTTTGATGGATGCGCCCGAAGGCCGACGGAAAAAGCAGATCCCTCCACTTCATGACCCGGTGTGCAAAACCCGCACGGAAGAAAAAAGCCGGGTCACTCCGGGTCGGGATGACAGCGATTGCCTCGAAGAGCCGGCTGGAAGCCGGCGCTACGACATGTTGGGCCCACGCTGAAGCGTACCCTACAGAGCGGAGCCAGCAATGGGTGAGCCACAGACTATTGTTCCTGGTAGTTCCAGGTGAGGCCGCCGTCGATGAAGAAGGTGGTGCCTGTGGCGTACGAGGATTCGTCGGAGGCGAGGAAAACGGCCATAGAAGCGACATCTTCGGGCTTGCCGAGGCGCTTCAACGGAATGTTTTCGAGAAGCGCGCTGAGTTTTGCCGGGTCGTTTAAGAGTTTGGTGTTGATGGGCGTTTCGATGGCGCCGGGTGCGATGGAATTGATGGTAATGCCAAGCGGCGCGAGCTCGATACTGAGATTGCGAGTGAGCATCTTTACCCCGCCCTTGCTCGCGCAGTAAGAAGCGAAGTGGGGGAATGGAAGCTCTTCGTGGACGCTCGAAATGTTGATGATTTTGCCGCCGGCTTTGGCCTGCATCCGATGTTTGACGAAAGCTTGTGTGATAAAAAAGAGGCCTTTGAGGTTTACATTGAGGACAGCGTCGTAATCGGCTTCGGTGACGTTCCAGAAATCGGCGCTGCGCTCGAGACCGGCGTTGTTGACGAGGACGTCGATCCGGCCGAGTTGTGCAACCGTGTCGGCGATGAATTTCTGGCCTTCGGCTACGATGCCAACGTCGCATTGAAAGCCGACGGCTTTCCGGCTGAGCTTTTGAATGCTCGCGGCGACTTCATCCGCTCCGGGTTTGTTGGAGCGATAGCAAAAGGAAATATCTGCACCTTCCTGCGCGAAACGCTGCGCGATAGCGAGGCCGATGCCCTGACTGCCGCCAGTGATTGCGACGACTTTTCCTTGCAAACGATTTGCCACGATAGAAATCTCCCCAGATTAGTTTAACGGTGCGATGACGGACGCGGGAGATTAGTTACAACAATTTCATGAATGGGAGCATTGGGCAAAAACTTTACTTTGCGGTGATAAGAGTGGCGGAACTCGCGACGCATTGCCAGGACTGGTTTTGCTTGATCCAAGTGTCTATAAAGCGTTCGCGATGGATGTAAGGTTTACCTTTTTCTCTGCCTTTCACCCGGAAGATTCCAGTAACAACGGCCGCATTTCCGTACACCTGAACGTTGATCTGTTCATTGATGGCTTGGGACGGTTGATAACTTGGATCCTTGATGCCAGCGAGAAATTCGGCTTTGTTGGACATGGTGCCATCGATTTCAACCGCGATGAAAGAGCTGCCCAGCATCTGCTCGAGCGCTTTAGTGTCCTTGAGCTCGATGGCGTATCCAAGGCGGTTTCGAGGGCTGGAAAGAAAATGGCGGCCGGATAGGCCGCCATTCTGAGTCCGAAAAGTCTTGAAAAATTATGCGACGGTGACTTCAGGGCTGAGGTAGACGTCCTGAATCGTGTTGAGAAGCTGGACTCCTTCTTTCATTGGCCGCTGGAAGGCTTTGCGACCGGAGATGAGGCCGGTGCCGCCAGCACGCTTGTTGATGACTGCGGTTGTCACTGCTTCTTCGAAATCGTTCGCGCCAGATGCGCCGCCGGAGTTGATAAGGCCCGCTCGGCCCATGTAGCAGTTCGCAATCTGATAGCGGCAAAGATCGATGGGATGATCACTGGCGAGATCGGTGTAAATACGTTTATCGAATTTGCCGTAGCTGGAGTCACCGAGGTTAAGCGCCATATAGCCGCCGTTATTTTCGGGGAGCTTTTGCTTGATGATGTCGGCTTCGATGGTGACGCCGAGATGATTCGCTTGGCCGGTGAGGTCGGCGGAGAGATGGTAGTCCTTGTCCTTTTTGAATGAGTTGTTGCGGAGATAGCACCAGAGAACTGTGGCCATGCCGAGTTCGTGGGCGTGAGCGAAAGCCTGGCTGACTTCGACGATTTGGCGTCCGCTTTGATCGGAACCGAAGTAAATGGTGGCGCCAACGGCGGCTGCGCCCATGTCATAAGCCTGCTTGATTGTGCCGAAGAAAATCTGGTCGGCTTTGTTGGGATAGGTGAGGAGTTCGTTGTGATTGAACTTCACGAGGAACGGAATCTTGTGCGCGTACTTGCGGGCCACGGAGCCGAGGACGCCAAACGTGGAAGCGACTGCGTTGCAGCCACCTTCGAGGGCGAGCTTGACGATGTTTTCACCGTCGAAGTAATCGGGATTCTTCGCGAAGCTGGCACCGGCGGAGTGTTCGATGCCCTGGTCCACGGGGAGAATCGAGAGATAGCCTGTACCCGCGAGGCGGCCGGTGTTAAACATGCGGTGGAGGCTGGTGAGAACGCGCGGATTGCGGTCGGACGGCGCGACGATGCGATCGATGAAATCAGGACCAGGAAGATGCAGGCGCTCTTTTGCGATTTTGGGCGAATGGAAGCCGAGAAGCGAATCGGCTTTTGCGCCAAGAAGCTGCTGAATGGAACTTGAAGCTGTGGTAGTGGGCATTGCTTGTGATTTCTCCTTAGTGTGCTGCCAATTCCTTGGAAAGCATTCCGCCTGCGGCGGCATCCACCAGAAAATTAAGTTGGCCGTTTGACGACTTAATGAGCTGCGACGGCAGTTGCTCTGGTTCGAACGGACCCTCGAGAACTGCTTTCAGCGCAGGCGCTTTGTCCGCCCCGGCGATCATGAAAATTATCGACGCGGAATTGTTCGCGACGGGCGCGGTGCACGTGATGCGTTCCGTGTACAACTTGCCGACCCAGTTGCGCACCACCAGCCGACCATTATCGCGCAGGGCAGTGGTTCCGGGGAAGAGCGAGAGCGTGTGGCCTTCGTTGCCCATGCCGAGGAGCATGAGGTCGAAACGGGGAAGCTCACCAGGCTCAATGGCGAATTGCGTTTTGAAAACTTGCTCGTAGTCGAGCGCCGCTTTTTCCGTGTCCGCAAGTTCGGTTTTGATGCGGAAGACTTGGTCGGGCTTAATGGGCGTTTTCGAAATGAAGGTTTCGTTGACCATGCGGTAGTTACTGTCGGCATGATCGGGTGGAACGTGGCGCTCGTCGCCAAAGAAGATTTGCATCTTATCGAACGGAAGTTGGGTTCGGAATGGGTCGGCGACGAGAAGCGCGTGGAGCGCTTTTGGAGTGGAGCCACCGGCCATGGCTACGCGGAAGACACCGCGTTCTTTAACCGCTTGCTGCGCAGCGCTGACGTAAAGTGCGGCAGCCTTTTGAGCGATGGCGGACACGTCGGGAAAGATTTCGATGGTTCGCGACAAATGGTGCTCCTAAGAATTTTTGGCTGCGGCTGCCGTGGCGCGTGCAGGACAATTCGCCGTGAGTGGCTCTTCGGATTCGATATCGCGCCAGGAACGGCCATCGCGCGCCATCATCTCGTCGGCATCTTGTGGACCCCAGCACCCGGCGGGATAGTTTGGAAAATCTCGAGCCGGGAGAGCTTTCCAAACGTCGAGCACGGGTTGGATGACGCTCCATCCGGCTTCGACCATGTCCGCGCGCTGGAAGAGTGTCGCGTCACCGATCATGCAGTCGTAGAGGAGCCGTTCGTAGCCTGTACTGTGCGAAGTGCCAAAGTCACGGGCGTAATCGAAATCCATGTGGACGAGGCCCAGCTTCATGACGGAGCCGGGAACTTTTGCGCCGAGGCGAAGCGAGATTCCCTCATCGGGTTGAATATGGACGACGAGTCGGTTAGCGCGAGGATCTTTGATGGGCGTTTTGCTGAAAAGCTGAAACGGCGGACGGCGGAATTGAATGGCGATTTCTGTGACACGCTTGGCCATGCGCTTTCCCGTACGCAGATAAAAGGGGACGTCGGCCCAGCGCCAGTTATCAATGCAGAATTTGAGCGCGACAAATGTTTCGGTGTGCGAGTTGGGGTCGACTTGCGGTTCTTCGCGATAGCCGGGAACTTTTTGGCCGTCGACGATACCGGGGCCGTATTGTCCGCGAACCATCGTTTGCAGAATGTTTTCGGGAGGAGGAGGCGTGACAGCGTGCAGGATTTCTGCCTGCTTGTCGCGAACGGCGTCTGCTTCGAACGAAATAGGGGGCTCCATCGCGGTGAGCGTGAGCAGTTGAAAAAGGTGATTCGGAACCATGTCGCGGAGCGCGCCAGCGGTCTCATAAAAGCCGCCGCGATGCTCGACGCCTACTGTTTCAGCGGCGGTGATTTGGACGTGGTCAATGTAATTGCGATTCCAAAGCGGTTCGAGAATGGAGTTGGCAAAGCGGAAGACCAAGAGATTCTGCACGGTCTCTTTGCCGAGGTAGTGGTCGATACGATAGATCTGTTTCTCGTTCAGTGTTTCTTTCAGTTCTTTGTTTAGCTGGATGGCGGAGTCGAGATCGTGGCCGAAAGGCTTTTCCACGATGACATGAGTCCAATGGCCGCCAGTTTCCTGTGTGAGTCCGGCCTGGCCGAGCTGCTTGACTATGGTTGAGAAAAATTTTGGCGCGACGGCGAGGTAGTGAAAGCGGTTACCGAGAGTGTTGTGAGTTTTTTCCACGTCGAGGATTTGCTGTTTGAGGCGCTGATAGGCGGCCGAGTCGGCGAAATCGCCCTGGACGTAATAGATTCGTTCGACCAGCCACTGCAAGAGGTGATCGTCCACGGGGCGAAGAGCGAAATCCCGGACTTCTTTGGCAAGCTTTTCACGCACCGCTTCCGTCGTCACTTGGTCAAAGGAAAAGCCGACAATAGCGAAATCTTTGGGGAGGAGGCCTTCTTCCGCGAGATTGAGAAGCGCAGGCAGGAGCTTGCGTTTTGTCAGGTCTCCGCTGGCACCGAAAATTACCATTGTGCAGGGAGACGCGGGATGGGCCGCCTGCTGAGTGTTGCCGCTAGTCATAGGTCAGATCCGATCTAAATTATTTTGGAAAAAGTTAGTGGCCGGACTTCTTTTCCACATGGCCGCCGAACTGAAAGCGCATTGCGGACAAGACTTTTCCAGCAAAGTCGTCTTCGCCGCGCGAAACGAAGCGCTGATACAGGGATGCAGTGAGAACGGGAGCAGGTGTGGTCGATTCAATGGCAGCAAGCACGGTCCAGCGGCCTTCGCCGGAATCGGAGACACGGCCTGAGAAGCGTTCGAGATTGGGCTGTTCGAGAAGGGAAATGGCGGTGAGGTCAAGGAGCCAGGAAGCGACGACGCTACCGCGGCGCCAGACTTCGGTGACGTCAGCGAGATTGAAGTCGTATTGATAGTGCTCGGGATTGCGAAGCGGCGTGGTTTCGGCGTCTGTTTCGCGATGAGATTTTCCGGCGTTGGCGTGCTTGAGAACGTTGAGGCCTTCCGCGTAGGCAGCCATGATGCCGTACTCGATGCCGTTATGAACCATTTTTACGAAATGGCCGCCACCGGAAGGGCCGCAGTGAAGATAGCCCTCTTCGGCAGTGCCACCAACTTTGTCGCGGCCCGGAGTGCGATCAACATTGCCGCGACCGGGGGCGAGTGTCTTGAAGATCGGATCGAGGTGCTTGACGATCTTTTCTTCACCGCCAATCATCTGGCAATAGCCGCGTTCGAGTCCCCAAACGCCGCCGCTAGTGCCAACGTCGCAATAATGGATTCCTTTTGCGGAGAGTTCTTTGGCGCGGCGGATGTCGTCAATGTAATAGGAGTTGCCACCGTCGATGACGATGTCATCCTTGTCGAGCTTGGGGACGAGATCGTGAAGCGTCGCGTCTACAACGCCCGCAGGAACCATGAGCCAGACGGCGCGGGGCTTCTGTAATTTTTTCACAAAGTCGTCGAGGGACTCCGAGCCGGTTGCGCCTTCGCCGCCAAGCTGTTTTACGGATTCTGCGCTGCGATCGTAAACAACGCAGGAGTGCCCGTTCTTAATTAGGCGGCGCACCATGTTGGCACCCATCCGCCCCAGACCGATCATTCCGAGTTGCATTTCTGTCTGCTCCTAAGCTGCGAATTGTTCGATGGAAGTCTTCAAAAATCCAACTGTGCGTTCACTGGGTCAGGAAACCGCTTGCTGCACCGCTTTTGAAAGCGCTTTCAGACCAGACTTCAAATTCTTGCCGAGATGAACACGCAAGGCGCGGCGGCCTCGCTCGGCGAGGACATTGAAATCGCCGCGGGCCTGCGCTGCTTTGACGACACCGAATGTATATTTTTGGCCGGGCACAGCAAGATCGGAGGCGTCATCGCAGGTGATTTGGAGGAAGACGCCGCTATTCGGGCCACCCTTGTAAGCCTGTCCGGTCGAGTGCAAAAAACGAGGTCCAAAACCGAGGCAGGTAGCGACTTTCTTTTTCTCGCGGACAGCATGGCGAAATTCCTGGAGAACTTTTTCGTTTTCGGCATTCATGGGAATGTAGCCGAGAACAGCGAAGTAGTCGCCCGCGCCGACACGAGCGAGATGCTTTTTGAGCACGTCGACAAGCTTTGCGCCACCACCGAGAGCTGCGGCATTCTTTTCGTCGGCAAAGAGTTTTACTCCGGCAGTTTCGAAGAAGGGAGATTCCGCAGGGAGATGGCCGGTCGCTTCGTATTCGCTGGTGAGTTTGCGGGTTTCGACTTTGCTGGCTTCGACGTCGGGCTGATTGAACGCGTTGATGCCAATGATCGAGCCAGCCACGGCTGTCGCGATCTCCCAACGGAAAAATTCCTGGCCGATAGCGTGAGTATTCGGAACCGAGATTCGAACGACGGGATGTCCCGCTTTCTCGAGTGCAGTGACCGCAGCATCTTGTGCCTTATTTGGTTTGGAAGCGAGACGCAGATAGGCGAAGACGCGGTCGTTGCCGTAATTCGCCGGCCTGGCGAGCTTTTCTCGGTCGACAGGAATGATTCCTTTGCCAATTTTGCCCGTGGATTCTGCGAGAAGCTGTTCGAGCCACGCGCCGAGATCGTAGATTCCCGGCGAGGTGATGATGGTTAGCTTATCGCGACCCTGATTTGCGGCAGCGCCCATGATGGCACCGAGAATCACGCCGGGATTCTTGTCTGCGGCGGAATTTGCCCCGCAGGCGGCGACCATTTCGTGAGTAGTCTTCAGGAATTTCGGAACGTCGAGGCCCATAACGGCTGCTGGAACCATGCCGAAATTCGAAAGCGCGGAATAGCGGCCGCCAATGCTGGGAACACCGGCATAGATTTGCCAGAATTTGTCGGCCTCAGCGACCTGCTGCATCTTGGAGCCGGGATCGGTGACGGCGATGAAGTGGCTTCCGACTTTGTCCGCGCCGACTTTCGATTTCACGCGTTCAAAAAAGTATTGCTTGAAGATGTTCGGTTCAAGAGTGCTGCCGGACTTGCTGGAGACGATACAAAGCGTTTTCTTGAGGTCGAGTTTTTTTTCGATTGCCTTGATTTGAGCAGGATCGGTGGAATCGAGGACATGCATTTCGGGGAAGCCTGCAATCTTGCCGAACGTGATGCGAAGAACTTCTGGACAGAGGCTCGAACCGCCCATGCCAAGGAGAATCGCATGCTTGAACTTCCGTTTCTTGACTTCCGCGGCAAGTTCCTTGAACGCATTCGCGTTGGCGAGCTGCTCTTCCACAATGTTGAGCCAGCCGAGCCAATTGCTTTCATCGCCGCTAGTCCATACAGAAGCGTCCTTGGCCCACACGCGAGCCACTTTGTTATTTGACTTCCAGTCATTCAACGCAGCCGTGACTGCCGACGCGAGATTGGCCGGAAGTTTGTACGTCAGCTTGTTCAGACTCACGCGGACACTCCGGCATGTTTGGTGATGGTATCGAGCAGCGACTTGAACGGGTCCTGGAAGAGTTTCACAGCGTCGGCGATGAGCTTGTCAGTCACTTCTTTCATGGAAATACCAGCGGCTTCGAGATCGCTCATCGTTTTATTCGCACCCGCGACATTTTCCGTGAGGCTCGGACGCAATTTGCCGTGATCGCGGAAAGCGTCAAAGGTAGCCGGAGGAATCGTGTCGACGGTATCCGCGCCGATGAGTTCTTCGACATAGAGAACGTCGCGATATTTGGGATTCTTGGTGCTGGTGCTGGCCCAAAGCAAACGCTGCGTTTGTCCGCCTTTTGCCGCAAGCGCTTTCCAGCGTGGGCCGCCGAAGAGTTCCTGCTCCTGATATTTTGCGTAAGTGCGGCGAGCGTTGGCGATGGCGACTTTGCCGCGCAGCGATTCAAGCAACGCTTTCTTGTTCGAATCAGTTTCGGTTTTTTCCATCGCATCGATCTTGCTGTCCACAAGACTATCAATGCGGCTAACGAAGAAGCTGGCAACGCTGGCGATGTGCGAAATGTCCTGGACTTTGGCAACGCGCGCTTCGAGCGCAGCGAGAAATGCCTCGGCGACTTGTTCGTATGCGGATTGCGCGAAGAGTAGAGTAATGTTGATGTTGATGCCGTCCTCGAGAGCCTGGCGAATCGCGGGAATACCTTCTTTCGTCGCGGGAATTTTGATCATAACGTTCGGGCGATTGACGGTTTTCCAGAGGCGGCGCGCTTCGTTTATCGTGCCCTGCGTGTCGTAGGCGAGAAGGGGCGAAACTTCGAGGCTGACGTAGCCGTCGCGGCCTTTGGTTTCTGCATGGACCGGCTTAAAGATGTCGCAAGCATCCTGCACGTCACGGATGGCAATCTTTTCGTAGAGGGCCATGGCAGTGGAAGATTTTGCATCGGGCGCTTTAATGATGTCGTTGTAGTCGTCGCCCGCGGTGATTGCTTTTTCGAAGATGGCCGGGTTGGAGGTCATGCCGCGCAAGCCGTCTTCGTTAATCATTTTTTTCAGGTCGCCGTTGAGCAGAATATTGCGGCGAATAAAATCGAGCCAGGGTGACTGGCCGTAAGCGAGCAGTC
>Ga0126376_10001569_pt1 | contig 12400 bp, 8 predicted proteins | sample PanSoiMetPlot_15_FD_92760 | JGI IMG/M metagenome (GOLD analysis project Ga0126376, IMG submission 92760) | Tropical forest soil microbial communities from Panama - MetaG Plot_15 | ecosystem: Environmental > Terrestrial > Soil > Tropical forest > Bulk soil | place: Panama | collected 2016-02-17
CCATCCGCCGACAGGTCGGTCGAGCCTGCCGCTCCGGTCGCCGCGGTCGAGCCGCCGGTTGCCGCCGAACCCGGCGAGACTGAACAGAAACCATCCGCCGACAGGTCGGTCACTCCGGTCGCCACGGTCGAAACGCCGCCTGCGATCGAAACGCCGCCAGCGGTCGAACCGGCGGCCCGCCTCCTCCCTGTCCCCTCTCCGCAAGCCGGCGGGGCTCGGGAGAGCGCGACCGCGGAGGCTATGCCCGAGGTCGCCGCCGCCATGCCCCCCGAAACGCAACCGACGACCTCCCAGGCGACGGCAGCAACCGGCGAAGCCAGCACGCCGCTCGCCGTCGAGGCGACCGTCCCGCCGGCCAGTGAGCCGGCCGAGACCATCGTCGCGACTGACGCTAAGCCTGCTCCCCCCGTGACAGAGGAGCGCGCCGCGAAGGATGAAGCACCCGCGCGTACTGGTGCGACGGAGACCGATACGGCCGCATCGGAACTGAAAGCGGCTCCGGCCGAAGCGCCCGCCTCGCAGCGCGCGCAATAGCGCCAGCGTTGGTAGGTGAGCAAAGCGAAGCGCGCCCACCGCGATCGAGCGTGGTGGGCACGGCGCGCAAGAGCGTGCCCTTGCACACCGTGCAAATGATTCCAGCTGATCGAATTGATTCCGGCTGATCGAAACCCGCGTTAGGCCGCTACGTCCCTCCGCCGCGATACCAACGCGGCGCCTCTCGCTCGGCGGCTTTCACGAACGCATCTCTGCCGTCCATATCCGCCGATATCTCTCGAAATTGCTGAGCCAAGCCGGCTTTAAGCACGCGGTTATGCGGCGGCCACTCTGGATGTGCCCGCAAATAGTCGCGGAACGCCATGTGGCGCTCGATTACGCTGTGCTCAATCTGCGCTGCGTTTTCCGCAAATGCGGCAGATTGTGGAGAGAGAGAGGGCCGGAGCATTCCCGTTATCCAGCGGCCAGCGTCGCCTCCTGCAGCGCGCTCGGTGCGCCTTTTGCCGCCGGGGTCTCGCGCAGGATCGCTGCCAGCTCCGGCAGGCAGGATCCGCAATTCGTTCCGGCACGCAAGGCCTCGCCGATCTCGGCAACGCTCGCGAGTTGTCCACACCGGACCCCCTCGACAATGGTCGTGCGGCCCACGGCGAAACAGGCGCACACAATAGGGCCCGGAGATGTGAGCCCCGCTAATGATACGCCAGCAAGGACCCGTGCGCGGTTATGGTCCGGCGGCGCCTCGCCGAACATCATGATGGCGGCAGCACGATCGGGCAGGCTCGCAGGATCGCGCGCGAGAAAGAGACAGGCTTCGAGCGCGCCATCGGCGAAGCTCGCATAACGAAATACTCCGAGCCCGGGGTCGGCATAGACCGCGAGATCGGCCGCTGCGGTAACGCCTAGCCACGCAAGGATGCGCTCAGCGTCGGGCGCCTCATGATCCGCCGCAAGCTTGTCGATGCCGGACAGCGTGTAACCAAAGCCGCTTTCGATGGCGATGCGGCACCAATAATCGGTGGATTCCAGCCGCACGGACCCTCGCCGCAGCAGCAGGCCATGCCAGGCCACGGGCTGCGGCTGAACCACCACGGCTGTGGCCTTCAATTCGGGCTGGCCGGAAACCGGATCGCAGGCCGCGCCCACCAGCCTGCCGACCGGGCCCGTGGAGGAATTGTTTTCGCTCCAGTGCATGGCAGCAAACACCTCGCCGCAGATCTGAGCTTCGGTCACGCGAACACGCATGATCGCGGCGCCATGACGGCTCTCGATCCGCGCGAAGCCGCCATCCACCAGTTGCGCTTGCGCGGCATCATACGGGTGCATGTCGAGAAAAGGTTCGGGCGTGTGTTGCGCGAGGCCCGGCACATCGCCGGTGCGTGTCATGGTGTGCCATTGGTCGCGAATGCGGCCCGTATTGAGCATCAACCCGCGCGTATTGTCGGGCGTTTCGACAGGCCGGCCGAACGGCGTCGCCACGAAGCGCGCGCGACCGTCCGGATGGGCAAAGCCGCCGGCGGCGAACAGTCGTGCGCTGCAGGCGCCGTCACCGCGCACCGGCCATTGCACGGGTTCGAGCGCATCATAGGCCTCCTCGTCGAGCGCTGCGAGGCCACCGATATCGAAGGCGCGCTCGCCGTCGTTCTCGAATGCCGACAGCGCGGCGTGCTCGCGAAAAATCTCCGCGGGACTGCGATACCCGAACGCCTGCGCAAAGCCCATGCGGCACGCGAGTTGCGTCAACATCCACCAATCCGGGCTCGCTTCGCCAGGCGGGCGGCGAAACGCGCGCTGGCGCGAGATGCAGCGCTCGGAATTCGTCACGGTGCCATCTTTTTCCGACCATGCCATCGCGGGCAGGCGCACATGGGCGAATTCGGTCGTGTCGTTGCGCCTGACGTCGGCCACGACCACAAACGGGCATCGGCGCAGCGCTTCGCGCACGCGGTTCGATCGCGGCAAGCTGACGGCGGGATTGGTGGCGGCGATCCACAGCGCCTTGATGGTGCCGTCATGCACGGCGTCGAACAGTTGGACAGCCTTGAGGCCCGGCCGCGTCGCCATGTTCGGCGCGTTCCAGAAGCGGCGCACGCGATCGACATGGGCTCCCGAATCGAAGCGCATATGCGCCGCGAGCTGGTTGGCGAGACCACCGACCTCGCGCCCGCCCATGGCGTTGGGCTGCCCCGTCAGCGAGAACGGCCCCATGCCCGCACGGCCGATGCGGCCCGTCGCGAGGTGACAGTTGATGATTGCGTTGACCTTGTCGGTTCCGACCGACGATTGATTGACGCCCTGCGAATAAAGCGTGACGACTTGTGCGGTTTGCCTGAACAGTGCGTAGAAGTCCTCAATGCGTGCGGGATCGAGCCCGGTGAGTTCCGCGACCGCAAGCACGCAAGGCGCTGCGGCGTGCGCCGCCGCAAGGGCGGCATCGAAACCTTGCGTGTGTGCTGCGATAAAATCGAGGTCGAGTGCTTCGCTGGCCGCGAGATGCGCCAGCAGCCCATTGAACAGCGCGACATCGCTACCGAGTCGCAGCTGCAAGTGCAAGTCCGCGTCGTTGCACGTCGCGGTGCGGCGGGGGTCGATGACGACGATGCGCGTGCCGCGCGCGGCGCGCGCCGCAACGAGCCGGCGATAGAGGACCGGGTGGCACCACGCCGCGTTGCTGCCGACGAGCACGGCGAGATCGGCCTCGTCGATATCCGCATAGCAGCCCGGAACGACGTCCTCACCGAAGGCGCGGATATGGCCGGCGACGGATGAGGCCATGCAGAGCCGCGAATTGGTGTCGATGTTCGCCGCGCCGAAGAAGCCTTTCATGAGCTTGTTGGCAACATAGTAATCCTCGGTCAAGAATTGCCCGGAGACATACATCGCCACTGATTCCGGCCCATGCATTTTGATGGCGTTGGAGAATCTTTCAGCTGCAAGATCGAGCGCTTCGTCCCAGCTGGCGCGGCGGCCGTTGATTTCGGGAACCAGCAAGCGCTGCTCGGCACCCAGCGTCTCGCCGAGCGCCGACCCTTTCGAGCACAGGCGGCCCGCATTGGCGGGATGGGCGGGGTCGCCTTGCACCTCCGGAATCAGGACCTCTGAGTCAGGAGTGAGGAAGCCTCCCGCTGCCCCGTTTTCCTCACTCCTCACTCCCAATCTCTGCCCCCCGGCGAGGACCCCACAGCCGACACCGCAATAGGGGCATGTGGTGCGCACCTTGGCAGCGGGTGGAGCAGCAACCATGAAGCACCGGTTCTGCTATGCGGCCATTGCCAAGGCGCGCCCGAAGATCAGGCGGCCGCGCAGGGCCGCGATGTTGCTTTTGGATTCGATCAGATCGACGAACCAGGGGCCGTCGGCGATCTCGCCGTAGAGAATCGCGCCAGCAACACGTCCGTCGCGCAGAATGAGCTTCTTGTATTGGCCGGGGCCGGCGTCGCGCACGGTGATTTCCTCGTCGCCATCGTCGCGTGCCTCAAGCACGCCGGCGGAAAACACGTCGACGCCGGTGACCTTCAGGCTCGTATGGGGTGCCGGCGCCACATACGGCCCCGGCGCCTCACCGCATAGGACCGCCGCGCAAATACGCGCCTGCTCCCACAGCGGGCCGACGAGGCCGAAGGTCTGGCCATGATGCTCGACGCATTCGCCGACGGCGAAAATGTCGGGCTCGCTCGTTGCCATGAAATCGTCGACGATGATGCCGCGATTGACATCGAGTCCTCCCGCACAGGCGAGGTCGATGTTGGGGCGCACGCCGACGGCGAAGACAACAAGATCGGCCGGGAGTTCGCGGCCGTCGGCAAGTTGCACGGCCTTGACACGGTTATTGCCGACGAGGGTCTCGGGTTGCGCCCTCGTCAGCACGGTTATGCCGCTTCTTTCGAGATCGCGCTCAAGGAGCAGGCCGGCAGCTTTATCGAGCTGGCGCTCCATCAGCGTCGGCATGAGATGAACCACGGTGACCGTCATGCCGCGTTTCATCAGGCCGAAAGCCGCTTCGAGACCAAGCAGCCCGCCGCCGACCACGACGGCGCGACCGCCGTGGCGGCTCGCGTCGCGCATGAGCTCAAGATCTGCGATGTTGCGAAATGGGCAGACGCCGGGAAGGTCCAGCCCCGCGACGGGCGGCACGACCGGGCGCGATCCCGTCGCTAACACGAGCTTGTCATAACTTACAGCACGGCCCAGCGTGGTGGTGACGGTCTTCGCGCCGGCATCCAGTTTCACGACAGCTTCGCCGGGCGCAAGTCTGATATGGTTTCGCTCGTACCATTCGCCGGAGTAAAGAACGATATCATCGATCTCCTTCTCGCCGGCGAGCACGGCCGACAGCAAAATACGATTGTAGTTGGGATGCGGCTCGGCACCGATCACTTCGATCTCGAAGCGCTCGCGAGCGCGTGCGAGAATTTCATCGATCGTGCGCATCCCGGCCATGCCGTTGCCGACGAGGACAAGGCGCTGTTTTACCGATGACATCGCATCACTCGCCATCGTCACGCCGGTGCTTGTCGCCGGCATCCACGTCGTTCCTGCCGAGCTTCAGCCAGCAAGGCGTGGATGGCCGGACAAGCCAGGCCATGACCGCGTAGAGATGCTTCGACATGAATCGATCCCCTTTGGGCGCGGTGCCAAGTTGCAATCTCATATCCGTGCCGAGCCGAGTTCATGAGGCGCCCCCCAGGTGCGCCTCCAGCGGCTCTTGACGCCGGTGACGGCGAGCAGCGCCGCGGCGGCGAGCAGGCCGAACACCAGGAAGCCCGGGTGGTAGGAACCGGTCAGCTCTTTCGAGATGCCGAGGCTCGAAGCGAGATAAAAGCCGCCGACGCCGCCGGCCATGCCGACCAGCCCGGTGATGACGCCGATCTCGCGGCTGAAGCTCTGCGGAATAAGTTGAAACACCGCGCCATTGCCCATACCGAGGGCCAGCATGGCGACGATGAAGACGAGCAGCGCCACCGGCGCCGACCACACCCCGACACTGATGACCGCGAGCGCGCAGGCTGCGATCGCGTAGGTGATCGACAGCGAAAACACGCCGCCGACCTTGTCAGCGAAGGCGCCGCCGATCGGCCGCATGAATGATCCGACGAAGACGCAGGCCGCCGTGAAGTAACCGGCGACGACGGGGCTCAACCCATACTGATCATTGAAGTAGATCGTCAGCGATGACGAAAGGCCGACGAAACCGCCGAAGGTCACGCTGTAGAGAAACATGAACCACCAGGCGTCGCCGATCTTGAGCACCCGCAAGTAGTCCGCGCGCTTTTGCGGTGCCGGGGCCTTGTTGGCGTTGCGTGCGATGAGGACGAAGACCGCAAGCGCGACCGCAAGGGGGATCGCGGCGAGGCCAAAGACATTGTTCCAGCCGAAGTTGACGGCGAGCGTCGGGGCAAACAGCGCGGCGAACACGGTGCCGGAATTGCCGGCGCCGGCAATGCCGAGAGCCGTCCCCTGATAGTCCGGCGGATACCACTGGGACGCCATCGGCAGGGCGACCGCGAAGGAAGCGCCGGCCACGCCGAGCGCCAGTCCGATCGCAAGGGTTGCCTCGAAGGATTTGATGCCCACAAGCCAGGCCGCGAGGAGGCTGGCGATGACCGCTGTCTGCAGGACGATGCCTGTCAGCCTTGGCCGCAGGCGATCGACCATGATGCCGGCGACGATGCGCAAGAGCGCGCCGGAAAGAACCGGCACCGCGACCATGAACCCCTTCTGCGCCGGAGAAAGAGCAAGGTCCTTGGCGATCTGGACGCCCAGCGGTCCGAGCATCACCCAGACCATGAAACTCATGTCGAAGTAGAGGAACGATGCAAAAAGTGTGGGCAGGTGACCAACGGAAAAGAACCCCTTCCTCATTCCAAAAATTCTCCAGTTGCGCCTTCAGCCAGGGCTAGCAACTGGCATGCCAGGAGTTCGCAGGTGCGAAATACTTTACTTTTCGACAGCCGCGCCGCCGGCTCGCAGGGTCTTTCATGACAAATTTTTGGACAGCATGTCGAGATAATGCGCGATTGCAAAATTTAGGGGCAATTGACTGAAAAATAACGATAAAGATTATAATCTGAGCAGCGCTGTAAAAAATCCCTGTCGCTGCCGTTTTGCACCGCGATCGGAGATGGCAACTGGTGTTTTTTGCAGCAATAAATTTATGTGCAGTGCAAATAACGGCGAACGCCTAGCAGTGCGGCCGAATCCCCGGAAAAGTCATAAATTCCCAGCGATGTAGTAGCGGCGGGGTGTCTGCTGGCCGAGGGCCGCGCTCCCGGCCGGCCGCGCCGCTGTCAAAATGCCTCAGGCAAATCCGCCGCCCATTTCGCCCTGATGCGCGCATCGAGGTCGCGGCTGGCGCGCGCCACCACCGGGAAGCTGCCACGCCGCGCGAACGGCTTGCAGGCATCGATGACGACGCGCGCATTGCGGCGGTCGGTGTCGCCGTCGTAGCACATGGGGTCGAGGTGGGTCGACCAGCAGCCGCGCACAATGTCGACGTCTTCGCGCGGGTCACAGCGGGTGCACATGGCCCAGATCACGTCGTTGATGTTGGTCGGGTCGACGTCGTCGTCGACCACGATGGTCCAGCGGTTGGCGTAGGCGCCGGCGTGGCACTGCGAGGCGACGAACCCGGCCTGCTTGGCGTGGCCGCCGTAGAGCTGCCTGATCGACACGGTGAGCCAGAACCGGCTGCCGCCGGCCTCGTGGGCCCACACACCCTTGATCTCCGGCACGCCCGCGGCTTCAAGCTGGTTCCACACCGCGCCGCAGCGGTAGGTGCCGAGATAAAAGGTATTGTCGTTGGGCGGCACCGCCGGGATGGCGCCGAGCAGGATCGGGTCGTCGCGGTGCATCAACGTGGCGATCCGGATCGCAGGCTCGGGCCGTGAGCCGCCCGCGTAGTAGCCGGTCCATTCGCCGAGCGGCCCTTCCTGGATCATGTCACCCGGATGGATGAAGCCCTCGAACGCGATCTCGGCATTGGCCGGCACCGGCAAGCCCGTCTTGGGCATGTTGAAGACTTCGACGGGCTCGCCCAGAAGGCCGCCGGCCGCCTCGAACTCGCTCTTGCCGTAAGGGATCTCCAGGCCCGCGAGCATGAAAAGCGCCGGATGCATGCCCGCCACGACCGCGACCGGGCACGGCTCTCTGCGTTCGTGATAGCGCGTCATGATGATGCGTCCGTGCTTGCCGGGCGACATCATCACGGTCGCCACATCCGGCCCCTGGCTCTGGATGCGATAGGCGCCGTAGTTGATCCACCCGCTGTCCGGGTCTCGCATCACCACCATGCAGGCCGTGCCGATAAAGGCGCCGCCGTCATGCTCGTGCCAGACCGGGGTGGGAATCTTGCCGATGTCGACTCCTTCGCCCTGGCAGACGTTCTCGAGCAGCGGCCCGCCGTTGACCTCGCGGGGCTTGTGCGCGGGGGCGTCCTTCATGTAGCCGCGCCACCACTGGATCAAATCCATCTCGGAGCCCTGGGGAGGCAGGCCGAGCGCGATGTTGATGCGTGACACCGAAGTGAGGATGTTGGCGAGCACCCGGTGACCCTTGGGAAAGCCCGGCACCTCGTCGAACATCACCGCCCGATTGCCCATCTGGCGCTGATAGATGTCGACGATGCCGCCGATCTCTTGCCTCGGCTCGGCGCCGCGGATGATCTTCAGCTCGCCGGCCGCCTCGATCTCGGCGACCCAGTTGCGTAGATCTTTGTTGGGCACGGCGATGTCTCCTCACTGGCTATGCAGCGGTCGCACGCGGATACGGCCGGGTTCGATGACCGAGAATTGCCCTGCCCAGTCGTCGCGCTGCGTGATCAGATTGGCGAGCCTTCGCCCGACGTCGCCAGGCTTTGGCATCGGAACGCGCAGAAGAACACACCGCATCCCTGGTGGTAACGCCGTGCGCCGCGCGAGCTCGCCGAAATCTTTATCGAAGGTAAGCAAAATGCGTTCCTCTCTCGCGGCCCACGCCAAGACGTCTGGATCGGCGATGCCTGGGGCTGCCGTCCTCATCCAAACAACATCGTGTCCGGCAACGCGAAGGGCTGAGACGGCTGCGCCGGGGAAGTTCTCGTTGGAAAGAGAGCGCATATCAGGCTGCGCTGCGGAATACTTTCTCCGAACTCAGCGCGTCGCTGGCATAGGCAAGACAAGCGATGAAGTCGTCGTTCACGATCCCTGGGTAATTGGCCAGAATATCGCGTTCGCCCCAACCGTCGGCCATCAGGCCGATCACGAACTCGACAGACAGCCGGGTGCCGTGGATGACGGGCTTGCCGGCGAGCACGTCCGGATCGAGTGCAATGCGAGGATGCTCGGTCATCATTAATGTCCTCTCGTCAGCAGAATGCTATCCGAAAACGCCGCCCCCGGCCATGCGGTCGGGGCGCCCGCAGTCCCAGCAGGGTCAATCGATCGCCTCCGCCACCGCCTTGCCGCACGCGACGGTGTCGGCGTTGCCGCCGAGGTCGCGCGTGCGCAGGGTTTTCTCGCCAAGCACGTGCTCGATCGCGTCCACGATGGCGCGGCCTGCATCCTTCTCACCGAGATGGTCAAGCATCATGGCGCCGGACCAGATCTGGCCGATGGGATTAGCGACGCCTTGCCCGGCGATGTCGGGCGCGGAACCGTGAACCGGCTCGAACACCGAAGGAAACTTGCCTTCCGGATTGATGTTGCCGCTCGGCGCAATGCCGATGGTCCCGGTGCAGGCGGGGCCGAGATCGGACAGGATGTCGCCGAACAGGTTGGAGCCGACCACCACGTCGAACCAGTCGGGATGCAGGACGAAGTTCGCGGTGAGAATGTCGATGTGGAACTTGTCCCAGCGCACGTCCGGATAAGATTTCGCGACCGCTTCGACCCGTTCGTCCCAGTATGGCATGGTGATGGAGATGCCGTTGGACTTGGTTGCCGAAGTGAGATGCTTCCTGGCCCGCGCGCGCGCCAGCTCGAAGGCAAATTTCACGACGCGATCGACCCCGATCCGGGTCATGTACGTCTCCTGGACCACGAACTCCCGTTCGGTATCGGCGAACATGCGGCCGCCAACGTTGGAATACTCGCCCTCGGTGTTCTCGCGCACCACGTAGAAATCGATGTCGCCGGGCTTGCGGCCGGCGAGCGGGCAGGGGACGCCAGGCATCAGCCGCACCGGCCGCAGATTGATGTACTGGTCGAACTCGCGCCGCCACGTCACTAGCGAGCCCCACAGCGATACATGATCCGGGATCTTGGCCGGCCACCCCACGGCACCGAAAAAAATCGCGTCGTGGCCGCCGATCTTTGCCTTCCAGTCCTGCGGCATCATGCGGCCATGTTTTTCGTAGTACTCGACGCAAGCGAAATCGAACCAGTCAAGCCTGAGGTCGAAGCCATGCTTTTTGGCAGCCCGCTCAAGCGCGCGTACGCCCTCGGGCGTAACCTCCTTGCCGATACCATCGCCGGGTATGACGGCGATGCGATAGGTTTTCTTCATGTGAGGGGTTCCTCGACCTGCTGGGGACGTAGGGCGGCTTCGCACTTTGCGCTACCCGGGAACACGCGCTGGTTGTATAGGGTTCGACCGGGACAACAGGCCGCACAGAAGCGCATGCGTTGGCATGTTGCACGCCATCGCTTTGACTGGAAGAAAAAAGGTAAAAAGAATTTTCGCGGAGGAGTTTTCCATGGCCATCAAATTCGGCCGCCCACTCGAGGCGACCGTGCGTTTTTCACCGGCTGAGGCCAAGTCAACATCGGCCCGGCTCGATCTCACCGTGCGGCCGCGGCGCAATCGGCAATCGGACTGGGTGCGCCGGATGGTGCGGGAGCACGTGCTGACGGCCGACGATCTGATCTGGCCGCTGTTTCTCATCGACGGTGAGCGCAAGCGCGTGCCGGTCGCCTCCATGCCGGGCGTCGAGCGTGTTTCGGTCGACGAAGCCGTGCGCGATGTGGAGAAAGCGGCGAAATTGCGGATTCCCTGCATTGCACTGTTTCCCTACACCGACCCCGAGCGGCGCGACCACAACGGCACCGAAGCGCTCAATCCGGATAACCTCGTGTGCCGTGCCATCCGTGCCATCAAGAAGGAGGTGCCTGACGTCGGCGTCCTGTGCGACGTGGCGCTCGATCCTTATACGAGCCACGGCCACGACGGCCTCTTGCATGACGGTGAGATCCTCAATGACGAGACCGTCGAGGTGCTCGTCCGGCAGGCGCTGGTCGAAGCGGAGGCGGGCTGCGACATCATCGCGCCGTCGGACATGATGGACGGGCGGGTCGGAGCGATCCGCCACGCCCTCGATGCCGCCGGCCGCATCGATGTGCTCATCATGGCCTATGCGGCGAAATACGCATCAGCATTCTATGGACCATTTCGCGATGCTGTCGGCTCCTCCGCCACGCTCGTCGGCGACAAGCGAACCTATCAGATGGACCCGGCCAACGCGGACGAAGCGCTGCGCGAGGTTGAGATCGACCTGGCCGAGGGCGCTGATCTCGTCATGGTCAAGCCCGGCATGCCGTATCTCGACGTGCTGCGGATCGTGAAGGACACCTTTGCGGTCCCGACCTTTGCGTATCAGGTCTCCGGCGAGTATGCGATGATCATGGCGGCCGCCAGTAACGGCTGGCTTGACGGCGAGAAGGCCATGGTGGAGAGCCTTACCGCCTTCAAGCGCGCCGGTGCCGATGGGATCTTGACCTATTTCGCGCCGCGGGTGGCGCAACGACTGTCCGGCATTTAGCCCTCTCTTCCGCGAACATTTAGCCTGTCCGCGAAATGACCGGTTCGACCTTTGCGATGCGGCGCAGCGTCCCCCTCCCCCGCTAACGCAGGGCAATCGCACGTGGTGGGGGCGCGCTTCTCCTTCTCCGCGCTTGCAGGGAGAGGGTCGGGGTGAGGGGCTCTCCGCAGGCTCAGACTCGCGGAAGCGTCCCCTCACCCAGATCGCGCAAGCGCGATCCGACCTCTCCCCGCAAGCGGGGAGAGGTAAGAGGCCGCGGCCACATGCGATTTGCCCTGCTGCCAACCGGGGGCCAAGTGGCGCGTTTATTTTTCACCGACCTCATTAATTGAAGCGGACTAATCGAGCGGGTTTATCGGAGATGTAACTCGGTCCCCGGTCGAGACGAGCCCGGCGTGTGTCGGCTGCGCGACGTAAGTCGGTGAATCGAATGAGACTGCGCTGTTGATTACGTGCAAATCGCGGATGCGGTTGATATCGTCGGCCTGCGTTGCGTGATAACCGTTGTCGCGGTTGCACTTGGTTTGCGCACGTCATCAAAGCTCATATCCAAGCAGCCCTCGCCCCCTCGGCGCACCGCTGCGCCGGCCTCGTGGTATTCACTTCGGAGCGTCGACCTATGGCGGGAACCGGCCGCGCCCGTGAAAGACCCTCGCGGATATCGCAAGGACTGGCCCTCGGCTTGAGCATCGCCATAGTCCTCATGGCAGGCTGGCTCGCCGTCACGATCATGCTCTCGCGTTACGCCACGACCGCGGCATCCGGCGACACGGAGATGACGAACCCGCCCGCCCGTGTGGAGAATTCACCCGTATCGGATGAGCCTCGCGTAGCGATCGGCGAGAATTCGGCTGACATCAAACCTATGGCTCAAGATTATGCGTCGGCCACGCCAACGCCGCCGCGATCGGCCCTGCCGCTGGCGCCCTTTGCCGAACCTCCCGCGGCCGCCGCTTCCCTCCCCGCATCTGCCCTGTTGCCGACCGCGACGGCTGTGCCGGAAGGCGATTACCCCAGCATTCCGGCCGCTCCGTCCTACCCTCCCGCGCGCGCCCGGCAGGTCGCGGTTGTGGCCAGGACTCCCGCCGAAGCGGCCGAAGCCATTGCGGACCTCCTGCGGCCGCCGCCGCTGCCCTTGCCGCAGCCCTACCCCGCCAGGCGCGTGGCAGAGGGCAG
>Ga0126376_10001571_pt1 | contig 12393 bp, 7 predicted proteins | sample PanSoiMetPlot_15_FD_92760 | JGI IMG/M metagenome (GOLD analysis project Ga0126376, IMG submission 92760) | Tropical forest soil microbial communities from Panama - MetaG Plot_15 | ecosystem: Environmental > Terrestrial > Soil > Tropical forest > Bulk soil | place: Panama | collected 2016-02-17
AAGCCGATTTCGTCAACCAAAGGGCTGTACCGGTCCTTCTCCTGATAGAACGACCGCTCAGCGGTGAACATCGACTTGAGGTTGGCCTTGGCCTCGCCTTGCTTCGACCGCGCCTGAAAGCGGATGAAGTTGGGAATGGCGATCGCCGCCAGAATGCCGATAATCGCAACCACGATCATCAGCTCGATCAGTGTAAAACCGCGTTTCTTTAGCTGCTTCAACATTTAGAGCTCCTACGGGAGGGTAAGGGGTTACGGGGAGTAATAGCTGCAAATCAGAGTCCAAGTCCCTTGGCCACGCAACGACCTGTTTTTATTTGCTGACTTCAAATGCATCATCGTTGGGAGACTGGGTCGAGCGACACATTTTGTCATCTTACGTGCCAAATTCGAGTTTGCCATCAGCGTGCGATCTCAGGGGTGCCATGTAACAAAAAGGGCGACCAATGAGTTTGGTCGCCCGACTTGCTCAACGATGAGTGCTGTTACTTGTCGCAGGTCACGTCGTTGTAGGTGTTGTATGGTGCGCCGGCGGGAGATGCCGTATCACTGTTGCCGCAGTTCGCGGTATTCGTCACGCTCATCGACGAAACGTACCAGCTGTCGATACCGACGGACTCAGAATCGATGTCGCCCGCCGCGGTCCCGATGAAATCGCAGGCGGGGCATGAAGCGGCGTTGATCACGCCTGCCGTGCCCGGGTCCGTACCACCAGCTTTGTACGCCGGCATGAGCTGCATGGCCGAATACTTGAACAAGTCGACGCTGATGCAGCTGTCCTGTCCGGCCGTATCTGTCACTGCAGTGGCGGTGCTGCGGTCTTCCTTGGTGGCACAAGCGGTGCTCAAGCGGTAGACGTAGCGATTGGCGCGCTCCGGCGAGAAGCCGATTTCGTCGACCAAGGGGCTGTAGCGGTCCTTCTCCTGATAGAACGACCGCTCAGCGGTGAACATCGACTTGAGGTTGGCCTTGGCCTCGCTCTGCTTCGACCGCGCCTGGAAGCGGATGAAGTTGGGAATGGCGATTGACGCCAGGATGCCGATGATCGCAACTACAATCATTAATTCGATGAGAGTGAAACCACGCTTTACCAACGGTCTAGTAATTAAGGTATCGCTCGCCTGTAAGGGGTGTTCAAAAGAGCGAGTTGCAAAAATGTACCCACGCCTGTTTTGAAATAATAAGGCAATGATCTCAAGGACCGGAGAATGAGCACTGACAAATCTCGTCGACATTTCTTGTCAGGTGAGGTGATTTGGCTCCAGGGTGGTGTTTTTTGACACCCTCGTGCGCCAAAGGGCGACAGCCGCGCATGCCGCCACAGCGAGGGCGCCAAGCCCTAAACCAAGAAGAAAGCCGGGGCACCGATATTCGTACACAACCGAGTGCCTTCCCGGCGTCAGGAGCAAGCCACGCACTGCATAATTGGTGGGCAACAGCTCGGTTCGTTTCCCGTCAACCGATGCCGACCAGCCTTGATAGTAGGAGTCCGTCAGCACGAGCACAGAGGCGGCGGCGACGCGGGCCTCCACCTCCAGCCGCTCAGGAGCATAGGCGGTGATTTCCGCCGCGCCGAGCCCGGCCTCCTGAGTCGTGTTTGTCGGTGCGCCATTGCATTCGACCAGCGCCTCCCGATCCCAAGCGAAGCCCGATGAACGCATGAACGCGAGTGACTCCGCGCGATTCACGCAACGCGCGCGAGCGAGGTAGGCGCGCGGGCGAACGTTGGGATTTTGCACCAAAAGCAACCCAAGCTGCGGCTGCTGCGCGACAATTCCCTCCGGCGTGCCTCCGAGACGTTGATACAAATCGGCAGGAACGGAGAGGTACTTCGCGCTGAAGAGCCGCATGTACCGGCGGTACCAGACCGGCCCATGCGACAAGAGATCATGGATGCGCGCAGAAAATGCTGGGAGGTAGACATTGATGGATTCAAAGTTCCAGATCGCCGTGGTAGTCGGAGCAAAGGCGGCGGATGCGGTAATTGCACCAGCATCTGCCGGTGCAACGCCAGCGATCGCGGGGGGATGATAGTCGGCGTTTCCAGACGCCACGCGAAATCCGCCCAGGCGCGGCGGTCCGTCCCGTCGTTTGATTTCTGCGGCGAACGCGTTCGGGCGGAGCACCTCCGGGCCCGCCAGCTCATAGAGTGGCTCATTGGCGAGGTACAAAGTGGTGAAGACCACCAGGCAGATAAGCCATCTGAGCAATCGGGGATCTCTCACTCGTAGAAGCAGAAACATGGTGAGCAGCGTGAACGCCGCGGTTTGACCGCACCCGACGAGGAGACCGCGATGAAAGACCTGGGTTGCATCATCGGCGGTTCCTCCCAACTGGAGGCCGGAGAGAAGGTGACGCGAGAAAATACCGAGCCCCAGCTCGAGAAAAAACAGGCCGCCGCAGGCCAGCGAGAGAGCTCCGAAGACAAAGGCGCCGGCCCGTCGTCTGGGAGGCTCGAGAACGCTTTGCAGGCCAACCGCGGCGCCGCATGCGATGAGCAGCATCAGGTAGGGCGTCAGCTTTTCGGGAAAGCGGAACGGCCGCCAGAGCGGGATTGCCTTGAACAGCAGCGCGTAAGCGCCGAGATGCTTTCCCAGCAACAGCGCCACGATGCCTGCAGCACTGAGCACGAGGAGAATTGCCGGCCGGCGGCGGCGATGGTGCGCCACGGCGATCCCAGCGAGAGCGACTGCGGCCAGGCCGACGTGAACCGAGTCAGCCCAAAGCGAATTCATCGACGTCTGAAGGATTTTGGCAGCGATCGTCCGATTGCCGTTGGCGAAGATCGGACCCAGCACAAGCTCCACCAGCCGCAATGGATGCATCGACCAGACGAGCGCGACGTCGAGCGATTGATGTCCGGCTTGGCCTTGGGACATGGCAGATAGCGCGGGAAGAATCTGCACCGCAGCCAGGAGGCCGCCCAACGCCCAAAGCGCGGACAACGTCGTCGCGGTGTTCTGAATCTTCCCCGGACGGTGGCGAATCGCAGCAAGAATCCCGCAGGCCACCGCGCAAACGGCAAAGCTCTGCGCATCACCGCAGAACAGCACTGAGCTGAGCAGGCTCGACGCAACCAGCGCGGCGCCAGGCGTTGGACGAGTGAAGAAGCGATCCGCTGCCCAGAGCGCCCACGGAATCGAAGCGGCCGCCATCAAATAGAGGAGGTTGCCGCTGATCGTCACCATGTACCCGTTAAAGGCGAAAAGCAGCCCTGCGAGGCTCGAGGCGGACCGCGGAAGCTCGAAACGCCGAAGCAGGCAGTAGATGCCTCCGAACGCGGCGGGAAAACAGATCAGCACATTCACCTTGATCGCTGCCGCGATGGGAAGGATGAGATAGAGGAGATTCGTCGGGTGGAGCGCTCCCGAGATAACCATCCCTAGGAACGGCTGGCCCAACCCGTCGTAGGGATACCAAAACGGAAACTCCAAATGAGACACCCGCTCGGCCCAGTATTGGCGGAGCGGATAGTAAACGCGCAGCATGTCGCGGGCGGCGAAAATTCCCGATGTGAAAATCGCGCGCTGAAAGAAAACAATCGTCGTGCCGAGAGCGATTGCCATCGCCAACCGGCGCTCGCGCCTCGCTTGCCAGAATGGCTTTTGCATCGCTTCGGAGATGCGGGGCCGGGCAATCAACCCTAGTGTGTGGACGGAGCTACCGCGGTGATGCCATCCGCTGTTTCAAGCCCCATTTTTGTCTCGGTGGGGGTTTCGGCGCTCTGGCGGGCAAGCCCGGTGGCAAACGAAAACGTGGCCCGTTGAACGAATTCGTCCAGCTCAGCCGAGGCGCGAGCGAGGTCTGGTGAATGATTGGACTGGTAGCAGGACTGTCGCAGCGCGAGGAGCTCCGCGGTCCAGGGAAAGTGCGGCTCGTATTCCTTCAGCGCCTGCACGCAGGTCGCGGTGAAGTCCAGCTTTCGTGAAAGGCTGATGAGCGTGTTGATCCGCAGTATCTCCAGCCCCCGCACCGCGAACGGCTTCTGGAGCTGCTCAAAAGTGCGTCTACCCCAGTCAGGATCACCCGCGGCCAGCGGCACCACCAACGACAGCGCGCCGCTCATGATTCGAGACATCGGCCAGGGATCCCGCTCAAAGCGCGCAAGACAATCGGTCATCAATTGTCTCGCCTCGGCGACGCGACCTTGGTGGAAGCGCAAACGACTTGTTATCGCGATGGCTTCGGTGGGTTGATATTCACGAAGGCGATTGAGGTACGGCTCTGCTTCTTCCCCGCGGTCTGCCATAGCCTCGGAGACGAACGCTAGCTCGTTGATTGTCTCGGGTTCCCGCGACTGCGCGCGCCAAGCCCCGATCCCAACGCTGTCGTTGCCCTTGAGGAATTCGGCGAGAGCCCGAATTCGATTGCGCTGTTCGAGCGAGAAACCGGTCGGCGGCGAGGGGGGTTGGCGATTTCCGGTGATGTAGATGTCCAGTCGCTTCTCGTCAACGCGATCCCAGTCGACGTCTCCGTTCGCGAGAGCAGGTCGCTCGGTCTTCATCTCGCGCGAAACGCGGCGCAGCTCCTCAATCGCCTGATTTTGGTGTTTGCCCACGTCACGCGCGAAGCCAAACTCCGCGTAGTTGCGATCGTCGGTGCTGATGTATTCGGAGTCTCGCTGGTAGACCGCGCGCGCCACGTCCGGCGCCGCCATGTGGTGCGCCAGAAAGCCTTCCAGGCTGTTGGTTCGCCAGGTTGTCGCAAGCGCGGTTCTGAACGGTTCCCGCTTGAGCCTGGCCGAGAGGCTCGAGGCATCGTGAATAATTGGCTGTCGCGAGGCGACCAGAAGCAAGTCCTTGACCGCGAGCTGCCACGTTTCCACTTCCGGAAAGACCGACTGGATGGTCGCAAACACCGATCGCAGGGTTCGGCCGTCGATTTCGTAAGCCTGCACCCACTGCATGAAGATGCCGCCCTCGTTCAGTCGAGCCGACACCCCTTCGTAGAATTCGCGGGTGAACAAGCTGGCGACACCGGCGCGGTATGGATTCGATGGCTCGGAGAAAATCAGATCGTACTTTCGCGGGGTGGTGAGCAGCACCTCGCGCGCATCGCCGATGGCGACGTGGACCTTGGGGTTGGACAGAGCATTCGCGTTGACGGGGGTGCAGGTCTTCGCCACGTGCAAGATGGCTGGTTCCAGCTCAACGGCGTCTACCCGGTCGATTTCCGGGACGGCGCCCAGCCAGCCAGCGGTGCTCCCGGTACCGAGCCCGATCACCAGCGCGCTGGCGGGCTTCGGATGGAGCATTGCACCGACCAGGCCACCCATCACGACCGTAGGCGAATCCAGGCGCGCATTGCCGTCGCTCTTCCCGTTAACGATGAAGCTGTAGCCATCGATCGCGGTCAACGCGACGCTGCTCTCGACGCCTTCCGCCTCCCAGCGAAGCGGTATCTGCTCGCTGTTGATCCAGTCGTGAATGCCATTGACGTCGGACAACTTTTGAGCCTCGACGCGCCCGGCGCCGATCGGGCTGTGTCGCCACGCGGCCGTCGGGCCGACAGCGAAAGCGAGCGACAGAGCGACGCCAGCCAACACCCCGTCGGGCAACAGCCGCGCCCAGTGCCGCTCTCTTGCCAGCGAAACTGCCGCCGCGGACAGGCCGAGGGCAGAGAGGATGAGAATGACCAAGCGCCAACATCCCGGCGCGGTCAAGGCTGGAATGAGCCCGAATCCTCCAGCCAGCGAGCCGCAGATCGCTCCCGCAGTATTCCAAGCATAGATGAGCCCAACGTGACGCCCAACGTTGCGACGGGCGTGGCCGATCAATGCGATCAGCAGCGGAAACTGCACGCCGGCGACGAACGCGGCGGGCATGACGACCAGCGCGGTGATCGAAGACCAGGCAGCCACGTGCCCGATGAATCCAAGTCCTCCCAGTGGGCGGAGAAGCACGGCAAGCACTGCAATGCGATCGCCGAGCGCGAAGGGGATTCCAATGCACGCGGCCTCCAACAGGCACGTATAAGCGAATCCGCGCAGGGTAGCGGGGCGGCTGCTGCGGTTGACAGAGTAAAACATGCCACCGAGGCCGATTCCGAAGAGGGCGACCGCGAGGATGAGGCCGAAGGTGAACACCGTGCCGCCCAACAAGGGTCCGAGCATCCGGTACCAGACCAGCTCCATCAGGAAGAAGGCAAAACCCACCAGCGCCGCGGCAGCCAGGACGAGCCAGGTTGGCGCCTGGGCGGACGCCGCAAGGCCGCTGGAGCTTTTCGCACCGTCGGGCCGATCGGGTTGAGAATCGCCCATCTCCGGCAAGCGCGAGAAACTGCGCGCGGTCATCGCCACGGCGAGATTCAGCAGCGCAGCGACCCAGAGGCACGAGCGATTGCCGAGGAATTCGAGCATGAAGAAGGTAGCGAGGAAGCAACCGGTCACCGACCCCAACGTGTTCACGCCGTACAGCAGCGCGACATGGCGCCGCCTGGTGTCGTCGTCCGTCTCGACCGCTCTTGCGATCGCCGGCAAGGTCCCGCCCATCAAGAACGTGGGAACGCCGATCACCAGCGCGGCGAGAATCAGGCGCACCGCAGTGCCGAGCGCCAGCCCGAGCACCACGGTGCCTCCCAAGTGAACGTAGATCCATCGAACCAGCCAAAGCAGCCCCGGCGAAGCGGCGGCGGAGAGGGCGATCGCCGTCTCGAGCTGCGCGTAAAGGGCGAGCGGGCGCGGATGTTGGTCCGCGCGTTTTCCGATGATCAGCCCCCCCATCCCGAGGCCGCCAATGAAGATCGCGAGGACGGCTGCGGACGCCGCGGTGGATGCGCCGAAGACCAACCGGAACTCTCGGGTCCAAACAACTTGGTAAATGAGCGCGCAAAGGCCCGAGGCGAAGAGAAGGGGCGCAACCTTTCGCGCGCGTGTATTAAGTGGGATCATAGCGTGGCTCGGGCCAGCCAGGTCCTCGTGAAAATGAGATTGCCCACCTCAGAGTTGTTCGCATTTAACAGCAAATTGCGCGTTGCCGCGATGCCCGTTCCGCATCCGATGTGTTCGCGTTGAGTACTTTCGCCTCCCCGATTGAGATGTTGTTTGCGGCCGGTCTGGCGGTTCTTGGCTTGATGGTGGGGAGCTTTCTCAATGTTGTTATCGCGCGAGTGCCAAACGACATCAGCATTGTGAGACCGCGCTCCCGCTGTCCGCACTGCGGGCATCCGCTGCCGTGGTACGAAAACATTCCCCTCATTTCCTGGCTCTATCTTCGCGGAAGGTGCAGCGAATGCGGAGCCTCCATCTCCTGGCGGTATCCGACGGTGGAGCTGTTGACATCGCTGTTGTTCATTGCCTGCCTTCGACGCTTTGGCTGGACCTGGGATCTCGCCTCGGCGCTGATGCTGGTGACGCTCCTCATTCCCCTGACCTTCATCGACCTCGAGCATTGGCTCTTGCCCTTTGCGCTGACCATCCCTGGGATCGCGTTTGGCTTATTGTTTTCAATTCCGCTGGGGTTGGAGCGATTTCGCGACTCAGCGGTCGGTGCCGCGGCCGGGTTCTTCGGATTTCTGGCGATGGAGCGGATCGGTCGCAAGGTGTTCAAGAAGGAGGCGCTCGGGGGCGGCGACAAATACCTGCTGGCGTTGATCGGCGCCTTTCTCGCTTACCGAGCGCTGTTGGGAGTCGTTTTCTTGGCGTCGTTGCAGGGAGCGGTGGTCGGCTCCATTCTGCTTGCGCTGTTCGGACGAGCGGGTCCCGCGCCGCCGCTCGACGAGCGCAGCGAGCCAGTCATCGAACCAGCGCCAACTCAACCGGTCAGCGCTGAGAATCCGCCAGGTGCATTGCCCTTGGTCCCGGACGAAGAGGACGACTGGCGTCCTGGTCCCACCAACCTGCCTTACGGCCCATGGCTTGCCCTTGCGGCGCTCGAAGTGATGCTGCTTGGGCCATGGCTGGCCGAGGTGTTGCCATGGCGGGCGGTCCAGATTCTCGTGAGCGGAGGCTGAAGCGAAATCGCCGATGAAGGTCCGCATCGCCAGCATTGCTTTTCTCTTCAGCTCGCTTTCGATCGGCATTGCCTGGCTGACGCTGCAACCTGTTTTTCTTCGGATGGTGAGCGTGCTGCGAAAGCTCGCACCGGCCAACTCTCCGGAGTCGGAGATGTTGAAGCAGTTCCGCGCGCTGTTGCCGCTCTACTTTGCGCTCAATCTCCTTCTGCTCACCGCCATCGGTTACTTCGTGCTCTACCTGATGGTCGGTCGTCCGCTGCGGCGCACCGAAGAAGCGATCGAGCAGTTGGGCCGGCTCCAACTGGAGCTGCCGTGGGAGACGCAGGGCGGGCCCCTCCTCGCTCGGGTGCAAGCGGCGCTCAAGAGGATGGCGGAGGCGCTCAAGGGCGAACAGGCGACGACCCGCCGGCAGCTCTCAGAGCTGACCACCGCCAACGAAAGACTCACTCGCGCGCAAACCGAGCTGGTCTCCGCGGCTCGATTGGCGACGGTCGGCGAGCTCGCGGCCGGCGTGGCGCACGAGATCGGAAATCCCCTCGCCGGAATTCTTGGTTATCTGTCGCTGGCCAAAACCTACGGTGCGCAATCGGCTCAGCTTCGCGAGTGCCTGGACTCGATCGACTCGGAGGTTCACCGCATCGACCACATCGTCAAAGGATTGCTCGACCTCGGACGACCGCCGCAGGGCGCGCCCGGGCCGGTGGATGTGGCGGGCCTGGTGGAGACGTGCGTCCGGCTTGTCTCCGCCGGTCCCGATTTTCGGCAGGTGAAGGTGCAGCTGTTTTTGGAGCCGGGGGTCATCGCGCGCGGAGAATCGGGTCCGCTCTCACAGGTGCTGATCAACCTCTTGCTGAACGCGGCGCAAGCAATTCAGGGCACAGGCAGTGTCGTGGTGAGAAGCCGGCGCGCGGGCGAACAGGTGTTGGTTCAGGTGGAAGACAGTGGAAAAGGCATTCCCCCCGGAGCCCTGCCGCGCCTGTTCGAGCCGTTCTTCACCACCAAAGGGACAAAGGGCTCGGGGCTGGGGCTGGCCGTGTCGCGGCATCTGGTGTGGTCGATGGGAGGGCAGCTCACCGCCGACAATCTCGAAGCCGGCGGGGCTCAGTTCACCGTCGGGCTGCCGGCGGCATGAAGGTCGGTGTGGTTCTATCTCTCGGGGCTGAACTGCGGCGATGATTCACTTTGCCGATGGCTCTGTTTCGCTCGATTCTCGTCGCCGACGATGAGCCTTCAATTCGACATGTATTGTCTTTGGTCCTCACCGACCATGGATACGAAGTTCGCGCGGTGGCGGATGGAGACGAAGCGCTTCGCGAATTGGCCGCTCGGCCCTACGACGTCGTCATCTCCGACGTTCGGATGCCGAAGGTGGACGGGCTGACCCTGCTGCACCGCGCCCTGGAGACGTGGCCGGGGCTGACCTTCTTGGTGATCAGCGCCTACGGTTCCCAGGATGCCGCTCTACAAGCGGTGGCCGACGGCGCCTACGACTACGTCCAAAAGCCGTTCAAGCCCGAAGAGATCGTCTTCGTCCTCAAGAAGGCGGAGGAACGGGAGCGGCTGGTCAAGGAGAACCGGCGGCTGCGGGCGGCGCGCGTCGGCAGCTCGCCGCTGGAGCGCATTCTCGGCAAAAGCGAAGCGATCGCGGCGGTGCATGCGCAGATCCTCAAGCTGGCGCCGGTGAGCACGACGGTGCTGGTGACCGGCGAGAGCGGCACTGGGAAGGAGCTGGTCGCGCGCGCGCTGCACGAGCTGTCGCCTCGCGCCGGGATGCCATACGTGGCGATCGACTGCGGCGGAATTCCGCCGGGGCTGATCGAATCCGAGTTGTTCGGACATGCGCGCGGGGCATTCACTGACGCCGGCGCCGCAAAGCGCGGATTGTTCAGCGATGGGGACGGCGGCACCGTCTTCCTGGACGAGGTGGGCGAGTTGCCCGGTTCCTCGCAAGTCAAGCTGTTGCGGTTTCTGCAGGAGGGAGAGGTCCGACCGGTTGGCGAAACCAGATCTGAAAAGTTGGATGTGCGCATCGTGGCGGCAACGCTGCGCGATCTCCCAAAGCTGGTGGAAAGAGGAGAGCTGCGAGCAGATCTGTTCTACCGACTCAACGTAGTGAACATTCACGTACCGCCGCTGCGCGACCGCGGTGCGGACGTGTTGTTGCTCGCGCGTCATTTTCTGGCGCGCTTCAACCGAGAGCTGAATCGCGATCGTCCAGTGACTGAGTTTGCTCCGGAAGCGGAATCAATGCTCGCCGCGTACAACTGGCCGGGCAACGTCCGCGAGCTGGAAAACACAATGGAACGAGCGGTGCTGCTGGCAGAGTCGGATCGGGTGCTGCCAGAAAATCTACCCGAGAAAATCTGGAGCGCCCGCGCCGATGCGACTCCCGGCGCCCGCGGTGCGCCGGCTCCGGAGTCGGTGAATTTCTCACTTAAGCGCGCGATGCGGGAGCTGGAGGAGCTCTACATCAAGACTGCTCTGCGGCGAACCCGCGGAAATCGCACGCGAGCCGCGGAGATACTCGAAATCAGCCAGCGCGCCCTGCTGTATAAAATCAAGGAATACGGAATCGATGCGGATGCGGAGGGCGAGCGCTCCTGACCGTTTTCAATACGTTGTAATCATTTGTCATCAATAAAATCTCGCAATCGACGGATCCCACGGATTGACGGGCTTTGCGTATCCCGTTGATAATCGAAAACCCGCACGGTCGATGATCTCCCGGAGAGGAATGCCCACAGCCGGTTTCCGTAGCCTTTTGCTCCTGCGACAGGGGCCGCTATTGATCTGCGCGCAGGATGGTCGCCGGCGTTTCGAGCGCATGGGTTCGGAGGCGTGATGGCGCGAGGGAAGCTCGCATTGGGCCTGGATATTGGTTCCACCTCGGTAAAGATGATCCAGCTCAAAGAGCAGCGGCGAAGGGGTGTGGTCGGGTACGCCTTGCAAAGCTTCGGGATGAAGCCGCTGCCGGCGGAAGCGATTGTCGACGGCGCGCTGATGAATTCCACCGCCATTGTACAGGCGATGCAGGAATTGATCAGCGAATTGCGGGTGAAGCAAAAAGAAGTGGCGATCGGCGTTTCCGGCCATTCGGTGATCATCAAGAAGATTTCAATGCCGCGGATGACTCAAGAAGAGCTGGAAGAGTCGATTCAGTGGGAAGCGGAGCAATACATTCCCTTCGACGTCAAGGACGTCAACATCGATACGCAGATCCTCAATCCGGAAGCGAACGACGCTACTGGACAAATGGACGTGCTGCTGGTCGCGGCGAAGAAAGACATGATCAACGACTACACCACCGTGGTCTCGGAAGCGGGCCTGGTTCCGGCGGTGGTTGATGTGGACGCCTTCGCGGTTCAAAACGTCTTCAGCGCCAACTACGACGTGCCGGAGCGCGAGACGATCGTGTTGATCAACGCCGGCGCCTCGGTGGTGAACATCAACATCCTGGCCAGCGGCATGACCGTCTTTACCCGCGACGTGACCATCGGCGGAAATCAATTTACCGAGGAAATCCAAAAGCAGCTCAATGTTTCCTACGAGGAGGCCGAGGCGCTGAAGATCGGCGGCGGACGAGGGGATGCGGACGCGGTGGTTCCGCAAGAGGTGGAGCGGGTGATGGGCGGGGTGGCCGAGCAGGTCGCTGGAGAGATCCAGCGCTCGCTCGATTTTTACGCCGGGACGGCGGCAGACGCGACTTTCACCAAGGTCTTCCTCTCTGGGGGCACCGCCAAGATTCCTGCGTTGTTCAAGACGATCGAAGCGCGGGTTGGGGTGCCGGTGGAAATCCTCAATCCATTTCGGAGCATCGAGATCGATGATCGGAAGTTCGATCCGCACTTCATCATGGACGTGGCGCCAATGGCGGCGGTGGCGATGGGGCTGGCCCTCCGAAAATCGGGAGACAAGCTGACCTAGTCAGTCCGAGATCTCAAGGACCCGATCGAGATGATGATCAGAATCAACCTGCTGCCGGTGCGGCAGGTCCAGAAGCGTGAGATCAGCCGTCAGTTTCTGGTGCTGGTGGGCGTGGTGCTGCTGCTCGCCGGGATACTGAATTACCTCGCCTACGAAAGGCTGGCGTCGGAAGCAGACCGGAACGCGAAGAAGATCACCCAGACGCAAGCCCGGATCAACGAGCTGGAAAAGGTGATTGGCGAAGTGAACAACATCAATAAACGCAAAAAGGAGGTCGAGGACAAGCTCAAGGTTCTCTCCGACCTTCGCAAAGGCCGCTCCGGCCCTGTGCGGCTGATGGATGCGCTCTCCACCGCCATTCCGAAGAAGGTCTGGCTCACCGACTTCGACGAGAAATCCAACGCGGTGAAGATCACCGGGCTTGCCGCAAGCCACGAGGACGTGGCCGAGTTTATGCGTTCGCTGGCCAACGTGTGTTGGACAGCGAAGGGAATGGGGCGGTTGGTGGACCAGAAGC
>Ga0126376_10001572_pt1 | contig 12391 bp, 9 predicted proteins | sample PanSoiMetPlot_15_FD_92760 | JGI IMG/M metagenome (GOLD analysis project Ga0126376, IMG submission 92760) | Tropical forest soil microbial communities from Panama - MetaG Plot_15 | ecosystem: Environmental > Terrestrial > Soil > Tropical forest > Bulk soil | place: Panama | collected 2016-02-17
CGCTCTGAGAGCAGGCTTCAACAACCTCACCAACCGGCAGAATCCAACCGTCGTGAATAACAACGTCGACTCACCGCAGTTTCTTACATTCGGTGGAACTGAACATCGGGTGTTTACAGGTCGCATTCGCTTTATAGGCCGCAAGTAGCGATCGGTTTCTTAATTTCAACTGTGGACGCGTTCTGTTACCATAACCTCAACGAAAACTCTCCCTTATTTCCAAATCGCAACTCAGACTGAGGAGGTAGATCGTGAAACGACTGCTGATTGTTTTATTGTGTCTCTTTCTGTTTGCAGGATCTGCATTTCCGGTGATGGCTTGCAGACATCACAGACGTTATTACTCAAGTTATCGCTATAGGCCGCGCTACGTGCGCACCCGATATGTCTACCCACGGCGTGTGTATTTTGTCCATAAGCGGTCTTTCTGGCAACGACATCGAGATGCGCTTACGCTGGCCATCGGTACTGGGGGCGGGGCGGGTGTCGGTGCACTGCTAGGTGGTAGAAGGGGAGCGGGAATCGGCGCGCTGGCTGGTCTTGGAAGCTCGGCGCTGTATACCTACAAACTTCGTAACAGACATCGGCGCTACTAGCGGTGGTCAACTTTTGTAGGGGCCAGTGCTGGTTCGCGGATTAAGGCTCCACCTGGAATTCTGAGTCCTCAAATCCACTGCTCAAACGGCGCCGCGAAGTTGCGGCGCGCCGATGGACCACCAAATAAAGCGCGGGCAAGACCAACAGCAAAAGCACCGGCGATGTCAGCATTCCGCCCACGACAACGCGCGCTAGGGGTTTCTGCGTTTCGGAACCGATCCCGGTCGCAATCGAAGCAGGCAAGAGTCCGATCGCGGCGGCAAGCGAAGCCATTAACACGGGCCGTAAACGCAATTCAGATCCGCGTCGCACTGCTTCCGTCAAACTGGCGCCTCCTTCGCGCAGTTCCTTTATATATGAGACGAGCACGACGCCGTTGAGCATCGACACGCCGAATAGCGAAATGAAACCAACGGCCGCGGAGATGCTGAAATTCGTGCGTGTTACCAACAGCGCAAGCACGCCGCCCGTCAGAGCCGGAGGAGCAGCGCCGAAGACCAATAACGCATCGGTGAGGCTACGGAAATTTGCGTAAAGCAAACACAGAATCAGAACGATGCTGATCGGAACAACTATCTCGAGACGCCTGATCGCTTCCTGAAGTTCCTGAAACTCTCCCGCCCATTCGAAGCGATAACCTGCCGGCAGCGTAATTCCCTGCCTTATCTTTTGTTCAGCTTCCGCAATGGTAGTTTGCAAATCGCGATCGCGAACACTGAACTTGATTGGAATGTAGCGCGCGTTGTCCTCACGATAGATATAAGACGCTCCGGTTTGTTTGGTGATGTCGGCGAGGTCACGTAGCGGCACGGTCGACCCGGACGGTGTGTTTACGGGAATGCTCGCGATCGAGTCAGCTTTATCACGGTACTGCGGGAGGAATCGGACGACGACGTCGAAACGACGCTCGCCATCCAGCACCTGCGTGACGGCTTGGCCGCCGATCGCTGCTTGCACGGTCGCGTTGACATCGCCGGCCAGCACTCCGTATCGTGCCGCACGCTGCCGATCGACTTGGATCAGCAGGTTCGGCTGTCCAAGCTCGCTCATTATTCCCAGGTCCGCCACGCCGGGAACGGTTTTCATTACCTGTTGAATCTGATTTGCGATCGTCTCCAGCTTTTGCAGATCGTCGCCAAAGATCTTGATCGAGTTCTCGCCCTTCACGCCCGACATTGCCTCCTCGACGTTGTCCTCGATGTTTTGCGAGAAGTTAAAGTCAACGCCAGGAATGCGGCTCAGATCGTTGTTCATCTGTTGCACCAGGTCAGCCTTAGTTACTCCCCTGGGCCACTCGTCGTACGGTTTCAGATTGACGAAGAAATCACAGTTGAAATAGCTGACCGGATCGGTTCCGTCATCCGGCCGTCCGAGTTGGCTGACCACCGTCGTCACCTCGGGATAGTGCTTCATGATCGCTCGCATTTGATCGGCGAGCTGATTCGCATAGCTGAACGAAATCGTGTTGGGCATGGCGCCGCGAACCCACAGATTCCCCTCTTCGAGCTTAGGCATGAATTGACCACCGAGCAGCGGAAGCAGTGCGAGCGTTGCCATTACTGCGACCGCCGCACATACGATTGTCATCACCGGACGCGCCAGGGCCGCATTTAGAAGCGGAAGATATACCCGGTTGATTGCACGAACCAGAATCGTATCTCGGTGTTCTCGTTTCGGCTTGAGCAGAAACGACGCCATTGCAGGTGAGAACGTCAATGCCAATATCAGCGCACCTGCCAGTGCAAAACCATAGGTCACCGCCATCGGCCCAAACACCTTGCCTTCAACACCCTGCATTGTGAATAACGGCAGAAACGCAGCGACGATAATTGCAGATGCAAAAAAGATCGGCGCGCCGACTTCCTGCGCCGCATTGATCGTCGTGCTACTCACGCCAAACGAATACACCTTATGCTCGGAAAGGTGACGATAGATATTCTCGACCATGATCACCGAAGCATCGACAATGATCCCAAAGTCGATCGCCCCCATCGAGATCAGATTCGCCGAATCGCCGCGCAGTACCATGCACACGAAGGTAAACAGCAGCGACAGCGGAATCGAGAGCGCGACCACGAGTGAGGCACGCAGATCACCGAGAAAAGCGATCAGGATCAACGCTACCAGGACCATCCCTCCGATCAGCGTGTGCGTAACGGTTTTCGTGGTGACGTCGATCAAGTCGGTGCGATCGTAGTAAGGAACGATCTTCATTCCGGGCGGCAGGATTCCATTGTTGAGTTGTTCCACTTTTTGACGGACCCGCTCCAGGGTTGGTAACGACTTCTCGCCCCGACGCATTCTCACGATGCCTTCGATTACATCTCCTTCCGCATCGCGGCCTACTTTCCCCAAAGGCGTCTTTGGACCAATGCTCACTTCGCCGATTTGTTTGATGTAGAGAGGCGTGCCGTTCCTGGCTGTGATCACAACGTTACCGATGTCTTCTGTGTTTTTGAAGAGACCAATGCCGCGAACGTTGTAGCTTTGCTCCCCGATTTCAAGATAGTTCGCGCCGACGTTTGAGTTGCTGTTGGCAATGGCGGTCATCACTTGAGGCACCGAAATGCCGTAAGCCAACAACTTGTTTGGATCCAGATCGACGTGAAATTCTTTTGTTGGCCCACCAAAAGTACCAACATCAATCACACCGGGAATCTGTTTGAACTGCCGCTCGATGGTCCAATCTTCCGCGACCCGAAGATCCATCAGGCTATAGCCCGCACCGATAAGCTGGTAACGATAGATTTCGCCGATGGCAGTCCAGGGTGACAGTTCCGGCTGGACGCCCGGCGGCAACGTCACCGATTGCAGTCGATTGAGGACTTCCTGCCGGTCCTGGTTGTAATCACTGGTGAACTGGAAATAACACTTCACATCCGACAAACCAAATAGAGAGATCGAACGAATGTGATCGATTCCCGGCATGCCATTGAGCTGGGTCTCAATGGGCAGTGTAATCTGGCGTTCCATCTCCTCCGCCGACCAACCCGGATTCTGCGCAATCACCTCGATGGTTGGCGGCGAGGGATCGGGGTAAGCTTCGATGTTGAGGTATTTGAAAGCGTACAATCCGCCGATTACCAGCAGCACTGCAAGCGCAACCACCAGAAAGCGCTCACGCAAAACCAAAGCGATCAACTTGCTCATCATGATTCGAACTCACGCTGTTTGAGCTGCGGTCAGCAGAAGGCTTCCACGCACAACCACGCGTTCGCCTTCTTTCACTCCGGAACGAATAATCGTCGCGCCGCCAACCTCGTTTCCAGTTTCGACAGCTCGCTTGACGTATCTGCCCGGCGCCTCTTCGATAAAAACCGAGCGTCGATCTCCTTCCGTCACTACGGCGGAAGAAGGAACCAGCGGCTCTTCCTGAATGACCGCTCCTCTCAGGATCACGCTCGCGAACATGCCCGGCTTCAGACGCCGCTCCGGATTAACAACGACGCAACGCACCGCAGCGGTGTGCTTATCTGGATCGATTGTGGAACCAATCTGATCGACCCGCGCGGTGAACTCTTCGTTTGGATAAGCTGGAGTCGTCACTTTCATCGACTCGCCGACATGGACGTGCGTGAGTTGATCTTCGTAAACATCCGCGGTAATCCACACCGTCGAAAGATCAGCGATCATAAACAGCGGATCACCCGCACCAGCCTGGACCACCTGACCAACACCGGCCTTTCGTTCGATTACTGTTCCGCTGATCGGTGCGACGATCGGTAGCAGCCGAGTAACGGCACGAGCTCCGGACGCGAGTCGCTCAATGTCTCCTTCCTTCATGCCGGTGCTTTGCAAACGGCCGCGGGCTGCGGCCAAAGCGGATTCAGCACGCTTTAGATCATCCGCCGCGTGCGATTCATCAGCCTGGTCTTGTTGCAACTCACGTTGCGGAATAGCTTCTACGGCCGCCAACCGATCAGCTCTTTCTCGCGTTCGTGTCGCCAACGCGAAAGTTGTGCGTGCACTCCGCTCCGCCGTCACGGCTTGTTGATAATCTGACTGGATGCCGACGATATCGGGACTGTCGATTGTTCCGAGGATCTGGCCTGCTCGCACGGTCGATTCAACCGTCGCATCAAGCTTTACGATGCGCCCTGAAAACTGCGACAACACGGGAGTCACTTTGTTGCCATTGAAGACGATCTTGCCGGGCACAGTTACGTCAGTCTGTATCGAATGTTTCTGCACCACCTCCGCTACGATTGCGGCGCTCTGTTCGGGTGTGAGCGTTATAGCTGACGTTGGATCAGCCGCGCTAGGACCTTCCACTTTGGCTGTGGCGACTGCGTGCGATTTCATCAAGTACTGACCGACGGCGATTACGACGACGGTGATTACACCAACAGCGACTAGAACGATGTAGACCATCCGTTTCCGCGATGAAGCCGCGTTGCGCGCCGGTTTGTTAATTGGTGGTTGAGAATCGCCGGCAGTTTCGCTGTCTTGCGAATCGCCAGGCGGGATCGTCTCCAGGGGTTCATCAGTTATTGCCGGCGTTACTTCATTCATATCACTACTCCTAACTACTTCAGGATCACCGTTCCAGTAGCCAATTCCAGTTGATATATGCTTATCAGGAAATCGAATCGTGCCTGGTTGTAACTAACTAGAGTTTGGTTGTAGGACCGCTGTGCATCGAGATAATCGAGCAGTCCCTTGGCTCCTTCGCGGTAGGCTATCTCCTCGATGTGCCTTACATCGTCCGCGGTTGTCAGCGCATTGGTGGTGAATAAACGCAGCTTCTCGCGGCTTACGTTGTAAGCAGTAAATGCTTTCTCAACATCGGTCAGAGCCTGGTTTCGTGTTAACTGCAACTGCGCCTGCGCCTGAAGCTTCGTGGCCGTTGCTTGAGCGATGGCGGTGTTCGCCAAGCGGCCGACGCGAAGGGGAACGCCGACAACCAGGCCGATGGTGTTGTCCGAGCCGTTGCGCCCATACTGAGCACCAACGGTGATGTCGCGCGCGCGTTGCGCCTGGGCCAGTGACATGCCTTGTTCCGCGGCCTTCAGTGCAAGTTCTGCTGCCTTGACGTCAGGACGGTTTGTCAGCGCCATTCGTCGGAGGTCGTCGATCCAGAGGAGCGTTGGAATGATGTCGAGGTTTCCGTCAATCACCTCCAGGCTGGCATCAAGACCAGGCACAGAGCTGGGTATTGCCGCAGTCGGGACGTACTGCGAGGCATCCGCAAACGAAGGCGCATTGCCGGCGCCAATGAGATTGAAAACATCGCGCAGTGATTGTTGATAACTCTGCTGGGCATTGCTTACGTCGTTTTGAAACTGCAACCGCTGAAGCTCTACTCGTTTCAGATCTACACCAGCACTGTATCCCTCTTTGACCTGGGCCAGCAGAACAGTCTCAGTCCGATCGAAATGATTCAGATTCGCCTTGAGAACTTGTAGATTTTCACGCGCCAGAACGCCCGTGAAGAATGCTTGTCTGAGTTGAAATAATTGTTGGCGAATCGCGTCGGCAACTTGAGCTTCAGCAAGCTGCGTGTTCAAGTCGGCCTGTGCGATTCGAATTTGTCGCTTATTGCCGCGTTCGATCAATTGATCGACTTCAAGTGTGTAACTGCTATTCGCTGCACCGTTTTCATTGTTTGTCCTGTAAAACTCATTCGGATGCCGGAACACGCGAGGCAGAGTGAACTGAGTCGCGCTGACCGTGAGATTCGGATGCGGTCTGAGTCCGGCGGCGATGCGCTGCGCGCGCAGAATGTCGACGTTGTAACGGCTCGCAATCACTGCAAGGTTATTCGCGATCAAGAGGTCAGTCGCTGATGCAAGGGTCAAACGACGAGGTTGACTTGAATTCTGCGAAACAGGTGCTACCACAACAGAGTCTCTCTGTTGGTCCAAAGAGTTCGGTGTTATGGCCTGCGCCCGGCCGGTGACACACACGACCAGCAAAAGCGCAACGGCCTTTGTAGAAGAGGAGAGTCTGCCCATCGCTAAACCGCCAGGAAAACACGGAAACGACAATGTGGCTTCGTTGGCTATAAGCCACCAGGAGTTACTTCAGTTGTGTTATGAGAAAACTAGCGGTGGACCACGTTTGTGAAGGTAGCTGAGAAAGGCCGAGCGATCATTGAAACCATTGAACCCTGTGATGCGCTCGAGATATACCGCGGGACCAGCGAATCGGTTGGCCGGAGTAAAAGTGATGTCCGGGAACGATGGCGAGGTCAAACTAATGTTAGCTTGTCCAGCTTGAAAAGAACGCTGATCCGATGGATCACTAGCGCTTAAAAGCCCGTTAAGCCGGTCCGCATAAGGAGAGTTATCGTTGACCTGAGTGAGATCGCCTTTGCCGTTGTTTAGCAATACGACGGCACTCTTTAGATCGCGACCTGCAACCCAAATAAGATCAACGTCGCCATCGCCGTCGATATCACTGGCAATAAGTCTTCCGCTATCGAGACTCGCGGAAGCAAACCTAAACCTGCTGGTTCGCAAATTCGCAAACTGGATATCAATCGTCTTATCGACGCCATCCGAACGTAGTTTTACGCTGTCGGGAGCAGAATCCCCGTCGAGGTCGGCCGGAATTGGCAATGCCAACGCCGATGGCAGCATTTGCGACTTTCGCGGAATGTAGGGTGATGACCCACGAATGATCGGCACGCACGAAAACATCGCCAGCGCCATCAGCACTGTAGCGATCGCTCTTCGTAGATCAGTCGGTATGTGCATGCGAGCTAAATACTAACATGGCGCGCTAGACACAAACTATTTAAATTGAGTGAAGTCTGTCGCGCACATCTACGAGTCTTTCGCTCGTAGCACTAGTTAACCAAATGGTGGTCAAGGGCTTAAAATCCATTGTCCGAAAGGACGTGTGGGTTCGACTCCCGCTCTCGGCACCAGACGGCTTACGTCATCATAACTCTTCGGCCTTTTGTTGGGACAACGAGAAGGTTCGGCTCACTTTCCTTTGGCAAACGTATCAAGGGGAACAAATTTATTCTTGGTCGTGTCGAAAACATCAATCGCGTACACCGGATGGATCTCCCATATCGATCGACGTACTGGAGCCTTTCCCTGACCGTTGACGCAGGGCGTATGGCTCGCGTCAAAAAACAGTTGACCGGTTAGCTTCACCTTCGCACCTTTAAGTTGTGTGAGTCCATTCACGTGAGGCGCTGTTGTTGGATTTACATCGAAGCGATCCCATGATGCCGGTCTGAAGTGCGGGCTGATTTCCGCTGTCACTGTCGTGCACTCATCATTCGGGCTTGCTGGATCCGCGAGTTCGATGTGAATGTCATTCATACTCGGCTCGCCACTTTTACAATTCACGCTTTCGCCGTTCTCCTGAAAGAAACTGACATTTGAATGACGCGAATCGAAGACAGTACCAGTCAGAGTGACTACAGTCCCTTCCCCGATCTTCTTACCGTTAACAGTGACGAGGTTCGCGAGAACCGAGCGATCAGTTGGCAACAGCTTCTCTTCGCCGAATGTAATGTGGTTTGCAGCGGCCTGCTTCTGCAAGTCGTCAAAGGTGCTGAATGACAATTCTACAGGCGTACCGGTTGCACAAAAGTTGTTCTTCTTCTCGTTTTGAAGGGCTCCGGCTGAGTTCGCTTTGGCAGTGCCGTCGATGCCGCATTGCTTATCGATAGCCAGATTCTTTTGTTTTATACTCTCGAATGGAAGTGAACAACCAACAACGAAACTGGTTGGTGCGGTTGCCGCTAATTCTTCCGTTTCGGGTGGTGCCGGGGCTGCAGTATTGCTCGGCGCGGCGGTATTTCCATTAGTTAGGGAGTTCGAAACGCTAGCGGCACAGCCGCATAGACACATTCCAAGTACAATTAAGAAAAAAGTTTTTACGAGTGGGTATTTCATGACGGGACTCCTTATGATTTTGGAGTGAAGGGCGGCAGGCTTATATCACTCATTCACATGGGATACAATGGCGCCAACAACATAGCGGTGACGGTTGTCAACAATTTCCGGCATCTGAAAAGATCAGTCCATACACGTGTGTGGCGGTTTTGTAGTCGAGGGGAATTAGCCACAGTCAGAACGACCGACTAGCGTATCTCTTCCGCTCACTGGCCCATCGACAAGAGTCACTTCTCGGTACTTCTTCTCTGTGTTGGGCCAGCGCAAAAGGTGGCACATACATTGCCGAATACTTAGCTCTGCTCTAAAATTTCAAGAAAGCTCTCTAAGGACTTCAATTGCAAACATTTATTCTCGCGGATCTGAAAGCACACGGTGGATTTGTCAACAAAGACACTGTTGCGGGTGGTTACGGGTCGCGCTTTCGCGCAGATTCCGTCATGACTCGGCTTGCCAAAAACATTCGCTTCATCTTTCAAAACCTGCCGAGTATTCAACTAGGTTACGCCGCGTCGATTCTGTCGCGTGCGGGCCATCGGGTTGTTTACACACAAGGCGAACAGGTCAAAGGAGATGTTGCACTCATTCTCAGCTCGATCGTGGATTACCAACACGAGCGATCATGGGCGCGGCTCGCACGTCAGAATGGTCTTCGCGTCGGTTTCCTGGGAACAACCGCTACGCACCTGCCGGAACTGTTTGAAGATGCGGGTGACTTTGTGATTTGCGGTGAGCCGGAAACAGCTTGTCTTGAACTCGCATCAGGCAACGAGCTTAGCGGTCGTGTTCAAAGCACTGCCATAAACGATCTCGATTCGCTGCCGTTTCCACGTTGGGATTTGATCAAAAGCAGACGTTTCGGATACGTGAATCGAGGTCGCCTCGGTCTGACTCGAGCGGTGCCGATGCTGACCAGCCGCAGTTGTCCCGAGCATTGCACGTACTGTCCGCACCGCATCACCGCCAGTTTTCGCGCTCGTTCGGACGATAACGTGCTCGACGAGCTCGCAGAATTGTGCCGTGAACATCAACACATCCATGTTGTCATTCGCGATCCTCTTTTCACTCTCGATCGCGATCGTTGTTTTCGCATCGCCGAAGGAATTCGCGCCCGCGGACTCAAGCTCACGTTTGAGTGTGAAACACGCATGGACGACCTGGACGAGGAATTGATACGTTCGCTGCATGCTGCCGGCCTGCGCGAGATTGGCTTTGGCGTGGAATCTGTAGATCCAGCAACGCTCAAGCGCGTGGCTCGTCGCTTCATTCCGCATGAACACATGAGGAACATGGTTGCGCTTTGCTGGAAACTCGGAATTAGCACGACCGCGTTTTATGTTTTCGGTTTCATGCAGGACACGGAAGAAAGTCTTGAGGCGACGATAAGGTTTGCGTGTGAACTCGGCACGACCCGCGCCAACTTCAAAATCCTGACACCTTATCCGGGAACACCATTGTTCAAGCAGATGAAGCCGCTGATTTTTGAAAAGGATTGGGAACAGTTCGACGGCTACACGCTTAACTTCAATCATCCGGTATTGACACCTCGACGAGCCCGGTTGATGCTCGGCATGGCGTATTCACGATTCTTCTTTCGGCCGTCGCAATTAATGAACCTGCTCGGACTACACGAATACGCGGGAATCCGGTTTTTGCGCAGTGCCGATGAATGGTCATGGCGCCGGCAGGACTATTTCGATCGCCCGTGGGTTTCGCAAAGAAAGAGTTCGACATGATCGCGCGCACTATTGCCCGTTACGGCGTCCGTTCCGCACCCGGTGATGAGAAGGTCGTCATCGCAGCCTTTCGGCGTGGCGAGGCAGTGAACGGTCCTGCGGTTGAAGAGTTCGAAAAGGAGTTTGCGAAGTTTCACCACATGGAGTACGCGACCGCGACTTCATTTGGTCGAATGGCGTTCCACTACATTCTGCGAGCGCTCAATCTGCCGCCAGGCTCCGAAATTATTTTTCCTGCACTGACATTCTGGGTGGTGCCCGAGATAGCTCGTCGCAATGGACTGCGACCGGTTTTCGTTGACGTTGATCCATCAACCTTCAATCTCGATCCAGCTAAAGTGGAAGCTGCGCTGACGGAACGTACACGCGCAATAGTGCCGACACATCTTTACGGACTACCTTGCGCAATGAACGAGTTAATGAAGATTGCCGAAAAATATGAACTCGTTGTTGTAGAAGATTGTGCCCAGGCAGTTGGCGCACGATATCGAGGGCGAAGAGTCGGTACTTTCGGAACAGCATCCTTCTTTAGCTTTCAGTTGCTCAAGGGAATTAATACTTACGGCGGTGGCATGGCTCTCACGAACGACGCTGCGCTGGCACGAAGCGTACGAGCTCAGGCTCTGGGGGAAGCTCCGCAAAGCTTGCCGGCTCTCGCGCGACGGTTTGCGGCCGGTTATGGAGCACGCGTCGCTGTGAGTCCCAAGGCTTTCACGTTTTGGGGTTACCCGTTGCAAGCAGCCGTCTCTCTGTTGGGCCACCACGATCTTTCACGATATGTCTGGGAAACGATACGTCCGCTCAAGCGGTTTCCACGCACGTACCACCAGAGATACTCAAACGTGCAGGCTTTACTCGGTCTGCGCGGTCTCGCCAACCTTGACCGTCATAATGAACGCTGTCGCGAGCACGCTGCGCAATACACTCGCGGCTTAATTGACTGTCGGAATCTTCAAACTCCGCGAGTGCCGGCGGATGTCGAGCACGTCTTTTATCAGTACTGCGTGTACACGTCCGATTCGGCGCTGCTGAGTCAACGGGCGATCAGGCGCGGTATCGATATTGAGACGACGCATGTTGACGTTTGTCCCAAACTGGAGCTCTTTGAGGAGTTCCGCACGGAATGTCCGGGCGCAGAGGCGACCGAGAGGGCGCTGCAATTGCCTGTGTACTCACGCTTGCGTCCGTCTGATATCGATCGGATCTTGCGCATAGTGCGTGACGCGAGCCGTCGTCTCGATGTTCATGGGAACTCTTATCAACATGCATGAACTTGTGGCGGGTCTGTTCGGCCTTACCGGAGATAGTCTGTTCACGCGACTGTTGCCGCAGTACGGATACTTCGCCGTTTTAATCGCCGCGTTCTGGGAAGGCGAAGCCGTACTAATTGCAGCAGGCACACTTTGCGGCGCCGGTTATCTTGATTGGCGACTAACGATCCTCGCGGCGACAATCGGAGGCTCAGCCGGCGATCAGATTTATTTCTACGCCGCGCATCAACGCGCCGCTCGGTTGGTGCAAAAATCCAAACGATTGCGAAAGTGGTATCCGCGCGTAAGCGAGTTTGTCCTTCGACACGGGACAATAGCCGTGCTCCTCTCGCGCTTCGCCGCGGGACTACGGATTACGATTCCGTTAGTCTGCGCAACCGCAGCGATGCCGCCTCGGAAGTATTCATCGCTGAACCTTTTGAGTGCATTATGTTGGGCGTCGGTTTGGGTGGCTATCAGCTATCAATTCGGCGCGCGGCTAGGACAATAATCAGATCGTGAGCCGGCGTTTGCCGTTAATCGCTTACTCCCTTTGGCTTGCGTGAGTATCCTGCGCAGTTCCGTTCGGGCTCGACTCAACCGCGACATTACCGTGCCGAGCGGCAGGGCACACATGCCGGCGATCTCTTTGCAAGTGAACCCTTCGACCACTGCCAGCATCAGCACGAGCCGATGATCGATCGAAAGCATGTTGAGCGCCGATAAAACTTCCGCGGTGGCAAACTGCGGCGGAGTTGCCCACAACTGAACTACTTTTTGAGATCCGCTGCTGTCGAGCGGCAAGGTTACAGGTGTTGTTTGATTCTTGCGGTGCTGCTGGCGCGAAACATTGATGAGGATCCGAAACAGCCAGGCTTTGCAGTTAGTGCCTCGCTCAAACTGGTCGAAGGCGTTCCACGCGTGCAGCAGGGTTTCCTGGACCATGTCTTCC
>Ga0126376_10001574_pt1 | contig 12387 bp, 11 predicted proteins | sample PanSoiMetPlot_15_FD_92760 | JGI IMG/M metagenome (GOLD analysis project Ga0126376, IMG submission 92760) | Tropical forest soil microbial communities from Panama - MetaG Plot_15 | ecosystem: Environmental > Terrestrial > Soil > Tropical forest > Bulk soil | place: Panama | collected 2016-02-17
CCCGCGGGCATGACGGCGGCAATGCATATGTGCCGCGGCAATTACCGAGGCCAGTGGCTCTCAGAAGGCGGCTACGAGCCCGTCGCCGAACGTGTCTTCGTCGAGGTCGACGTCGACAGCTTCCTGCTGGAGTACGACACGCCGCGGGCCGGCGACTTTGCACCGCTGCGCTTTCTTGGACCCGGCAAAGGCGCCGTGTTGGGACTCGTGTCCTCGAAAACGCCTGAGCTCGAGAGCATCGGCGCGCTCTGCAGGCGTATCGACGAGGCCGCGAAAATCGTGCCGCTTGAGCGGCTCGCCGTGAGCCCACAATGCGGCTTCGCCAGCACCGTCGCCGGCAATCCCGTGAGTCCGGACGACCAGCGCCAGAAGCTCGCGCTCGTCGTGGAGGTCGCCCGTCGCGTCTGGGGGTAGCTGCCTCCGTCAGTGCGACATCAGTACGGGCACGGTCATATGCCGCAGGACCTCGCGCGTGGCGCCGCCCAGGATGAGCTCGCGCATGCGCGAGTCGCCGTAGCAACCCATGACCATGAGATCCGCGCCCAGGTCCGCGGCACGCGACAGCAGCGCGTTCCCGACGTCGATGTCATCGGCGACTGTGCTGGCAGCCTCGGCCTTCACGCCGTGACGCGCGAGATGCAGCGCGATGTCGGCGCCGGGAAGGTCGTTGGCGTCCTCGCCCCGGCGTGGATTGATGGAGAGCACGGTCACTTGGCTCGCGCGTTCCAGGATCGGCAGCGCATCGTTGAGCGCCCGGGCCGACTCTCGCGTGCGGCTCCAGGCCAACAAGACGTGCCGACCCGCGCTGTCGAAGCGCCCAGCATAGGGCACGATCAGCACCGGACGGCCGCTGGCGAGCGCCAGCTGCTCAGGTAAACGTGCCCAGCCGCCGGTCGGCGGATTGTTGGGATCGATTTGGCCGGTGATCGCCAGGTCGGCGTAGTGGGCGTGCAGGACGCTCACCTCGGCTGGGTCTCCCTCGGCGAGCCGCGACTCGTGCGAGATCCCGGCGCGCGAGCACGCGGCGCGGAACGTCGCCTGGACCTTTGCTGACGCGGCCTGTGCCGTCTCGTGGTGCCGCTTCTCGATCTCCTGGATCGCATTGACGGTCACGAACTCGGAGCCTGGTGCGGAGTAGACCGACAGATCCAAGGGTTCGATGATGGAAAGGCCGACCAGATGCGCGCCCTGACTGCGCGCCATCTCGACCGCGAAGCCGATGCCGCTCTCGCTCGCGGTGGCACCCGCGAGGGTTGCCACGATGTCTTTGAAGCCCATGACTCTCTCCGTAGGATGGCAGCTCGCTCGTCGAGCGATGCCCATCCTAGCAATAACAGAGGCCACACATGAAGGTTGCGATCGGCCGGGATCCAGCGGCCGTCGGCTACATCATGCCACCGCCACCACCACCACCACCGTGGTCGCCATCGCCGCGCTCTGGCGTATCTCGTGGCGTCGGCGGCGCACCGCTGGCAGGCTCGGGGCCGGTGCACGCCGTCAATGCAACCATTGCGGTGATGACCACAGCGAGCAGGGATGCACGCGCTCTCATGCCAGTAGCTCACCACGATGCGTCCATAAAGCCGCCTCAATTCTCGGTGAGGGTCGGCCCGCCGGGTGGACTGCCATTCCGCACCCCATCGCGGTATCGTGCGCGCTCAGGGGATTGGGGCCGTCGAACAGCTTATGACAGAAGTGCAGTCCGCGAAGCCGCTGCCCGCCGCGGCATCGCAGGAGCTCGAGGAGCGGCCGCTCACGGCGATCGGGCTCGTCCTGTTGTCGCTTGTGGTGTTCAGCGGCCTGGACGCGATCTCGAAGGTGCTGGTGTCCGACTACTCGCCGGTTCTGATCACCTGGGGGCGATACGCGGCCAACCTTGCGCTGCTCTTGCCCTTCCTGTTGCGCGCGCGCCCCCACCCGTTCGCCACTGCGGGACTCGGTTTGCAGATCGGGCGTGGCTTCGCCATGGGTGGGTCCTCGGTCCTGTTCATCGCGGGCCTAGCGCAGATGGCAATGGCGGACGCCACTGCGGTCGCTTTCGCCGCCCCGCTCTTCGTCACCGCGCTCTCGATCCCATTCCTCGGTGAGCGCGTCGGTATCCGCCGGTGGTCGGCCGTGGCGGTTGGATTCTTGGGCGTGATGGTGATTGTCCAGCCCGGCAGCTCGACCTTTCATCCTGCCTCGCTGTTCCCCTTGGCTTCCGCCGCCTGCTGGGCGGCCGGACTCATCATCACCCGCCGGATCAAGACCCGGGATGCCACACTTACTACGCTGCTTTATACGACCTTGGTCGCTTTCCTGATCGCGACGGCTTTCCTGCCATGGGTCTGGCAGCCGCTGACGATCCGCGCGACCGGGCTCATCGGGGTCATGGGTCTGCTGAGCTCGGCGGGACAGTACTTTCTGCTGCTGGGCTATCAACGCGGGCCAGCCTCGCTCCTTGCACCCTTCTCCTATATGCAGATCATCACCTCGACATTCTGGGGTGCGGTGCTGTTCGGAACTTGGCCGGGTATGGCGACCCTGGTCGGCGCATCCATCGTCGTGGCGAGCGGCCTCTATGTCCTCCACCGCGAGCGCGTACGGAGGGGCGAGCCGCGGTGACCGTTCACCGGGGCTTGTGACGTACGCTTGCGCCGGGCATTGTGGGACGCTTTGTGAGCGGGACGCGGGCTCGGCGGATGAACAAGAAGCGAGGCAAGATCTGGCACTGGGCGACGGCCTGTGCGCTCGGGCTGACGATGATCTCGGCGTCGGCGCTCGCGGAGACACGGTTCGGCCCGGGCTATCCCGACACGCCCCTTCTGGGGCCGCAGCAAGCCCGGGGCGCGGTAATCTGGAACCACGGCACCAGCACCTACTATGCCGCGCTCGATTCCAGTAAGAGCGTTATTCCTTCGTTCGTGACGCTGCTGCGCGATGACCGCTGGGACGTGTTCCGGCTTGACCGACCGCCAGCGGGCGAATCCCCGAACACCAGCACCGAGGCGCTGCTGGCTGCGGTCCAGCAGGTCAAGGCGCAGGGCTATCGCCGGATCGTGCTGATGGGCCAATCGGCTGGCGCTTGGATCGCGCTCATCACCGCTGGCAAGAGCGCGGACATCTATGCGGTCGTTGCCACCGCGCCCGCCTACTACGGCGTTGACCGTCCGCGGTTCACGATGAACGCCTCCGCCCTCTACGACTACCTCGACGACATCAAGACTACCCGGATCATGCTGGCGTTCTTCAACGACGATCCCTTCGATCCCGGCGGGCGGGGGGCCAAGGCAGAGGCAATCCTGGGACGCCACGGTGTGCCGCACCTGATCGTCGACCGCCCCGACGGCCTGAATGGACACGGCGCTAGCAGCAGCGCGTTGTTCTATCACCGGTTCGGCCCCTGCCTGCGCGCCATTGTTGGCGAGGGTGCAGTGCCCAACCTCAGCGAGTGTGAGACGAATTGGGGCAGCAAGCCCAGTGGCGAGGTGCGACTGCCGGCGGATCTCGCGATCGCGCGCTCCGGCGATGGTCCGGCAGCTGCGCTCCTCGGCAAGTGGTGGGGCGTCTATCCCAACGGCCTGGAGATGATCCTTGCGGTCGAGCGCGCACAGGGCGACGGCGTCCAAGCGATCTATGCGACGGGACCGCTCCCCGGCAGCACGAGCAAGTCCAATTACTCACGGATGACGGGTAAGGCCAGCGGTGACACGCTCATCTTCGAGCAGCCGGGCAAGCCGACCATGCGGTATCGGCCTCGACCGGACCATACCCTCGATGCGGAGTGGGTCTCGTCGGACGGAGCCGGCCGTATAACCGCCGTGCTTCGCCGGTTGCCGGAATAGCCATTGCCTTCGCTTGCGCCTGTCGATCTCCTGATCGTCGGGGGCGGCATCAATGGCGTGGGAATCGCGCGCGATGCCGCGGGCCGCGGCTTATCCGTGCTCCTGGTGGAGCGCGGCGATTTCGCGGGGGCGACATCCTCGGCGTCGAGCAAGCTCATCCACGGCGGTCTGCGCTACCTGGAGTTCGGCGAGTTCCGGCTGGTGCGCGAGGCGCTCATCGAGCGCGAGGTGCTGATGCGGATGGCTCCGCATCTGATTCACCCCACCGAATTCGTTCTTCCGCACGACCGAAGCCTACGGCCGCGCTGGATGCTGCGGCTGGGGCTCGTGCTCTACGATCATCTCGGCGGCCGCAAGATTCTGCCGGCGAGCCGGCGCATCGATCCGCGCCGGGACGCGCTGGGCGCCCCCCTCCGGCCGGACGTCGCCGCCGCCTTCGTCTATTCGGATTGCCAGACCGACGATGCTCGCTTGGTGATCGCCAATGCGCGGGATGCAGCGCGGCGGGGCGCGCGTCTCCTCCGTGATACGGAGTTCGTTTCGGCGCACCGCGCAGGGGCCTTTTGGCGTGCCGAGCTGCGCACGTCCGCCGGCGTCCGCTCCGAAGTGGAGGCGAGAGGGCTGGTGAACGCGGGCGGACCGTGGGCGATGGAGATCGCCCGGCGCGCCGGTGCCGCACACGGACGGGCCACGCTTCGCCTCGTGAAGGGCAGTCACATCGTCGTGCCCAAGCTCTACGACGGCGCCCAGGCCTATATGCTCCAGAACGACGATCGCCGTATCGTCTTCGTGCTGCCGTTCGAGCTAGATTTCACCCTGATCGGCACCACCGAGGTGCCGTTCGAGGGGGACCCCGCAGAGGTCGCTTGCACGGACGAGGAGGCGGCCTATCTCTGCGGAGCGGTCAGCCGCTGGTTTGCACGGGCCGTGTCGCCTAGCGCGATCCGCTGGCGTTACGCCGGCGTCCGTCCCCTCTACGAGGACCACGCCAAGAGCGCGTCCGCGGTGACGCGCGACTACGTGCTGCTGCGCGACGGTGAGCCGCCGGCGGCACCAATGCTCTCGGTGCTCGGCGGCAAGATCACCACTTTTCGGCGCCTAGCCGAGCATGCGCTCGAGCGGTTGGAGCTGCCGGGCACAGGCGAACCTTGGACCGTGGCTGCCAAGTTGCCGGGCGGCCTGCCCGCCGGCGGCAGCATGGAGACCGCGGCGGCGGCTTTGCGCGTAGCCCATCCCTGGCTCGATCCCGTGATTGCGGACCAGCTTATCCGTCACTACGGCAGCGAGGCCGCCGCGGTGCTGGGCGATGCGACGCGGCTCGCGGATTTGGGCCAAGCCTTCGGCGCAGGTCTCACCGCGCGCGAGGTCGACTGGCTCCGTCGCGAGGAATGGGCTCAAAGCGTTGACGACATCCTTTGGCGTCGCACCAAGCTGGGGCTGCGACTCACGTCGGCCGAACGCGAGCTGCTGCGAGAATATCTATGCCGCGCAGCCAACTGATGGTGACAGCAGCGGAGCGCAACCAACTGATATAAAATCTGCGGTGCTTGAGCGGGACCGTGACTGCCGTCGTGACAGATCAGCCACCGCAATGGTCGGAATCCGCGGTCGAGATCAACGGCGGGCATGCGCCGTTGCGCGGCACGATGGCGACGCCCGAGGGATCTGCGCCAGTCCCTGCTGTCCTGATCATCGCGGGCTCCGGGCCGACCGACAGGGATGGTAACCAGCCGGGATTGCGGAACGACAGCCTGAAGCACCTGGCACACGCATTGGCGGCGCTCGCTATTGGGTCGCTTCGAGCCGACAAGCGCGGTGTCGGTGGAAGCGCCGCCGCGATGACATCGGAGCAAGATCTCCGGTTTGGTTCCTACGTGGGTGACGCCGTGAAGTGGGTCAGGTTCCTCCGGGGGCAAGCGCGAGTTCGTGAAATATTTCTACTGGGACACAGTGAAGGCGCGCTCGTTGCAACCCTTGCCGCGCGGCAGACCCCGGTTGGCGGGTTGATATTGGTCGCGGGCCTCGGCGTTCCCGCCGGAGCCGTGTTGCGCAGGCAGCTGGATGCGTCGGGCCTCACGGGTCCGCTTCGCCAGTCCGCGGAAATCATCATCGAGAGCCTTGAGCATGGCCGACAGGTATCGGACGTGCCGGCCGAGCTGGCGGCGCTCTTCCGGCGGAGTGTTCAGCCCTACCTGATCTCCTGGCTACCGCTCGATCCGGCAGTAGAGCTTGCAAAAGTGCGTGCGCCGACTCTGGTGCTCCAGGGAACGACGGACATCCAGGCGAGTATTGCGGACGCGGAGCGCTTACGTGCTGCTCGCCCTGATGTCGAGCTGGCTGTGCTCAGCGGTGTCAACCATGTGCTCAAGGATGCACCCATGGACCGTGGCAAGAATCTCGCCACCTATGGCGATCCTGCGCTCCCGGTGGCGCGCAGCATCTTGCCTCCGATCGAGGCGTTCGTTCGTAGGAACTGCGTATGATTTCCGGCGCCCGTGCAAAAACGCATTGCCTCCCGGCGACAATCCGAGCCTAAATCGAACGAGCAACGCACCAACGGAGGAAGATAAGCGATGAGCGACATCAGAGTGCTCGGTATCTGCGGCAGTCTGCGCAAGGGGTCCTTCAACCGGATGGCGCTGCGGGTGGCGCAGGAATCGGTGCCTGCGGGCATGAAGATCGATGTCGCGGACATCAGCGCATTCCCGCTCTACAACGAGGATGTCCGCGCGCAGGGCTTCCCGCCGGTGGTGCAGAGGTTCCGCGACCAGATCGCCGCGGCCGACGCACTGCTGTTCGTGACGCCCGAATACAACTACTCAGTCTCCGGCGTGCTCAAGAACGCGATCGACTGGGCCTCGCGTCCCCCCAATCAGCCTTTCGACGGCAAGCCGGTCGCTATGATGGGCGCGAGCGGCGGCACGCTGGGCACCGCGCGCGCGCAGTACCATCTGCGCCAGACCTGCGTGTTCCTGAACATGTGCCCGGTCAACAAGCCAGAGGTGATGATCCCGCAGGCGCAGAACCGGTTCGATGCCGAGGGACGGCTCACCGACGAGACCGCGAAGGGCTTGATCAAACAGCTAATGGAATCGCTGCAGGCGTGGACACTGCGTCTCAAGCCGAAAAGCTGACGCGCTACGGTACCAGCACCGCTGCGCCTTCGATGCGGCCCTGCCGCAGTCGCTCGAGCGCGTCGTTTGCGTCGTCCAGAGGGAACACCTCCGTCTGGGTCTTGAGCGGGATTTCCGCGGCGAGCGCGAGCAACTCCTCGCCGTCCCGGCGCGTCAGGTTCGCGACCGAGCGCACGACCCGCTCTTCCCAGACCAACCGGTAGGGAAACGCGGGCACATCGCTCATGTGGATGCCGCCGCACACGACCGTGCCGCCCTTGGCAGTGGCCGCGAGCGCCGCGGGCACTAAGGCTCCGACCGGAGCGAAGATCAAAGCGGCATCGAGCGGAGCAGGTGGCCTCTCGTCGGAGCCGCCTGCCCATTCAGCGCCGAGACGGCGGGCGAAATCCTGAGCCGTGCGATCTCCGGGTCGCGTGAAGGCGAACAGCCGGCGCGCCTGAAACGCGATCACCTGCGCCACGATATGGGCAGCGGCGCCGAAGCCATAAATGCCCACACGCTCGGCCTCGCCGGCGAGCCGCAGCGTGCGGTAGCCGATCAGCCCCGCGCAGAGCAGCGGCGCCGCTGAGACATCGGTGAAGCCCGGGGGGATCCGAAAGCAATATCGCGCATCGGCGATGGCATACTCGGCATAGCCGCCGTCGATCTGGTAGCCGGTGAAGCGCGCGATGTCGCAAAGGTTTTCCCGCCCGGATGCGCAAAAGGCGCAAGTGCCGCAGGTCCAACCGAGCCACGGCACCCCCACGCGGTGCCCGATGTCGAATGCCTTCACTCCGATTCCAAGACCGGCGACGGTACCGACGATTTCGTGGCCAGGTATCAATGGCAGCCGCGGCGCAGCAAGTTCGCCGTCAAGGATGTGCAGGTCGGTCCGGCAAACACCACACGCGCCGACCCGGATCAACACCTCGCCCGGTCCGGGTCGCGGCGGTGCCCGATCACCGAGCCGTAGCGGCTGTCCAGGCGCCTCCAACAACATCGCTCGCATCTCAGGCCTCCGCCTCGGGGCGCCACCGAACGGCGAGTCGCCCATCGGGTCTGGTCTCGGGCCATACACCGGACCCCTAAGCCTCCGGCTCGCTCGCCCAAGTGACCCACAAGCCTAGTTTCCTCGCGAAATCGGGCAGATAGAGGCTACAAACGTAGCGTTGCCCATCTCCTTTAGGGTGAAGCCGATCCGAAATATTTCAGCCACCAACGCGTCTGAGTCCGCACGCTCTGCTAGAGTGAATGATTATCACGATCTTGTGATCTCGTCTGGGGCGCCGTTGGCGTCTGCGCATAGCGTGCCGATCGGCTCCGGGATTTCCGCTTCCAACCTCGCCGTCTCGAAACGGCACTCAAGTCAGGGGGTCCGATGATCGCTGCGCGTAAAGACCACGAAACCCATCCCATTGACATCTATGTCGGGGGCCGCATGCGGATAAGACGCCTCCAGCTCGGGCTCAGCCAGAGTGCGCTGGCGAACAAGATCGGCGTCTCATTTCAGGCCGTGCAGAAATACGAGTCCGGCGACATCCGGATCTCTGCGAGCCGGCTCTACGATGTGGCACAGGTGCTCGAGGTCTCGCCGGCTTTCTTCTTCGAGGGTTATCCCGACGGAATCGTCGCCGGGAACATCGGTAATGAAGCCTCGCCAGCGAGCGAGACTTTCGATCGCCGCGAGGTGACGTCGTTAATCCGCGGCTATTACGGGATCCGGGATCCGCAGCTTCAGGCCGACATCCTTCGCCTGATCTCCAAGCTTGGAAATCGCTCCGGCAACGAGACCGCTGCCTAAGCTCTGTTCTTGCCAGGGTCGGCGCGAAGGCACTAAGAGTGTTGTCATGCCGCGGAAGAAGAATCCGCTCAACCTCAACGCGCTGCAGCTCAAGACGCTGACACTTTTCCAAGAGCTTGCGCGCTCGCCGATGCATGCAAAGCCGTTGCCCGACGGAACCGTGCGTGTGAGCGAGCTACCCTATCCGCACGGCGACCATTTTCATGTCGGCGCTGCCATCGTTATGGGGCGAGACGCCAATGGGCTCGTCAACCCGGCGGCATGGTCGGCGCTCGAGCGCAAGGGATTGATCAAATCCGAGTTTCCCGATGCCGCCGTCCTCACGCCGGCTGGCCTCGCCTACGACACGGGTCTCGCCAACACCATCCTTCACCGTAGCGGCCACTGATTGCGTAAGTGGCTCACCAGACGAGATGCGGCGTCACATAGGTCGGGCGGTGCCCGCTTTGCACGATGGCGGCGCCGAGCCGCGCGGGGTCCGGCAGCACGCCCGGCGCGACGCCCAGCTCCTCGCCATGGATACCGCCGAGGATCAGCAGGCTCGCGATCCCGACGCCACTGGCGCCGGCGATATCCGTGCGCAAGCTGTCGCCGACCGCGAGAATGCGTTGCCGGTCGCCGATGCCGAGTAGGCTGAAGCAGGTGTCGTAGATCTCGCGGAAGGGCTTGCCGTGCCAGTGCACGCGCCCGCCGATCGCCTCGTACCGCTGAGCAAGCGCGCCCGCGCAGATCACTCGGTTGCCACCATACATGACCACGAGGTCGGGATTGGCGCATACCATGGGAAGGTCCCGCGCTCGGCCGCCCTGGAGTACGGCCTCGTAATGGGCAACGCTCTCGTTCCGGCCCCACGGCCCTGTGTTAAGGATGAACTCGGCCTCCGCCACGGTCTCGACGCGCCGCAGGCCGAGGTCCGCTAGCATGTTGTCATCGCGCGGGGGGCCAATGTGGTAGCAAACCCGCCCGAGCGCCGCATAGAAGGGATCATCGCGCCGCTTCAGGTGCTGCCAGACTTCCTCGCCCGACGAGAGCAGGTGATCGTAGAGCATGCGGGGGATGCCGATCTCCGCGACGCGCTCCTCTACCAGATAGGCGCGGCGCGGCGCGTTCGAGAGCACGATGAGGCGCTTGCCGGCGGACTTGAGCCGCGTCAGGCAATCGATCACGCCGGGAAACGGCGCTTGCCCGTCGTGCAGCACGCCCCAAAGGTCGAGGATATAGCCGTCATAGCGGTCGGCGACTTCTCTCACGCCGGCGAGGAGCGGGATCTCTGGCTCTGCCATAGCGACCGGATATCTTTCAGGCCGAGAGCGGCGCGTCGAGGCCGACGGCGTCCCCGATACTGGCTATTCCGTCGCGGGCAAGGAAGGCCGCGAGGTCGCGCTTGATCCGAAGAACCAGTCCAGGTCCTTCGTAAATGAGCGCGGTATAGAGTTGCACCAGGCTAGCGCCCGCGCGGATCTTGGCATAGGCATCGGCCCCGCTCGCGATGCCGCCGACCCCGATCAGCGGAACCTGCCCGCGGGTGAGCCGCCACATCTCAGCGAGGAGCGCGGTCGAGGGCGCGAACAGCGGTTTGCCGCTGAGGCCGCCGGCCTGGCGGGCGTGCGGACTCCGCAACTCCGTGGGCCGCGCTACCGTCGTATTGGAGATGATCATCCCGTCGAGACCGGTCTCGAGAGCCGCTTCCGCAATCTCCGCACGCTCGCGCTCCGATAGATCAGGCGCGATCTTGAGCAGCAGTGGCGGCGGATCGGCCGCGGCCGCCGCGGTGCGCGCGGCCCTGAGAGCCGCAATCAAGCCCAGCAGGCTCGGCTTCCTCTGGAGGTCCCGCAGGCCCGGCGTGTTGGGCGAGGACACGTTGACGACGAGATAGTCCGCAAGCGCGCCCATGGATTTGACGCCAGCGACGTAATCGGCAATCGCGTCGGTGCTCTCCTTGTTCTTACCGAGATTGGCGCCCACCAGGCCTGCGCGCCCACGGCGGGCCACGAGACGCGCGCGCACGGCGTCGAGGCCTTGGTTGTTGAAGCCGAGCCGGTTGATGAGCGCACGATCCTCCGCGAGACGGAACAACCGCGGCCTCGGATTGCCAGGCTGCGGTCGCGGCGTCACCGTTCCGGTCTCGACGAAGCCGAACCCGAACCGCAGCATGGCGTCGGGCACCTCGGCGTTCTTGTCGAAGCCGGCGGCGAGCCCGATCGGATTGGGGAATTGCCATCCCCAGAGAGCGATCCCAAGGCTCGGCGGATCGGGCTCGGCTTCGTGCGGCACGATGCCTGCACGGAGCGCCGTGATGCTCGCGCGATGCGCCGTTTCCGGCGGCAGCAGGCGCAATAGGAGTAGACCGAGCTCAAAGAGCGCGTTCACGATGTTGCGTCTTCGGGAAGTGCTGGAAACACATGCGTGCCATCTTGCCTCAGCGGCAGGGGGTCGACGCGGACCACGGCTGCGATCGGCAATGCGCCGTAAAGGTGCGGGAAGAGCCTGCCAGCGCGTGATGGCTCCCATTTGAGCGCGGTGCCAAGTCGGTCGGGGTCGACTGTCACCAGGACAAGATCATCCTGGCCTGCTCGATGCTTGCATGCGCTCTCGCGCACCTGCCCAGCCGTCGAAAAATGGATGAAGCCGTCGGCAGTATCCTGCGAGGATCCTCGGTACGGGTCTGTCGCTTCCCGTCCCTCCCATTCCGACCGACGACATATGTGATAGATCAGGCGTCGTGCCATAGCGCGCGCACGCTATCGCAGCCCTGCCATCATCGCCAGTCTGATGCGCGCTTCAGTCCTTTGCCGCGGCGGAGTCGTCGGTCTATGCTCCTGCTCGCGAACGGGCGCTGGCGAAGGATCGTCCATGAAATCGTTTACCTACATTGATGGCACTTGGCATGAGGGCAATCCGCCGTTGCTGGGGCCGATGAGCCATGCGACCTGGCTCTCCTCGATCATCTTCGACGGCGCGCGTGCTTTCGAGGGTGTGGCACCCGATCTCGATCGGCATTGTGAGCGCGCGATCAATTCGACGCGAAGCATGGGGCTCAGGCCCATGCTGAGCGCGGGCGAGGTTGAAGAGCTCGCCCGCGACGGCGTCGGCAAGCATTCCAAGAACGCGGAGCTTTACATCCGGCCAATGTTCTTCGCGGAATCCGGCTGGATCTATCCCGATCCCGACAGCACGCGCTTCGCGATCTCGGTCTACGAGTCGCCGATGCCGAAGCCGACCGGCTCGTCCGTTTGCTTATCACCGTTCCGCCGCCCGGCGCCGGACCAGGCGCCGACCGACGCTAAGGCGTCCTGCCTCTATCCGAATTCCGGCCGCGCGTTGCGCGAGGCCGAGAAGCGAGGCTTCGACAATTGCGTAGTGCTGGATCCGCTTGGCTACGTCGCGGAGCTCGCAACGGCCAACGTCATGATGGCCAAGGACGGCGTGGTGCACACGCCTGCGGCCAACGGCACCTTCCTCGCGGGAATCACGCGGCGCCGGGTGATTCAGCTTCTGCGCGACTCGGGCAAAGACGTGCGGGAGCGCAGCATCACCTACGAGGAACTACAAGGCGCCGACGAACTGTTCTCGGTCGGCAATTATGGCAAGGTGCTGCCGATCACCCGGATCGAGCAGCGGCACCTGCAGCCGGGGCCCGTCTACGCTC
>Ga0126376_10001577_pt1 | contig 12382 bp, 8 predicted proteins | sample PanSoiMetPlot_15_FD_92760 | JGI IMG/M metagenome (GOLD analysis project Ga0126376, IMG submission 92760) | Tropical forest soil microbial communities from Panama - MetaG Plot_15 | ecosystem: Environmental > Terrestrial > Soil > Tropical forest > Bulk soil | place: Panama | collected 2016-02-17
CAGAGACTGAGCGAGTCGGCCCGGCAATTTTCGGAGAACCGACGCCGAAGCCAAATGCGGGGGACTTGCCGCAACCGATAATTGGGTCCATCGTCGCAGGTGTATCGCGCTGCCGCCAAACCGGATCGAATCAGCCGGAGTAGCGAACCACGGGCGGCGTTTTGGAGAAGCATGGACATATTGCGGCGAAAGCCGGGATATAGCTGTGACGCGAAGCCACGACAACAAGACGCGCGCGGGATAAACGGCTCTAAGAGCGAAAACCGGAATGAAAGTGCGGTCGAATGGCCGATACCGATCCCATCCGGCTTGTGTTACCGTGGCGGCTTGTGTTTTGCTGCCCAAAGGGGACTCATTGTGGACCTGATCACGATCCGCTCACGAACACGTGATTGGGAGTTACAAATCACTAGCGCAGGTGTGAATAAAAGTGCTGGAACGAGAACTTCTCCCATCGACTTTTCTTGTCGCTTGAGCGCCGACATACGGCATATCAGGCACCCGTTCTCAGGGGGGATCATGCCGGAGCCATTTACCGAGCAGACCGTTGCCGCGGCTTGCGGAGGACTGTCGCTGCTTCAGACAAAATTTGCATCTCAGTCGAAACTCGAAACTCATCTGCAGATCGCAGAGCATTGCAAATCGCCGGCAGCAGTCGCTGAGCCGGGTTCGCCAGCCTATCGCCGCCTTGCCGACTGCGACCTAAGCGATGGCGTCTCGCGGGCCGGGTACTCTTAGGCCACCGACCGAGGCCGTACTCGCAGCGCGCAACTCAAGCTCCGATCGCCACTGGCGGGCCTCGACGAGCGACCTCAAGCATCCTGCGGGCAGCCTCGAGGCGTTTCGCTGTGCTGCTGCCAACCCCGCGCACCAGCCTGTCAATGGTGTCGCTAGAGCAAGTCGCTAGATCAAGGAGCTCCGCAATGACGTTTGTTCGATCCGCTCTGATTGAGAGAAAGAGCGACGCGGTCATTCCTTCGGGGGAGAGCGGTTGTTGCGCGGCGGCCAGCGCTTGGGCCTCGAGTGAAGAGGCGAAGGATGCTATCGCGAACGGAGTGGATTTTGCTGGCATTGGAAGCTTTCCCGGCACTGCCGCAATAGAAAGGATGACAGTCGTTGTGATCGGAGACCGGAGCCTCTTCCGCGATTGTCTTACCCAATGCCTGACGGCGAAGAACTACCTCACTGAATCGTTCTCATGCGTGGCCGAATGGCAGAAGGCGGTCGGAAATCATTCTCCTCCAGCCGTAGCTCTGCTCTGCAGTCGTGCCAATGCTGCAACGGAGATCAAGGAGGAGTTGTCGCGGTTGGCCCGCACCAACGTTCCGGTCGTGCTTTTATCGGAAGCCGGAGATTTCGATGAAGTCCTTGTCGCGTTAGATTACGGTGTGCGGGGATATATACAGAGCAGCGTAACACTCGATATCGTTGCAGAGGCACTGCGGCTGGTCGGGGCGGGCGGCACTTTCGTGGCGGCAACGGGCACGCGTTCCCCACTCTCCTCGTTGAGTGGACCGGCTTTGGCAGAGACCGGAGCCGGCGTGTTCACCGGTCGGGAGCTCGCCGTGCTGGCGGCCCTTCAGCAAGGCAAAGCAAATAAGAGCATCGCTTACGATCTCAAGATGAGCGAGAGCACAGTAAAGGCACACGTTCGAAACATTATGAGGAAACTCAAGGCGAGTAGCAGGACCGAAGTTGCATTCCTGACTCGGAAAATGTTTCCGTCTGCTCACGATAGCCAATAAGTCAGGCCGAGAAGTCCATTGGAACTTCATGTTGAGTCTTGGCCCAGCCGATCGGCTTTGTCGTGCCTCGAAGAGGTAAGGCGCGCGATGCGCGCGCAACCGCCCAAGCGTTGACGACGACGCCCACCAGCCTTTGCAGACCATCGGGCACTCTTTTCCTTTGGGGGGCATGTCGAATAACTCAAATCAAAGCAGGACGGTAGGCGAACCGCAATCGGAGCCCCAAAACGCACATCGCGCGTGTCATCGAGCCGGATGCAGGCGTCATGGCAGGCGGTCAAGGAGTCGGTTACCAAAGAACGGGACAAAACCCAGCCGGAGGTACTCCGAGGCTGCGGCCGCAACCAGCGAAGCATTGTCCAGATACTCGATGGCGAATATGGTCAGGCCTGCGTCCCGTGCCCGCCGCAGATATCGCAGACTCCATTCGATGTCGGCGTTCGAGTTCGGCGCTCCTTGCCCCTTTAGGCCAGTCAGCAGACTCTCCTTGCTGACGCCGTCGATGGCATCGAGATATTGTTTCGAGGCCAGCAACGGCTCCGCATTCTGGCCGACCAACAGAAAACCGGAATTACGACTGCGGGTCGCCTGGGCGATCTTGGCGACGAGATCGGCCATGTCCTGCATGGCACTAGAGCGGATGCCGCTCCAATCCTGGAATGCATCGACCCGGTCCAGGAAGATGCCGTCAAAACCGGCGTCGCTGAGGCGCACGGCTGCATCGAGCACGATCCTCTGCCACTCCGGGTGCCAGTAGCGCACCGAGTAGCTCCTCGACCACTCGAGGCTCTCCGAGCCGAGCCACTCTGGCGCAGGCCCATCCCTCCAGCGCGGCGACCAATACGGCCGGTACTCCTCCGCGGCGCCGACGCTGAGATACGCCAGAACGAGGCGTCGTCCGCCATTCGGCTTGCGCTTCAGCAACTGCATCTCCTCCGGGTTCGGCGCTCGCCCAGCCTCTATGTCTACAATGGGGTCTATGACGATCAAATCGAGGCGCGAGGCGGCGATGGCCTGCAGATCGATTTTCTGGTATTGGCATCCCCATCGCGCAACGCCGGCCAGAACCTTTCGCATCTCTATGCGTTCTGCATCCATCGACGACACCGCCCGCTTACCATGTTGGCTGAGGCGGGGCTCCCCTTCCGCTTGCGACGCCGCTTCCAGCCTGATCTTGAGTACATCGCCGGGTGACAGCGGCGTGCTTTCCTGCGCCGTTAGAACGGCGGGCCCGTCCGCCCCCTGGCGCACGATCTCGTACACGGGCCGCGCCGCGGCGCCCCCGCGCGCGGTGACCAAGCCCCCCCGACCCAAGGGGTCAGCGAGTAGCTCTGCGGCGTCGAGAGCCCCGCGCACATCCGCGATCTCGTCCTCGGTTGCTGCCATCGACCTCGCGAGCTCGGCAGCATGATCGAGCGACTCACGTGCCAGGGCACTCTCCCCCTGTGCCAGCCTCCCTTCCGCGTCGGCGAGTGCGGCGTGGGTGTCCTGCCGACGCGCCTCAATCTCAGCCATCTCGCTGCGGGTTCTGACGAGGCTGGTGCGCGTCGCTAGGCCTTCCAGCTTGCGCAGCTCATCGAGGTGCTCGCCCTGAATCCGGCTTGCCGCGTCGAGTTGGACGAGCTTGGCGCGCATGGCCTCGATCTCCTTGTGTAGCGTCGAAAGACCCGCAAGAGCTTCAGCGCGCTGCTGCTCGCGCCGGCTCTGATCAAGCTCCAACAAGGTCCGCTCGGCGGTAATCAGGGCCTCGGCGCGATCCTTGCCCGCCCGCGCAATGAGCTCCTGGGGAGCCTGCATCGTGACGTCACTGGTGCGCTCCGCCGCCTGCCTGACGCGGCGCGCAAGAAGGCGCTCGAGCAGACGCGTGAGCTTGCCGACACGCTCCTGCTCGCGCACACCCTCCATCAGCTCCGCCGCGTTGCCGCGGTCGAGGCCACCGGCCAAAGCGATGGCCTGCAGGACGGTCATGTGGCCTGCATGCTTGACGGCGCCGGGGACGCGTACCGCGCCCACCACGTACACGGGCCAGCGGTCCTGAATGGCAACGGTGACGTCCCCGGGGCGTCCGGTCGCACGCATGAAGGCGGTCTTCAGTTGGTCCTCGAGATCGCGGGGCGACAGGCCGGTGACCTGGAACCTGCCGAGCAGCGGCAAGGAGACCACGCCCTCCTCGTCGATTGTGTACTCCCCGCTGAGATCCGCGCGCTGGTAGAACATGCGCGGCATGGAATCGGCGTCCTCGCGGCCCCCCGGCGTGCCACCGGGGATATCGATCGTCTCATGGAAGGCGATCCTGAGACGATCGCCGGCGCCGAGCGCGGCGGCACCGGGGCGGCGGTCTGCCCGCGCCACCTCGGCCGACGGTGCGGGCGAAGCGGCGCGGGCGATGGAAGCCTCGTCGTGTGTACGCGAGGCGGTGGCTATAGCCGCGACCAGCGCCAAGCACAGCATCGGCATGGTCAGCCGCATCGTCTGCATCGCTCACTCCCGCTTGGTGATCGGGAACTTGGAAAGGAGGAGGTGGCGGAACCCCCGCCGGGGCGCGGCTGGTCTTGCGCGCGTTCGGCAGAACGTGATGAACGTCAAGTTCTCCATACTGCTCTCGAGGGCTGAGTAGGCGAGCGCCGCAGAGATCACGCAGGCAGCGAGATAGCCGAACCCGTAGTACGCAGCGCCCATCTCCATGGTCGCTATGGCAAAGGTCCCCTGCAGGGCAAGGAAAATCGCTTGCAGAGCCAGAAAGCGCGCGTGTCGGTCGAAGAACAGCAGCAGGGAGGTCGCCGCGAAGAAGACAAACTGGAAAAGGGCACCGACCGCGCCCAGGCGCAGCACGCCGACCTGCTGATAAAACAGTCCGGAGACCTGTACGATCGTCGGCGCGCCAAGCACAATGACGAGGCAGAGCGCGGTCTGGACCAACGTGATCTCGCCCAGGTTCGCCAAGGTCGCCTGCTTGAGACTTTTGGCCCGCGCCTCGATCTGGCTGAGGGTACCGTGGTCTCGAATCGCCGCGTAGTACGCCCGGTACCGGTCATAGAACGCCGTCTCGACATGGGTGACGAACTGCGCCAGTGCCGGGATGATCGTCAGATGGGCGGCGAAAATCGCGCTGTCGTACAGCGGCGCGTGGACAAGACCCAGCTCGTGCCTTATTCCCGCTGGGCCGATCCACATCACCCACTTGTCGATCCATATGGCAGTCGCGCCCAGCAGCCCTGCCAGCGCCAGCGCCGGATGGCGTGTTATTCCCGCACCAAATGCGAGGATCGCGGTAGACACGCTGGCGACGGGCTGGGGGAAGGTCACCAGCACCCGACTTGCGAGCACCGCCAGGACGATGAGCAGGCCCGCGTTGAAGGCCCAGATCATCCCTATCCAGCCGCTGTCCGCACGCGCGGCGAGGACAGTAGCGATCACCGCAAAACCGAGCCCACACAGAAAGCCCCGAGTAATGCTCTTATAGTCGCGTACCGTCCCGCAGAACGCCAAGGCCACCCAGATCAGGGCGCCAATGGCGCAGCAGCTGGCCGCCGGAATGGCAGTAGCAGCCGGAACCGAATAGGCCACGAAGTGACAAAGGAGCGCTATGGCGATCGAAGCCCCTGCGCTCAGCACCGAGGCGGCAAGAAACAGCGGCCGAACACGCCCCGCGTCGCGGGCGTAGAGGGCGTCGCCGACGAGACGCGCTGCCACGAGCACGATCGGCGCCGAGGAGATCAGAGAGATGGCGAAGGCGTAGATGACGACGAGGCGAAAGCCGTCGATCACCGATAGGGACACGCGATCAGCGGCGAGGATGCCGATCACCTCCAGCGCGGTCACCATAAACAACCAGGGGCCGGCGGCGATCACGGCCGCGTGCCCAATCGATGCCAGGGGCGCCAGCAGATTGTCGTGCTCGCCGAGTGCCCTCAGCCTGAAGCCGATGCCTGCCATTCAGGAGAGGTCCCCGATGTGGCGGACCGTTCCGTTCTCTAGGAAAGCACCGTAAAGCGCCGCGTAGTTCGCCTGGGCGGTCATTGACGCATAGCGCCGGCGCACGCGCCGGCGCAGGCTCTCGCCCATCTCCTTCCGCAGCGAGCTACTGCCCAACAACCGGCACACGCGGTCGGCCACCTGCTCCGGCGAGACCAGATCCGTTACGAAGCCGCCATGCTCCAGCGGGTCGTCCCCGTCACCCGCGCCCTCGATGATCTCGCGGCACGCGCCGACGTTCGTGGCCACGCACGGAATGCCCGCGGCGCCGGCCTCGAGCAGCACCAGGGGCTGGGCCTCGCTGACGCTCGTCAGCACCACGACGTGCACCTTCGGCAGCCACTCTGCCAGGCGCACCGCTCCCGTGAGCTCAACGCAATCCTCAAGGCCAAGCTCGGCTATGAGCTGGCGGCATTCCTCGGCGTAGGCGGGATCCTCGTCCGTCGGCCCCAACACCAGCGCTCTGATGTCCGGCATTTCGCGACGGGCCGCCGCTGCGGCCGCAATGAATGTCCGTACGTCCTTGATCGGCACGACGCGGCCGATCAGAGCTATGGTCGGCCGCGCATCCTGTCCGGCAATATCGAGGGCGGCGAAGCGCTCGACATCAATGCCGTTGGCGATGACCTTGAGCCGGTCAGGCGCCGCGCCCAGGGAGACCTGTACCTCCTGATTCTCGCGATAGAGGGTCGTGACCTGCGAGCAGACCTCGTAGCAGGCACGCGCGTAGCTCTCGAATGCCTTGATCCACAGATCCCGCAAGTCCATGCGGGAATCATGCACGTTCAATCCCTTGTCGACTGTATCGGAGATCCAGTCGGCCATCAGGATCTCGATGCGGCGCTCGTTGGTGTAGATGCCGTGCTCGGTAACGAGGGCTGGTCGGCCGGTCTCGACCGCCGCGCGCGCGGCAAGTAGCCCAGCATAGCCTGTCGAGACGGCGTGATAGATCCTGGTGTCGGGCAACTCCAGTTTCAGGGTCGCGAACAAACCGCCACAGAGCGCCCGCCACGCCCAGTAGAACTGGAGAAACGAAGCCTGCGGCATCAGCGTTGCGTACATGCCGCGTACGGTCTCGAACGCCTCGCGCGATTCGAGCAAGTCGTAGAGCGACATCTCCTTCCCCGGTGCGTTTACCGCGCCAACCAGCTCGCGCAGCTCTGCCGATCCGCCGCCGCTGAGGAAGCGACTGAGCACCGGCATCAGGCGTTGTGCGGCGCGCGTGCGCTCCGGTCGTGAAGGCCGCCGTCCCCGGGACAGAGCAGAATGCAGCACAAGATCGTGTTGGGCAACCAGGTTGGGTGGACGCTGGTAACGCGGCTGGAGCGGCTCATGGCCCGAGATGACGGCCACCACTGAGAAGCTCAGATCCAGCTGACTCCGCATCAGCCAGTCAACCCATGACGAGACGCCGCCAGCAACATATGGATAGGCGCCTTCGACGATCAGGCAGACATCCGCCTTTCCGCCTGCTCCTGCGCGGTCCTCGGCGCCTCCAATCATCGCGCTGCCTCGGGGACAAACGGCGCCAGGAAGGCTTGCGCGCGAGCGACGCGGTCCTTGCCTGCGAAGAGCAGCCTGTGCAGATCCGCGTGCCGTCCTGTAGCCACGAGGCAGCGCGCCAGAAGCTGCCGCATCTCGAGACCGGCGTTGGGCCCGGCTGCCAACAACCGGTCGAGCAGACCGTCGTCCTCGCCGGTCGCCGCGATGATCCGGCAGAGAATCATCTCCGGCTCGGCGTCGGCCGCATCCGACGATGCGCAGATGAGGCTGAGCGACTTGGCCTCTGCCAATGCCTCGCGCACCTCGGAACGATCGAGGAAGCCGGACTCGGCGCACGCGAGCATCGATCCCGCACACGCCAGCATGGCCGTAGCATCGCCGAACCTCCGCGCTTCTCGGCTGCGGTGGCGGTCGTCGTGCAGCCGCCGCCGAAACTGCTCCTTCAACCTGACGAAGACCGCAGCGGCCTGAGCCCTGACGGGCGATTGCGCGCTGCGCAAGGCCGCGCAAAGCAGGGGGAAATAGTCATGATGATACTTCAGCCCTATGTGGCCGAGCAGGGCTTGCTTCTCCGCCAACGTTCCGTGCTCGAGCACGGAGGCGAAGCTCCGGGGCCCTTGCGCGGACGGCTTGACTTCACGTCCCGTGAGGATCGCCTCGTAGAGTCGGCGGGCAGGATCGGGGTGCTCGTCACCCGACAGCCAGTCATACCAAGCCTCCAGGACGTCGCGCTCAGGTGCGCCGAACCTGACAGCGAGGCCGAGCAGGATGATGCCGGCGCCGCCGAGTGGGGCGGCGATCAAAACCAGCATCAGGCTATAGGTCCATAATGTGCAATCGTGCGCGCGGGCGGGTCGGAGCAACCACCCACAACCTGCAACGAGCCCGACATGGGCGACGAGAACGACGAGCGGGTCGATGTCGGCGGCTGCGCCAGCGCAGATCAAGAGGAGGTCGACGGCAACAAGGCTGGCCACAAGCCGCGCCAGCCGGCCGTCGATGCCGTTCGGCCATTGGCGGCACCTGCCGTCTCCGTTGCCAGACTGCTCGGTCATCTGATCTCGTCCTCTACCCGCTCTCGATCTCGACCCGGAGACAGCTCAATCCGGCTCGTCGCGCAGCGCTTACCGTGCAGGCGATGCTGCGCCCGTGGCCAGTGGCACCAATCTCGCGCGTGGGCGTCGCGGTACGAAGCTGCACAGGACCCGATCCCTGCTCAGGACCTGAGACAGCTCACGACAGAGAACGCACAGGCCGTGCTCCGTAGCCTCGGTAAGTCGCATGGGATCCATCGATTGAATGAGGAGCGCACCTATCAGCTGGTCGCCTATTGGCGTGAGGATCGGGGCAGCGATCAGCCCGATGCCGGCGAGCTCGCTTACAGCCTCACTCTTGCGAATCGACAAGAGGCGCCGCCCGCGCCGCAGTTCCGTCTCAAGGGCCTCGGGCAAGCGCTCGATGCGCGGCAGCTTGCAGGAGTCGCCGAGAGCGCCCGAAATCTCGCCGTCAACGGCCAGGCGCCCGTCGCGCAACGTGAGCACAAGGTAGCGTGCGGGACCAACGAGCATCTCCATCGCTCGCTCCAGGGCAGGCTTCAAGGTCTCCGCACTGGCTTTGCGCACCTCCTCCAACACCGCAAGGCCGGCCTCAATCGCGTGGTCGGCAGCGCAGGCGATCTGCCGCTCGAGGGCCTCGCAGTGCGCGCGGAGCCCCTCCGCCAGCTCCCCGATTGAGCGCAGCTGAGCCTCAGCCTCGACGAGGCGCGAGCGCAGCGCTTCCGTCTTCTGGGCGTGCCGATCCCGAAAGCCGCCCAGCACGACCGCGGCCACCGGCCACAGCAACGGCTCGCGCCAGATGCGATAGAGATAGTCGTAGATGTCCTCGCCGCCTGCCTGAGGCGGTGCGCCCGAGAGCCAATGTACCACCATCGAGGCGACGGCCGCGGCGATGCCCGCCGTCATGCCGTACTGGCTGGAGAGCAGAAGCACCGGAATCCAGAGGGGATGCGGACTGATCGATCCGAGGTGGGCGCCGATCGGAGTGGCGGCCGCGATCGGCAACATCAACGAGAAGACGATGACGAGCTCGAGCGCCCACGGTGCATAGCCGTCTCGCCGATGCCTGGACCAGACCGACAGCGGGGGCAGGCACTCCAGCCACGGGGGCGATGACATGAAATGCTTCCCTTGCCTCGACAATCGATGCCATTCTTAGCCGCTCGCCGCTGATGGTGAACAGCTGTTTCGTCTGATCTGCGTCAGATGACGGGGGGAAATCGGCGTGTTATCTGCCCCCCTGCCCAGACCGCACCATGCTATTCCGAGGTGCGCGCGACCTTGGTTTCGTCGGCTAGGATGTGGGCGAGCTCGGGGGGCATGCGCCCGCTCTCGCGGAGCTTGATCAGGCGCTCGAGGACGAAGGGCGCCGGCTTCAACGCACGTAGCAGTGCGAGCGACACCTTCTGCTGGTAGCCTGTCAGGCGCAATGGGTCGACACGATCGAGATACCACTCCGCCAGCTGCCGGTTCTCACCCAGTCGCATGATCTGTGCAGCCAGCAAGGGGCGGGCACGCAGGGCGGCGCGCGGAAGCAGCGGCAGCAGCTGGGCTAGCATCTCCGGCCCGTATCCGTATGCGATTTCCTGCGCGAACCCCGCCTGGATCTCCGGTGGAGACCCGGTACGCAGTTGAAGCAGCTTCTCGACGGGCCTGCGCCACTCGCCAGCCGCAAGAGACGCATGCACGTAGCTCCTTGCCGCGTCGGCGGAGGGCTCGCTCACCAAATCGATCCACCGAGCCAACAGCTCGCGGGCGATCTCGGGGTGGGCGCTCTCCGTCAGGACTCCGGCAACCTGAAGCGCCGCCTCCGGCATCCGTTCGGCGCACACACGCGCGAGCGCGACGGCAGAGCGGACGGCGCCCGCCTGCGCCAGCCTGATGATCAGCCTCGCGGCCAGATACGGGTTTTGCCATTTGGTTAGCCACGTCTCTGCCAGGCGTTGCGCGTCTTCGACGCGGCCGCTCCGCAGCAGGACGTGCAGCAATCTCAGTCTCGCAGAGGTCTCGCCCGCTGGTGCCCGTCGATCGACGAGCCGGAGCCAGCGCTTGGCACCCTCCCAGTCGCCGCGCGCCGACAGGAGTGCTCCGAGCCGCTCGTAGTCCGGCACCGAGAGATAGCGGCTGCCAGCGAAGGTTTGCAGCAACGCGAGCTCCGCATCGTAGCGGCCATGATGGCGGTACAAAGCCAGAAGGCGCGACAGGCGATCGGGATCCGGATGGCTCCGGACGAGCCGATCGGTGACGCGCAGATACTCGTCGAGCTGTCCGCTCTGCAGCAACAGATCGGCCATGATCTCCTGCGCCTGGGGGTCCCCCGGTCGAACGGCGAGAACCGCCTCGACCGTCTCGAGGGCGCCCGGGATATCGCCCAGCTTGATGCGCAGCACCAACATCTGCATCAGTACCTGAGGTCGCCGATCTCCCGCCCCGCGCATCGACAGCAGCAGGCGCGAGGCTTCTTCGTAACGACCGTCGCGCGTCAGCATCGCCACATATTCGTCTTGTCGCGGGATCAGAAGGAAGCCGCCAGCTAGCGCGAAGATGGCGATGACACCCGTCACAATGATGTGCCGCCTCACGCTTGGCGTCATGGCTTGCAAGCACCGATCTCGATCTGCAAAGGCGTTGCCGCGGAGACGGGCACGGTGAAAGCGAGCCGACCATCATTATCGGCCGCAACGGAGCCGGCCCAAAGCTCGTCAGAGCCCCGCCTCGCCGCCACGCGGCAGGCCATGCCAGCTGGCACCCGCCAGGTGAAATCGCCGGGTCCGTAGCCTTCGGCCTCGAAGGTCGCGAGGCTGGCCTCGCGGACCAGCTTGCGCAGCCTCCAACGGCTGTCGACCAGCGTCATGTCGAGGATGCCGGTAATTGGCACGGGCGCGTCTGTGACCGCAATCACGACAGGTTCAACCGCCTCGTCTAATGCCACATAGAGGGCGTCGCCGTGGCGGGTGTAACCGATGATCCCCAGGCTCACCTGCATGTCGATGGCGCTCTCCCCGAGGTTGTCGAAGCGGACGGTCTGCATCTCGCCGCGATTGGCGATCTGCCATTTGCTCCCTCCGCTTTCAGCAATCTCGGCGGTGAAGAAGCCGTCAACGATGTCTGCATAGGTTCCCGCGGGAAGTGGCACGAGATCGGCCGAACTTGCGTCCTCGAGGAGCCGGCGCAGGATGTTGAGCGCAGCGCGCTCCCGGCCGACGCGCATGTGGAAATTGATGTCGTAGGGCTTCAGCCGCTGCGGTAGCTCGGTTCGGCTGATCGTGTCCCGAAGGCTGAACAAGTCCGTGGGCATGCGCCCGGTCTCGTATGCCAGTTCATTGCCGGTGGCCGTGAGGATCACCTGCGGCGTGCTGGCTGTCGCGAGGGGTGTTAGGTTGGAGATCGAGTCGTAGCTCGCGTCAAGGCGCGCCTGCCTCGACCCGATGGCGCGCTTACCGGGCCGGGTGACCTGGGGCAGCGCCAGCAGGTGCTCGACGAGGGCGCGCGACCGCGCTGAATCGACGCCGGGTCGAAGCGTGTCGGCATCGTGCAAATCGAGGGTGACGGCGAGGTCGGGGAACGGCTCGATCAGCTCGCGCGCCACCAGCTCGGCGGCGATCTGATGCGCCTGCCAGTCCCTTTCGGACTCGAATGGACCCGACCAGCCGACGCTGTCGACCAGGCTGAAGTAGATGCGTCGTCCCGACACCGTCGTCGTATCGGGTATCGGAAAGGTGCGTGCACCCAGCGCCCCGCGGAAGAATGAGAACGGGTTGATCAGCCACTTGCCGCGGTGAAGCGGCGCACGCTGATGGCAGAACTCATAGTTGAAGGCCGCGAAGCCGCCGCCCCAGCCAATGGCGACGAGGGTGGTGGTTTTGTCGCCTTCGTACGCCGGGACAGCGAGCTGCAGGCCGATTGTCGGCTCAGTCGAGTCCGTCTCGATGACGGGATAGTCGGCCAGGACCGGGTCGAGACGGCACTCGAACTCGTAAAGGCCGCGGTCGCGTCTTGTGATGCGCGAGCCGTCGGCCGGCGAGACGTAGTCTCCCGTATGCCGCAGACCGAACCGGGACATGATCCGGTTGGCGAGCTGAAGGTTGCGTGCCGTGACTACGG
>Ga0126376_10001578_pt1 | contig 12382 bp, 11 predicted proteins | sample PanSoiMetPlot_15_FD_92760 | JGI IMG/M metagenome (GOLD analysis project Ga0126376, IMG submission 92760) | Tropical forest soil microbial communities from Panama - MetaG Plot_15 | ecosystem: Environmental > Terrestrial > Soil > Tropical forest > Bulk soil | place: Panama | collected 2016-02-17
GCCCGCTTTTAGCCAAGAAAAAGAGCACGCGGTTTCCGCGCAGGATCTGCGCAAGGACGTACAAAAGGCGAGCGCCGACCGGCAAGCGAACGAGGCAGCGATTCGCGCATTGCTATCCACAGAACAGGGGCAAAAAACGCTGAAGTCCACCGGCGCCGACTATGCCAAGGTGAATCAGGCGGTGAGCCAGTTGAGCGACGAAGATGCCGCTCGCATGGCAGCCCAGTCGCGTGCGATTCAGAAAGATATCGCGGCGGGAACTTTGAGCGACCGAGACATACTTATCATCATTGTTTGCATTGCCGCGCTGGTTTTGATCATCGTCGCGGTACGCTAACGCCTACCGTTCAAGAAAGCAGAAAGTGAGAAGGCTGCTGATACTCGGCATGCTGCTGACCCCGGCTGTTGTGGCCGGGGCCGGCGGCAGCGTCTGGTTGGACGTGCCGTATGTGCATCAAGAGAAAAACGGATGCGGGTCGGCGGCGCTCGCGATGGTTTTGCAGTACTGGGCGCAAAAAGGGATTGTGATCGCGCCAGAACGCACGGATGAAGGAAAGATTCAGAAAGAATTGTATTCGCAGGATGCGCGCGGAATTTACGCCTCTGCAATGGAGAAGTTTTTGCGCGAATCCGGATTTTCGCCTTATGTGTTCAAGGGCGAGTGGAGTGATTTGGGAAATCATTTAGAAAAGGGCCGTCCTTTGATCGCAAGCATTCAACCAGGCGGGAAAAGCTCGCTGCACTACGTAGTGGTGGTCGGGATTGACCGTGAGAAAGAAGGAGTTCTGTTGAACGACCCCGAGCGCGGAAAACTGTTCCGCGTGGAACGCACAGAATTCGAGAAGGAATGGCAGCGGACGAATTATTGGACGCTTCTGGCCGTTCCAAGACCCAAAGAGTGAAATTCCCATTTGTGATTAGGCTTGTGGGCCTGCTTCTTCTAGGCGGGGTTGCGCAGCTGTGCGCGCAGCAACCTCCGCAGGGCGAAGACCGAGTTGCGGTCGTGCAGAAGCTGTATTCCGAGAAAAAGTGGGAAGAGACGGTCCGGTCCGCGAGTGAGGATGCGCAGCCCGCGGAACTCGACTATCTGCGTGGGATGGCGCTTATGCACCTGGAGCGGTGGGCGGAAGCGCGCGATGCGTTTTCGAATGGCCTGAAAAAAGCGCCGAAGGACGAGCGTTTTCTGGAGGAGCGCGCAGGAGCGGAATACCGCTTGAAGGATTTTTCTGCCACGAAAAGAGATTTGCTGGATGCGCTGAAGTTGAAACCCAAGGATGAATATGCGGAGGAATTCCTCGGGACGATCTATTTGTTCGAAGGAAATCTGGACGCGGCTTTGAAGTATTGGAACAGGATTGAAAAGCCGCGGCTGACGCGCGTTGAATTACAGCCGGAGCCTCGCCTGAAAGAAGGTTTGACTTCGCAAGCAGTGGCATTTAACGCGCCGCAAGTTTTGTCCGAAGAGGCGTGGCTTACGACGGAAGCCCGGCTGAAAAACCTGGGAGTTTTTCCTCAAGTACGGCTGGAATTGGTCCCAAGCAAAGAGAACGAATATGCAGCTACGCTGCATTTGAATGAAAGAAACGGGTGGGGAAGCACCACGTGGGCGGGCTTAATTTCCTTTTTGAGTGGCACGCCGTATCAAACGGTCTATCCGGAGTGGTTCAACATCGCAGGGCGCGCCGTCAATTTCTCATCACTCGTACGATGGGACTCGCAAAAGAGACGCGTGTTTGCTTCGCTGCAGACGCCTGTTGAGGGCCGTCCTGATCGAGTTGCGACGTTTTTTGTGGATGCTCGAAATGAAAACTGGGACCTGTCGCAGACTTTTTTTGGCTCATCGTCTCCAATTGCGGATTTGAATCTGCGAAGAATAGAGGGCGGCGGCGAATTGAGGTTTGCAGTGAATGGGAATTGGAGCTGGAGTGCCGGGGCAGGCGCAATCGGACGTAGATTCCAGAATGTTGGAACCGGGCTGACGCCTGCGGCCGCTCGGTTCTTTACAAACAGCACGTCCATGGAGGCGTGGCTCGAAACAAAGAGAACGCTGTTGCGCGTGCCAGAGCGACGATTCAAATTGGAAGGCACGGCGGAGTCGCGATTTGGACGCGGATTTAAAGATGCGCTTGGGCCGTTCGGATCGCTGGGAGGTTCTTTGCATGGCGCGTGGCTGCCACATGCACGCGGGGAAAACGACTCGATCCAGTTTAAAATTCGAGGTTCCAACATGTTTGGCGACGTGCCGCTGGATCAATTGTACGAACTGGGCCTGGATCGCGATTCCCTGCTGTGGCTGCGAGGCCATGGCGCAACCATTGAGGGAAAGAAAGGACGCGCACCGCTGGGCAGGCGGTACGTGCTGATCAATTCGGAGTATGACCGGAAGCTGTACAACGGCGGTTTCTTCAGAATTCAAGCGGGGCCATTCCTCGACATAGGAAAGGTTACGGATTCGACGGGAGAGTTCGGCGATCCGAGGTGGCTTACCGATACGGGAATACAATTGAAAGTACGGGTACTGGGCGCAGTTTCTGTTGCGCTTTCCTACGGGCGAGACTTGCGAAATGGCAGGGGCGCGTTTTTCGGGACGACCGAATAATAAGAAGACGTGAAAGCTAAACCGCCGAAGATGTCGGCAGTTTTTTGTCTGGATACGAAAAGTTGTTTTAGGCTAGAAATGAAATACGACCCCGCCACCGAATTGGACGTTATTCTGCGACTGGGAATAAAGCTGCGAACGCACGTAATCGCCTTCCGCTCTGAATGAGACGCGGGTGCCATAGCGAAAATCCACTCCTGCGCCTCCTTGAAACGCGAAGGCGTTCTGGCCACCGACCGCGACTTGCGGATTCACGTGCACACCACCCACAAGGAAATGCATCCAGGGTTCGTACTTGCGCCGCGAATCGCGCCAAGCGATGCGGGGACCGCCGGTGTAGAGAAGGTATCTGGAACGATCGCCAAAAACTTCCGTTCCAAAAGCGGCGACGAGACTGCCTTCCACGGCAAACCAGTCATTGAGGTAGTAGCTGAGGGACGTATGGACACCGTTTAGGTTTGCATTGAACGGTGTAGAACGAAAGTGGACGTATTCGTAACCAAATGCGAGTTGGAAACGATAGTCCTCGCTGTTGCCGTAATAAAAGCGCGTGGCAGGATCAGCGGCGGCAGGAGAAGCGTTTGCAAAGGCGATCGATGGGGCGAATGAGATTGCGCTGTTGTCGGCGGGGAAAAGCTGGGGCCCGGGACCTGAAGTGACGAAATGACGGATTTTCTGCATTTCGGGCGCGGGGAGGTCGCCGCTGGATTGCGCCGCGGCTAAGCCAGCGCTTCCAAGAATGACTAATACAGCCAGAACGAACCTTTTCATGTCTGTAGTCCTCAGTCTTGCAAGCCTGGGTCTGGCCACTCTGTTACGGTAAACAACCCGCAGCGGGTTTGTCCACGCTATTTTCAAAGCGGACGCTCAAGCCGAAACGGATGCATTGGATGTTACTTGCTGAAACGGCCAGACATGACTTATCGGCCGTGGCGTAGGTAGTTATCGGTTTTATTCAGCCAATCTTCGCGAGGCGGGTTGAATACGTCGAGATCGATGGTGTCCTCGAGAGCCCATGCTTCGTGCGGCATGTTGGACGGAATGCAAAGGACTTCGCCGGCTTTGACGACGATTTCTTTTCCGTCTACGGCAAACTTCAGAGCACCTTCGAGAATGTACGTGACTTGCTCGTTATGGTGATGGTGGAGTGGAACATGCGCGCCTTTTTTCATGATGACGCGGGCGAGCATGAGGTTTTGACCGGTGAGCATTTCGCGGTCAATCAGGGGATTGAGATTTTCGCGTTGGACTGTGTTCCACGGGATGTATTTGAGTTGTGGCTGGCCGGTCATTTTTTGTCTCCGTAAAGTTTGGCAGCGGTGTCGTGCAGATAAAGCCGGGCGAGTTCCATGGCTTTGTCTTCACTGATGGCACCTTCGGCGACCAGCTCGGCGAGGGCGGCGGAGAGTGCAGAGCGAGTCGTTTTTGCTGCGAGCCAGAAGCTTTCTTCGGCACCGAGTGCGTCGTTGAAGGGAAAAGCGTCGGAGCCGAACATCATCTTGTCTGGGTAGAGAGTGAGAAGCTGCTTTAGAACGCCTTTGAATTGCGATGGGTAAAGCAATTCCGATTGGAAGGAAGTGTCGAGGTAGACGTTTTTCACAGCGGTGAGCAAAGCGGCTTCACGTTCGTAGGGCCAGCCGCCGTGAACGAGAACGAACGTTGTGTCTTTGTAGCGAGGATCGCGGAGTACGTTTTCGAGATTGAGAACGTTGCCCTGGCGGAGGCTGAAATAGTCGCCGATGCCAACGGCGCTGTGAAAGTGCATCGGCAGTTTGAGTTTGCCAGCCTGTACGACCATGACGCGGAAAATATAATCCTGAAAGATGCGGTATTCGTCGGCAGAAGGAATGCCGCCGTCTTTGTACTTGGCGTAAATCGCGGCGGCTTTTTCGCGGGGGGGATCGCTGAAATAGAGCGTGCGGAAGTAGGCGGCTTCGAATTTCATGGCGACGGCGCCGTGCTTTTGATTGTCTTCCATCGCACGGCGGACGAAGTCTTCGTAGTCGGTGAGAACGGGCGGTAAGCCCGCCATGTTCATCTGCTTTTTGTAACGCAAAAGCATTTTTTCCTGGAGCGGGACGTAGACGCCCATGTCCGGCGTGCTGGCTTTTTGGTCGCGATTATCGAACGGGTAGAAAAAGGAGTCGCCGAAGAAGACCCAGTGAAAACGCGCGGGATCGAGATAGGGGGCCATGAACGCGCGGTTGGCCAGGCAGATGTCGAAATTCAATTTGTCGAGAATGCCGTTGAAATAAGAAGAGTCGCCTTTCGCCTCAGCGGCTTTCTTTTTGTCGGCGAGCCACTTGGCGTGTTCCGGCTTGAAATCGTCGTAGGGATAGCCGAAGAGCGCTTTGGCCGCAGTGACGAATTCAGGATTATCGTCGCGAAGGCGAAGGACGTTGCTTTCGCCGGGAGGAGAGGCCATGGCGTCAACATCGGAATCGTCGGCGAAACCGGGATGGGAGTGATTGTCGTAAATGGGAATGCGTTCGATTTTTTGCGAGAGGCGATCATAGATGGCGGGGAATTCCGGAGAAGGAAAAGGACTCGTTTGGGCAACGAGCTTTGTAGTTCCCAACAGAATGATTGCAGGAAGAATCAAAAGAGGACGCTTCATTCAAAACCCCCGGATTAGTTGCGCCTGCATTTTGAACTAGACAGCGACTTACTTTGCTACCGCAGCGCGCCACTTAACGGAGACGCGTTGCATGCGATCCAAAGCTTCTTCGAGAAGATTGCGCGCGCTGACGAGAGAAAAACGCAGGAAGTTTTTGCCTTCGGGGCCAAACGCCGCGCCGGCTATAGCGGCAACGCCTGCTTCTTCGAGCAAGATCTGTTGAATTTCCTCGGCGGTGGCGCCCGTTTCTTCGATATTGACCCAGGCGTAGAACGCGCCATCTGGGGATTGGCAGCGAAAGCCCTGAATACTGTTAAGGCTGTCGACGAACAGATCGCGGCGCTTGCGATACTCCGCAGTCATGGCTTCGACGGCGTTCGTGGAGTCGCGCAGGGCTTCGATTGCGGCGACCTGGGTGAACTCCGCCGTACAAGTGAAGGTGTTCAGGACGAGCATGTCCATTGCGTCAATGACATGCTTTGGAGCGACGGCATAGCCGAGGCGCCAGCCGGTCATGGCGAAGCTTTTGGAGAAACCGTCGATGATGATGGTTCGCTCGGCCATGCCAGGCAGCGACCAGGGAGAAAGATATTCACCGGAGAAAAGGATGCGGGCATAGACTTCGTCACTCATGAGCCAGAAATCGTGCTCTTGAGCTAGCGCGGCCAAACCGCGAACGGTTTTTTCATCAAAGACCGTTCCCGTGGGATTGTTGGGCGAATTGAAGATAAGGATGCTCGTTTTCGAATTGATCTTGGAGGCGATTTCGTTCAAGTCGGGCTGGAATTTGTTCTTCTCCGACAGAACGAACGGAATTGCCTTGGCTCCGAGGCCGCGCGCGAAAGATGGATAGATCGGGAACCCGGGGTCTGGATAGAGGACTTCGTCGCCGGGCTCGATGAGAGCCATCATGGCAAGGGAGAGGGCCATTTTGCAGCCGGGAGCGACCAGGACGTCTTCTGGTTGAACATCTATGCGCCGGCTGCGCTTGAGGTAGGCGGCAATTTCTTCGCGCAGGGCAGGAATACCGCGCGTGGCGCAGTAGCGATCGCGGCCTCCAGCGACCGCGCTGCGGACTGCGTCTATAACGGCCGGAGCAGGATGAAAGTCCGGTTCGCCGAGCTCCAAGTGAATGATGGAGCGGCCCTGTTTTTCCAGCTCCTTCGCGCGAGAAAAAACGGCAAGCGCGCCTTCGCCGTTTAGTTGAGAAACGCGCGAGGCAATTCTTCGATTCGGCATGCGCAGCAGTTTATCACCTCGGTGCGAGATCGACGGCTAATGTCCTTGACCATCAGGGGAGGGTCGGAGACTATCGGGTAAAGAAACCCACGCGAGTAACCCGGCGCCGACAAGTGGCGTCCAAGTGTATGAGTTCCGCTGCCCACCAGGGGGTGTGCCATGACCAGCCGAATCGCCATCCGCAGCATTCTTTCTGCAGCTTTACTTGTTTTTGCCGCCGCTAGCTCTGCCCTCGCTGACACCTCGCACGCGCGCATTATCCGCCTCAGTTTCGTGCAGGGAGACGTTAGGATTGCGCATCACGTTAGTGGCGATTCACTTCAGTCAGAAAGCGGTTGGGAAGCAGCAACCTTAAACATCCCGATTCACCAGGGAGACGCCGTAGCCACCGATAACGGGCGAGCTGAGGTCGAATTTGAAAGTGGGTCAGTTGCATTTCTCGCGGAAAACACAATTTTGGAGTTTTACGACCTGTCGCTGGAAGACGGGGAATTCACTACCCGGCTCATTCTGCGGCAGGGATCGGCATCGTTTTCGGTGCGGCCGGGGCGAGGCGATTATTTCAGCGTGACGGGCGGGGATTTCAGCGTCGAGGCCAATGAAAAATCCTATTTTCGAGTAAACAATTACGACGATGGAAGCGATGTTCAAGTTTTTCAAGGGCGCATTTCCGTTTTGAGCAAAGGGAAGACAACGCCAGTCGGCAAAGGGCAAAGCCTTTCGGTGCGAGCGGCTGATCCTGACTCGGTGTCTTTGGCGAGCACTGCAAACAGAGATGAGTTCGACCAATGGACTTCAGGGCGCATTGAGGCTGGACAAGCTGCGCTGACGGCGTCGCAGCAATATTCGGGAGTCTACGACTACACGTCCGGATTTGCAGACCTCTACACATTCGGCGGATGGTATGGTGTTGCGGGTTATGGCTACTGCTGGCGCCCATACGGAGTTTCTTTTGGCTGGAATCCTTTTCAGTTCGGACACTGGTTCTTTGATCCGGGCCTGGGTTGGGTGTTCATTGGTGGACAGCCGTGGGGCTGGCTGCCCTACCACTACGGAAGCTGGATCTTTCAGCCCGGGCTTGGGTGGGTTTGGACGTCCACGGGAGCGTTTCCGTATACGCGCGGCGGCTCGTTTGGCCGCGGCGGGCGAGGTACGGGAGTTTGGAAGCCAGTTACGGCGACGTGGGTCCGTTCTGGGCCGAATGTAGCGCTTGTGCCGACGCATCCGCTGGATGAAAAAGGGAAGACACCCATCAACATTCGCGAGGGAGTTTTCCCCGTTTCAGCGCGAGGAGTTTCCGATCGGATTCAGGTGAACGAAAACGGGAATTGGAAGGGTTTTAAGAATAATTCCAGAGATTCTCTGCCAACTGTATCGACGGGCACTGCAACACCAACACGGGTCGCGCGAACCATGGCTGCTGGGGAATCGTCTCCCGGCGTTGTTGCCACGCGGCGCGAAGCAGGAATCGCGTTTGACCCCGTGGAACATCGTTTTGTAAACAGCGCGGCTGTCTCTTCGAATGAGCGCGCCGCAGTTGAGAACCGGACCGCCCCTCCTACGGTGGCTGGAGAAGGGCAGATCAATACCGGCAATCCGGGAACGAGAGGTTCGGATCTGCGGCGCGTCTCCGAAGGCAACGGCCGCGGGGCGGAACAAGCGAGTTCTCGATCCTCGTCTGCTGTTCCGCCGCGCATGACTCCTCCGCCGACGCCGCCCGCTGCCTCATCCGGTTCGCGTACCGGTGGCTATTCGGGCGCAGGTTCTAGTTATGGCGGAGGAGGGCGCGGATCAAATTCCGGGGGCAGTTCCGCGGGCTATTCTGGAGGCTCTTCACGTTCATCGTCGGGAGCAGGCTCGTCCAGCTCGCCTTCCTCTGCTGGCTCCTCGCATCCTTCTAGTTCGTCGTCCAGCTCTTCGGGCGGGCGCCCGCACTAAGCAGAACATCTACGTTCAAAACAAAAAGAGCAATTCATTATACGGGCTGCTCTTTTTTTGTCATTGAGACGTCTCTCAATTGAAGATGAGTCCTGCGTAACCAACGACACGCCGATAGTCGCCGGAGTTTGCAGCGGAAGTAGCATGCATTACAGTTTCAGCGCGATTTGCATCGAGCGAACGCAAAGCAACCAAGGCCGCGACGGCGGGTCCAAGTCCACACATCGAGATCGACTCTTTTAGGCACGTATCGTATAAGCCGAGCGGATCCATTGCTTCGAGTTGCGCGATGGCCATGGCGTCTTTTTTGCGAGTGATCAGATCATCTTCGTAGTGATTCAGGTCCGATGTGGCAAGTAATAGGATCTCTTCTTTGGAAGAAGAAATAACAAGCGCAATTGCTTCTCCGATTTCCTGCAATTCCTCAAATTTGATTGTGCCCAGCGCGATGGGAACGAATTGTGCGGCTGGCTGCAGGATTTGCAGGAATGGCAGCTGCACTTCCAAGGAATGTTCCTGCGCATGGGCGATTGCGTCTTCTTTCAAAATTGAGCATTGCTGTTTGCAGGCTTGCGCGAGCTGCGCGTCGATGGGCAAATCACCAAGTGGAGTCCGCCAGGAGCCTTCACTCAAGATCGCGGCATTTTCACCACGAGGAAAATGACGGACTCCAAGCACGATGATTTTGTGCGGAATTTCAATTCGAGCAAAGACCGCGCCAGCGACATTACCCGAATAAATGTAGCCTGCGTGAGGTACGAGGCAACCTTTTACACGTTTTTTTGCGGCCTGAGATTTTTTCGGCATGCATTGCCGAACAAGATTGGAGAGTTCGCTGGGATTGGCGGGGTAAAACTGTCCTGCAACTGCGGGGAGGCGAAGCATAAGGCGCTCCGCAAAATCAAATCGGTTTCGAAGCTTTGCCTTTTACTCTAAGAGCCTTGTTTGTTGTCGGATCGTAGAAAACGGTGACTTTGTCGCCGTATTGATAGCCGCCCTTGTCGATGATTTTTTGCATCTTCGCGGCGGCTTCTTCGGACAAGGTAAAGGTACGTACGGCCAATTCGTTTTCTTTGGAACGCACAGTGATGAGCACATTGTTGGAGTTCATCACCGTGCCTTCGAATTTCGGATAAGGCGATTGCTTCTTCGGCTTAATCGTTTGCACGGCAATCGCGGCAGCAGTCCCAACGACGATTGGATCTTGTGCCCTAGTAACAGCACAGCTCACGCCCATTAGGAGTACGAGCGCGAGCGCATGCTTAAAGCCGAAATGAACCGCGAGCTTCATTCGATATCGTCCGTAGCGATTCGCAAGGATTTGAGGAAGCGCACATCTTGTGGCGTCATCGTCAGGCGCGCGGCAGGCTTGCGTTCGACTTCTGCTTCCTGCAGAGATTCCTGATCCACCTGAATTCGCAAGGACTCCAGGAACCGGCGATCGAGTGTGGTGAGGGATGTTTCTTTCCCTTCTCCATCACGCTTGGCCAAACCGATCGTCGCGTCAAGCTTCAACACGATGTCGTAACCGTGCGCGCGCACTCCGGCTATTGCTCCGGTGATGCGGTCCGACTCGGACACCGTATCGTTGATCGCGTGTCCCAATTCGCGCAGCAAGTTCTTCAGGTGATCGTCGAGTTGCAAGGCTGGCTCCCCAGTACTACTGACTTCATTCTAGGACTCAGTTTAATTGGATACAAGCTGGTGCGAGAGCGTTGTCTCCAACTGGTTCACAGGCCTTTCGTACAGTCTTGCGACCTGCGCTAAGATGGCTGTATGTCTGCTGTCGTCAGAACTGTGTCTTCGCCAGCGCCACCTCGCCGTGGATTTCGGCGGTTTTGGATTGCATTGAGGCAGTTGTTTCATGAGCTGGTTGGAGGGCTGTTCGCTGTGCTGGCGCTGTTCTGGGTGCAAACTGCGCTTCGAGCGTGGAGACGCGACGCTGCGTATTGGCTGGTCGGCACGGCGGCATTTCTGGCGGTGCTCATGGCGGTTTTTTCCTATACCTCGTTTCGGCTTGCGCGGCGCGTGCAGTAGTTCTAAGCAATATGACGAAACCTACCGAGCCAAAATCATCCGAGCGCAAGTCGCGCTTCTCGACTCTGTCGGGAATTCCTGTGGAGCGGCTTTATGGACCGGAGGAAGCGCGCGAGAACGACTTCGAAGAAAACGTTGGCTATCCCGGCGAGTCGCCGTTTACGCGGGGGATTTATCCCACGATGTACCGCGGGCGTTTGTGGACGATGCGGCAGTACGCAGGCTTCGGAACGGCGGTCGAATCGAACCAGCGCTACCGCTACTTGCTGAGCAAAGGACAGGCCGGTTTGTCCGTTGCGTTTGATTTGCCAACGCAAATCGGAATGGACTCCGACGCGCCCCTCGCGCTCGGTGAGGTGGGAAAAGTTGGCGCTGCGATTGATTCGCTTGAAGACATGGAAACGCTTTTCGAAGCGATCCCGCTCGAAAATGTTTCAACGTCCATGACCATCAACGCGACCGCAGCGATTCTGCTTTGCTTGTATGTGGCGGTTGCAAAAAAACAGGGAGCGAATCTTTCGAAGCTTTCCGGCACAGTGCAGAACGACATTCTGAAGGAATACATAGCGCGTGGGACGTACATCTATCCGGTTCGCTCCGCGATGCGAATCGTTACAGACATTTTTGCCTGGTGCAAAGACAACCTGCCGCGCTGGAATACGATTTCGATTTCCGGGTATCACATCCGGGAGGCTGGTTCGACTGCAGTGCAAGAAGTTGCGTTTACGCTTGCCGACGGCATTGCCTACGTACAAGCGGCGCTTGATGCTGGATTAGCCGTGGATGAATTCGCGCCACAGCTTTCGTTTTTTTTTAATGCGCACAACGACCTTCTCGAAGAGATTGCAAAATTCCGCGCGGCTCGGCGCTTGTGGGCGCGGGTTATGGGAGAGCGCTTTCATGCGAAAGACCCACGCTCTTTGCTGTTGCGCTTTCATGCGCAGACGGCCGGTTCATCTCTTACGGCACAACAGCCTGAAAACAACATCGTTCGGGTCGCGATTCAAGCACTTGCTGCGGTGCTCGGTGGGTGCCAATCGCTTCACACTAATTCCATGGATGAAGCGCTGGCGCTGCCCACGGAGGACGCGGCGCTCATCGCTCTACGCACGCAACAGATCATTGCGCATGAGACGGGTGTGACGAACACCATTGATCCAGTCGGGGGCTCATACTCGATCGAGCATCTGACAAACGAGATCGAGGCCGGAGCTGCGGGTTACATTCAGAAGATTGATGCGCTAGGTGGCATGCTGCGGGCGATCGAGTCTGGATATGTTCAGGGGGAAATTCAGAAAGCTGCGTATGACTACCAGCGCGGGGTGGAGTCCAAGAAGCAGACTGTTGTCGGCGTGAACGACTTTGTCGCCGATGCCGGGCGCACGATCCCGCTGCTTCGCATTAATGAGGAAATTGAGCGCTCTCAGGTGGCGCGGTTGAAAGCGTTACGCGCAAAACGCGACACAAACAAGACGCAAAGTGCTCTCGAGGAACTGGCACGACGCGCGTCAGGAAAAGAAAATCTGCTTCCCGCAATTCTCTCTGCAGTTGAAGCCTATGCCACCGTCGGAGAAATCTCCGATACACTCCGCCAAGTCTTTGGGGAATATCAGGAATCCGTCGTCCTCTAGTTTTTTCAAACGGACCATGCCGATTCGTGGTTCCCTTCTGTAGTATCCTTGCCGAAGTGCTCCAGAAATGAGACTGGTTCTTGCTTCCGCTTCGGTACGACGCGCGGAGATTCTGCAGTCCGCGGGTTTGTCATTCACTGTATTGTCCTCGGCGGTCGATGAGACTCCGATCCCCGGCGAATCCGCAAAGGAAATGGTCCAGCGGCTCGCTCTCGCCAAAGCAGAACTCGCAGCGGCGCGTGCAGTTGGACCAGTAATTATCATTGCTGCAGATACAGTTGTGACGCTTGACGGGTCGATTCTCGGAAAGCCAAGAACGAC
>Ga0126376_10001579_pt1 | contig 12381 bp, 16 predicted proteins | sample PanSoiMetPlot_15_FD_92760 | JGI IMG/M metagenome (GOLD analysis project Ga0126376, IMG submission 92760) | Tropical forest soil microbial communities from Panama - MetaG Plot_15 | ecosystem: Environmental > Terrestrial > Soil > Tropical forest > Bulk soil | place: Panama | collected 2016-02-17
CGCACGCATCGCGCCTGGGCCATCGCTTCGCTTGCGATTCTTGCAGCCTCTGCGATCCTGTACATCATCTACGCGCTCAATGGAGCGCAAGGTCCGCGCGGCGGCAGCGCAATTGGTCTTTTCTTTGGCATCGTCGGCTTCAGCTTCATGATTTTTGCTGCGCTGCTCGGTGCACGAAAGCGCGTGCCCAGTTGGCACCTGGGCCGCGCGCAAGCCTGGATGCGCGGGCATCTGTGGCTCGGCCTCTTGGCGCTGCCGATGATTCTCTTTCACGGCGGTTTTCATTTTGGCGGCACGCTCACACGCGTGTTGATGTGGTTGCTCATCATCACGGTCACCAGCGGCTTATTTGGCGCCGGGTTGCAACACTCCGTTCCGCGCATCATGACCAGCGATGTGCCGCTCGAAACGATTTACGACGAGATTGGCCACGTCCGCTCACTTCTGCGAGAAGAAGCCGATCGCGCGGTGGAGGCCGTGTGCGGAGATCTCGGCTTTGCAAAATCCTCCACGGGAACGCAGCGTGCTGGCGGATGTACGGCCCTGCGCCCGATCGCCGCTACCTCTGTTCCTTTACGAACCTCCGCAGCGGTTAGTGCAGGCGCCAGCGCCGCTGTCGCTGCTTCCCTTGAAAGAATTCTGTTAAGCACAGAGCAAAGTGCGCCGCTCCGCAACTTCTACTTGAACGAAGTGCGCCCGTTTCTCGAACATCCCAAAAAGAACGGCTGCCGTCTCAGCGATCCCGCAAGTGCAAGCAGTGCTTTTGGCGGGCTTCGCACTTTGCTGCCCCCGGCGGCCCACGCAGCGCTCAACGATCTCCAAGACATTTGGGACGAAGCGCGCCAGCTCGCTCGCCAGGAGCAACTGCACCGCTGGCTCCACGGCTGGCTCCTGCTGCACATTCCGCTTTCGCTCGCGCTTATTTTGCTTGGCGCGGTCCACGCCGTGATGGCGCTGCGCTATTGAGAAGAAGTTCGAATTTATCTTTTCTTTTGGTTCTTTTTGTCTTGAGTTGTTGACTGTCGGCTGTTAGCTGGAAATATTTTGGCTCGCACACGCACAACAAAAAAGCTCGCGCAGCGCATCGACCTCAATTATTTCAAGAGGCCGACGCCGCTCAAGCGTGCCAAGCTTTGGCTCAGCCTGGCGTTGCCTTTATCTGCCCTTCTCTAGATCACCTTGCGCGGATTTTCGAGCGACCACCGCGTCTACTCCAGCGGCCGGCTGTCGCGCGCCCATGCCGTACTCGAAACAGAGTGCTCCGCCTGCCATGTGCGCCAAGCCGGAACGTTCTCAGCAAAGGCGGACGATAGCGCCTGCCTTGCTTGCCACGACGGCCCCGCTCATCATCCTTCTCAAGTCCCGGCACCCGGTTGCGCGGCTTGTCACACCGAGCATCGCGGCGCCGCCAACCTTTCTGCCGTCAGGGATCAAGCCTGCGCCGGTTGCCACGCTGACCTAAAAAGCAGCCATCCAGATACCCGATTCCTAGCGCAAATCAATAGTTTTGAAAAAGGCCATCCCGACTTCGCCGCGCTGCGCTCTGCCGCCGGAATCCCGGCAAGCGATCGGGCCACAATCAAGCTAAATCACGCGATTCACATGAAACCAATCCGCGGGCCGAACGGCGCTCTGGTGAATCTGGAATGCGGTAATTGCCATCGTCCCACGGCCGCTCCCGACCTGACTTATTCCGGTGCGAAGTATCGCGCCGCTGCGGGCTACCAGGACGACGACGAATTCCCCGCCGGAACCTCGGAAAGTCTCAAGCCTCCCAGGCCGGTCAGCGGCCGCGAATTGATGGCACCGGTAAAGTTCGCCAACGCCTGCTCGGCATGTCATCTCCTGACATTCGACAAGCGCTTCGACGAAGGCGTGCCGCACGATAAACCCGAAATCGGGCACGCGTTCTTAATCAATAAATTCCAGCAATACATCGCCGCTCATCCAGCTGAGGTTCGCGTGCCACGCGATCCGGGCCGCGATCTAAGCGGCAAGCCACTCCCGCCTCAGGTGCGTGTGCTCACTCCGGGACAATGGGTAGCGGAAAGAACTGCCGATGCGGAAGAACTTCTCTGGCGCAAGACCTGCAAACAATGCCATGCCCTGACAACTCTACCGAGCAGCGAGTTGCCCCAAGTGGCTGCCGCCAGTATAAGAAAACAGTGGATGCCTCACGCCAAGTTCGACCACAACGCGCATCGCGGCTTTTCGTGCGTGAGCTGTCACGCGAAGGCTCTCACCAGCACGGAATCGAGCGACATCTTGCTGCCGGGAATCGCTACTTGCAAAACCTGCCACGCCCCCGGCCCGGCTCACGCCGACTCGCGGTGTTCGGAGTGCCACACCTACCACGACTGGTCGAACCGCAAGGAAGTTGCGCCAAAGTTCACACTTCCTGCGCTCCGCACAGGCCCATAAGTCTTTGCATAACCCCCGAGCCCAATCGCGTCAGGCTGAGGCTCCCGCCTTGTTCACCAGCGCCATCATGGCGGGCGCGTAGCGTTCGCCAACGATGTCAATTTCGGACAGGCGCTCGGCGATATTTTTCAGATCCGAAGCGGTCAGAGTTACAAACACCGCCGCCATATTCTCTTCCAGGTAACGCACGCGCTTCGTTCCAGGGATCGGCAGCATGTCCTCGCCCTGGGCAAGTACCCAGGCAAGGGCCAATTGCGCGGGGGTGATGCATTTGGCGGCGGCAAGTTCTTTCGTTGCGCTCACGAGCTTGAGGTTTGCCTGTAGAGCCTGCTCCCCAAACCGCGGGTTCGTCCGGCGCCAATCGCCAGGATCGAGATCCTCCGGCTTCTGAATCGCTCCGGTCAGGAATCCGCGCCCAAGCGGGCTGTAAGGAACGAAGGTGACACCCAGCTCACGGCAGGTCGCGAGGACGCCGTTTGACTCCACGTCGCGGGTCCATAACGAGTATTCGCTTTGCAGCGCCGCGATGGGATGCACTTTGCTCGCGCGGCGCAGAATTTCCGGCCCAGCCTCGCTCAAGCCCAGGTATCGGATTTTGCCTTCCTTCGCGAGCTCCGCCATTGCTCCAACCGTTTCTTCGATGAGAACGTTCGGGTCCACGCGATGCTGGTAATAGAGATCGATGGTCTCAATGCCAAGCCGCTTCAGACTGGCTTCGCACGCGCGGCGGACATTTTCGGGCGAGCTGTCCACTCCGGTAATCCCGCTCGGGCCAAACCGAAAACCGAATTTTGTGGCCACGACAATTTCGTCGCGCGAAGTCTCCCGGAGAAATTTGCCCACTAGCTCTTCGTTCTTGTGTGGTCCGTAGACCTCCGCCGTATCCAGAAAATTGCCGCCCAGTTCCACATACCGCCGTAGCACCCGCAGCGACTCCGCCTCGTCAGTTGGGCCGTACGCATAGGACATTCCCATGCAGCCCAAACCCATGGCCGAGACGAGCGGCCCGTTCTTTCCAAGTGGACGTTGTTGCATCATGTTCTCCTCATCCGGGAAATGTCCGGTTGGATGAAAATTTTGCCGTTCCGGATACTATCGGCCCCGACAATTCCTTTCCTTCGTTACAATAAAATGTCTTTCCAGGGCCACGTGTTCGGTCGCCGCGCAAAATTGGCAAAACGAGAGAATGGCGTGGTGGCAAAAAAGTGCAAAGAACAAACATGTTCCGCTATATTCTTGCCATCGCCTTGAATTTGGCTGCCTCGGTGACGAGCGGCGCGATCTTTCTTCTCTCTCTGATTCACCAATTTGCTTTAGTTGAGATTGCCGCGAGTCTGGTCACCGCTCTGCAGGTGTTCTTTCTAAGTTCGGCCATCGCCGACCTGCTGGAAAAAGCGAAAAGGCCGGGCCAAAGAAAGAATTCTCTGGTTGTTTTACTTACGGTCTTTCTGGTCGCGTTCTATTCTTTCACGCGATATTCCCGTTGAGGCGCGCAGATCTCGGGGCGCCGGGAACGTCCCCGGGGGCACAGGTCGAGGGATAGTGCGGAGTACTGCGCTTGGCGTGACCCCGCCCTATGATTTTGCGGCGTCTTAAGCGGTCACCAGCGTCGGACGCATCTTGCCGCGTGGCTTGGTGTTTTTCTCCGTCAGTTCGCGCTCCGCCCGCGTCCAATCTTCCAAAGCATCCCCAGGAGCGCCTCCGCGTTCCAGATAAATTTCATAGGCGCGCAACGCGATCTCTTCATGAGCTGGTGCGGTTTTCGCGGGCCGTGCTTTCTTGGCAGCTGGCAAGGCACTTTTCATCTTCTTGGACATAATCCCTCCCCTTTCACTGCGTTTCTATCTTACGTTTAGAAGAAACAACTGGCCATGATTTTTGGCGCAAAGTGCCGCGAAAGTTTCAATCCGTAGTATCAAGCAAATCGCTAGATGAGTTCAATTTGATCGGAGCGATTTGCCGTTCAGGCGCGCAGGCCGTCCCGGAAATGAAGGTACCGAAAAGCGCAACCATCCAGTACGTCGGATTTTCCCGCAATCAGGGGATTAGGGAGTTTGTCATCCTTGGTTTCTTCAGGAAAGGGCAGGGAATTTCCGGCGCAAGAAAATTGTGTGCACTTTACCTTTCCCATTGAAACAGGAGAAGGATACTGCGAGCCCTCGTTGTCTTGGGATTGCCGGAAGCGTCAATAGCCGTCGGTCTCAGCCAGAATCGCTCGCGTATGACGATTCCAGAGCGTGAGCTTCATGCCAGGGTATTTCGCTGCAATCGAGGGGAGCCGCCGTCGCGCGGTTTCCAGGTCCTGAAAGCTCTCGAGTTCGAGGTGCCGGCCGTCCGCATCGCGGATCAAAATGTCATAGACGGCATCTTGGGTAGGAAAAACCTGGCTCCGCATGACACTGCCTCCAAAAGGTAGTGCGCTTCCCCATCAAATCGTTTCATGGCCATGCCTCAGCGGCACACCCATGCGGAAGGGAGCAAACGGCCTTACTTTCCTACTTCCTTTTTCATCTCGCCGAAGCCCTTTGCGGTTGCCTGACGGCAGGAAGGGCACCGAGTTGCTGCATCATGCTCCACATGTCCAGGCTTACGTAAGAATCCATGATCTTGCTGTCTGAAAGTTGAATCATGGTGATCCCGTCCACTGAAACCTTTTTGCTTGTCGGAGCGATTCCACGAAATTCCCCTTTGTGGGTTCCGGAAATGTTCCAGAAGGCCACGACTTTTTCGTTCTCCGCAACCATATCCAATATAGTGAATTTCAAGTCCGGAAACGCGCGCACAAACTGCACCACGTTACTGGCATACGCTTCCGGCCCAACCCCTGAATCTGCTGCATCAAAGAGCTGGACCGCATGGCTCGGCGCAATCAATTCCTTGGCGACTTCCAGATTCCGTTTGTTCCACACCTCTTCGTACATGCGCCGCACGATACTTTTATTGTCGGTGGGCATAGCGCGCTCCTGCTCCGCTTCCGTTCCTTCAGCCATCTTGGAGACGCCTTTGCTTCACGGCATCCTGATTGATGCGGGGTAGGAGTGAGGCTTGCCTGAGCCTACTCCCAACGTTTGTCCTTTGCAATCCCGGGAATCTCAATTATCTCGATTGCTACAGCGCAACGGTCGGCCGTCTCGTTCAAGTGGCGCCTCGCTCCGTGCTCGCCGAGAAACGAAATGGTCGTTCCGGGCACTATGCAGATAGGAAGACAGTTCGGCTTCCTCCTTAGCCACAATTTTGTCATCATGCGCAGGACCCGGCCTGTTGCCTCCTTACGGAGGGAGATCATGTCCTATCTCGACGATTCGCTCACCAATTTGACAGAATTCGAAGGCGTTGTTCCGTGGATGTACCTGGATACAAAAGGATTGGTGACCGTTGGAGTCGGACAAATGCTTCCCGATGCCGCCAGCGCGCAATCGCTCGCATTTACCGATCCAAGCGGTCAGCCCGCGACTCAAGATGCGATTCAAAGCGACTACGACCGCGTTTCCGCGCTCGCTCCCGGAAAGGCCCCGGGTTTCTATCACACGTCCACATCTCTTGTTCTACCGGATCCCGCGATCGACATGCTGCTGATGAAGCGCGTAACAGATTTTGATGACCAATTGAGGGAGCGATTTCAGGCTTACGCCAGCTTCCCCGATCCCGCGAAACTCGGCCTGCTCGACATGATCTACAACCTCGGCCGAGACGGCTTGTTCCAGCATTTTCCCCACTTCATGGCTGCCGTTGACAAGCAGGACTGGCTGGCCGCGGCGGCGAATTGTCATCGCGTGGGGCCAAGCCAGGCGCGCAACGATTGGACGCGCCAACAATTCCTAGCCGCAGCCGCCGGGTCAACGCCTGCTGATTCGGATCCGGCGCCCGCCGCGTCAACTGGCGGAAGTTGACACTAGCGATTTTCATTTCCCTTAATCGCTCCGAGTGCCAGTTGTCCATCCTCAGATTTCGGAGTTCCCGCAAGTTCACCTGGCCATTATTCTGGGTCCGACCCTAGCCATTTGGCGGATGTAGACGCCTTCATGATTGCGGCATCTTGTTCATGGAGGTTCCTCAAATGTCCGCAGAACTTATTGCATTATCCAACGCCCTGGCGCAGGCGACCGATCGCGCCGCCGCAAGCGCGGTCGCGGTTCACGCCGAGGCTCGCGGCTCTTCCAGCGGCGTCGTGTGGCGCAGTGGCGTCATAGTGACAGCTGAGCACGCGCTGCGCCGCGACGAAGAGATTCAAATCACTTTGCCCGACGGCCGCGTTGTTCCGGCCACGCTTGCAGGACGCGATGTTTCCACCGACCTCGCCGTTCTGAAATGCGCTGAAGCTACGTCGGCGGTGGCGGAAACCAGCGACGTCTCCACAATCAAGCCGGGCAGCCTCGCGCTGGTGGTCGGACGCACGCGCGCCAGCGGTCCGATAGCTGCCCTTGGCGCCGTTAGCCTGGTTGTCGCCGAGCGGCGCGCTTGGACCAGCGCGGCGCTTGCTCCGTACATTCGGCTCGACATCGGCGTACAACCCACGGCGGTTGGCGGAGCAGTGGTTGATCCGCAAGGCCGAATCGTCGGCGTCGCCACACCGCGTTTCGCGCGATTTGGCGCCATCGCGGTTCCTGCGCCTACTGTGACTCGTGTCGTGGACACGCTCCTGCAGAAGGGGCGCATCCCGCGCGGATATCTTGGCGTCGGTTTGCAAGCGGTGCGCTTGCCGGATGCGCTTCGGCGAACACTGAAACGCGACGATCAGACCGCAGCTATCGTTCTCGAAGTCGAACCGGAAGGGCCAGCGCACAAGGCCGGCGTGGTCATCGGCGACATTTTTGTGGCTCTCGCGGGCCATCCCGTCGCTCGGCTTGAAGACGTTCACGGGCAACTCGGCGCCGAATCCATCGGCAAGTCGCTTCCGCTCAAATTCATTCGTGGCGGCGCGCTCCAGGAAGCCAACATTGTCGTGGGCGAACGCGCGCACGGTGCGGACTAACATGGCCATCCCGGGATTTGGCGAAATCGCGGAACAACTCCGCCGCTCGACGGTCCTCATTCATTCTGGCGGGCGCGGCTTCGGCTCCGGTGTGATTTGGTCGAGCGACGGCACCTTAGTAAGCAACACGCATGTCGTGCGCAGCACGCGACCCACGGTGCAACTGTGGGATGGCCGCGAATTCGAGGGCACAGTTCACTCGCGCGACTCACTGCGCGATCTCGCCCAACTTCGCATCAACGCCACTGATCTCCACGCAGCCACCGCTGCAGATTCCTCTCAATTGCGCCCCGGCGAACTCGCGATTGCCATTGGCAATCCTATGGGCTTTGTCGGCGCGCTGGCCACCGGGGTGATTCACGGAGTTGCTCCCGTTCGCGGCTTGGGCCCGCATGCCTGGGTACAGGCCGAAGTGCGCTTGGCTCCGGGAAACTCCGGAGGGCCACTGGCCGACGCGCGCGGCCGCGTCGTCGGCATTAACACCATGGTCGCGGGCCGTTTGGCGCTGGCGATTCCCAGCAACGCAGTGGGTGATTTCCTTTCTGCAACCCCAAGCGATGGCCGCCTCGGCATCACGCTGCATCCTGCGTTCATTCCGCAGCCCGCTGGCGGCGGCAGGGCTTTTGGCCTGGTCGTTCTCGAAGTCGAGCCGGAGAGCCCCGCTGCCCGGGCCTCGCTTCTGCCCGGCGACATTCTGCTAGGCACCGAGGAGAAACCCTTTGCCTCGCTTGAAGACCTGGCGCTCGCGATTCGGGGAAATGGGCCGCGAGTCTTGCGTCTCGAATTCCTCCGCGGTGATTATCAGCGCATCCGCCGGGTCACCCTGCAGCTTGGGAATCGGCTGCCAGCAAGGAGTTCCGTCGCGGCGTGACCTCCGTTTTCATTGTCGCAGCTTCGCCGCTGGCCCGGTCCGGCTTGGAGAACCTGCTGGTGGCTCGGCAGATGGAAATCGCCGGAAGCGCAGCCCATCTTGATGACTTCGACCATCGTCTGGATGACGCGGCTGCTGACGCGATCCTCGTTGATTGGACAGGCGAGGCACTCGCAACTCTTCTCGATGCGCTCCATGCTTCGGGCCTGGCGTCCGATTTTAACGTCGTCGTTCTCGTCGAACCTGCGTCCCTCGCCGCCTCTTCAGCGGCGCTATATGACGGAGTTCGCGCGGTTTTGCCAAACGATGTTTCGGCCGAGCAACTCGTGGCCGCACTACAAGCCGCCGCAAGCGGCCTGCTGGTGTTGCATCCCACCCAAGTTTCGGCGCACGTCACTACGAATGGATTTGCTTCTGCACCAACTCGCTCGCGCGAACTCAACGAACTTGCGGAGCCGCTCACCCCGCGCGAAAGCGAAGTCTTGCAAATGCTCGCGAGCGGACTCGGCAACAAGGAAATTGCCGCGAAACTCGCGATCTCCGAGCACACCGTGAAATTCCACGTCGCATCGATTCTCGGCAAGCTTGGCGCCGCCACTCGCACCGAAGCCGTGTCCATTGGCATCCGCCGCGGCTTAGTGCTTCTCTGACGCGGCGGGCGTCTTTTCCGAGCTAAGCACCTATGCGGCGGGTGCGGGTGCCGATGCCAGCTCTTGCGGCTGCTTTGCCGGAGCCAGCGTGAGCAGGGCTATGCCGATAACCACGAGAATGGCCGAGCCTCCCAGAAATCCCGTGCGTTCACTTGCTTCCTTGGGCAGAAAGGCCAGCCCGGACATCACTACGGCGTGAGCGAAACTCGACCACGCCGCGAAGGCGATCAGGCTGCGGTGCGCCGAGGGGTTGCGGACGGCAACCAAAAGGAAAACACCCAGTGTGACATAGAGGCCCAGCATCATATCGTCGCCGGTATCCGACGGATTCCCCCCCAAGAAGTCCGTTACCACAGGATAAACGCCGGCCACGAAGAACAAACCTACCAGCAGCAACACAACCTTCAGCGCTCGCTCTCGAAGCATGGTGCCTCCGGCTAAATCGCTCGGGTGGAAATAAAGTATACGCCTTATGACCGCATCGATTCCCTGTCGCAAGACATGTGCCAGGATAGCCGGGCGAAACGTTGGGCCCAAAGAAAAGACAGCTGAGAATGCGCGCTCCTGGAGGTTTTGTTGGCGGGTTCGGGTGCTACGCCGCAGCGGGTTGGTCGGCGAGGATATGGGCGGGAACCTTGCGGAGGTCCCAGACGATGCCCAGCCAGGACATGACTTTCAGCGTGTAATAGGTGACGTCAACCTCCCACCAGAAGAAACCCTGGCGCGCGGAGGCCATGAAGTGGTGATGGTTGTTGTGCCAGCCTTCGCCGAGGGTAAGCAGGGCGAGCAGCTAGTTGTTGCGGCTGGTGTCGCTGGTCTCATAGCGGCGCGAACCGAAAAGGTGCGAAAGCGAATTGATGGTGAAGGTGTCGTGCCAGAGGAGTACGGTGCCCAGGCAGAACGCCCAGACAAACAACGGCCATCCGCCGATGAGCCACAGGACCGCACCTAACACTGCCGGTGGCACCATGTGGTACTTGTTTAGCCAGCGAAGCTCGGGAAATCTCGCGAAATCGCCGATGTAGTCCATGCGTGTGTCGTTGTATTTGTCGGAAAGAATCCAGCCAATGTGCGACCAGAAAAAGCCGAAGAGCGTGGGCGAATGCAAGTCGAGCTCCTGGTCAGAATAACGGTGATGGTGACGGTGATGCGCGGCCCACCAGAGCACGCCTTTCTGCGAAGAGGACATAGCCATGAAAGCGATGATGAGTTGAAACGCGCGGCTGGTCTTAAACGAGCGGTGCGAAAAATAGCGGTGATAACCGGCGGTAACAAAAAACATGCGCGCGACAAGCACCGCCAGCGTAGTCACCAGGTAATACCAATGAAAGGGAATGAAAAAAATCAGCATCGCGGCGACATGCACGAGGAAAAACGGCAGGGAGTGAAGAATCGAGATCCGCGAGCCATTCGGCAACGGGATCGTTAGATACCGTGGGATAGAAGCCATCCGGCAGAATCCTCCGCTTCGAAATCAGGGCGCTTCTGAATCGCGTCATTCCGCAAGCTGAGATTCAGCCAGAACTTCGCGTCTCAAAACCTTCGACTTTAGTCTACGGGCGCGCCTGGAAGGCGGTCAAGCGCGACAAGGTACAGGTGGCCTAAACTAGGATGTACCGAAGGACAGTGGGGTTGCGAAAAACAGGGATCCTTCTTTCGTAAGGCTCGCCCGGCAAACCCCGTCAGGAATAGGCTGACAGAATGTGCTATCGTCTCGTGACACTGGCGAGAAGGCGGCCTGCACAGCGCCCCACAAAGCTCGGACTGAGCCGCGCCCATGCCGCGAGCTAGGATTGCCATCGGTTAGACTGCACGCAGGTGGTAAATGGCGGAACGCCCTGTACTCGTAGGACTGATTCCACAAGCGGTGGTGCTGGACCCTGGCGACCAGGTGTCTTGGATCTCCGACGCGGGAAACTTGCGCGTAGAGTTTGATACGAACCGCTGCCCTTTTTCCTCGAACGTGTTTCAGGCCCCCTCCGGCATCCGCCTGCTCAGCGGTCCGGCGCGCCCGGGGAGCAAAGCCGCGACATACAAGTACCGCTTGTGGCTCAACGACCAGCTTGTGGGCCAGGGCGAGGTCATTCTCCGGGACAAGTAAAAATCTCGTGAAAATAAGTTGGGGCGGCAACGAGCCGCCCCTTCATGGCATGAATACAACTACGGTTTTTTCGAAGCGTCTGCCTCAGCCTTGGTCTGCTTTGCGATGATCTTGTTCTTGATCTTGTTGTAGGTCGCCTGGGGAATGATTTTCTTGCGAACGAGGTCGGTTTTCATTTTGTAGGGGCGGCCATCGATGATCTTCTGCGAATAGGCGCTGCCGATTCCCGGTAACGCGTCTAGTTCTTCCGCGGTGGCGCTGTTGATATCGACCAGTGCCGAGGCTGGAGCTGCTTTCTCAGATTTCGAAGCGGCTTTGGTTTGCGCCGCGTTGTCCGATTTGGAATCGGGTGTCGCGGGGCTCGGAGCTTGCGTCTGAGACGCGGCCAGGGAAACTCCCAAGAGCAAGGTGATCGCTCCCAACGCTATTCGAACCGATTGCTTTTTCATTTTTTCTCCTTTCCTGGGCTGGGAAAACTGAGGCGGGTCAATAGCTCGGCCAGCGAGAAACAAGGCTGCGGGGAAAATCTTATGAGCGGCTTGGGAGTCCCATTTTCAGATTATTTCCCGGTAATTGCAGAATGATGTCGGAGAGAGCTGGGGATGTCAAGAGAGAGCGAGCCCTGGGCCTTTAGTCGTATTCCGAGGAGTCTCCAGGGGAACTCTGGAGCGATTCGGGAGGAAAGGGAAACGGGGGCATTTCGCGCCGAGAATGCTTTCGGAGGCCGGTTACTTTTGCCCTGGTGGGTACGTCTTTTCTACTGACGAAGCCTGCCAAGGAGAACCCAAGTTATGCGTACGAAACAATGGTTTAACGGAATGGGGGGCCGAGCGCCTCTTTTTCTGGGAATGCTAGGGCTTTTGCTGGCCGCCGCGCCAGCGCTCACCCAACAGGCCCCGCCGCCGCAAGGCTTAGGACAAGCGCAACGCCCAGAAGAATGGCGGGGCCGAGGGGTAGCGGGAAAAATTACTGCGATTAAAGACCGCGCATTGGAGCTGACGCGGATGGATGGAGCCAGCCTCGCGGTGAAGCTGACCGACAAGACCGAATACCGCAAAGACCGGCAAAACGCGAAGCTCGCTGACTTCAAAGTGGGGGATATGGTTTTCATCCGCACGGAAGGGAGCGGAGATCAGGACCTGACTGCTGTGGTCGTTGCTGGGAGCACTGGCAGTGCGCCGGGCGGTCCGGGCATGGGCGGGCCCGCGGGCGGAATGATGATGGGCGCGGCCGTATGGTCGGGGGAAAAATCACTGCGATCAAGGACGGCGCGCTGGAGCTGGCAAGGATGGATGGAACGAGCGTAACCGTCAAGCTGACCGACAAGACCGAATACCGCAAAGACCGGCAAATCGCCAAGCTCGCG
>Ga0126376_10001581_pt1 | contig 12378 bp, 11 predicted proteins | sample PanSoiMetPlot_15_FD_92760 | JGI IMG/M metagenome (GOLD analysis project Ga0126376, IMG submission 92760) | Tropical forest soil microbial communities from Panama - MetaG Plot_15 | ecosystem: Environmental > Terrestrial > Soil > Tropical forest > Bulk soil | place: Panama | collected 2016-02-17
CAGCGCGGGGCCCTTCTTCTCGAGCACGCGCCGCGAGATGGCGCCGAGCTCCCGATCCCAGTCGACCTCGGCGGTGATGCGCCGGAGCTCGCCTTCCTTGTCCAGCCGCGCGACCCACTCGCGCATGTCCACGAAGCTCATCGACCCGGCCTCCCTTTCCGCCCTCGACGCTCGGCGCTCATGCGACCGGCTCGATCCGCACGCGCTCGAGGCCGGGCTGCGACTCGAGCAGGTCGACCAGACGCTCCTGGCCTCCTGGTGGTACCCGCGCCTGTAGCGTCAGGTGAATGCGATGCTCGTCGAGCCGTCGCTCGTACCCCGCCGGCGAGACGACCACGCCCGCATGTGCCAGGGCGCTCAGGAGCCCCGGCACGGTCGGTGCCCCGTCGGCGAGAACCAGCGAAATCTTTCGGTGCAGCTGATCGTCCTTGTGCTCGAAGCGACGCAGCACCGCGAGCGCCACGACGCCGACGAGCGTCGCCGCCGCGCTCAGGACGTACATGCCCGCGCCGGAGGCCAGCCCGATGGCGGCGACCAGCCAGAGACCGGCGGCGGTCGTCAGTCCCTGGATGCTGGCACCGGTCCGGAGGATCGCACCGCCGCCGAGGAACCCGATACCGGTGACGACGGACGCCGCGATCCGCGAGGTGTCGACGGTCACGAGATCGTCTCTCCCGTAGTGCTGGAAATAGACGAAGTGCGTCGACACGAGCATGAACGTGGTCGACGCCGGCGCCACGATGAGATGGGTCCTAAAGCCGGCCGGCCGGCCGTGGACGTCCCGCTCGTAGCCGATGATGCCGCCGAGCGTGGTCCCGACGACCAGCCGGATCAGAAGCTCTCCCGGCGCGATCATGCCCCGAGCGCCGGCGCCACCTCGCCGAGGAAGCGCTTGAACTGGCCGACCTGGTCCCACGAGCCGAAGCGCAGCGCCATGTGGCCGACCCCGGCGTCGAAGTAGGCGCGGAGCTCCTCGGCGCACTGCTTGGGGCCGCCCGAGATCGTCCACTGCTCCACGAACTGGCGCGAGAAGTTCGATGTGTAGTACTTGTCGAGGAAGGCCTTCGTCTCCTCGAGTCCCTTGTGTCGGTCCTCGGTGATGTTGATGTTGTGGTAGAGCGCGCTGCCGAGCTTGGCCGGGTCGCGGCCCTCCTCGCGCGCCATCGCGCCGATGCGGCTCCACTGCTGGCGGAACTCGTCCGGCGTGAGCTTGTTGGTCATCCAGCCGTCGGCGTGACGCGCGATGCGCCGGAACGAGCGCTCGATGACTGCGTCGGAGGCCGAGGCGCCGCCCTTCCAGGTGAGGCCGGTCGGGTTCGACGCGATCCAGATCGGGCACGGCTGCTGCACCGGCCGCGGCTCGAGCGTCACGTTGTCGAACGAATAGAACCGGCCGTGGTGCGAGACGTTCGTGCCCCCGAGGAGGCGGCGCAAGACCTCGATACCTTCTTCCAGGCGTCCCACACGCTCGGCGGAAGGAATGGACATGACGGAGTGCTCGGCGGCCTGCGCCGCGTTCGCATCGCTCGGCCCACCCAGGCAGACCGCGAGCAGGCTGCGGCCACCCGAGAGCACGTCGAGGCTCGCCCACTGGTGCGCGAGCATGACCGGATGGCGATGGACGAAGGTCGCCATGCAGCCGACACCCAGGCGCAGCTTCGCGGTCACGCCGGCCAGCGCTGAGAGCAAGGTCACCGACTCCAGGCGGGGCTTGGCCAGGAGGCTGTCGCCGGCCCACACCGCGTCGAAGAAGCCGGAGCGCTCCGCCTGCACCGTGAGGTCGACGAGGTCCGGCACCTTGACGGCGCCGAGCACGACGGCGCGATTGGCCAGGATCAGTCCAAAGGATCGAGCCATCGTCTACCTCCCCGTGTACTTCGGCGGCCGCTTCTCGAGAAACGCGGTCACGCCCTCCGCGTAATCGTGCGTGGAGCGCAGCCACGCGTACGCTTTGCGCTCGAGCTCCAGCGCCGTCCCGAGCGGCGCCTCGGCTCCGCGATTGAGTACCATTTTCAAGGTGCGGAGCGCCAGCGGCGCGCGGTCGGCCAGCTCGCCGGCGAGCGCCGTCACCGCCTCGTCGAGCTTATCGTTCGACACCGCCATCGTGATCAGCCCCCACGCCTCGGCGCGCTCCGCCGAGATCCGCTGCCCGGTCATCATGAAGAGCTTGCCGCGCGTCATGCCGATGAGCCGGAGCGCGCGCTGGGTACCGCCGCTGCCGGGGATCATGCCCAGTCGAACTTCCGGGAAGGCAAACTCGGATCGAAGAGTCGCCAGCCGGAAGTCGCAGGCGACGGCCAGCTCGAGACCGGCCCCCATCGTATACCCGTCGATGGCCGCGATGACCGGCTTGCGGCACCGCTCGGCCGCCGTGAGCGTGTCGCCCCACAGCTCGAGATCCGCCGGCTCCTGCTGCAGGAACTCGGACACGTCGCCGCCGGCGCTGAACGCCTTGCCGCCGGCGCCGCGGATCACGACCACGCGGACCGCCTCGTCGGCCTCGAGTCCCGCGAAGATCCCGGGGAACTCGTTGCGCATCGCGACGGTCATCGTGTTCATGCGGGGCTGGCGATCGATCCAGATGGTCGCCACGGCCCCGGCGCGCTCGACTCGAAGGAACTCGCTCATGGTCGCACCTCCGTGTACTGGCCGTCGCGCAGCAGGCGCCGCAGTATCTTGCCCGAGGCCGTCTTGGGGATGGCGGCGACGAACACGAAGCGGCGCGGCCGCTTGAAGTTCGCGAGATCGCCGCTGGCCCGACAGTGCTGGTCGAGAGCTTCCGCCGTCAAGGCCGAGGCCGGCACGACGAAGGCGACCACGCGCTCGCCCCACCGCTCGTCGGGCTCGCCGATGACCGCCACATCCTTCACACCGGCGTGCCGCGCCAGCACCTCCTCGACCTCGACCGGATGGATGTTCTCGCCGCCGCTGATGATCATGTCGTCGACGCGCCCGGCGACCCACAGATCGCCGTCCGCGTCGATCCAGCCCATGTCGCCGGTGAAGTACCAGCCCTCGCGCAGCGCCTTCGCGTCGGCGTCAGGGCGCTTCCAGTACCCGGCGAACGCTTCGTCCGAGTCGAGGCTGGCGATGATCTCGCCCTTGACGCCGGCCGGTGCCTGCTCGTCGGGCCCCACGCGGCGCTCGGCGCTGGCGACGACCACGCGCAGGGCCGAGTGGATCCCCGGCCGGCCGGCGCAGCCGGGCTTGGCGCGCACGTCGGGGAAGATCGCGAACGTGTAGATCTCGGTCGAGCCGTAGTGGTTCACGAAGACGTCCGGGCTGAAGGCCTTCGCGCACGCCTCGGCGAGCGGCGCCAGCATCGGCGCTCCGGCGTACGCCAGCTTGCGGACGGAGGACACGTCGCTCCGCGCCAGCTCCGGCGCGTGCGTCAGCTCCCAGAAGAGCGTCGGGATCAGGTAGAGCGCGGTGAGCCGCTCGTCGGCGATCAGCCCTAGCGCGCCCGTGCTCGACCAGTCGGGCTGGCAGACGAAGCAGCCGTTGACCGCGGCCATGCTGGTCAGCGCGTGGATGCCCATCGTGTGATAGAGCGGCATGACGCCCAGGGTGCGCTCGCCCCACGTGTAGCCGCACTGGATCACGTGCGCCAAGGCGCCGGCGTAGTGGTTGCGGTGCGTGCGCGGCACGCCCTTCGGGCGCCCGGTGGTGCCGGACGTGTAGAGAATCAGCGAGAGGTCCTGCTCGCCGGGCGGCTCGCTCCCAGCGGGCTCGCCGACGGCCGCGAGGAGCTCATCGAAGAGCTCGGCGCCGGGCGCTCGGCTCGCCACACGGTCGCCGACGGAGACGAGCGTCGTTCGTGTCCCGCTCGCGGCCTCGAGTACGGCGTCGCCGGTCGATGCCTCGAACAGCACGACGCGCGCGCCTGCGTCTTCCAGGACGTAGCGAAGCTCGTAAGCGGCCAGGCGGAAGTTGACAGGGACCGCCACGCCGCCGAGCTTCTGGAGCGCCCAGTAGGCGACGACGTGCTCGAGGCGATTGCGCAGGACCAGCAGCACGCGATCGCCGGGACCGACGCCGAGCCGCGCGAATCCGCGGGCAGCCGCGGCCGCGCGCGCATCGAGCTCGGCGTAGGTGAGGCGCCGCCGGCCATCGACGACGGCCTCGGCGTCTGGTCGGCGCAGCGCCGCGCGCGCGAGGAGGTCCCCGAGCGTCACGAGACCAGGAGGACCTTGCCCTTGTTCTTCCGATCCAGCACGTGCTGCACGGCGGCGCGCGCGTCCTTCAGGGCAAACGCGCGGTCGACGACCGGCCGGAGCTGTCCCCGGACGACGTGGTCGAGAACCGTCCTGAGCTCGACGATCGAGCCGAGATTGGTCCCGAGGATCCTGAGGTTCTTCGAGTAGACGTGACGCAGGTCGAGCCGGCCCCAGTGGGTGTCGTGCGAGCCGATCGTGACGAGCTTGCCCAGGCGGGTCAGCGCGTAGACCGACCGCTCGAAGGTGTCGCCGCCGATGTGCTCGACGACGACGTCGACCCCGCGCTTGCCCGTCCACTGCTTCGTCTCCTCGACGAAGTCCTGCGTGCGGTAGTTCACGACGCGCTCGGCGCCGAGCGCCTTCGCGAATTCGATCTTGTCGTCGGAGCCGACCGTGGTGATGACGCGGGCGCCGCAGAGCCGCGCGATCTGGATCGCCGCGCTGCCGACGCCGCTGCCCGCCGCCTGGACCAGTACGGTCTGGCCGGGTCGGAGTTCGGCCTGCGCCACCAGCGCGTGCCACGAGGTCAGCATGGCCAGCGGCACCGCGGCGCCCGCCTCGAACGGGATCGTCTCGGGCAGCGGCAGCACGTTGGCCGCCGGCACCTTCACCAGCTCGGCGTAGCCGCCATCCTTGTGGGCGCCGAGATAGCCGTAGCGCACGCACACGGTCCGCTCCCCGCGCACGCAATACTCGCAGCTGCCGCACGTGAAGCCGGGGAACACGATCACGCGCTGGCCGCGTGCGAGGCCGCTCACTCCAGCACCTGTGGCCTCGACGGTGCCCGTCACCTCGCAGCCGTTCACGTGCGGCAAGCCCTCGGGCGGCGGGAAGCGGCCGTCCAGCAGCAGCATGTCGACCTGGTTGAGCGCGCACGCGCGCACGCGGATCAGCGCCTCGCCCGCGCCGATCGCGGGATCGCGGTAGTCCTCGTAGAGGATCTTCTCGGCGCCTCCGTGCTCCCGGAAGAGCGCGGCCTTCAAAACGGCACCTCCGTTCGCTCGTCGCGCACGCGGCGAGCCTTGTGGTCCCATCGCGGCAGCGAGCCGGGCTCGCCGACGTCGACGGTGACGCGGATGCCCAGCCCGAGCCTGAGGTCCTCCGCGAGCTTCGTTGAGAGCCCGCCGCGTTCGGCGAGCGAGAGCGACGGCGAGGGGTCGATGCGGATCAGGATGTCGTCGAGCCCCTCGTGCCGGCGGAAGACGATCTGAAACTCGTCGACGTCCGCGTGCGGCCGCACGAGCTCCTCGACGCGCCGAGGATAGACGATCACGCCGCGAACCTTCTTCATGTCGTCGAGCCGGCCGAGCACCCCGCCCTCGAACGCGGTCAAGGTGCGCCCGCACGGGCAGCGCCGATCGGCCAGCTGCACGATGTCGCGCGTCCGATAGCGCAAGAGCGGCATGGCCTTGCGATAGAGGCTGGTGAAGACCAGCTCGCCGCGCGCACCCGGCTCGACCGGCCGGTCCTGCTCGTCGAGCACCTCGGGGTAGCAGTAGTCCTCGTTCACGTGCGTGAGCCCCGAGCGCGCCTCGCACTCGAACCCCCATGCGGCGATCTCCGTGAGCCCCGGCAGATCGTAGGCGCGCGCGCCAAACCCCGCCTCGATCCTCGCGCGGGTCGCCGGGATCGACGCGCCGGGCTCGCCGGTGTGCCAGGTGATCCGGACCTTCGTGTCCTTCGCGAGGTCGATCCCCTTCTTCGCGGCGGTCTCGGCGAGAAAGAGCGCGTAGGACGGCGTGCAGCCCAGCACCGTGATCGGGTAGCTCAGCAGCGCATCGATCCGCTGATCGGTCGAGAGGCCGCCGACTGGGAAGACGAGGCACCCCAGGTCCTGCGCCGCGTAGAAGCCGGACCAGTACCCGATCCACGGCCCGTACGAGAACGCCGCCATCACGACGTCCGACTTCCTGACGCCGAAGGCATGGAGCGCGCGCGCGTAGGAGTGATAGAAGCCGTACCAGTCCTCGCGCGTGTCGAGGAACGCGAGCGGCCGGCCCGTCGTCGCCGACGTCATGTGGATGCGGAGCACGTCCTCGAGCGGCACCGCGAGGACGTCGCCCCACGGCGGCTTCCGGGCCTGGTTGTCCTTGAGCTCGTCCTTGGTCGTGAAGGGCAGCTTCGGCAGATCGCCGAGCGTCCGGACCGCGCCCGGCCCGACGCCGGCGGCCTTGAGCTTGCGCCGGTAGAACGGGCTCGACGCCGCGGCGTGGGCCAGCTGCTCACGCAGGCGGCGTGTCTGCACCCGCGCCATCTCGGCGCGCGAGGCGCGCTCGAGACGCGGCTCGAGATAGCGGGAGGCCATTCGGCGTCGGGTCAGGCGGTCGTCAGCAGGTCGCCCATCCGGTTGAAGAACTGGTCGGCCATCATCTTCGAGACGCCGCCGAGCATCCGCTGGCCGACGCCGGCGATGAGCCCGCCGACCTGGACGTCCGCGCTGTACGCGACGCGCGTGCCGCCGTCGATGTCCGACAGGGTGATCAAGGTGTCGGAGCGCACGAATCCCGGCCCGCCGCTGCCCTCGGCGGCCAGACGATAGGACTCGGGAGCCTTCTTGTCCTGCAGCCGCACCTTGCCCTCGAAGGTCCCCTTGACCGCGGCCACGCCGATCTTGAGCGTGGCCTTGTACTCGTCGGTGCCGACCAGCTCGAGCTTCTCGCAACCCGGGATCGCCTTCTGGAGCACGGCGGGATCCAGGAATGCGTCCCAGACCTTCTGCCGGGGCGCCTTGACCTCGTACGAGCCTTCAAGCTTCATCGGTAGCTCTCCTTACTAGAGATTGTCGCGCGGAGTCAAGGCGCGGCCGGTTGCTCACGAGAGCCGCGTCAGGGCCTGCGCCATCCGCGACAGGCCGTCGCTGATGAGCGCCGTACTGGTCGCGTACGAGAGCCGCACGTGATCGTCCGAGCCGAAATCGACTCCGGGCACGACGGCCACCTTCGCCTCCTCGAGCAAGAACGCCGTGACGTCGAGCGAGCCCTTGAGCGTCCTGACGCCCTCGGGAGACTTCCACTCCCGCCCGAACAGCCCGGAGACGTTCGCGAACGCGTAGAAGGCGCCCTTGGGCATGACGCACGAGACGCCCGGCAGCGCGTTGAGCCCCTGCACGATGAGGTGGCGACGGCGGTCGAACTCGCCGGCCATCTTGGCGACTTCGTCCTGGGGGCCGACGAGCGCCTCGACGGCCGCCCACTGGGCGATGGACGACGGGTTCGACGTCACCTGGCTCTGCACGTCGGTCATGGCGCGGATGAGCTCGCGCGGCCCCGCCGCGAGACCGATGCGCCAGCCGGTCATCGCGTACGCCTTCGAGCAGGTGTTGATCGTGAGCGTCAGCGCCTTGATCTCGGGGCCGAGCCCGGCGATCGACTGGTGGCGCCCCTCGAACGTGAGCGCTTCGTAGCACTCGTCGGACACGACAAACACCCGGCGCTCCACCGCCAGCGCCGCGACCGCGGCGATCGCGGCCGGCGAGAACACCGCGCCCGTCGGGTTGTTGGGGCTGTTGAGGATGATCGCCTTCGTGCGCGGCGTGACGGCCGCGCGCAGCCGATCGGGATCGAGATCGAATCCGGTCCGCTCTTGCGTGGGTACCGCCACCGGCACGGCGCCGACGAGCCGCGCCTGCTCGGGGTACGAGACCCAGAACGGGCTCGGCACGAGCACTTCGTCGCCCGGATTCAAGAGGGCCACGACCATGTTGAAGAGCGTGTGCTTGGCCCCGCACGAGATCAGGATGTCCGCCGGCTCGTAGTCGAGGCCGTTGTCGCGCTTGAACTTGCTGCAGGCGGCCGCGCGCAGCTCCGGCACGCCGCCGACCTCGGTGTACTTCGTGTGGCCCGCCCGCATCGCCTGGATCGCGGCGTTCTTGATCCGCTCGGGCGTGTCGAAGTCCGGCTCACCCGCGCCGAACGAGATCACGTCGACGCCGCGGCGGCGCAGCTCGCGCGCCTTCGCCTGCACGGCGAGCGTCGACGATGGGGCAAGCGTCTTCAAGCGATCGGCCAGCACAGCGTGGCTCCTTCGGCGGCGAACCGCCGGTTACTTGGGAGGGTACTTCTCGGCGAGTCGCTTCTCGACGATCGGCGGCACCATGCCGGCCACCGACGTGCCGAAGCTGGCGACTTCCTTGATGAGCCGCGACGAGATGTACGTGTACTTCTCGTGCGGCATCAGGAACACGGTCTCGACAGTGCTGCGCAGCTTCCGGTTCATCAGCGCCATCTGGAACTCGTACTCGAAGTCGGAGACGGCGCGGATGCCCCGCACGATGCAATCGGCGCGCTCGCGCGCGACCAGGTCGATCAGGAGTCCGTCGAAGGCGACGATGCGAAAGTTGCTGAGCTCCGAGGTGGCCTCGTCGATCATCTCGAGCCGCTCCTTCATCGTGAAGAGCGGCTGCTTGGATGGATTGGCGACCACCGCGACGATGAGCTCGTCGAAGATCTGCAGGCTGCGCTGGATGACGTCGACGTGGCCGTTGTGTATGGGATCGAACATGCCGGGATAGACGGCGCGCTTGGCCACGGCGGTAAGGCTACCCTTCGGCTCGAAAGAAAGTCAAGGTCGTCTCCCCGAAGCGGCGGTCGCGAAAGGCGCGTAAAACGCCGTATTCCGGGAGCTCGCGCTTGGTCAGGTGCTGTGCGATGACGAGCCCCTGCGGCGCGACCAACGCGCCGCCGCCGAGTGCGGCGAGGGTCCGCGCGCCGTCGTCGGTGGCGTACGGCGGATCGAGGAACACGAGCTCGAACCGCCGGCCCTCGGCGGCGAGTCGCGCGAGCTGTCGGACGACATCGCCGCGGGCGACGTGCGTGCGCGATCCGAGGTCGAGCGTCCTGATGTTCTCGGCGAGCGCGTCCAGGGCCCGCCGGTCGCGCTCGACGAACGTGACGTGCGCGGCCCCGCGCGAGAGCGCCTCGAGCCCGACCCCGCCTGCACCCGCGAAGAGATCGAGCAGCCGCGCGTCCGGCAGCCACGGCCCGAGCGTGTCCAGCAGCGCGGTCCGTACCTGATCCGCGGTCGGCCTGGTCGTCGCCCCCTTCGGCGTCACGAGCCGCCGCCCCTTGTACGCTCCCGCAATCACCCGCATGAGTCCACGATCACCCGCGTGCCCACCCGCTCACGCCAGCGCGAGCACGAGCTCGCGATCACCCGCATGGTCACCCGATCATCACAGCACCGCGTGAGCTGGAAAGCACCGCATGAGCTCGCGATCACCCACGGACGATCGAAGTCAGACGCCACGCGACGACGAACCCAACACTGTTCGAGGCGAGCAGACCGGCACGCCAGCGCCGAATATGGTTGGCGCAGTTGCGGACTGCCTTGGAGCGTGACCGGACGGGTGGCGGCGGGGGCCGCATCCCCGCGGACGGCGGAGTGGGACCCCCTCGCCCCGCTCGCAGCGCGAAGCGCTGCGAATCGGGCGAGCGGGTGACGGCGCCGACCGCGGGGATGCGGCCCCCGCTGCCAGGCCCCGTCCGCCTCACGCATCAAGAAAGTCCACGAGAGCGCCAAACTCAGCCGGCGGTGGCGAGGGCGAGCTTCCCCCGCCACCGCGCAAGCAGGGCAGTGCGGAGAGCGCGATGCGAAGAATCGGAGAGCTCCCGGTCGCGCGCGATGATCGCCGAAGCCTCGCGCCGCGCTTCCTCGAGCAGGCTCGTATCGCGCAGCAGGTCGACCGCGCGGAATTCGGGCAGCCCGGATTGTCGGGTACCGAAGAATTCCCCCGGCCCGCGCAGCTCCAGGTCGACCTCGGCGATCCGGAAGCCGTCGTTCGTCGAGGTCATGGCGTCGACGCGGCGCTGGGCCTCCTCGGTGAGACGGCCCGACGTCAGCAGGATGCAGTACGATTTCCACTCGCCGCGCCCGACGCGCCCGCGCAGCTGGTGCAGCTGCGAGAGCCCGAAGCGCTCGGCGTGCTCGATCAGCATGACCGACGCGTTGGGCACGTCGATCCCGACCTCGATCACGGTCGTCGAGACGAGCACGTGGATCTCGCCCGCCTTGAAGCGCCGCATGATCGCGTCCTTGTCCTCGAAGCCGAGTCGGCCGTGCAGCAGGCCCACCACGAGGTCGGGAAACACCTCGTCTGCGAGATGGCGCGCCATGTCGGTCGCCGCCTTGAGATCGAGCGCCTCCGACTCCTCGACCAGCGGATAGACGACGTAGATCTGGCGGCCGCCGGCGACCTGCTCTCTCAGGAATTTGTAGATCGCGCGGCGCTTGCCCTCGGGCCGGGCCACGGTGACGATCGGACGGCGCCCCGGCGGCAGCTCGTCGAGGACCGACACGTCGAGATCGCCGTAGATCGTGAGGGCGAGCGTGCGCGGGATCGGCGTGGCCGTCATGACCAAGAGGTCGGGATGCTCGCCCTTGCCCCTGAGACGCGCGCGCTGCTCCACCCCGAAGCGATGCTGCTCGTCGACCACCACCAGCCCGAGGCGGCGAAACTCGACGCTCTCCTGCACGAGCGCGTGGGTGCCCACGACGCACTCGATGTCGCCCGCCGCGAGCACCTCGCGGCGCGCGGCCCGCTCGCGCGGCTTGAGCGACGAGGTCAAGAGCGTGAGGCGCACCCCGAGCGGCTCGAGCAGCTGTCGGAACGTCATGAAGTGCTGCTCGGACAGGATCTCCGTGGGCGCCATGACCGCCGCCTGGTAGCCGGCCTCGATCGCGGTCAGGACGCCCTGCGCCGCCACGATCGTCTTGCCCGATCCCACGTCACCCTGCAGGAGGCGATGCATCGGGTGCGGCGCGGCCATGTCGCGGCGGATCTCCTCCCACACGCGCTCCTGCGCGCCCGTCAGCTTCCAGGGCAGCCGCGCGCGAAGCCGCGCGACCAGATCGCCGCGCGGATTCATCGCGAGTCCTCGCGCCCGGGCGACGCGGCTTCTCAAGATCGCCAGCCCGAGCTGCAGGAGTAGACCCTCGTCGAACGCGAGGCGCCGGCTCGCCGCCGCCAGCGCCGCCTCCGTCTCGGGGAAGTGGGCGTCGCGGATCGCCTGGGCCAGGCCCACGAGGCCGCGGCGGGCGCGGACACTCTCCGGGAGCACCTCGGCGACCTCGGCGGCGTGAGACTCGACGAGCCGCCACATGAGGGAACGAAGCGCGCGCTGCGGCAATCCTTCGGTGAGCGAATAGACCGGAACGAGACGGCCCGTGTGCAGCCGCTCGTCCTCGCCGTTCTCGACGATTTCGTAGTCGGGCTGCTGCAGGACGATCGCGCCCTTGTAGCGTCCGACGCGACCGTGGAGCACGAGCTGTTGACCGCGCTTGAGCACACGTGAGAGGTATCGCCAGCCGAACCAGCTGGCGGTGGCGTAGCCGCTCGAGTCCCGGAGCATCACCGTGAACGGCACGCGTGAGCGCCCGGGAGGCGGCGGGCTCAGGCCGACGATCACGCCGGAGCACGTGGCCGGCTGACCGGGTACCAGCGAGCGCAAGGGGCTCCGCACGATCGAGGACACGCTCTTCTTCGTGCCCCTCCGCCACGAAGATCGCACGCGGCTGACCCCGTTCCGATCGCTCGTGCCCGGCCAGGCGGCGACGTGCTCCGGCACGATCGTCGGCGTGAGCCCGCCGCCCCCCGGACGCTCCCGCGTGCCGTTCACGGTGATGCTCCGTGACGCGAGCGGCTACGCCACCGCCAGCTGGTTCGGCTGGCGATACCTGTCGCGGGTGCTCAAGCGCGGCCAGCAGCTCGTGCTCCACGGCCGCGTCGGCCGCTACAAGGGCGCGATCGTCCTGCAGCAGCCGGACTACGAGGTCGTCGAGGGGGGCGAGGACGAGCGTCTCCACACCGGGCGGCTGGTCCCGGTGTATTCGCTCACCGAGGGGTTGCCGCAGCGCGCGCTCCGCTCCCTCATGTGGCGGCTGGTCGAGGCGCACGCCGCCGAGATCGAGGAAGTACTGCCGGAGAGCGTCCGCGCGCGCCGGGGACTCGTCGGGCTCGCCCAGGCGATCCGGGACGCGCATTTTCCCGAGACGGACGGAGCCCTCGCCGCGGCGACCCGCCGCCTCACCTTCGACGAGGGCCTGCTCCTCCAGCTCGGGCTCGCGATCCTCCGCTCCCGCGTCGCCCGCGCGCGCGGTCTGGCGATGAATCCGCGCGGCGATCTGGTCGCGCGGCTGCGCGCCCGGCTGCCCTGGAAGCTCACCG
>Ga0126376_10001583_pt1 | contig 12372 bp, 9 predicted proteins | sample PanSoiMetPlot_15_FD_92760 | JGI IMG/M metagenome (GOLD analysis project Ga0126376, IMG submission 92760) | Tropical forest soil microbial communities from Panama - MetaG Plot_15 | ecosystem: Environmental > Terrestrial > Soil > Tropical forest > Bulk soil | place: Panama | collected 2016-02-17
AATGTCAGAACCGTCACGTCCGGGGCGAAGAAGGCGAGCGCGTCTTCCAGCGTGACCAGGCGGTTGGCGTCGCGCGCGATATGTAGGATCGGAGCGCCGTTTGACGTGCGGCTAGCAAGCTCACCGAGAAGAAGCGCGTCCAGGCCTTCAGGAACGCCGCTCGCGACCATATGCGGCGCTTTGAGCAGGCGCTCGACCGGCAGGGATGGAAACTTCGGCGTGACGGCCATGAGAGCGTCAGAGTCTAGTCGGCCTGCTCAAGGCGGTGGAAACGCCTGAGCCGCCCGATCAGTTCGTCGAGATCGGCCTCGCCCAGCGACTTGCCCCGAAACAGCGACATGTCGATGTCGGGGTCGGGCGTGTCGATCAGGCGCTCGAACACGCCGATCTCGGCGGCATTCATTCCGTCGAGCGCCGCTGCGGCGAATCGACCAAGCAGGAAGTCCATCTCCTTGGAACCCCGGTGCGTCGCCCGCCACAACGCGCGGCGGCGGCGCATTCCGAGATCACTGCCGGACATGACCATGGTTTTGAGCCTGAGAGGATGGTTTAGACCGAGCGCGCTAGCGTCTGTCAAGCTGCTCGAAAATTTGCTTTAGGGTGGAGGAATGTGCGCGATGCGGCCTGCCCTGCTCAACCCGCTCTTCGCCACGGCGCGTTCGTTGAAAGGCGTCGGGCCAAAGGTCGAGGCGCTTCTCAAGAAGCTTGTCGCTCCGAGCCACGCCCCGGCACATGCGCGCGTGATCGATCTCCTGTGGCATCTGCCGGTCGGCGTGGTCGATCGCACCATTACGCCGAGCATTGCCGACGTACGGATCGGCGAACTCGCCACGCTCGAAGTGACCGTGACGGAGCACAGGTCGGGTAGCGGACGCCGCGGCGGGCGGGCGCCTTACAAAGTGCTGGTCGAGGACTTCTCCGGCGCCGCGCTCGAGCTCGTCTATTTCAATGCAGATCCTGGCTATCTCAGGCGGCTCCTGCCTGTGGGCAGCCGGCGTCTCGTCTCCGGCAAGGTCGAATCCTATGACGGCTGGCTGCAAATGCCGCACCCAGATCATGTGATGAATATAAAGGGTCCGCGCGATGCTGCTGCCGTCCTCCCCCTGCACGAGCCGATCTATCCGCTCACCGCAGGGCTGACCAATACAATGCTGCGCAAGGCGATCGGCGAGGCGCTGGGAAGAATGCCGACGTTGCCCGAATGGGTGGACGAGAGCTTTCGCGCGAAGAATGCCTGGCCGTCCTTTGGCGAGGCACTTCAGCGACTTCATGCGCCAGAGGTCGAGGCGGATCTCGCCGCCTCGGCACCAGCCCGGGCGCGACTTGCCTATGATGAGCTACTCGCCAATCAGTTCGCGCTTGCCGTCATCCGTGCGCGGCTCAAGCGCCGAGCCGGGCGGAACTTCGCCGCGCCCGGCAGATTGCGCAGAGCGATTCTGTCCGCCCTGCCCTTCGCGCTGACCGGCGCGCAGAAGCGCGCGCTCGCCGAGATCGATGCGGACCTCGCCAGCCCACACCGCATGCTGCGGCTGCTACAAGGCGATGTCGGCAGCGGCAAGACTGTGGTGGCGCTGCTCGCCATGGCGACTGCGGTCGAAGCTGGCGCGCAAGCCGCGCTAATGGCGCCGACCGAACTTCTTGCCCGCCAGCATCTCAAAACCATCACCGAATTTGGCACGCCTGCAGGCTTGCGCATCGCACTGCTCACGGGTCGCGAGCGCGGGCGAGAGCACGCCGCCATCGTGGCTGCGTTGGCCGAGGGAGGCATCGACATCCTCATCGGCACCCACGCTCTGTTCCAGGAGCATGTTGCATTCCGCGATCTCGGCCTCGTGGTGATCGACGAGCAACACAGATTCGGCGTGCATCAGAGGCTCGCGCTGCAAGAAAAGGGTAGCGGCCGCGGCACAGAGCTGCTGGTGATGACGGCGACGCCCATCCCGCGCACGCTTCTGCTCACGAGCTACGGCGATATGGATGTATCGCGGCTCGAGGAGAAGCCGCCGGGGCGAAAGCCGGTCGCCACCCGCACTGTGCCGCTCAACCGCACCGACGAGGTGATCGAAGGCATCGCACGCGCCGTCAAAGGCGGCCCGCAAGTCTATTGGGTCTGCCCACTCGTCGCCGAGTCGGAGGTGCTCGACATCGCCGCGGCTGAGGCGCGCCATGCGGAGCTCAACGCCCGCTTCGGCGATAAGGTCGGGCTGCTGCATGGCAAGCTCGCCGGCAAGGACAAAGACCGCGTCATGGCCGCGTTCGCATCCGGCGCTCTCTCGATTCTCGTGTCTACGACGGTCATCGAAGTCGGCGTCGACGTGCCAAATGCGAGCATCATGATCATCGAGCACGCGGAGCGCTTCGGTCTTGCGCAGCTCCACCAATTGCGCGGCCGCGTCGGCCGCGGCGCCAAGGACTCCTCCTGCATCTTGCTCTACCGCCAGCCGCTATCAGACGCTGCACGCGAGAGGCTTGGCGTCATGCGCCGCACCGAGGACGGGTTCGTCATCGCCGAGGAAGACTTGAAGCTCAGGGGGGGCGGCGAGGTGCTCGGAACGCGGCAGAGTGGCCTGCCCGAGTTTCGCGTCGCTAGCCTTCCGGAGCATGAGGCTTTGCTCGAGGCTGCGCGCGATGAGGCGCGGCTCAAGCTCGCTCACGATCCGGATCTGAAGGCATCTGAGGTCGAGCCGCTCAGGCTCCTGCTCCATCTCTTCGAGCGCGACGATGCGATCAAGCTGATGCGCGCCGGGTGAGCCTAGACGACGGGCTCTTCCTCGTGGACGGCCTTGGCGCCACGGCTCTTGGCCAGCTTGCGCAACTCCTCTTGCTGCTGGTCGGGGCCGACCAGGCCGGCAGAGACCACGAGCTTGGCGGCATCCTCCACGGCAAGATCGAGGGGGATCACCTCGCTAGCCGGCACGAACACGATGAAGCCGGTGGTCGGGTTCGGGCCGTTCGGCATGAACACGGTGATGAGCGGCTTGCCTCCGCCGATCTTCTCATCGACCTCGACCGGCGGATCGCCGGCCATGAAAACGATGCAATAGAGCCCGCGCCGCGGAAATTCGATCAGCCCCACGCGCTTGAACGATGTCCCGCTCTTGGAGAACACCGTGGTGAAGATTTGCTTGACCAACCGATAGACGCCGCGCACCACCGGCATGCGGTCGAGCATCATCTCGCCGTAGCTTACGATGGTTCGCCAGAACAGATTGGCGGTGAGCGCGCCAACCACCATGAGCAGGACGATACCGACAATCAGTCCGACTCCCGGCACACGGAAGGGAAGATACGTGTCCGGCAAATAGGTCTGAGGAACGAGCGGCTTAATCCAGGCATCGACCAGATTGATGAACCACCACACGACGTAAATAGTGATGGCGACCGGTCCGACCACAATGAGGCCGGTGAGGAAGTAGCCGCGCAGTCGCGCGCCGATGCGCAAGGAGGCAGGCTCTCCCGCCGCGGCAAGCATCGCAAGCTGGTCCGCCTGCAGAGGCATCTCGTCGTCAGACACGGGATCGGGCTTGTCTTTAGCTTTCATGGACTCGAATAGGGCTGACGAACTATGCACGCGAGATGGGTTCTGGGCTTTATGCGTCCTGCGTGCCTGTGCGCGTCACTGCGTTACGAGCGAGCAATCGACTGCGTTCCGCTTTAGCGCATTGCAGACCTTAAGACTTTCCGCCTTGTCCGGGAAGGGTCCGATCTTGAGACTATAGAACGTGCCGAAATTGCCGATATCGACCTTCTCGATGACTGGCTGCGCGCCGGCAACCTCCTGGTTTTCGCTCGATACCTTCTTCCACAGCGCTTGCGCTTCAGCCTCCGACCGACTGTTCGCGAGCTGCAACTGGAACCCGCCGCCGGAAGGCGTGGCTGGCGCCGCCGCCGCCGCCGGCGCGGTCGGAGCTTCAGCCTCGGCGCTCCTCGAGAACCAGCGACTCCATCTGCTCTGGCTTGGGCTCGCGTCGCTCGCCACCACGGTCTCGCCACCTTGCGTCTGTGCGCCCCATCCTGTGCTTGGCGCTTTAGGCGAGCTGCTCGCTGCGGGAGGTGGACTGGTTGGCACCGTAGCACTGGCGGTTTGCCGAGTCTGGGCACCCCATCCGCTGCTCGGCACCGGAGAGGGAGTGCTCGCCGCCGCGGCGGCTTCGCCTGCTTGCGTCTGAGCTCCCCATCCCCTACTCGGCGCCGATGGAAGTTTCGCGGGAGCCGAAGTTGGCGCAGCGGTCTCGGCGGGCGCGCTTGCGGCCGGCTGCTCGGAAGAAGAGGAACCGGTGAGCGAGCCCCACCAACGGCTTACACGACTGCCGCTCGATGCGCCTTCAGCCGTCTCGGCACTTGCGGTCGTTGTCCACTGGCCCGAGGCACTCGCGGTTCGGGCCGGCGGCTCAACTGCAGGCGCCGCAGCCGCCGGGGCGTTCGGGCCTTGCGACCCTGGCGTGACCGACGTCGAGAAGGCGGCAATCCAGGCAGCGCCTTCGGCCGAGCCGCCGCCTTCGGCGATGAGCTGATCGACTTCCCCGCTGCCAGACTTGCGCGCCAGCGCGATGTCGGCTTCGCCTTCCTTGGCGAGTCCCGCCGATTGATAGGCGAGGCCGCGATTGACCAGCGCCTTGACACGGTCGCCCTCGGGCAGCCCAAGCCACATCGCCGCGCCGAAATCAGCGATGGCGCGCGACGGCTGGTTCAGCTTGCGATAGGCGATGCCGCGCAAATACAGCGCCTTGGCAGCCTCGGGCGGAGCGACATTGTCGGCGTTGATAGTGGCCGAGAACTGCCGCACAGCGGCGTCGTATTTGCCTGCGGCAAGCGAGGTTGCGCCGTTCTTTAGACCAGCGTCCTCGGCATAGGCCAAGTTGAAAAGCGCGAGAGAAATGGCCAAAAAACACGCGTGCGGAACGCGGCGCCCGCCGAAAGTAAGACGGCGCGGCCGGAAGAACTTCCGATGATCCGCCATGTCGTTGCTCAAACAAAGAAATCGGGCAAATCCGAGGCTGTAGTTTATTCCACAGTGACAGATTTTGCGAGGTTTCGCGGCTGATCGACATCGGTGCCCATGAATACCGCCGTGTGATAGGCGATGAGCTGGACCGGCACCGCGTAAACGAGCGGCGTGACGAAGCGGTGCACTGAAGGCACCGCAAGATGGGTCGCGATCGTGCAGCCAGTCGTCGCCGGATCGGCATCGCTGACAAGGACGATCTGACCGCCCCGCGCCGCCACCTCCTGCATGTTCGACACGGTCTTGTCGTAGAGATCGTCGCGCGGCGCTATGACGATGACCGGCATGTTCTCGTCGATCAGCGCAATCGGTCCGTGCTTCAACTCGCCAGCGGCATAGCCTTCGGCGTGGATATAGGAGATCTCCTTCAGCTTGAGCGCGCCTTCTAGCGCGATGGGAAAGGACGAGCCGCGCCCGAGATAAAGCACATCGCGCGCCTTTGACAGGTTATGCGCAAGCGTCTCGTAAGGGGACTCGTGGCGGAGCACTGTCGCCATGTGCCGCGGCACCTCGGCCAGTGCCTGCACCAGCTCGGTTTCGAGTGCGGGGCCGATCACGCCGCGCGCCTTGCCTGCGGCGATGGCGAGGCAGGCGAGCACTGCCAGCTGACACGTGAACGCCTTGGTCGAAGCGACACCGATCTCAGGTCCTGCCAGCGTCGGCAGAACGGCGTCTGATTCGCGCGCGATCGATGACTCGCGGACGTTGACCACTGAGACGATGTGCTGCCCTTGCGCCCGGCAATATCTGAGGCTCGCCAGAGTGTCCGCCGTCTCTCCGGACTGCGACACGAAGAGCGCAGCGCCTCCCGCGTCTAGTGTCGTCTCGCGGTAGCGGAACTCAGAGGCGATATCGACGTCGACGGGAAGTTTGGCCCAGCGCTCGAACCAATATTTGGCGACCAGCCCTGCATAGAACGCGGTGCCGCAGGCAGAAATAGACAGGCGGCGGAGATTGGCGAAGTCGAAGGGAAGCGCGGGGATATCCACCCGGTTCGTGGCGAGATCGACATAGGCCGCGAGCGTATGTCCGATGACCTCCGGCTGCTCGTGGATCTCCTTCGCCATGAAATGGCGGTGATGGCCCTTGTCGATCACGAGAGCCGTGGCGTGCGAGCGCGTGACCAGGCGCTCCACCGCGTTGCCGTTGCGGTCGCGGACCGCGACGCCTTTGCGCGTCAGCACCGCCCAATCGCCGTCGTCGAGATAGGCGATTGAGTCGGTGAAAGGCGCTAGCGCGATTGCGTCAGAGCCCACGAACATCTCGCCATTGCCGTAGCCGACGGCGAGCGGGCTCCCCCGCCGCGCCACAATCAAAAGATCGTCGTAGCCGGCGAAGATCATGGCGAGAGCGAACGCCCCTTCGAGACGATTCAACGTCGCGTACACGGCCTGCACGGGATCGCCGCCGCCGTTCAATTCGCGGGTGAGGAGATGGGCGATGACCTCCGTATCGGTGTCGCTCGTGAACTGGGCGCCTGCCGCAACAAGCTCCTGCTTCAGCCCGCGGAAATTCTCGATGATGCCGTTGTGCACGACCGCGACCTTTGCGGTCATATGCGGATGGGCGTTAGCCTCGATAGGCTTGCCGTGGGTGGCCCAGCGGGTGTGGCCGATCCCGATTTCGCCGAATAGCGGGTTCGCTTTCAGGACATCTTCGAGATTGCGCAGCTTCCCTCCGGCACGCCGCCGTCCGAGCCGCCCATTCTCCAAGGTGGCGACGCCGGCAGAATCGTAGCCGCGATATTCGAGGCGCCTCAGCGCGTCGACCAACTGCTCGGCGACCGGACCTTTGCCGAGAATGCCAACGATGCCGCACATCGTCCCCTACTCCCTCAACTTTTCCCTACTAGTTAATTGGGGCGATTGCCGGTCGCAACTCACGAGCTATGTCCCTTTGTTGCCGGTGGTGGCGTCAGCTTTGGCCTGGGCTTTGTCTTTGGACTTGCCGCGCAGCTCGCGCCTGCGCGCAGCCCAGCCTTTGCGTTCCTCTTGCGGGCTGCGGGTGAGCGCAAGCGCGTCGGGGGAGACGTCCTTCGAGATCACGCTGCCGGAGCCTATATAGGCGCCGTCCCCGATCTTGACCGGAGCGACGAGCGAAGAGTTCGAGCCGATAAAGGCCCCTGCCCCGATCTCCGTGCGATGCTTGGCGAAGCCGTCATAGTTGCAGGTGATAGTGCCGGCGCCGATATTGGCGCGTGCGCCGACGCTCGCGTCGCCGATATAAGTGAGATGGTTGATCTTGGCGCCTTCGCCGATTTCGGCCTGCTTGATCTCGACAAAATTGCCGACATGGGCATCGTTGGCGATTGCAGCGCCAGGGCGGAGCCGCGCGAACGGCCCGATGATCGCGCCGGGACCAATATGCGCGCCTTCGATATGGCTGAAGCCTCTGATGGTGGCGCCGTCCTCGATGACCACGCCCGGACCGATCACGACGTTTGGCTCAATCACCACGTCCCTGCCGATATGTGTGTCGTGGCTGAGGAACACTGTGTCGGGCGCGACCAGGGTCGCGCCGTTCGCCATCGCACTGGCACGCAGACGCCGCTGCATGGCGGCTTCTGCCTCGGCGAGCTCGGCGCGCGAGTTGACGCCGAGCACCTCCTCCGAGTCCGACAGCAGGATGCGCGCTTCGAGCCGGTCGCCGCGGGCGAGCGCAACGGCGTCGGTGAGATAGAACTCGCCCTTGGCATTATCATTGCCGATACGGCCGAGAAGATCGAGCAAGGTCTTGGCTGAGCGGAACGCCATGATGCCGGAATTGCACAGCGTGAGCGCGCGCTCTTCGTCGTTTGCGTCCTTTTCCTCGCGAATGGCTGCCAGGCCTCCCCGCTCGTCGAGAAGGAGGCGGCCGTAGCCGGTAGGATCGGTTGCCTGAAAGCCGATGACGACGAGATCGGCACCGGCATCGAGCTCTGCGCGCACTAGTTTAAGTGTCTGGGCACTCAATAACGGCGTATCGCCGTAGAGCACGATCACGTCGCCCTTGAAGGCTTCGAATGAGGCGCGCGCCGCCTTCACCGCATCGGCAGTTCCAAGCTGCTTCGCCTGGACGAAGCTTTGCACCTTCGCATCGAGCGCGCTTGCCGCGGCGCCAACCTCACCCATCCCGGGCCCGACCACCACGGCGGTGCGATCGATCCCGGCAGCCCTGGCAGCCTTCATCACATGGGCAAGCAGCGTCGCGCCGGCGAGCGTGTGCATCACCTTTGGCAGCTCGGACTTCATCCGCGTGCCCTTGCCTGCGGCAAGGATGATGGCGAGAGACGGGGTGTGGCTCATGAGGCTTGGATCGCTGACACTTTACTCAATCGAGCACGGGCAAGAGGCATGCCCTTGAGAGGCGCGAGGCTACTGACACTTAAAGCCGTTAATCCTGTGTTGAGTCTGGCAAAACCCGAATCGCCGCCTCGGGGCTCATGGATTCGGCCCTATCTAGTCCAAACCAGCGGCGAGGGCCATAACTCTGCGTCAGCAGGGCAGCATAGGGGAAATTGACCGGCAAAACGGAGGGAGTAATCTCTTATCGTCCGAATAGGGCGGCACGAAATCGCAGGCTAAAGCCATATTGAGGTCGCTTTTCAGCCTGAATTTCCAGGGCAGAGGGGGTTCCGAATCCAATGGTCAAAGATCGGCGAACCGGTTCGCGGAATGTGGCTCGGAGCGTGTTCGCGTTCTTCTGGATCGTGCTCGGCGGCCTCTCTGGCGTCTATCTGTTCACCCTTCTGACCAATCCCGGCGCGCTTGGCGGGCAACCTGGCGAGACACACGTCGGCTCGGAGCAAACATTGAGCGCACTCGGCGCCGGCGAAGTCGGCGAGATCAAGTCGACCCTGCGCGAGCTGTCGCAGCAGATGGCCGAGATCAACGCGCGACTGAAGCCGCTCGAGAAGGCTGCGGGATCAGCAGGCTTCTTGTCGGACAACTCAAGCCCGGCGCCCTCTGGGCCCGAACCGGCAACGGCACCAGAGCCGAGCGCCACGCAGGCAAAGAAGCCCGACATCGCCATGGCGCAACCGGCTGAGAAACCAGCCGGGACGGCAAAGCCCACCGAAGCATCGAAGCCTACTGAAGCTTCTAAGCCTGCCGAAGCGCCTAAGCCCACTGAGGTTGCGGCCCTGGAAGCGAAGCCTGGCGAGAAGCCCGCGGAGGTGAGGCCGGAAACGCCGTCCGCGAGCAGCGCGCCCGCTCCTGAGGAGCCCGCTGAGGCGGAGGGCGAGAACGACAGCGAGCCGACTCCGCCGCCGGTTACGGTATCTGAGGTTCCCGACGAACCGCTGACCGAGGTGACGCCCGGTCCGAGCCTTAGCGGCAATCTGTCGGCGCCAAAATCGTCCACGACCGATAGCGCCTCGTCGTCGTCGATGCCAGACAGCGAAGGCGCGAAGCCTGCGCCCAGCACCGAAATCGCAGCCCTTAGTCCCACCGTCCTGCCACCTGCCGCTAATGATGGCACCGCACGCTACGGCATCGAGATCGGTATCGTGGCAAAGCAGGATGGTCTAAGGCCGTTGTGGCGCGAGTTCCTCACCAACCATGCAGCTTTGGTGGCTGGACTTCAGCCGCGGCGCGTGCTCGCGCCCGACAAGAAGTGGCGGCTGATCGCCGGCCCCTTTGCCAACGCTGCCGAGGCGAACCAAGCCTGCCTCCTTTTCAAGAAGGCGCAGAAGCCTTGCGAGGCGACGGTCTTCGCCGGAGATTCGCTCTAGTCATCCGCCAAGAAAGAGCCGGCCGATCCCGGCTTTGACTAGTTGCCCGCCGGCAAACATTTCTTGGTGTTTTTGTAACCCTCGCCGCTTCGGCGCAGCCGCGGCCTATAGCTCACTTGCGTTGAAGGTGTCGCAGTCTTCGAGCTTGCCGCTCTGATAGCCGCGCTTGAACCAGCGCACCCTCTGGGCCGATGAGCCGTGGGTGAAGGCATCAGGCACAACATAGCCTTGTGTCTGCCGCTGGATGCGATCGTCGCCGATGGCGCTTGCCGCGTTCAGCGCCTCGTCGATGTCTCCCGGCTCGATGATGTTCTTGCTTTCCTGCGCGTGATTGCCCCACACGCCGGCGAAGCAATCGGCTTGCAGCTCGACGCGAACTTGCAAGGCATTCGACTCGACCTGGCCCATGCGCTGCCGCACCGCCTCGACCTGGTCCATGATGCCGAGCAGCTTTTGCACGTGATGGCCGACCTCATGCGAGATGACATAGGCCTGGGCGAAGTCGCCCGGCGCTTTGAAGCGGTTCTTGAGCTCTTGGTAGAAGTCGAGATCGATGTAAACCTTCTCGTCGTTCGGGCAGTAGAATGGCCCCATGGCCGACTGGCCCAAGCCGCAGGCCGAACGGGTGGCGCCCGAGTAAAGCACGAGCTTAGGGTCGGCGTAGCTCTGTCCGTATTGCCGGAAGAGATCCTGCCAGACGTCCTCGGTGTCGGCGAGAACCACGCTCACGAATTGCTTGAGATCGTCCTCGCTTGTCGACTGAGGATGCTGGACTGGCGGTCCCTGGTGCTGTGTCCCAGGTGCCGGAACGTTGGTGGTCTCGGGGCGAGACTGCGGCAGTTGAATATTCGGGAAGTTGTCTTCGCCGCCACCGCCGCCTCCTTGCATGATCACGCTCGGGTCGATGCCGAAGAACAGCATGAGCCCAAGGATGATCAGAATGCCGAGGATGCCGATGCCGCCGCCTCGTCCGCCTCCGCCGCTCGGAAAGCTCACGCCTCCGCCGCCGGGAAACGGAAAGCCGAAGCCGCCGCCTTCGTCGCGCCGGTCCTCGACGTTCTGGCTTTCTCTTTCGCCGCGCCAGCGCATGGTGTTCCAGACCTTAAGAGGTTCGCCCGAATTTTCATCATAGCGCACGACGCGCACCGCTGCACAAGCTTCGCGCTCGCCGCCGGAACTCTTGAGATAAGCGCTTTTATCGCGGTTTACTATGCGCAAAGCGCGCCATGCGGTGTTAAGGCGCGCGTGCAATGCTTGTGGCTATTAAAAAGACTGACAAGGAATCGTCAAAAAACTGCCACAGGCTCAAGGCATACTCTATCTGCCCAGTTGTGTTCGGTCTGGGTAGGTAGTGCGTTCTGTGTAATGCGTACGAGCCTCGGCACTCCCCGCGCCGGGGCTCTTCATTTTTTGCGCCAAGCGTCCCGCGCTCCTCTGCCTAGCGAAACCGCAAATGGCAGACTATTTTTTTCCTACCCGTCACCCTTTGCTCACGCGAGCATCACCACCAGCACCGTAGAGAGAGGACGCCCGTTGCGGTCCCGCAACGGCGGGGCGGCCTTACGTGCCGGCCGCCCCGCTCTGCTTCTTTACGGATTCGTCGATGGCGCGGGAGTCGCGGGCGGTGTGGCGGGGGCCATCGGCGACTCTCCGGCCGGAGGCGCTGCCGGAGCCATTGGCGACTGTGTGGCAGGAGGAGCGGCGGGCGCGGGCTGCTCGGTGGCCGGCTGCTCGACCTTCACGTTGGTCTCGCCCTTGTGGCCGTACATGAAATAGGCGGCGATGACGAGGGCAAGCACAATGCCGCCCAGCACGATCGCCAGAAACGTCCGGCTGCCTTGGTTGTCGTTTGCCATGATCAATCTCCTCCCCTCAAGGGTCAGGTGAGTCGCGACGGCTGACCCTATCGAGATATTCCGGCGCGGTCGAGTGTCGCATTGACGGTGACGAAGCTCTTAGCGCGCCGCGGACGGTGCCCCTCGCCTCGCCACTAAATCGCAGAGTGGCGTGAGAAGCGCCGCAATGAGGAAGTTAATCACTACCGAGTAGAGCGCCGCGTAGCCCGGCACGGTGACGCCGAAAACGGCGAGAGGATAGACCGAAGCGGTGAAGCCTTGGGCCGCGGCCATATAGGTGCCTGACACCGTGCCTGCGACCCAGCCAGCCAACAGCGCGATCGGATTGAAGTGACGCGTGTATAGGCCAAGTACGATCGGCGGCAGCAGCTGGATGATCCAGATGCCGCCCAGCAGCTGGAATTCGATGGCATAGCCTTGCGGAATGACGAGGATGAACACCAGCGCGCCGATCTTCACCACCAGTGACATGATCTTGGCCATGCGGGCCTCTTCCGCTTCGGTGCAATCGGGGCGGATGAATTCCTTGTAGAGATTGCGGGTGAATAGGTTGGCGCAGGCGATCGACATGACCGCCGCAGGTACCAGCGCGCCGATGGCGATGGCTGCGAAGGCTACCCCAACGAACCACGAGGGGAATGAAGAGAGAAACAGCGCCGGTACGGCGAAGTTCTCGGCATATTGGGCGAAGCCGCTGGCAAAGGCAGGGTCTTTGCCGACCCCCGCGGCGATGGCCATGTAGCCAAGCAGCGCGATCAAACCGAGGATGAAAGAGTAGGCCGCGAGGAGGGCCGAGTTGC